>C688J18823_10000552_pt1 | contig 21913 bp, 14 predicted proteins | sample HopSoiMetagenom1_FD_18823 | JGI IMG/M metagenome (IMG submission 18823) | reverse complement strand
CCGGCGTCGCGTTCGCAGCGACGCTCGACTCCAACCTGACGAGCTTTCAGGACAAGCTGCTGGCGAAGAACGGCGAGAGCTACCACCACCAGGGCGTGCACATTCACTCCAAGATCATCGTGGCCGATCCGTTCAGCGACGATCCGATCCTCGTCACCGGCTCCGCGAATTTCTCGACCAACTCGACGATGCACAACGATTCGAACAGCCTCGTCGTGCGCGGCGACCTCGGTGTGACGGACATCTACGCCACCGAGTTCATGCGGATGTTCGAGCACTACCATTTCCGCGCCGCGAAGAAGAAAGCGGGGGACCAGGCGACGGTGATCACGCTGTCGGAGACGGACGACTGGTCGCAGAAGTATTTCGTCCCAGGGAGCAACGAGGCGTCCGATCGAATGTTGTTCGCCGGCACTCTTCCGCCATCGCCGCCGAATCCGTTCGTGCCGTTCAAGGCGCCGGCGAAGACACCGAGTACGAAGAAAGCGACGACGAAGAAAGCGACGACGAAGAAGGCGACCGCGAAGAAAGCCGCGACGAAGAAGGCGACCACGAAAAAGACCGCAGCGAAGAAGGCGACCGCGACGAAGAAGGCCGCGACGAAGAAGTCAGCGGCGACGAAGAAAACCGCGAAAAAAACGACAAAGAAGCCTGCGAAGAAGGCGGCGAAGAAAGCCGCCACGAAGAAGGCTGCGAAGAAAACAACGAAAAAGAAGCCGGCTTCAAAGAAGAAGAAGTAATCACTTGCGAAGGAGCTCCGCCTGGAGCTCCTTCGCGTCGTGGATCACTTCTTCGTCGAACGCCACCGCGAGCAGCGCCTCGAGCCGCTTCAGCGCCGCGGCCTTGTCGCCCGCCTTTGCTTCCTCCATCGCCTTGTCGTACTCGGCGATGTGGCGGTTGGTCGCCGCGGTGCGCTCGAGATGCGCGGCCTGCGATTCGAGATCCGCTTTCGTCGCCGCATCCACGGTCTGCTCCGCGAGCTTGCGCACGACGACGGCCGCTTCGTCGTACTTCTGCACGTCGACCAGCACTTGCGCTTCGTTCCGCAGATCGGGGCCGTGAACCGGTGGTTGCAGTGCCGCGCGCGCCTTTGCGTGATTCGGATCCGCCGCCAGTGACGCGCGGAAGTACCGCTCCGCATCGTCCGGACGGAATTGCGCGAGAAAGGTCCCGAGCTCGTACAGCACATCCGCATACGGCATCGCCGACGCAGTGATCAACATCTTGACCTTCGGCGCCTGCACGACGTACTTCTGCGATTTGTACATCCCCATCAATCCCTGCTCGAGTTGCGCGACCGTCGCGTTGTAGTGCTTGTGCAGCGCGGCATCGACCGCCATTCCGTGCTCGACATCCGATTCGAACCCATCGAATGCCTGGCGATTGGTCCGCAGCAGCCACGCGACCGCCCCCGACGCCTGTCGATAGAAGCCGTTGTCGCCGGTCATGTCTTCATCGCGGCGGACCGCGAACAGCTCGTTCATCGGACGGAAGCCGCGTTGCGGACGGTCGGAGTTGCGGCGGGGGAGGCCGAGGCGGATGGTGTCGCGGACGAAATCGGCGTTGCTGTAGTACTCGGCGAGTCCTTCTTCGAGCCAGAGCGGCGGACGCGTCGCGCCGCCGGCCATCAGGTTGTGCACGAGCTCGTGGTACGGCGTGCGCGCGCCGAGGCGCGTGGAGAGGACCATCGTGCCGCCGTCTTTTGCGCTGACGAATGCACCGGGTGCCGTCGTCCCGCGACTGAGCAACAACTCGAAGTACGGCTGCGCCTCGGCACGCTCATCGAACAGCAGCACGCGTGAATGCATCAGCGGCTGCTCGCGGAAACGCGCGTGCATGTTCTGCAGCACGAGCGCGAGCGTCTCCATGCGCCGCGCCAGCTCGAGCGTTTCGGCTTCGCTCGCTGCGCTGATCACGGTGAAGTGCGGCGACTCGACGCGTACCCATTTCTCCTTCTCCGCCGGAAGCGCGATCTGCAATTGCGCAGCGAGAACGAGAGCGGTGAGGATCACGCAATAGGAAACGGTAACAGGCCGCCGCGATTTCCACGGCGGCCTGACCGCTGTTTCAGGACTCTTCCTGCGGCGTCAGCCGGACTCCCGCGCGCGCGGCGCGCACGGCTTCGAATGCGGCGGTCTCGCGAAGGAAGTTGACCTCCTGTTCGGAGAGCTCGCGCGCCGTGACGCGGAAGTCGATGCCGAAGACCTCGGACAACAGACTCAGAACGAGATCGAGCAGCTCGTCGATGATGCGGACGATCGTGTCGAGCCAGTCGGGCCATGGGATGTGCAGCAGTTTGAAGATGAAGTGCAGGATCTCGAGCAGCACTTTCTTCAGCTCTTTCAGGTGCTGGCTGATCCAGTGCAGCAGCTTGCCGAGGATGCCTTTGGCGAGGATCTGCTGCGTCGCGCCGATGACACGCTTCGCCTGCGCTTCGGCGTCCTGCACGGAGAGAAATCGATTGAGCTCGATGCGTTGCACGGGCGAGAGACGATCGGCTGACTCGCGCGTGAATGCAGTGAGCTTCGCCGTCTGCGCGACGAGCGACTCGCCGGTCGATGCGATCAGAATCCGCTGATCGCCGTCGCCCGCAGCGCCGATCGCCTGGCTGGTGATCTGCTGCACGAAGTCTTCGATGCTGCGCAGAACCGAATCGAGCGGATTGCCGTCCGCCGGAGCGCCGGGACCTCTGTCTTTTCGTTCAGTAGCCATGACATCACCTCGGCTACTGCCAGCAGTTCGCCGGTTGGTCTTTGATGTGGACCCAGAAGCGCGTCGACGGCACGGCCGGTGCGCTCACGGTTCCGCCGTACGCCTGGAAGTGCCAGCCCCACCCGTCGTGGAACTCCGCGGTGCGCCAGCCGCTGCCGAATTGGACGACGCAGTATTTGTCCGCGTCGGCGAGTGTGGCGAATGTATTGCCGGCCACCGGCTGCGTCGTCGCGATGACGCCGCCCGCCCAGCGATTGTATTGATCGCTGTTGTTTACGCCCGCCGCCACCGGGAAGGCGGGATTCGGCTTGTAGATGCAGAGCAGCGGAACGCGCTCGGTGCAGAGCGTGTCGCCGTGGTACGCGTCACACGAGGCGTTGTTCGGACCGCAGCCGACGGTGACGGTGCCGGCCTGCGCGTTGGAGAGCGAATGCACCCACGTCATCCCCTTCGGGTTGGCCGCGAGTGCAGGAACGGCGAGAAGAACGAGAAGAATCGATAGTAAGCGTCGCATTGTCTTTGACTCCTTTCGGAAGGCTTTAGACGGACGCCGAATTCGATTTCCGGATCAGTGCGGCGTCTTGCCGCCGCACTCCGCTACATCGTGAACTGCCCGCTCTCGATCACCTGCCGCACGCGCGCCATGAACTGATCCGCCACCGCGCCGTCGACCAGACGATGATCGAACGTCAGGGCGAGGTAGCACATCGAGCGGATGGCGATCGAATCGCCCTCCTTGCTCTCGATCACCACCGGGCGCTTCTTCACGCCACCGACGCCGAGGATCGCGACCTGCGGCTGATTGATGATCGGCGTGCCGAACAGGCCGCCGTAAATGCCCGGGTTCGTGATCGTGAACGTGCCGCCCTGCACTTCATCGGGCGAGAGCTTCTTCGTGCGTGCACGCTCGCCGAGGTCGTTGATCGAGCGGGCGAGACCGAGCGTGTTCTTTTCGTCGGCGTTCTTGAGGACCGGAACGATCAGGCCCCAATCGAGCGCCACGGCGATGCCGATGTTCGTGTCGCGGTGATACGCGATGTTGTTCTCGTCCATCGATGCGTTGAGGATCGGGAACTCGCGCAATCCGGTGATCACCGCCTGCACGACGAACGGCATGTACGTCAGCTTCACGCCGCGCTCCGCGTACGCGTCTTTGTGCGCGCGGCGCAGTTTGTCGATCGCGGTGAAGTCGACTTCGAAGACCGTCGTGACGTGCGCCGAGGTCTGCTTCGAGATCACCATGTGCTGCGCGATCTTCTTGCGCATGACGGAGAGCGGCTCGAGGCGCGTCGATTCGCCGGCGTTGAACTGCATCGCGGGCGCGGCTTTCGCGGCGGGAGCAGGTGCGGGAGCGGGTTCCGGAGTTTCGGTGCGCGGCTGCTGCAGATATTCGAGGATGTCGTTCTTCGTCACGCGGCCCGAGATGCCCGAGCCTTTGATCTGTGCGATGTCGACGTCGTTTTCTTTCGCGATCTTGCGGACGAGCGGCGATGACTTCGTGCGGCGGCGCTCTTCGAGATCGTCGATGGGAGCGGAGGGTTGCTGGGTTGCGAGGTTGCTGGGTTGCTCGGGGGGAGCCGGCGCGGGCGCAGGCTGCGGTGCAGGTGCCGAAGTTGGAGCAGGCGCAGGCTCCGGTTTCGGTGCAGGAGCAGCCGACGCGGGCGCTGATGCCGCGGCTTCGCCCTCCGCCGAAATTCTCGCAATCACGGAGTTGACCGAAACCGTCTGCCCTTCCTGGGCGAGGATCTCGGTGAGTGTGCCGGCGGCGGGTGCGGGGATCTCGGCATCGACCTTGTCGGTCGAGATCTCCAGCAGCGGTTCGTCGCGCTCGACTTTGTCGCCCGGCTTCTTCAGCCATTTGACGACGGTTCCTTCGGCGATCGATTCCCCCATCTGCGGCATGACGACATCTGTGGCCATGAATTCCTCTTCTTTCTTTCGCGTCGGCTTTTTAATGCAAAGCAGTGACTTGAGCAAGCCGTGCTCGTCTCATCGACATGCGCACGATTCGATTGCTGCTCGTTCTTCTGATCGTTGCGTGTGCAACGACTTCGCCGCAAATCGAAACGGTCAAAGCCTTCCGCACCGCGCGCGAGCGGGGCAACGACGCGGAGATGCTGAAGTACCTCGCACCCGATGCGCGCATGTGGTGGGGCCAGCGCGAAGGCGCAGGATCGCCCCTCGGCACGAACGAACGGTGGCACCACTGGGACGTCTTCTTCCACGGCCACTCGGAGCTGTACGACTGGAAAGTCGACGGCAACGTCGTCACCGCGATGGGCCGCGAGACGAACGACTTCTATCGCCTGACCAAATGGACCCCGCCGCCGTTCCGCAACACGTGGTGGCTCGACGACCAGGGACGCATCACCGCGATCCTCTTCGAGCCGCTCGGCAAATCGACGAGCCGCTTCGACGAAGTGAAGGCGTGGGCGAAGGAGCATCACCCCGGGGAGCTGGCCTACCTGATGCCGAAAGGGGAGATCGATCCGACCGCAGACCGGCCGGAACGATGGAAGACATTATTAGAGGAGTGGCGGCGATCTACTGCGGCACGGTGATGCGCGCTTCGTTGTCGCCCGGACCGATCGCGAACCTTCGCGCGCTCGATTCGCCGGCGCCCTCTGCCCGCAGTTCGTAGCTGCCGGGCGGCATCCGATCGAGCACGATGCGGCCGTCGGTTCCCGACTGCATCGTGATGCCACGAATCAGAGCGATCGCGCGCAGCACCTCGCGCGGAACAGGCCGGCCGTTGAAGCTCATCTCGATTGCGGCTTTGGCCGGCGTTCCCGACGGCGATTCGGTGCGGAGCAGAATACGACTCGTGCCATCCATCACGACGACGACTTGCGGCTGATCGTCGCGGATCTGTAGAGCGGCGAACGAGCCGTCCTGTGGAACGACGTAGATGTCGCGAAGCTCGTCCTTCGCCGCGGGAACGTCGATGATGCCGTCGGAGTTGGTCACGCCCGCGCCGGCCATCGCTCCGCCGCGAAACTGCAGGACGTGTGCGTCCGCCAGCGGATGGCCGCGCTGGTCCTGCACGGTGAGCCGCACTTTGACGGCCGGGTCGAGTCGCAGCGTCACTGTCCGGTTCTGCTCCGGCTCGAGGAATGTGTAGCTGATCTCGCCCGGCATGTGATCGCTCGACGCGGCCATCACGGTGTGACGGCCATATGGCGCGGGCATGAAGCGGAAATATCCTGTGTCATCCGTGCGCGTGTGCACGCCGACTCCGTTTTCAACGTCTTGAACGCGCAGCGCGACCGCCGCTTTCGCAACAGGCTCGCCCGATTGCGAATCGACGACCACGCCGTCGATCTCGCGTCCGGGGATGTCGATCGGCCAATCGGTGTCCTTGCCGTTGGCCAGCTCGCGATCGATGCGATACGGCACCGTCATCACATCTTTCTGAGCCAGCCATGCCGTCAAGTTTCCGCCCTGCCACAGCTCGACGATCGTTTCACCGGCCGAATCGGTCTCGAGCTCGCCCTGCCAGTGAAAGTCATGGTTCCGCAGCACGACGGATGTCGCGGGCAGGCGCTCTCCGGCTACGGACGTAAGCACGTGAACGCGAAATCGTTCGATCGCGATGGAGATGCTCTTCCGTTCACCCGCACCGACATCGACGAGCGTTCCGTGGTGTTGACATGGGCCCGTTCCCTTCAGCAGCACGACATACGATCCCGGTGCAACGCCGCTGAACGTACCGGCAGCACTCATCCGCCTGTACGCGATCCCTTCCACACGTCCCGGCAGACGCTTCTCCAGCGCGATCTCCGGCGGCGAGTCGAACGTGCCTTTGATCTCGACCGTGATCGATGCTCCCGGCACGACATGAATGTCATCGAGATTCGTATTTACGCGCGGCCGGGGAACGTAGGTGCTCGTCTCGGCGTATCCGATTGCATCGACATCGACGTGCGTTGGCCATTTCTCCGGATCGATCTCGAAAACAAACCGGCCCGCTGCATCGGTCGTGACCGGCTCTGTCGTGTCGGTCCCGATCAATGCGCCTGCGACAGGCGCTTGGTCTTTGTCTGTGACGATCCGCCCCGACAAATGGGGGAGCGGGCTCAAGTCCGCGGAAAAGGACAGGCGTTCGGCGCCGATTTGGATCGTCTGTCGCTGCGTGACGTAATGCGGAGTCTCAATGTTGATCGCGTAATCGCCGCGTGGAACATTGATCAGGAACGGTTTCTGTTGCCACGGAATAGCGAATGTCCAAGGGCCGATGGTCACGCGCGGCTTCACGCCGCGGGCTACGTTTAGGCGAAGCTCCAGCGTGCCGTCAGCGGTACAAGTAATTGTGCTTCGACCGGCCTCGATGAATCCGAGATAAACAGTGTTGGCCGATGTAAGAGCGAATGTCCGGCGCTCGTCGGATGGCGTCTTGATGGCTTGCCCGCAATGGTGCTCGACACACGGCATGCCGTCGATGCACAGCCGCCCTATAATCGGTTCGGGCTCGCCGGCCAGGAAGCCGGACAGGATCGCAAACCAAATGGCGATCATGAGACCGTTCGTCGTGGCGCCGGCTTTTTGGCGCGCGCCGGTGCGAGCTTCGCTGCCCGCGTTCGCACGGGCCGACTAAGCCTCACTTGCGGCTCGAGCGCGCAATGGCGGTGCGTCGTGAAGCAGCCATTGCCGTTCGTCTCACAAGCATCCCAACCACTGACCTGCACGATATTGCAGATTTCAGTGCCGCAATCGAGGTCATAGTCGCACGTCAGGCACCAACCGCCCTGACCATCGCCCTGGTATACGAAATGCCAGGCGCAGCCGGTACAAGCAAATGCGCGATCGGACCACGCCAGTCCAATTACGATTAGGCCGGCGAGCAATAGACTGCGCATACTTCCTCCAATACGGAAGTATACGTCAGTACTCCAATAGCTCCCGCGCCGCCGCCAGCACCTTCGCCTTATCCGGCAAAGTAGTGTCATGCCGAGCGAAGTCGAGGCATCCCCCTGCCGACGGAGCGTGTCACGTGCTTCGGCAGGGGATTCCTCGACCGTCTTCGCGGCTCGGAATGACACGTCTCGATGGCGACGAACGCGACGTCAGTACGCCAGTAGCTCCCGCGCCGCCGCCAGTACCTTCGCCTTATCCGGCAATACGAATGCTTCGAGCGGAGGGGAGTACGGCGTCGGCACGTCCAGCGCGGCCACGCGCTTGATCGGCGCATCGAGATAATCGAACGCTTTCTCCGCGATGCGTGCTGCGAACTCCCCGCCTGCGCCGCCGGTCAGCGGCGCCTCGTGCAGGATGATTACGCGATTCGTTTTCGCCACCGATTCGAGGATCGCTTCTTCATCGAACGGGATGATCGACCGCAGATCGATGACCTCGGCAGAGACGCCATCCTTCTCGAGCTCCGCAGCCGCATCGAGAGCGACGTACAGCATCGCGCCCCACGTGATGATGGTGAGGTCCTTTCCCTTACGCCGCACCGCCGCTTTTCCGAGCGGCACGATGTAATCCTCGGACGGCACTTCGTCCTTGACGCGCCGATAGAGGTACTTGTGCTCGATGTACAGCACCGGGTCGTCGTCGCGAATCGCGGCCTTGAGCAGACCCTTCGCGTCGTACGCCGTCGCCGGCGCGACGATCTTCAGTCCCGGCCGATTCATGAACATTGCCTCGGGATTGAGCGAGTGATACGGACCGCCGTGCGTGCCGCCGCCCGCCGGACCGCGCACCACCATCGGACACGCGCGTCCGAACAGATAGCGATTCACCGCCGCGAAGTTGACCAGCATGTCGTAGCCGCACGTGATGAAGTCGATGAACTGCATCTCCGCGATCGGGCGCATGCCCATGATCGCCGCACCGGATGCCGCGCCGATGATCGCGATCTCGGAGATCGGCGTATCGATCACGCGCTCCGGTCCGAATTTGTCGATCAGGCCGTAGCTCGTCTTGAACGCGCCGCCGTACACGCCGACGTCTTCGCCGATCAGGAACACGCGCTCGTCGCGCGCCATCTCCTCGGACATCGCCTGGGTGATGGCATCGATGTAACTCGTCTCAGGCATTCCAGTACCCGTCCCCTGCAAACAATCCGAGGGCCGCGTCGGACGGCGTCGGCATCGGCGACGCATCCGCTTCATCCGTTGCCTGATCGATCTCGCGCTTCACGCGCTGTTCGATCGCGCTGATGTCGTCCTGCGTGGCGAATCCGTTCTCGAGCAGCATCGCTTCGAAGCGCGCCACCGGGTCCTTCGCCTTCCACTCCTCGATCAACTCTTTCGGCACGTACGCCTGGTTGTCGTGCTCGGCGTGGCCCTTCATGCGGAACGTTTTGACTTCGAGCAGCGTGACGCCGCCACCGTTGCGCGCGCGATCGATCGCACGCTTCGTCGCGTCGTAGACCGCGAGCACGTCGTTGCCATCGACCGTTTCGCCCGCGCAGCCGAACGCGTATGACTTGTCCGCGAGTGTGCGCGCGGCGGACTGCTTCCACGTCGGCGTCGAGTACGCGTAACCGTTGTCCTCGACGATCACGACGAGCGGCAGCCGCTGCACCGACGCGAAGTTCATCCCTTCCCAGAACGCGCCGGTGGACGAGCCGCCGTCGCCGATGAACGCAAGGCCGACGAGCTTCTTCTTCTGCATGCGGCCCGCGAGCGTGATGCCGGCCATGACCGGGATCATGTCGCCGAGCATGGAGATCTGTCCGATGAAGCCGTCGGTCTGCGGATTGCCGAAATGGATGTTGAGCTCGCGTCCGCGCGTCGGCGAATTGCCCTTCGCCATGTACTGACGAAGGATCTCGACCGGCTTCGCACCCGCGACGAGGATCGCGCCGATGTTGCGGATCAGCGGCTGAACCACATCACCTTGTTTGTAGTCCAGCGCATACGCGGCCGCGACCGATTCGCCTTCCTGGCCGAGCGATCGATACAAACCGCCGATCACTTTCGCCTGACGAAACAGTGCGACGACGCGCTCTTCGAGCGAGCGCGTTAGGCGGAGGTAGTACTCGATGTCGAGGAGCTGGTCGCGAGTGAGTCCGTGCGTTTCGATGCTCATTGGTGTATCGCGTGTCCCATCACGTCCTCGGCCGCTTCCATGAGCGCCTCGGACAACGTCGGATGTGCGTGAATCGTCTTCGCGATCGATTCGCTCGTCGCTTCGAGCTCGAGCGCCGCACATCCTTCGACGATCAGTTCTGTTGCTTTCGGTCCGACGATGTGCACGCCGAGGATCTCGTCGTACTTCGCGTCGACGACGTATTTAACGAAGCCGTTTGCATCGCCGACGATCTTCGCCTTCGAATTCGCGGTGAACGCGAACTTGCCGGTCTTCACTTCGTAGCCGCGCTCTTTCGCCTTGCGCTCCGTTAATCCGACCGAGGCGACTTCGGGATCGGTGTACGTGCAGTTCGGAATGTGGTCGTAATTGATCGGACGCGGAGTCAGTCCTTTGATGTGCTCGACCGCGAGAATTCCTTCCGCCGACGCGCAGTGTGCGAGCGCGGGAGTGGGGCAGATGTCGCCGATCGCGTAGATTCCGGACTCGGTCGTGCGCATGAATTCATCGACCTGCACGAAGCCACGCACATCCAGCTTGACATTCGTTTTTTCAAGCCCCGCCGTTTCGGTGACCGGGCGGCGGCCTGTCGCGGAGAGGACGAGCTCCGTCTCGATTGTCAATTGTTTGCCCTTCGTCTCGATGACTGACTTCACGCCGGAGTCGGAAACTTCGCACGACAACACCTTCGCGCCGGCGTAGACCTCGATCCCTTTTTTCCTGAAGACGCGGGTGAATTCCTTCGCTACTTCTTCGTCCTCGATCGGCAGGAGTTGCGGCATCACTTCGACGATCGTCACCTTCGCGCCGAAGCGGGCGAAGATCGATGCGAACTCGCAACCGACCGCACCCGCGCCGATGACGAGCATCGACTTCGGCACTTCAGTCAGTTTGAGGATGTGATCGGAGTTGATGATGCGCTTGCCGTCGGCCTTGATGTGCGGCAGATCGCGCGGCACGGAGCCCATCGCGAGAATGATGTTTTCGGTCGTGTAGCGCTTGCCGTCGACTTCCACTGTGTTGCGATCGATCACAGTGCCGAGTCCGCTGAGGCGCTCGACTTTATTTTTCTTGAAGAGGAACTCGATGCCCTTCGCGTTCTGATCGACGACGCCCTCTTTGCGCTTCTGCACGACGCTCCAGTCGAGCGTCACGTCGCCGACAGTGATCCCGAACTCTTTTGCCTTCTGTATTTTCTGCCAGACATCCGCATTTTCGAGGAGCGCCTTCGTCGGAATGCAGCCGCGATGCAGGCATGTGCCGCCGAGCGCATTGTCTTTTTCGACGACCGCGACTTTGAGCCCGAGCTGGCCGGCGCGAATGCCTGCGACGTAACCGCCCGGCCCGCTGCCGATCACGATCAGATCGTAGTTTTGTTCCAGGATGATGACCTCCGACTTGGTGATGCGGCGCGCATTATATGCAGTGTGAGAAGACGACTCGCCGTGCTGTTCGCGCTCATCCTGTTGATGCCTGCAGCGCACGCACAACGGCGCCGCGCGGTGTTGCCGGGAGTGATCCAGCAGCCCTCCGATCCGTGCGCGCCGGGGAAGGTGCTCGACAACACGTTCTCCGCTGATGTCGAAGTCGACGACACGTACATCTACTTCACCGACGATCTCAGCGACATCTGGCGCACGCTGAAAACGAATCCCGTGAACACCGTCCCGGAGCTCCTCGGTACGGTCCCCGATTTCGTCGTCGTGCTCGCACTCGATTCGACGAATATCTACGCATTGACGAGTGGCAGCTCCGGTAATGACGGCGCTGTCTGGACCCTGCCGAAGACCGGCGGGACTCCACAACAGGTAGCGAGCGGCATCGTGTCGCCGTTCGAGCTCGCGGCGGACGACACGAACGTTTATTGGGTCAGCGCGGGAACGCCGACGTTCAACGGCTTCAACGCCGACGGAAAAGTGGAGAAGGTCTCGAAGAGCGGCACGAACCGCGTCACGCTCGCGGACAAATTGAATCTCCCGACGTCGATTGCGACCGACGGCACGAATGTGTTCTACGGCGAGACCGGGTTGTCGTCCGGCGGCGGCTCGAAGGGATTGCGCTCCGTCCCGGTCAACGGCGGGACAGTCAAGAAGTTGACCAACAGCGCCGGCGTGGTCGGCGTGACGGTCTCGGGCAACGACGTCTTCTTCGCCAACTTCGATTTCTTCACCGGCGGCGAATTGCTGCGCATGCCGAAAGGCGGCGGCAACACGACATCGCTGTTGAAGCCGATCGCGGTGGTCACGCACATGGTGGTGTCCGGCGACAAGCTCTATTTCTTCGAAAGCGCCAATACGCAGGCGATCGAGTCGATTCCCATCGCCGGCGGCGCGCGCAAGCTGGTCCTCAGCGGCGCATTTCTCGCAGAGGAGTTCGCGGTCGACGACTGTGTCATCTATTCGATCGACGGCACGGGTGCCCTCGTTCGGACCGCGAAATGATCAAACGACTCCTCCTCCTCGCCGCGCTGCTCACACTCATCCTTCCCGCGCAGGCGCAATCGCGCCGCCGCGCATTCGATCCCGGACATCAGCCCGTCTCCGCCTGTCCGCCCGCGCTGCTCGTCTCGAATGCGTTCGCGTTCGACGTCGATCTCGACGGCGGCTACGTCTACTTCAGCGATGACTCCGGCGGCATCTATCGTTTTCTCAAAGGCACCGAAAACCTCGAGAACGTCGCGTTCCTGCCGGAGCTCCCGGTGCTGTTCGTGTTCGACTCGACGTACCTTTACGTGTTGACCATTGACTTCTCGGGCGAAACCGGCTCGGTGTGGAAGATCGCGAAGGACGGCAGCACGGGCAGTCTGCTGGTAAACGGCATCCTCACGCCGTTCGATCTCTCGATCGATGCCACCTCTGTCTATTGGGTCTCCCTCGGCACGCCGAACGGCGACAGCTTTCTGGCCGACGGCAAGGTGCAGAGCATCGGCAAGGACGGCACGGGCGGGAAGACGCTCGCATCGAATCTAAACACGCCGGCGGCGGTGATCTCGGACGGCACGAACGTCTACTTCACCGAGGCGGGACAGTCGGCGGCTTCGACGTCGGCGGGACTGCGCTCGGTGCCGGTTGGCGGCGGCACGGTGAGGAAGCTGACGGATAACCGGCCGGCAGTGGTGGTCGCGAATGCGGGCACGGATCTCATCTACTCGACGCTCGACACGGAATCGACCGGCACGCTGCAGCGCATTCCGAAGAGCGGCGGCAACTCGACGACGCTCACGAATACGGATTTCGTGGTGAAGGTCGTCATCGACGGCAATCAGCTTTACTACTTCGATTCGGGCACCACAGCGGACGTCATCCGCAAGGTGCCGATGACCGGCGGCACGCCGAGCGTCGTCGTGGACAGCGCGTTCAACACCCAGGAGTTCGCGCTCGACGATTGCTCGATCTACTGGGTCGACGGCGACGGCAACCTGCAGCGGTCACCGAAGTAAATGGAGCGCGGGCGTCCCCGCCCGCAGTCGCCGGGCGTCCCGCCCGGCGACAAAGCGACCGGGCGGGACGCCCGATCGCTGCGGGCGGGACGCCCGCGCTCCTTAGAACACGATCACGCCGTCCTCGCGATTGCGCAACGCGAACGCGTAGCCGTGATTCGAAAGAATCTCCTGCACGATCGTGAGCCCGAGGCCGCGCCCTTCGGAAATCGTGAGCTGCGATGTGTGCAAGGTGATATCGATCCTGTGTGGCGCCGCCGACTCGGCGGCGGGTCACTGGCGGAGATCGCCGGCGAGGTCGCCGGCGCCACACATGCTGTCTGCTGTCTTATCTATCTGCTGGCTGCTGTCTGCTGTCCGGGGATCACTTCAACTGCGGGACGTACGTCGGATCGCCGGTCACGGCATCGATAATCGAGCCGTACGCGGTCACGCGGCCGGAGCCCGAGGTCACTTTCACGGAGACGCGGCCGTTGTAGACGGTGCCGGCGTTGAACACCGCGAGCGGGAACTGGACGAACTGGTTGGCGTCGAGGGGGACGGTGTAGACCGGGGTCACCTTCGAGTCGGGGAGGAAGAGGGTGACTTCCACCGTCGCGGGCTGGCCGGCGGTTTCGGCGAGGCCGATGTTCGTGCGGTAGCGATCGGATTGCTCGAGTTGCAGGAGCTGCAGCGAGCCTTCGGCGTTGCCGATCGCGTCGTTCGGCGTGACGCCGGGGATGAACTGGCCGAGGGTGCCGGTGGTGGTCAGGTTGTAGGTGCGGGCGGAGGTGATGAGCGACGACGACTGATCGGTCGCGATCGAGAGCGCGCCGCCGCTGTCGGTGTTCAGGCCGAACGATGATTTGAGGATGTCGTCGTAGGACGCAACTTCGCCCGATTTGAGCGTGACTGTGACAGGGCCGTTCGCCGAAGGATTGCCGGGCATCGGGACGTACGTCAGGGTGGCGTTGGCGTCGGTCGAGCCGGCGTTGTAGATGCGCACGTCGCTGCGCCAATTCGCGAGACCGGTGTTCAGCGCGGCGATGCCGGGGAGAACGTAGTGCGTCGCGGAGATGGACGACTTCAGCACCGGCGACACGAGCAGCGGATCGTTCGTCGCGTTGTCGATGGTCGAGGCGTACGCCGTCACCTTGCCGGTCGATGACGTGACCTGGATCTCGACGCGGCCATCGGCGAACGAGAGGTTGTTCTTCGCGAAGTAGTTGTCCTGCACGTAGCTGCCGGCGAGGAGGTTGACCGGGATCTCCGCGAGCAACGAGTTCTTGTCGTCGAAGACGCGCATCAGGACCGAGGCGGCCTGGCCCGCCGCTTCGACGAGTCCGATGTTCGTGCGATACGCGGACGACGACGCAACCTGCTGCAGCGAAAGGACGTTCGTCAGCGCGCTGGTCGACTTGCTGATGAACTTCGAGTACGGAATCGCAGGGATGAACTGGCCGAGCGTGCCGCCGGTCGGAGCGACGTTGTAGGTGCGGCTCGACGCGACGGTGACCGTGTTCACGCCGAGGGCCGAGGGGGAGACGGTGGAGGCGTACGAGCCGCCGGAGGTGGTGGTGGTGATGGGACGGATCTCCAGCGTGCCGGAGCTCGCGCCGCCGGAGCCGAAGAAGCTGGAGAGGATGTCGTCGAGCGCGGTCGTGGCACCGGGCTCGATCGTGATGGTGGTCGAGTTGCCGGACTGCGTGCCGTCGGTGGCGATCGGCGTGAAGTTGAGCGTGTACTTCATCGTCTGCGCGGAGACATTCGCCACGCGCACGTCGGACTGGAAGTTCGAGTTGTTCGCGCCGCTGGTGTGCGCGACGCCGGGGATGATCAGCGAATCGGGCTGCGGCGTGTTGCGCGGCACCGGCGAGACCGGGGTGACGACGCTGACGGAGATCGGCACGGACGTCACGGTGGCATCGCTGCTCGCCGTCTTTCCGGAAGAGCCGTAGGAAAGAAGGACGGTGCCGGTGTTCGTGCCGAGGTTGAGGGTGCCGGGGGCGGCGGTGACGGTGAGCGTGACGCCGTCGGGACCGAGCGTGCCGGTCGACGGGGTGACGGTCAGCCACGGCTTGTCGGTTTTCGCGCTGAACGTGATCGGGGTCTGTACGCCAGGGAGGAAGATGGTCTGGACGACGTTCCCCTGCTCGCCTTCTTCGGTGCTCGACTTCGCCGATTTCGGATCGACGGCGGGCGGCATGACGATGATGCCGATGACGTCCGACCACGGGCCCTGGTCGTCCTCGCACGAGCTGTTGCCGCGGACTCGATACAGGTATTGCGTCGGAGTCGAGACGGTGTAGCTGAACGTGCGCGAGGTTTCTTTGGTCGAGTACGTCGTCGAATTCGCGAAGTCGGGCGTCGTCGATTCCTCGAGCTCGTAGTTGCTGACGTTGACGAGCTGGTTCCAGCGGACGGTGAAGTTCGCGCCCGACTGGACCTGGCCGACGACGCGCGCGACCGGCTTGTCGGGCGTGCGGCAGGCGGGGGGCGATTTCAGGACGTTGAATGGCGTCGGCGCGGAGAAGACCGGCGGACACTGCACGAAATCGCCTTCGACGAACCAGATGACGACGCCGCTCGGGACGTCGACCACGACGTGGCTGTCGGTCGTCGAGGCGATGACCGAGGGCGGGGTGTCGCCCTGTTTCGCCCAGACTCTGTAGCCGGTGGCGCCGGCGACTTTCGTCCATTCGAAGCGGATCGGTGAGAGGAGCGACTCGCCGCGATCGGGAGAGAGATTCGACGGCTTGCGATGCTCGCAGTTGCTCTGCGTCGTCACGGTGAACGTGAAGTGCGCCGACTCCTGCGGATCGCAGCCCGCGACGTAGGCGAGCACCCACCACTCGATCCTGCCGTCGGGGAAGTTGTGCTTGAGCGACGTCTCGCTCACGGTTTCGCCGATGACGGTCGGGACGCCGTCGCCGTGTCGCGCGAAGACCGCATAGCCGGCGGCGCCGGTCAGCGGATCCCAGGAGAGCGTCACGGGCGAGGTGAGGTTCTGCGTGCCGTCGGCGGGCGTGGCGAGGCGCGGTTTTTCGTTCGAGCAGGTCTGCGCGCGGACGACCGTAAAGGTGGAAGCAGGGGACTGCATCGAGGGGCAGTTCCGGAAGACCGCCTCGACGTACCAGCTGTACGCGCCGGGCGGGAGCGGCTGGGTGAACGAGGTGTCGGCGGTGGCGGTGACGAGGTGCGCTGCGCCGCCGTCGCGGGAGAGGAAGAGGCGGTACTCGACCGCGTTCGGCACACTCGACCAGAGGAAGGTCACCGGCGAGGAGACATTCGGCGAATTCGACGGAGGTGAGATCAGCGACGGCGCACTGTTCGAGCAGCGCGGCGTGCTGTTCTCGAGGATGAAGGTGGCGCGGGCGGAGGGGACGGGCGGGCAGTTCTCGAAGAGCGCGTCGACGAACCAGCTGTACGTCGCGGCGGGGAGCTCGCGAGTGAGCGAGGTGTCTTTCGTCAGCGCGATCTGGGCGAACGGCTGGTTGTTGACGGCGAGCCAGAGCCGGTATGCGACGGCGCCGTTGACGGCATTCCACTGGAAGGTGACTTTGTCCGCGGTGAGGTTCGCCAGCGGTGCGGCGAGCGTGGGCGCGGTGTGGCCGTCGCAATTGTTCGCTTTCGGGACGGTGAAGCGGCCGGTGGTCGAGACGATCGTGCAGTTGGCGAGGATCGCTTCGACGTACCACGCGCCGTTGCCGCTCGGCACCTGGACCTGCGCGCTGGTGCTGGTGGTGCGGGCGACGATCGCGGCGGAGCCGTTGTCCATCGCCAGCCAGAGGCGGTAGACGCTCGCGCCGCTGACCGCGCTCCATTGGAACGTGAGCGGCGAGGTGACGGTGGCGCCGTCGGCGGGGGAGACGCGGGAGATCGTCTGATCGCAGGAGCTCGCGGCGAGGGCGAAGTGCGAGGTGGTCGAGCGGACCGGGTCGCAGCCGACGAAGAGCGCTTCGACGGACCACGCGGTCGTGCCTGCCGGGACGGAGCGGGTGAGCGAGGTGTCGGTGGTCGTGCCGATCAGCGACTGATTCGCGTCGGTGCCGGCGTAGAGGTTGTACGCAAGCGCGCCGGAAGCGGCGTTCCAGCTGAAGGTTACGGGCGATTGCACGCTCGTCGCGCCGTTCGCCGGGCTGACCAGGACCGGCGCCGCGTTCGAGCTGCACGCCTTGCCGGAGGTGACGGTGAAGGTGGTGCGTGGCGAGACGGTCGGCGGGCAGTCATCGCCGAATTTCGCTTCGACGACCACCGAGTACGTGCCGGCCGGGAGCGGGACGGAGAGCTGCGTCGACGTCGTTGCGCCGATCGCGACTGCCGCACTTCCGTTGAGGCTGGCGAGCACGATGTACGTCTTTGCGCCATGCACGGCGCCCCACGCCAGCGTCACGGGCGAGGTGAGGTTCGTCGCGCCGTCGACGGGCGAGGTGATCGCCGGCGTGCCGGGGTTCTGCGGGCAGGCGGTCGTGGTGAATGTGAAGTGCTGCGAGGCGATCGACGGGCAGCTGTCGAAGCTCGCTTCAACCCACCACTCGATCGAGGAGCCGGGGACGGTCGCTTCGAGCTCGGTCTCGGTGGTCGAGCCGATGGCGGCCGAGGTGCCGCCGTCGATCGACACGAGCACGCGGTAGCTCGTGGCGCCGGTGACCGGGCTCCAGTCGAACTTGACCGGGTTCTCGACATTGGCGGTGCCGTTCGCGGGGGAGACGAGCGCCGGTGCGGTGGTCGGGCAGTTGTTCGAGGCGGTGGTGAACGAGAACTTCGCCGAGTCGATGCTCGGGCAGTTGTCGAAGAGGGCGACGACCCACCAGGTGATGGTGCCGGTGGGGATCGATGAGGTGATGAAGCGCGTGGCGTCGGTGGTGGAGGCGAGGAGGGTCGTCGTGCCGTTGGCGGCGGCGAAGAGTTTGTAGCCGGTCGCGCCGCTGACCGCTGTCCAGTTGAAGACGACAGGGAGCGTGACGTTCGTCGCGCCGTTTGCGGGCGACGTGAGTGTTGGTGCGGCGGTCGGGCAGGTCGACGAGGTGACGGTGAAGCGCGACGCCTGCGAATTGATCGACGAGCAGCCGTCGTAGTTCGTCCGGACGTACCAGATGTAGCTGCCGGCTGGGAGCGACCTGGTCAGGTTCGAAGTCTGTGTGTTGCCGGCATTCGTGAAGTTCGCGCCGTTATCAGGAGAGAGCATCACGTCGTACGAGCTCGCGCTGGCGACGGTGGTCCAGTCGAAGTTGACGGCGGTGGTGGAGGGGATCGAGGCGTCGCCGGCGGGGGAGGTGAGGCTCGCGGCGGCGGTCGGGCAGCTGCGGACAGTGAAGGTGAAGGTCGACGCGCTGCGGGTGGAATTCGGGTTGTTGACCGTCGCGCACGACGGGTACGCATCGACGTACCAGTAGTAGGTGCCGGGGCTGAGAGACGGCACGTAGGACGTGTTGGTGACGAGGGGATCGCTGCCGCTGGGCGTGGGTGGATTGGTCGTGCCGATGTGCACCGCGTACTTCGCCGCGCTGCTCGAGCTGTTCCAGGAGAGGACCGGCGTCGAGCTGGTGGTGATGTTGTTCGGCGAGCGCAAGTCGAACGAACCGGGCGGGTTGCAGTTCGCGGCGGCGGTGGTGAAGGTGCCGCATGACGACGTGGTGTTGGGGCAGCCGCTCTTCTTCGCGACGACTCGCCACCCGTACGTCGTTCCGGCAGTCAGGGTGGGCGGAGTGAAGGAGGTCGTGCTCGAGCTGGCGAGCTGGCCGTTGACGCCGCAGGTATTCGTGCCGATGTAGATGTCGTAGCCGTCGGCGCCGGAGACGCCGTTCCAGGTGAGGGTGACGTCGACCGGGACGTTGGTCGCGTTGTTCGACGGTGACTGGACCTGCGGCGTGCCGGAGAGGCAGCCGATGGTGAATGGCTTTGCGCCCGAGGCGACGTCGCTGCAGCTGGTCTTCTTCGTCTTGACCGCCCAGTTCCACTGGCCGGCCGTGTTGAAGCTGCTGGTGCAGTTGGTGCCGGTCTGGTTCGCGCAGACCGTTTGCGGCGAGTTGATGTTCTGCCACGCGAAGATGTCGTACGTGACGCCGGCGACCGGCGACGCGGACCAGGTGAACGGCACGTTCGCGCCAACGTTGAAGTTCTGATCGCTCGGCGACTGCGGGAGCGCGGCGTCACCGCTGCCGGGACATTGAGGGAAGGCCGCAGGTGCAATAAGGATGAGGACGGCTGCGAATAAACACAGACGACGGACCATGTCAGCTCCTGGTTGTGTCAGCTACCTTGACGATTCAAGGTAACGAAACGTTGACAAGGCGTCGGTGAGGAAAGTCACGAAACGGAGCGCGGGCAACCTTGCCCGCACGTGTCAGGCGTCTCGCCTGGCACGCGTGAGAGTCGCCGCGCGAGACGCGCAGCGACTGCGGACGAGACGTCCGCGCTCCGGTGGGGGAATCACGGAACGGAGCGCGGGCATCCTTGCCCGCACGTGTCAGGCGTCTCGCCTGGCACGCGTGCAGAGTCGCCGCGCGAGACGCGCAGCGACTGCGGACGAGACGTCCGCGCTCCGGTGGGGGAATCACGGAACGGAGCGCGGGCATCCTTGCCCGCACGTGTCAGGCGTCTCGCCTGGCACGCGTGCGGAGTCGCCGCGCGAGACGCGCAGCGACTGCGGACGAGACGTCCGCGCTCCTTTACCGATACTTGTTCCCCCCCGTGTTGAACAACACGACCAGCTCCCCATCCTTGATGTCCCCGCGCGTCTTCAGCGTCCGCAGCGCCGCGAAACCCGCCCCTGCCTCCGGCCCGCCATCGATCCCCTCCTTCGTCCGCATCTCGGCGGCGGCGGGCTCGATGTCGGTTTCGGGGATGGCGATTGCGCCGCCGCCGGATTCGCGTAACGCGCGCAGCATCAACCGGTCGCCGATCGCGCGCGGGACGCGCAGGCCCCACGCGCTCGTCTGCGGCGACTCCCACTCGGGCGCGTTCTCCAGCGCCTGCTGAAACGCGCGGACGATCGGCGCGCAACCGGCCGACTGCACGCTCCACATCCGCGGGCGCTCGGGACCGATCCAGCCGAGGCGCTCCATCTCGTCGAACGCCTTCCACATCCCGATCAGGCCCGTGCCGCCGCCGGTCGGGTAGAGGATCACGTCTGGGAGGCGCCCGAGGTCGTCGAGCAGCTCGTAGCCCATGATCTTTTTCCCTTCGACGCGATACGGCTCCTTCAGCGTCGACAGATCGAAGCCGCCGGTCTCGGACAGGTACTGTGCGACGCGTTTCGCTGCGTCGGTGATCACGCCCGCCACGAGCTCGATCTGGGCGCCGTAGCTTCGGCATTCATCGATGATCGACTGCGGCGTATCGCGCGGCATGGCCACGAACACCGGCAGTCCCGCACGCGCGCCGTACGCGGAGAGGGCGGCGCCGGCGTTGCCTGCAGTCGGAGCGCCGAGCGATTTCGCTCCGAGCTTCTTCGCCATCGTCACCGCGGCGGCCATGCCTCGCGACTTGAACGAGCGCGTCGGATTCTTCGACTCGTCCTTGATGTAGACGTTCGCCATCGTGTGGGAGGGAAGCAGCGGCGTGATGCCTTCGCCGAGCGTGATGATGTCGGCGTCATCGACCGGCGGCAGCACCTCGCGGTACCGCCACATGTTCGCAACGCGCGTACGGATTTCCTGCCGCAACTCCGGACGCGGCGACAGATCGTAAAGCGCCAGAACCGGCGATCCGCACTGTCTGCAAACGTTAATTAACGCATTCGTCGGATAAATCTCACTGCAACCAGAGCATGTCAGTCTCATCGGACTTACCTTAATTCAGGTTCCCGCTTCACCACATCAAAAAAAGAGGGAGATTCGTGTATGGCAATGATGGAAGTCTTGCTCAATCAGCATCCCGGTCCGCTGCCGCTGAAGGGCTCGTTCGTCTGCAAAGCGAGCGCGCCACTCGACGCGTTCGTGCAGGGCGTCTCGGTCCGCAAAACGGGCACCCAGGCCGGCGCGGCCGGTTGCGAGATCGTGATCACCGACAAGGACGGAAAACAGGTCGGCTACACCTCCGGCACGATCGACGGAGACGTCATGGGCGGCCGCAAAGCAACGGTCTCGCAATGGGGTCAGACGAAGTTGAACGCAGGGGAGCAGTACAACTTCGAAGTCCGTCCGGTGTTCCCCGAGGTCTTATCCGATCAGGACGACTTCTTCACCGCCGTGATCATTTATTGAGGAGCGCGCGATGGATATTCAGGAAATCTTCAGCCTCGAATTCGGCAAGCTTCCGTACACCGAGAAGTGGACATCGAACAATGACGCCGAGGCGCTGCTGTACGTCGCGGCGTCGGTGCATTGCGACAACAGCTCGGGAGTGGTAGGACTCAACGTGAAGGTCGACGGCCAGCTGGTCGCCACTCCCTCGGTCTTCTGCAACGAGATCGGCATCTCGCGCCCGCTCGTGTCCGAGGTGGTGCGGATCCCGGCAGGCCGCGGCGAGCACAGCGTGACGCTCGAAGCGATGAACGACCGGACGCACGTTCGTGCACGCGATTACGCCTGCGGGACGGTGTTCTATTGCGGCTTCGTGGAGCCGTTCGTCTGGCGGTTCAAGGGACCGTTGCCGCAGTCGACGACATTCAAATCGAAGGTGAACGGCATTCCCGGCGTGCTGTTCTTCTCAGGCTCGGGCTTCGTCAACCCGGTGAAGGTGCACGGGATCGCGGTGCAACTGGATGGCGTCGAGGTCGCGCGATCGCAGATGAAAGCGTCGCGG
>C688J18823_10000551_pt1 | contig 21935 bp, 20 predicted proteins | sample HopSoiMetagenom1_FD_18823 | JGI IMG/M metagenome (IMG submission 18823) | reverse complement strand
ATCCTTAATTGATACATACTTAGATATCAAGGAAAATAAAAATCTAAAGTCTGCTTGGTTACAAACATAAAATTCATTTTCATTTTATATTGTTGCGGTTAAACAGATTAATATTTAATATATGAGCCAGCATACTATCACGCACAAGTTAATTCAAACACATCTGGTCGGCGGAGACATGAAACCAGGGTCTGAAATTTTATTAAAAATTGATCAGACACTAGCTCAAGACGCAACGGGTACGCTCATCATGCTTGAACTAGAAGCGATGGGACTTTCAAAGACTAAAACGGAATTGTCAGTTCAATATATTGATCACAATATTATTGAAACGGATAATAAAAACGGTGATGATCATCTTTTTTTATTAAGCGCTGCAAAAAAATTCGGTATCTGGTGTAGTAGAGCGGGTAATGGGATTAGTCATCCTTTACATATTCATCATTTTGGTATTCCCGGAAAAACATTATTAGGTTCTGATAGCCACACTCCTTCGGGGGGAGCGCTTGGAATGCTCGCTATTGGAGCTGGCGGATTAGACGTAGCTCTTGCAATTGCCGGCGAGCCATATCATATTAAAATGCCTAAAGTATATGGTGTTCATCTTATTGGAAAATTGTTGCCATGGATAAGTGCAAAAGATATTATATTGGAAATGCTCAGGCAATTTGGTGTGCGAAAAGGACGAGGTTACGTATTTGAATATTTCGGTGAGGGCCTTAAACATCTCAGTGTGATGGACAGGTTGGTAATTGCGAACATGGGTACGGAAATGGGCGCCACGTCCAGTGTTTTCCCTTCCGACGAGGAAACACATCGTTTTATGAAGGCGCAAGGAAGAAACAAATATTGGGTGGAATTAAAAGCAGACAGATTGGCCAAATACGATAATTTTATGGAACTTGACTTGTCGAAAATCGAACCTCTGATTGCTCTTCCAAGTAGTCCCGGAAAAGTAAAGAAAGTCAGAGAAGTACAAGGTAAGCCGGTACACCAGGTTATAATAGGCTCCTCCGCTAATCCGGGTTTAAGGGATTATACGGTTGTCGCGGAAATTGTAAAAGGGAAAATAGCTCCCGCAGGTCTTTCTTTTAATATTAATCCTTCAACCAGGCAGGTTATTGAAAATTTATCCAGCGATTCAAGATTATCCAATCTGATCAGTGCGGGTGCCCGCTTTCATCAAACCGGGTGCTTGGGTTGTATTGGTATGGGGCAGGCTCCTGCAGCGGGGAAAATAAGTTTGAGAACTATGCCTAGAAATTTTCCTGGACGTTCAGGTACGTTAGATGATCAGGTTTATTTATGTAGCCCGGAGACGGCTGCCGCTGCGGTATTAACAGGCAAGATAACAGACCCCCGAGATCTAAAAAAATTATATAATATTTCTTATCCCAGGTATAAGCATCCCAAGAAAGAAATATTAAATCTCCCGCTGCTGTTTGCTCCCTTAAAAAGCAATAAAAATGTTGAATTGCAAAAAGGGAGCAATATTAAACCTTTACCGCTATTGCATCGCCTGAGTAATTCATTCAAAGCTCCTGTAATATTAAAATGTGGTAACGATATTAGCACGGATGAAATCTTAAGTGGAGGTACAAAAGTGTTACCCTTAAGAAGTAACATTCCTGCTATTAGCAGATGGGCATATCATCAGATTGATGATAAATTCTATGATAATGCACTAACGAGTAAAGAAAAATTTGGTGGCCATGTGCTTGTCGCAGGAAGCAACTACGCTCAAGGATCTTCACGTGAACATGCTGCACTTGCACCAAAATTCTTGGGTCAAATTGCTGTGATTGCTAAAAGTTATGCTCGTATCGGTTGGCAAAACCTAATTAATTTTGGAATAATACCTTTTCAGTTCAAAAGTGCGAATGATTATACTCGTATTTGCACAAATGATATACTCTCTTTATCTACTATTAATAAGACTACTCTAAAAAAAAACCGATTTAAATTATACAATGAAACTCAAGACTTTTATTTCGATGTACAACATAGTTTATCAGATCGGCAAATTGAAATAATAGTATGTGGCGGAATGATTAATTATGTTAGAAAAAAAAATAAAAATTAAATCATGGAAGAGGTTAAAATTTTGAATAGTTTATAATATTTTTCTAACATTGTCTGGAATATTCCATTGAAAACATTTACAACATGTATAACATTCGCATTTACATTGGTTATATAGCGAGAACTATCGAAGCTACCGGAGTACTAACTATCGTAATAGGGCTTATTATTGCTTTTGTTCAATTTCTATTTAACAAGCAGGAAGTTATTCCACGTTCTTATAAAATTCTGAGACAATCACTTGGAAAAAGCATTCTACTTGGTCTTGAAATTCTTGTTGCAGGCGATATCATTGCTACCGTTGTAACGGAACCCACTATGGAACGAGTGCTTATTTTAGGAGTGATTGTTCTAATTAGAACATTTCTTAGCTTATCACTTGAAGTGGAACTTGAAGGCAAATTCCCTTGGCAAAAGAGAAATGATAAAGCAAATCTAGGTGAATAATTAAAAGAACTCAATTGAGTTCTTTTAATTATTTATATTTGTTATCTAATTTAATACACTCGTATTCATTAAACACATTTCCCCGCACCGCTTACATATATCCGCACAAATTTTACAATGTTCCATATCTGGATATTTTGCACATTCTTTTGCACACATTGAACAGATTTCCGCACATTCCTTTATTAAATGTTTTGCATGATCCGAATTTCTACTGATAAAAGCAGCGGTTATTTCACAAATTTGAGCACAATCCATATCCAAACGTATGCATTGAACCATTTTTTGAATATCTTTTTCTTGTAAACACGCTGTTGAACAATTATTACAGGCTGCTGCGCACTCTGCAAGTATAGTAATGAGTTCTGAATTCTTATTTTTCATCGATACAGGTTTTTAGATTAATACTTTGTTCATAAATCAAAATTAATACCCAGCTTTTAACATTAGTTTCTATGGTTTTAGTAATTCATTATTGCCGAAATAGAATAGCACAGTTTAGTCAGGAGAAATCTGGAAAATATTTTGAACTGCTTTTTAAAGCAAAAAAATGAATAGAGAAATAACAGCTGAAGAGAAGAGAAAGAAATAGAATAATTCCACTAAAATAACAACTAATGATAGCGTTATTTTTCCGTTTTGTTTTGTTTTTATATTTAAGAATTTTCAAGCTCGTGATTTGCGGAATTTGTTTATAGTTATACAGGTAAATGATTTTGGTTTCATCTTTCCAAGGTTCATCGTAAATACTTTCTATTTTGGTTAATCACATTGACATTTATCAATTTTTAATAAGGCTAGATTTCCTGCAATTGAGGTAATACGATAACAACCGAAAGGAATTTATATGAATGACTATCTTAAGAATAACATCAAAAATTGATAAATATCAATTTTTGATGTTTATATATCTGCTAACTTGTAAACTTAAATATGACTTTTAAACTAACAAAATAAATTAGTGATAATTTTTTATTGATATCGATAAAAAGTCGTTCGTCAATATCAGTCTGAATAGCCCGGTAATGCCAAACCAACGAATAAATTGACCGGATTAAAAAAGAGCCCGTGCAGCCTTTAAGCGTTCTTAACGAAGAGAAATAGATGGATATTAAATGCATTTTTATGCATCCATGCAATTGCAAACGGCTACCTAAATTCCATGAAATAAAAACCTTATTCCTTTAATCAGGTATGGTTTTGGTCGCTCCAAAATCATAAATTTCAAAATGTAATAACAATGAAAAACATTCCCACAAATCAAACTCGTCCGACTTCAGCAGCGATAAAAAAAAATATACTTATATACGGCGCATTGAATACGGGTTTATATATTATTCTATTTTTAGCATTCAGGATGTTAGGCCTTTTACATTTTGTTGGCTTACGTATGATTAATTATGTTGTTCTATGTCTTGTATCTTTTTATCAAATAAAAAAATTCACACAAGAAAATGGCGGATATCTTCCTTTCTTAATATCTGCCGTTATTACACTTTGCACAGGCACTTTTTCTTTCTTTTTATTTGCGTTATTTATATATATATTTTCATTTATTGACCCTTACTTGTCAAGTGTATACTTTGATATAAGCAGTAGCCATCAGAAAGAACTTACTCCTTTTATATTAATTCTTTTTGAAGGCACAGGGGCTTGCATTATCATAGCATTAATTATTATGATATATGCTGAGAAATTAAAAGAAAAAAAGTAAAAATGGCGATTGGGATTCCTCAATCAACCTCTGCATCGCCACAAAATCATAAAGAGAGGAGGATATTCTACCTATTTAAACATATCTAAAAAATTCTACACCTTTTTCTTAAGAATATAAATATGTGAATCTCCAAAACTGTTGATAGCAGCCTTTCTTCATGAATCAAAATTATTTATACCCCTTGGTCCTTCTTTGGATAAAGGGTAATAAATTAGTATAAACAATTTTAAAATTTAATAGCTATGTTTTATCACACAAAAGAATTGCAGTTTAATGCAAGGGTATCCAAACCCGATCCTCGCTTTGCGCGTTTATTATTGGAACAATTCGGTGGAGGAAATGGTGAGTTAAAAGCCGCCATGCAATACTTCACACAAGCATTTGGATTTAAGCAAACTCATCCGGACAAATATGATATGTTAATGGATATAGCCACAGAAGAGTTTAGCCATCTTGAAATTGTTGGTGCTACTATTCAAATGCTTTTGAAAGGCGTTAACGGCGAGCTCAAAGATATTGCTGATGGTGAAGACATCACCACTACGCTACTAGATGGGAAAGACAAAAAAGAAAGTTATATTCATGAGGCAATGAATAATCCACAATTTTTTGTTTTAAGTGGCGGAGGCCCAACAGTAACGGATAGCAATGGTAATCCTTGGCAAGGATCATATGTAAATGCGAATGGGGATCTCACAGTGGATTTACGTTCAAACATGGGAGCAGAATCACGTGCGAAAATTGTGTATGAACAACTCCTACAATTTACGGACGATTCTTACGTCAAAGAAACGCTACGCTTTTTAATGACAAGAGAAGTTGCCCATTTTCAAATGTTTGAAGCGGCGTTATCTACCATACAACCTAACTTTCCTCCAGGAATATTGCAAAGCGATCCAAAACACAGTAATACTTATTTCAACTTATCCGATGGTGTAAAAGCTCAAGGTCCTTGGAATCAAGGTATAAGCACTCAGTTAAAAGAAGAGTGGCAGGTAATTGACAATCCTCGAGAGTATGTTATTGAGACCAATGGTTTGATCGAAAGAAAACCCGAAGGAACAAAAAGGACAGAAGAATCTGTTGCAGCGTATAATGAAGAATTAGCGCAAGAACGCAGTACAGAAATAAAAAAATCTGTTCCTGAACAAGGAGAAACTCAATGGAGCAAATTCCCTGAATCTTCTTTTCCTGATAAAAAAACAACTTCAGGTAACTCCAGAAGTACAAAAAAAAATCCATTAAGAGATAATTAAAATACCCATTAAAAAAAATGAGCGTTGTGCTCATTTTTTTTTGGCATAGTCGATTGTTATACCTCGTAAATTTTCATAAATAAGGGCGCTACTTATAATGATAACAAAAACGTTATATCGAGCAATAATCAAATCTGCAATTCAGAAAATTATTTCAAGGAATTATTTTCATCAGAAGGTGAAAAATTGTTGCTTTCAATTGTAACCAGAAGATTTTTCATTTTATCTATCTGATCTTTTATATCAGTTGCTTTCTGGTTATAAAACTGAACCATTGTAGGAATTTTTCTTTTTTTAAAATCGTCGGCAATTTTTAGCAGCAAATGTTTTCGTTCTTCCATTAACCTGATCGCGAGCCAGATTGCTGATTCTGCTTCTTTTGCTTGTTTATTCAATAACTCTGCTTCTGTGTAAACATGTCCGATGTGACAACGATAACTACTTGAGAAATCGTTTTTATCTTTTTTCTTTTCCCATAGTACTCCGCCACAATCCGGGCAACTGTAAGGACTCTGCTCTCCCACTTCATTCATCCCTTCTATGGATACAGACATTTTTTCGGAACGCTTCGCCTCTGCTAGAATATGCCTGGGTATACTACCTTCTTTATTTATTCTCCGTGTCACTACTGAAGTGATAATTGAACCCATTTGTATCAAAGAAACCTTATGGTCCACTTTTATATTTTTCAGAATAGCGTTTGGCAAATCAGGAAATTCTGCTTCCTTTGGGTTTTGAACCATCAGGACACCACCACATAGTTTAATAGCTTCCATTCCTGAAACTCCATCTGTCATCAATCCCGTAAGAATTATTCCTATGGTACGCGACCGGTATGTTATAGCAGCTGATCTAAATAATACATTGATAGAGGGACGAAAATTGTTTTCTTCGGGTCCATACCCAATAAGCAATTTCCCATCTTTAATTAAAAGATGCCGGCCAGGTTGAGCAATATATATTTTTCCTTTTTTTAGGATAAGTCCGGATTCAGCTGCAACACAAGGTAAATCGGTCAAGGGTTGTAGACGTTTTGTAAGTGTACTGGGCACTTCTATATTTGACAGATGCACAACTATACAATAACATGCGTTGGCAACGGGATCAAGTTGCCCAACCATTTTTTCGAGAGCGGCATAACCTCCAGCAGAAGTACCGATGACCACGAGGTGTAAAGACGATTTTTTCATACCATCAGCCTTAATCAAAAAGAATACCTGAGGTATTTTTTAAATAAACACGGTAAAAAACTGTTTATTTTCAATGGGTTTACAATATCAATTTTATCATTTGTATACTTATTGAGAAAAATATCTACAGTAATCTTCATTAATTTAAATTTTTGTAATTAATATTCTACAAGTGATATAAAGATGAAGTTACCGATCACAACATGGATAATGAAACGCTAGCTTTACCTGTCGCTTCAATGGATTTTAAAACCACAATAATAAAGCTTGTAAGCGAAGTTATATGCAACATAAATATTATTTCGGATCACACTTTGATGATTTAGTAGCGTATTAACTTTTAAAAATAATGAACTTATGATTCTATCTATCGCATTAATTATCATCGGAATTGTTGCTATAATTGCCGTTTTCATTACAAAAGCAAAACATAAAGACAATAATGGACCGATGAATAATAATTAAAAAAATGAATATAATACAATATGAAGCACTTTCTTATTTGCAAAATATAGCATTTTTTCCCCTCATCTGTGCTATGCTATTTTCCTGGCGGAGACGGCTTAATTTAACACCTGCATAAAGCAGCTAATTTGTTGAATTCTTATTTACAATTATACAACATGAGAAAAATTAATACCGGACGAAGAAATTTTATTTTAAGTTCTTTCATGGCTTTTAGCGCTAATTCCTTAAAATCCTTAGGATCACCTCTAACATATCTACCAAAATCTATGAAAGAAATATTTCCTGATCATGCCTCAACAGATAGAAAAAAAAGAACAACAGCCGAGATTCTTGTAGAACGTCTTATCGCTTGGGATGTTAAATTTATTTTCGGATTAGTTGGAGACGGTGTGAATCCTATTTATGAAGCCTTGCGCAAAAAACAGGATCAAATTAAATTAATTACGGTACGTCACGAAGAAAGTGCAGCTTTTATGGCTTCAGGTTACGCAAAATATACTGGGAAACTAGGAGTATGCATTGGTACTTCTGGGCCTGGTGCTGTACATTTAATGAATGGGCTTTATGATGCCGCTATGGAAGGCGCACCGGTTCTTGCTATTACAGGTTGCCCTTATCATGATCTCATGGGAACCAGCGCCACGCAGGAAATTAATACTGTGGCATTAATGAGTGATGTAGCCATTTATAATCAGCTGGTAAACGGCCCTCGCCATGCTTTAACAGTGATTGACCTTGCCTGCCGTGCAGCACTGTCAACACCTGGTGTTGCACACATTACATTTAATAAGGACACTCAGATGAAAGAATTAACTGATGATAAAGCATCAAAAGAAAGCGAGAACTTAACGGGGTCTTCTGCTTTTGTAAAACGTATGGAATGTCCGTCGGAAGAAGAGCTTATTCAACTAGCTCAAATCTTAAACTCCTCTGAAAAAATTGCAATTCTTGTTGGAAGAGGTGGACTTGGAGCCGGATCTGAAATTGAATCATTATGTAAACGATTGGGTGCACCTGTTGCAAAAGCGCTTCTCGGAAAAATGGTGTTACCGGACGATTCTCCATTTACTACAGGTGGCATCGGTCATTTAGGTACATTACCCTCTAAAGAAATTATGCAGAATTGTGAGGTGCTTTTAATTTTAGGTAGTACTATGCCATACATAGATTATTATCCAAAAAAGGAAGGAGTTCGCACGATCCAGGTTGATAGTGATCCCAAACGAATTGGCTTACGTATGCCTGTAGATTTAGGAATTTGCTCTGATGTGAAAGCCACGTTGAAAGCTCTCCTTCCAAAACTTAATCAACATGAATCTTCTTTTTTAGAATCTGCACAGGAAAGCAAAAAAAAATGGGAAGAAAAATTAGTAAAAATAGAACAAGCAGTAAATCCTATTAAGCCTCAATTCCTTGTTGCACAAGTAAACAAATATTTAAAGGAAGATGCTATAATAGCGATTGATACCGGCGCACATACTGTATTTACAGCGCGCCATTTAAAAGCCCGCAAAGATCAAAAGCTGGCCGTGTGTGGTAATCTTGCCAGTATGGCTCCTGGCTTACCTTATGCGATTGCCGCACAAATAGCTTATCCGGAAAAACAATGTGTTGCCTTTGTAGGAGACGGCGGTTTTACAATGTTAATGGGTGAAATGGCCACTGCTGTTCTTTACAATTTACCTGTTAAGATAATTATATTTAAAAATAATAGTTTGGCTATGGACCGTTTTGAACAGGAAGAAGCTGGTGGTAAACAATATGGAATCAGTTTACAGCCCATTGATTTTGCTGCTGTAGCTATTGCCTGTGGTGCCGAAGGATATAGATGCTCTAAAGCTGAAAATTTGCATGGTATTTTAAATGATGCCTTCTCCTCTACAAAACCTTCTGTTATTTCAGTGGAAGTAGATCCCGATGAAGAACCGGTAACACCGGATAAAATCTGAGGTTGATGTTGGTAGAAAATTGAAATAATAGTTTAACATTAAAAAAAAATCGCTCGAAAATTCGAGCGATTTTTTTTGCAATTCATCTTAGTATCCACGGTTTCTCCAACCTTCGTGGGCTGCTTCGGCATGTCCTTGTGAATCACCATACCAGCCACGTCCGTCTCCGGAATTGCGGCCATTGTCGTCATTATCACGACTATTACGACCGTAACCACGACTGCCGTTACCTCCGTTGTTATTGCTACGGCTGCTGTAACCACCTCTGTTTTCCCATCCGCGTTGCGAAGCTTCTGAATGTCCTTCAGAGTCTCCAAACCATCCACCGTGTCCAGATCCTCTGTTGTCATCATCATAATCGTTATCGCGGCTGCGGGAATAACTTCCTCCTCTGTTGTCATCCTCATAATCGTAATCACGGTTTCTGGATGAGCTGCTGTATCCTCTGTCATCGTCATCGCGACCTCCTGAAGAACCGTATCCACGATGTTCCCATCCGCGTTCTGCTGCTTCAGCATGTCCTTGTGAATCACCGTACCAGCCACGGCCGTCTCCGGAATTGCGGCTATTGTTATTACTGTAATTTTGTCTGCCGTTTGATGAACGGCCATCTGATCTTCTTGTTGCCATTTTTTTTTAAATTTTTAAAAGTTAATATTATTAATTTACTGATTTTGCATACTGTTTCAGTACCGAAAACCATTGTTCAATTTTATTTTAGCAGATAAAATCATAAAAAACTGTCAGATCTTATCTAGTTACTTTTACCTGGTTTTTCTTAGTGAATCTGAATTTAGACTATCTGTAACTATATTATTTTGCAAACTATCACTACTCGTTTCGCTTGATGAGCTACTGTTATCGTTGTACTCTGACTTATTATTTTTTTCATTGTTACAACTAAACATTATCATTAGTATAAAAAAGTAAACTAAAAAACTTCCTCTCGCAGTTTTCATATTAAATTCTATTTAATTTTTGGAGGATAAAGAATTAAATTCAGATTCTTGGGAACTATACTCATAAGCATCATCATTAACGTCCTGAGCAATATTAGAAAGAAGTTCATCTGTTTCCCATTCCTCTCTCAAGGTTTTTTCTAATGTATCTGCAATTCTGTCCAGGCCCAGAACATCTGCAAGTTCTATCAATGAACCATAAGCAGCAATCTCATAATGTTCTACTTTTTGAGCAGCTATTATTAAAGCTGCATCTCGTGTAACACCGTCTTCATGTTCCTTAATAATTTTTTGCCCTTCTTCTATCAATCCTTCCATTGCTTTGCATTTTTCACCATTCTTATCAACTTTTAAGCGCTCGAAAATGTTTTCCAAACGCTCAACTTGCCGCTGTGTTTGTTGTAAATGGTTTTCAAATGCGTCTTGCAAATCTTCATTATATGACGCTTTGGCCAGTTCTGGTAAAGCCTTCATCAGCTGTTGCTCTGCGCTGTATGTATCCTGCAATAGCTCTTCAAATATCTTTTTAAGCGATTCTTTACCTGATTTTTGTGTTTTATTTTCCAAACTTAATTTACTGTTGGATTTTTCTAACGTTTCTGTTGATTCTTGTGTCTTAGTTGGCATTGATTTTAAATTTTTAAGGTTAATATTGAAAAATGTTTTATACATCATAAATTTCAATTTGAATGCCACTTACAACCTGAGAAGTCCAATCTACAAAAAAGTGAATTACTGCTTGAAATCCTTTTTAAACTGAGGAATTTTGAAAAAATAAAATGTTTAATCAAAAAAGTATGTAGAAAAAATAAAACGAAAAAAAATAAATATGGAATTATTGAAACATTATTTTACTAAATAAGGGTTATGATCTCAACAATCTATTTTTGGGGTATACAATTCAAATTATTTGCTTTGCCACGAAGAGTATAGTTTGTAAAAAAACAAAAATGAAAAGTAAGAATTGCAATGAAATATAGTTGAGCGTAACTTCACACATTATATTTAGCTCGTGATAAAAAACAGTGATGCATAAAGGGACAAAAACAGAGCGAGAGTGACCGATCTATGCGTTCACTCTCGCTCTGTTTTGTACCACCTCTTTCTAGCGTCCTAATTTTTTAAGCATTCTGATATGCGAGCCAATTGCTCCAAAAAAAGTTTTATTCTCGTTATATCTTACACCAAATTCAAGTGCAGTCTGTTTCACAATGGGGGAAATGGCCCTGTAGTGAATGTGGCTGATATAAGGGAATAGGTGATGTTCTACCTGATAGTTTAATCCTCCGATCATCCAGCCGAAAATCCGGCTTTTTCTGGCAAAATTGGCGGTCGTTTCCAGTTCATGTATCGTCCATTCGTTTTCTATGATTCCCTGACCATTCGGAAGCGGTTGTTCAGCCTCCTCCACCAAATGCGCCATTTGAAACACTGTTGTCATAAAAAGACCCGCTGTAAGATGCATGGTTACAAATCCAAGCAATACGAGCCACCAGCTAAATGGTGCAATTAGCATTGGCAAAACAAGAAAAATTCCTAAATAAGCTACCTTCGTAACTGCTAATTTAATCATCTCTTTTTTTGGAGTTGAGCCTTGTTGTCTCGTAAAGCCCTTTTTGTTATATCTGTATAATTGTTTAAACTCGTTTACAGTTCTTGACAAGGTCATCAAACAATACAAGAAAAATGCATAAATATGCTGGTAACGATGAACCTTTTTAAGTTTGCTCTGTACCGATAAACGTAAAACGCCTTTCGGATCAATGTCTTCATCAAATCCTTCAATATTCGTGTACGTATGATGCAACAGGTTGTGTTGAACTTTCCAGTTAAATGTATTGCCGCCTATAAAGTACATGGATGTTCCAAACAATTTGTTCAACCAGGCAAAATTGGAAAATGATCCATGCACAGCATCATGCATTACGCTCATACCAATTCCCGACATGCCTATCCCCATCACAATAGAAATGGGAAAGATAAGCCAGCTACTCATTGGAAAAATTAATAGTATAATAAAAGGTCCAAAGTAAAGGGACATCATAGCCAATGCTTTTAAAAGCATGGTCCAGTTTCCTTTTTGTGATAGCTGATTTTTCTGGAAATAATCATTTACATTTTTTCTTAAAGTGGCCGTAAATAGCCCTTTGTCTTTATTAATAAATTTTATTGTCTTCATTTAATCTGATTTTGCCTGTTCATACAGGAGGTGAATAATTACCGGAAGAATTTGGTTGGAATAACCAGCAGATCTTGCTAATTTCTGAGAAAAAACCGGGGAGCTAATTGGATATACTCTTTAATTAACTATTTGTTTCAATAAAAAATATATATAAAGTGGAAATTAACGTAATTTGTGAAGAAAGGGGCTCTGACTTTTACAGTAAGTTTAAATTCTTACTCCAACTATCAGGATGTCATCAGTTTGTTCTGCAGTACCTTTCCAATTTAAAATAAAATTATTCAGGTAATTATTTTGTTCCTCCATCGACATCTCATTTGTTTCAATCAATGCATTTTTAAATCGTTTTGTCGTTAATTTCTTATCTGCATCACTAAATTGATCTGCGTATCCATCGGAGAAAATATAAAATGTATCTCCCTTTTCTAAATGGATCTGATGTGTTTCAAACTCCTTATCATCTTCCGTAAAACCACCGATGGCTGTTTTGGTACCTCTTATTTCATGGAACTCTTTGCTATTTTTTGGTATGATCCAAATCGGGCGATTTGCTCCGGCGTAATCAATCGTGTTTGTTTGTAGATCGATGGCACAAAGTGCGATGTCCATTCCATCTTTGTTTGATTGTGTATGTTCAGACTGGCGAAGCGAATCTTTAATTCCTTTATTTAATAGAGCCAATATTTTACCAGGATCGCTACTTTGTTTAACAGCATTATTTAATTTTTCCGTTCCAATCATGCTCATGAATCCTCCCGGAACACCATGACCCGTGCAATCTCCCGCTGCAATAAATATTTTAGTATGATGCTTTGCAAAAAAATAAAAATCGCCACTAACAATATCTTTAGGTTTAAATAAAACAAAACTCTCCGGAAGCAAGCTTTTTATTTCATTTTTAGTCGGAAGGAGCGCTTGCTGTATATTCAATGCATAATTAATGCTATCCGTTATTTCTTTCCTTTTTTCTTCTATGATTTTATGAGCGGTTTCAATGCGTTGATTTTTATAGGATAATTCACTATTAATTTTTTTCTTTTGACTATAGCTGCGATACATAAAAGCGGATGCCAGCAGAATTATGAAGGTGAAACTAACTGTAGAACGTAAAATTGTTACTTGTCTTTTTTGTTCAGCTACAACGATCACATCTTTTTTTTCCTGCACTGATTTAGCAACGGCTTCTTTTTTTTGAAATTCAAAGTTGAGTTCTGAAAGAATCATTTTTTTCGTTGTCTCCTTATCTGATAAGCTATCTCTCAGCTCGATATAACTTTTATAATAGTCAAATTTTAAGTCCAGCCTGTTTTGCTTCCCATATAATTCGCTAAGAGCTTTATAAGCATCCAAGGCGTATTTCGTTCGATTTTCTATGTGAGATAACTTCAGGGCTTTTTGTAAATAGGTTTCTGCTTTTGCATCTTCATGTTGATTGAAAAAAAATAAACCGATTAACAAATAAGAGTTAAGAATTTCGTTTTTTAGACCCTGCTCTTCTATATTTCTTAATGCCTCGTTATAAAAGCTCAATGCCATTGAATAATAAATTTTGCTTGAATCCTGATGTTGCTGTTGCCTGGCCTTTTCTTCATACACCAGTCCAATATTATTCTGCCATTCACTCAGTGATCTGGTGATCCCCAATTCTTTATTTAATTCTACAGTTTTAAGATAATATTGAAGTGCGGTTTCGGAGTCTCCTTTTCTTCGATATACATTTCCTACATTGCCAATTAAGCTGGCAATACCTTCCTTGTCGCCTGTTTTTTGCATTTTTTCGAACCCGTTCATTATATATTCCATTGAACGGTCATTATCTCCAAGATCGCCATAGATGCGACCAATTGCTGTTAATAATTGCGCGGTTGAAATTTCATCTTTTAATTCCTCCGCCAATTTTAATGCTCTGAAGTTGTATTCCAGCGCTTTTGCAAAATCACCTTTATTTTGATATGTAGAAGCGATGTTCCAAATCGAGCGTTCAATTTTATTATTATCTCCTAACGTTTCAGCTGTTTTTAATGCTTTAAAATGGTAACTCAATGACTTTGAATAATTACTTTGTTGGCTATATACCACACCAATGTTCGACAAACTGTAATACATACCGTTTTTATCTTTCCGTTTACTGCCAATTTTTAAACTTTCGAAATAATATCGCAAGGCCAGTTCACTCTGATTTTTTTCGCCATAAATAAATCCTATGTTATTTGTATTTGTAACAATCGAAATCGTATCGTTTGATTTTTCTGCAATAGCCATTGCTTGAAAATGATAGAATAACGCTTTTGTGAAATCTCTTTCTGCTGAATAAGTTAAACCTATATTACCTAAGTGACGGCTCAATCCACCCACATTTGCTATTTTTTTATCCACTGCCACCGCTTTAAAAAAGTAAGCTCTTGCCTCTACATGATTATTTTGATTTAAATAGCAAAGTCCGATTTTGTTATATAAGTCTCCACGTAATGTTTGGTAATTCAGTTTGTCAGCCAATTTTAATGCCTGATGGGAGATAGAATCGGCTTCTTTGTAAAGTGCAGCTTTAAGGAGCAGCCCTGCTAAATTGTTAAATGCTGCGACTTTGTTCGTGTCTTCTTTTCCGGTTTTGAGCACCGTTCTTAGTGAATCGATTTTTATCTCAATGGAATAATTTTGAGTGGATTGAGCAGACGTATGGTGTACGTATAAACAAATTGCAATTAAAAGAAAATATGTCTTGATTTTTTGCATATACACCGGATCCTTACTTCATACTATATCTATATGAAAGTCTCGCTATAGAAGACATTGAATCTACGCAAAGGACTGCAAAAGGTTATTCATAATGAGCTAACGGGTACGCATTAAAGTGCATGCAAATAGCCATTAACTAACTAATAATCAGTGATTTATATATAAAACAACAGCTATAATATCTGTTCGATATATAAATTAATTATTGAATTCAGTACCGTTAATCATTCTAAACTAACCTTAAACTAAAAAGTATACTCTTACACTCAATAAAATAATGGTTGTTTGTATTTTCACATGATTATACTCTTAATTCTGCATTAAATGAAAATCCGCTATCTTCTATTCTTTTTAATTATTGTGCTTTTTGCTTGCCATAAAAAAGCAAAAGAGTCAGATACAAATACCTTTCAGCCGATTTTCATTGATCATTTTATTGATGATTGGACCTGTGCTGTAAATCCTGGCACGGGTGCTAATTTTAATGTTGCAGAATTCAGGTTATGGATTCCCGATACGAGTGATGTTCCTGAAGTAAAAGCAATTTTAGTATTGGCAGATGGCAGCAACAGTAATGCAATGTATATGACTTCCGAAAATGAATGGAGGAAATATGCCATTGCAAATAAAATAGCACTTATGGGTGTTCACCTGGAATCAGAGAATACGTCAACTGTTTTTGAGAGCTATTCGAATGCCGGTGGTGGAAGTGGGGCAGCACTACTAAAAGCTCTTGAAGCAATAGCAACAAAAAACAATATCCCGAACGTTGCTGCTTTACCGTTTTTATTGAGAGGTTATTCTGCCGGTGGTATGTTCACTTATTACTTTACGGCTTATCAGCCCAAACGTGTTATTGCATTTGCAGATATCAGAGGTTGGATAATTAATCAAAATGCCGATGCAAATATTCCCGGATTATTTTTAATTGGTGAACTGGATATGCCTCTTTCTTCTCAGTTGTATATGTTGGAACAAATCGTACAATCAAAGAGGAAGCAAGATGGTTTGTGGAGTTATGCGATTGAACCGGGTGCCGACCATTCTGAAGGACTTGAGGCATCGGATAGTTTGATCAAACAGTTTTTTTCATCTGCTTTAAAATACCGGTTAAGCCCTGCTTCAAATGATTTGTTAACGATTGACCCGGCATCAGGATGGTTGGGTAATAATGATACAAAATCTGTCTTTCCATATGCGTTCTATCCGGAAGAAAAAGGAGAGGCCGGATGGCTTATTGATGAAGCTTTTGCGAAAGAGTGGAAGGAGTATCAGAAAAAGTAGATGTGATTAAACCAACAATTATTCAGAAAGTTTATAAATTTTACTTATAGCAGCGCTTCGTTTCTCATCCGTTGTAATACGAATGAGAGACACAAGAAAACAAACGAGCGTCCAACTTTCGTTAAACGCTCGCTTCAAGATAACATAATCTAGCAGCTATATATTATGCGCAATCTTTTTATCCGTTTGGTTGTTCAGTTGGGAATTTAGTAATATCCATAATGAAAATTTCCCACGTATGTCCGTCAAAATCTTCAATTGTTCGCTGTTGCATAAAACCATAATCACGCATCTCGTTTGGTTCAATTCCACCCGCTTTAAGTCCGCTGTCCATTATGTTATTCACCTCGTCCAAACTGTCTAACGATAATGAGAAAAGTCCTGCTAATTTTGATTTGGTATCTGCAATGGGTTTTGTAGCAAAGGTTTTAAATTTTTCGTGAGTCATTATCATCACAAAAATATTTTCACTCCAAACCATACATTTTCCACTGTCGTCTGAAAATTGAGGATTGTTTGTAAATCCCAATGCAGTGTAAAAGTCCATTGATTTTTGAGGGTCTTTAACTGCTAAATTGATAAATATTTGTTTTGCCATTTTATTTAAATTTTATTTCGATTTTAATTATTGTTTTTACTTTTAGTTATTGCTTTGAATTTTGTCTTTGTAAAAATAGGATACTGCAAGAATGCAACCTATTACGACTGGTAATAAAATAAATCCAATGTTCATGTCTATTGCACAATGACTAATTACTGCAAAAATTAAAGTGAATGTTAAACCTGCGTAAGCCCACTCTTTTAGTTTGCCTGGTACTTTCGGAATTGCAATTGCTAATGTCCCTGCTAATTTAAAAATTATTAATGCATAAGCAAAGTAGTCAGGATAACCCAATGGTCTGGTTCCAACTGTTGCATATTGCGGTGCAAAAAGCAACGTACTTATTGGCATAAGCCCTTCCCAAAGGAAAATAATAACGGTTGCTGTCCAAAAAATTATTTTATTCTTTCTCATCTGTAAAATTATTTATTTGTTTAACTATTTACAATGCAAAGTTACTTACCTCCACGTTTTATGATAATAGTGGTTTACGTCATTTTTAGGTAGTTTTCCGACTGATAACGTACGGAAGAGGATTGTGTAATATTTAAATTTTAACCCTACTTTACTTTAAAAATAGCGTGTTAAAAAGATTATCCAGCGAGCCCAGGATCCAGTTCGTTGTAGGTCCACTATGTCGAACTAGGTCTGTTCTTCATATAATTTACCCCTTTTTAGATTCCAGATAACAGATTTAATGCGCTATCAATAACGCCTGATAATTACGATTGCTAGTTTACTGTATTGTTGTTTAACAGGATGCATTTTAATTAATGTTTCTCAACCATTTATGTGGTAATATAGATAAGGTCTTGTACATTTGTATAAATCAAAAAAAAAAGCATGAAAAAAGTAAACTTTATCCTTATAAGCGTTTTGTTTTTAACAACTGCAGCTTTTGCACAAGTTAAACCGAACCATTCGACTGAACAAAGCACTACACCTAATACCCAATCTAAAGAAGAGGAAGCAAAGCCGGTAGAAAACACAAAAAAACCAACTACACCTCATAAGCAAACAAATGCAAACACTTCTAATACGTCGTCTACACAAACAGAAACAAAACCTACTCCTGTTGTAAAAGATCATACAGCAACTGAATCAAACGATCCTATTAAAAAGGATGAAGATGAAAAAAAGACCAATACGGAAGAGCATAAGACAGGCAATCACCCGAATGGGAAAAACAATCATGGCATGGAGATGAAGGAAAAAAATAAAGCAAAACAGCAGGCAAAAAAAGCAGTAAATCAAGCAAAAAAAGAAGAGCATAAAGCAGGGAAGAAAAAGTAATCCTTTCATGAGTGTATCTAACACCCATTTCACGCTTCGTTACCGCTCCGATTAAGCTTTTACATAGGTAAACAAGCGGAATGAGCGTGATCGCAGTGGGATTGGTTTCTTTGCAAACGAAAGATCAAAACTCCTCGTTTCCCAAATTGTTTCAAATACAAAATTTCATTTGATAAACGAAATTAAATTGTAAAGTGGAATCATGGAGGTGTAGATAATGATATAATCGAATGTCCATATTAAATAAAAAAGCATATTAAACTTAACTTTTTCCAAAGGAATATGTTAGAACCTAAACAAGATATTCTGCAAATTCAATACAGTCGGGTTAAAGGATAACGAAATATTTATATTACGAAAGATTTATTAAAATTTACCTGTTAACATTTTCTGATCCAATTAATTAACGTAGGTTTGTTGAATAAAGTAAGATTTGCTTTTCGTGAAGATGTATAGATATGAATTAATCTTTTATCACTAATTAGATTTAGAAGCAGCTGATGATAAGAGTTCGGTAGTAAATTTTTGTTGGAGCATTTGTGAATGCAATCATTTTTTGATCGCTAATTAAATTTAATTACTCAACTCAACCAACAACTTCTTATCAGCTATGGAAAAGATCCCCCTTAAACTCACCGAACTTACTTTTCAGCTTATTGTCGAATCTTCTCCAAATGCTATTGTGTTAGTAAATAAGGAAGGAAAAATGGCTTATGTTAACAGTCAAACAGAAAAACTATTCGGCTACACAAGAAGTGAACTCATTGGAAATAAAGTAGAAAGCCTTATACCGGAGCGGTACAGTAAACATCATCCCGGCTTCGTGGACATGTTTTTTAAAGCTCCCTCAGTGCGCGCTATGGGAGCTGGACGGGAACTATTTGCTTTACGGAAGGACTCTTCGGAATTCCCTATTGAAATTGGCCTAAACCCTGTAATTACTGTTGATGGCACTTTGGTTTTAGCTTCCATTATTGATATCTCCGAGAGAAAAAGGGCAGAAGAACGCTTCAGGTTAGTAGTGGAATCTGCTCCGAATGCAATGTTACTCGTAAATAGTACAGGTGATATTACTCTTGTAAATACTCAATCTGAAAAACTTTTTGGTTATACACGTAACGAATTAATAGGAAGTAAGCTCGAAATGCTGATCCCAGAAAGATTCCGGACTCATCATCCCAGCCACAGAACGCAATTTTTTCAAAAGAGCCAACCCCGCTCGATGGGAGCCGGACGTGATCTTTTCGGACTAAAAAAAGATGGAACAGAAGTTCAGGTGGAAATTGGTCTCAATCCAATCGAAACAATTGAAGGAAGTATGGTGTTAGCCTCGATTATTGACATTACAGAACGAAAGGTGCAAGAACAAACGCTTAAAAAACAAGTTGAACTGGAAACAAAAAATATTGAACTGGAACAATTCGCTTATATCGCTTCTCACGATTTGCAGGCTCCTTTGCGCACTGTTGCCAACTATATGCAGGTTTTCGAAGAAGATTACTTTTCCGTATTGGATGCAAATGGACGTAATTATCTGAACCGTGTAAACAATTCAATTGAAAGAATGAGCACACTCGTTAAAGCACTCTTGGATTTCTCCAGACTGGGACGTGATGCACGATTGAATTATGTTGATTGCGGTAAAATTATAGCAGATGTACTTGCCGATATTGAAGAAGTTATAAAAGCAAAGCAGGCTACTGTCAACGTGGGTGAGATGCCTCATATTAATGTGTATGAAATGGAAATGCGACAGCTATTTCAGAATCTCATTTCCAATGCAATTAAATTCGGAAAGCCAGAAGTCTCTCCCGTAATAAATATCCGATGTGAAAAAATAAAGGATAAATGGATATTTTTTATTAATGACAATGGAATAGGAATAGCACCGAATCATTTTGATCGTATATTCTATATTTTTCAGCGTTTAAATCAAGCTAATGAATATGAAGGTTACGGAATAGGATTGGCTAACTGTAAAAAAATTGTAGAGCTTCATAAAGGCGAAATCCTGGTAGAATCTATATTAGGCGAAGGAACCACATTTAATTTCACCATTTCAAATCTATTGTCCAATCAAAAATAACCTTCAATGTATCTTGTTGGTGGATGATAATCCAGACGACAATTTCTTTCACGAACGAGTGATTAAAAGCAATCATTTTACCAATTGTGTAATAGCAAAGGAAAGTGCGAAGGAGGCATTATCCTATTTAAAGACAAAACCTATTACCGATAATAATAAGATTGACATCATTTTTCTGGATATTAATATGCCAGGAATGAATGGCTGGGAATTTCTTGAAGAGTATAATAAACTTGATAAAGAACTTCAACAAGGGGTGGTCATAGTTATGTTAACTACCTCGGAAAGTGAGGAGGACAAGAAAAAAGCAATGAAATGGGGATTTACGGCTGAATTTAAAACAAAGCCTTTAACGAAATCCATGATGCAGGAAATCCTTGACACCCACTTTTACTAATAATCATCACAAGATATAGTAATTATCTATTATTTAATATTGCTCACTATTTTTTTGATTCCATAATAACTTTTTAGTCTCGCTTTAATACCGCTTATCCAGATACCGCAGGAAATATTGCTTGTTTACTTTTAGCAGATATCTACACGATTTAAGATATTCTTGATTTCACTTCCACTGTGTACAATAGACAGTGAAGCCTATTTGATAAAGATGCACTTATTATCACTTATAAAAGATTCATTTACTAAGAAAAGGAGAACGGACATCCTTTTACCACAAATATTTGAACATATGCTGTCAAAGACAAATGGTGTTGGGTTTGACATGACCTATGCAGACAAACTATTTGGTGATTTAAGCGTCTGCACTCTCAAGAGGAATTTGAAGGAACAGGTGTCGGTCTTGCAATTGTTCAACGCATCATTAATAAACATGGTGGAAGAGTGTTGCCGAAGGAAAATAAATGAAGGCGCAACCTTCTATTTTTCATTGCCAATTATTTAAACTGAAAAGCGAAGTTGATACCCTTTTTGAATCAGTATTTGGATTAGATAAATGGCTTATTCAATTTGGATTTCCAAAATAAATATAACTGTAATGAGACTCTCTTACCAACAAAAACTAGTTGTGCTTTTTTCGATTATTGTTCTGGGAACTATTACCGGGGCTTTAACAACATATTTTAATCATCAATCCGTGAAAACGAGTAACAATTGGGTAGAACATACAATTGCCGTTCTTTATGAATCTGAAAGAACATTATCCCTCACCCAGGATATCATACTAGTAGGTCAGGGCTATGCTCTTACAGGAGATTCAAACTACTTATCTCCATTCAATTCAGCATTATTTCTGTTACACAGTTCTGTTACAAACCTTAGGGATTTAGTAAAGGATAATATGACACAGACTGAACGGCTAGACACACTTCAGAAGTTGATCTTCAACAGGGTCAATTTAACAAAAAAAAATGTTACGGCCAATAGACGAGCATTTCCGGCTACACAGTTATTTGTAAACTCATATAGAAATATGCGGACGATAAGGAGTTTAACACAACGGATACAGACCGAAGAAGAGAACTTGTTGAAAAAAAGGCAAGCCGCCAGTATAGTCAGCTATTCTACATTTATAAACTCGTTTTATACTCTCATCTGTTTTACAATACTGTTATTGTTCATCGCGCTGTTTACCGTCAAGCATAATTTTAAAGAAGAAAAAAAATACAGAGAATCTTCCATTTTAGAATCAAAAAGTAAAGAAATGGAGCAGTTTACATATATCA
>C688J18823_10000550_pt1 | contig 21949 bp, 15 predicted proteins | sample HopSoiMetagenom1_FD_18823 | JGI IMG/M metagenome (IMG submission 18823) | reverse complement strand
CGGCCCGCCCCGTCACGCGGATAGGTGCAAGGACCGGCTACGCCGCAGGCGACGGAGACGCGTTCGCGACCGGGCTCCCGTTCTGGGCCGCCATGCCGGCGTCCACCCAGGGTTGCCAGGTCGACTGGTTCGCGTCGACCCACTTCTTGGCCGCGTCCTGCGGGTCCATGCCCTCGTGGATATCGGCACCGACGCCGTCCTGCGCTTCGTCGTCCCACTGCATCGCCGACAGGAACGCGAACGCTGCGGGCGCCTTCGTCGACAGCTGATCGTTGAACGCCTTGTACAGCGGGTCCGGCGGATAGTCGCAGTTGTACGCGTCGGCGTTGTCACCGGTCGAGTAGATCTGCTTGCACTGATCGGAGACGTCGGGCAGTTTCATCTTCGTCAGTTCGTACTTCGCGTGTGCCCAGTGAGGAGTCCAGAAGTACATCAGGATCGGCTTCTGGTCCTGGTAGGCAGTGTCCAGCTCGGTGAGCTCCGCGGCCTCGGACCCCGCGTACGCCACCTTCAGGTTCAGTCCGAGGTTGTCGGCGATCGTCTGGTCATACGTCACGTAGCTGGGCGCACCGTCCAGGATCTGCCCCGCATCGCCGGAGTCGGCGGTCTTGAACAGGGCCGCGTCCTGCTTCAAGCCTTCCCAAGTCGCAAGCTCTGGGTGATCTTGCAGCATGTACGTCGGGATGTACCACCCGATCCGGCCCGTGATCCCGAGCAGACCACCGTCGACCACGCCGTTGTCCGTCGCGATGTACTTCTTGTATTCGGCCGCGTGGCCGGACGGCCACACCTCGAGCGTCGCGTCGAGGTCTCCGTTCGCGAGCGCCTTGAACTGCGCGTACTCGTCGATATCCTTGTCGCCGACGGAGTAGCCCAGCTGGTTCTTCAGCAGGTACTCGGCGACCGCGACATTGGCCGCCGAGCCGTCCCACGGACTGATCGAGAAATTGACCGTCGTTCCAGAGTTGTCCGGGACGGTCCCGCCCCCCGCCGCGGTAGAGCTGCTCGAGACGTCGCTGCACGCGGCGGCAACCAGCGCAAGCGATGCGAGAGCGCTCCACAGGAACGCCCGCTTGCGTAACCTCATGCCTCCCCCTTTCCAGCCGGGATCTCTCCCGGGATCTCTTCTCCGCCTATCTCTACGGCCACACGACGCGTCCGGGATGGTCCGAAGAACCATCCGATGCCCTGCGGCGCCTTCGTGGCCCGCCCCGCGGGCTGGCCCATCGCCTGCGTGATCCGGTCGATCACGATCGCGAGCAACAGGATGCAGATCCCCGCGACCAGGCCCGTGCCGAAGTCGTGCGAAAGCCCGTTTATCACCTGATACCCGAGGCCTTCGCCGCCAACGAGCCCGGCGATGATGACGACGGACAGAACCATCATGATGGTCTGGTTGACCCCGAGCATGATCGATGGCTTCGCCAACGGGAGCTGCACCTTGCGCAACAGCTGATTTTTGGTTGCACCGAACGAGACGGCGGCTTCGACGCGATCATGCGGCACCTGCCGGATCCCAAGATCGGTCAATCGGATGCACGGCGGCAGCGCGTAGATCAACGCCGCGATGATCCCCGGGATGCGTCCCACATGGAACAACGCGATCACCGGAACGAGATACACGAACTGCGGAAGTGTCTGCATCGCGTCGAGGATCGGCTTCATGACACGCTGCACCCGATCGCTGCGCGCCGCCCAGATGCCGAGGGGGATGCCGATCGCCACGCTGAAGATCACCCCGATGATCACCTGGCTGAGGGTGTCCATCGCGTTCGCCCACTGGCCCATCACCCCGATCGCGGCGATCAGGACGAACGAAGCGATGGCGAGCGGTACGCGCCGGGCCGCCGCATAGGCGCCCACCGCCGCCCCCAGGCAGACCATCCACCAAGGCAGGTCTTGCAGAAGATCGCGCAACGGGACAAGTCCCCATCGGGTCGCGCCGTCGGACAGCGACCTGGTGTACGTCCCGATCCCACGCGTGATCGCTTCCTCTGCATGATCGACGGGCTGGGCGATCGAGACCACCCACCCATCAGGGAAGTCCTGCTGGCGGAGCACCTGGCGTCCGACGAAGATCGCGCCGATCACGGCAACGCCGAGCAAGATCGCGAGCACCCGCCGCGAGATCGTCCATCCGAAGATACGAACGCTCTTCGACCCGCGCCGAGTGCGCTCGGACTCGTTCCAGCCGAACGTGACGCGGTCCAGGACGATCGCGACCGCGACGATCGCGAGCCCTGCGGCAAGCGCGCGACCCACTTGGAGCCGCTGAAGCGCCTCGAGGACCTCATGCCCCAGACCTGGGTAGCCGATCGTCGCCGCGATCACGACGATACCGAGCGCCATCATGATCGTCTGGTTGACGCCGACCATGATCGCCGGCTTGGCGAGCGGCAGCTGCACCTTGCGCAACAGCTGTCGCTTCGTGACCCCGAACGCGAGGCCGGCCTCGACGACGTCGGACGGCACTTGCCGGATACCGAGGCTGGTCAGCCGGATCGCGGGCGGGAGCGCGAAGATGACCGTTGCGATCATGGCGCTCGTCGGCCCGATGCTGAAGAACAACACCACGATGATGAGATAGGAGAAGGCCGGCACGGTCTGCATCGCATCCAGCACCGGGCGAAGCACCTGCTCTAACCGTCGATGGCGCGCGGACAAGATCCCGACGGGGATCCCGATCGCCAGCGCGACGAGCACCGACAACAGGACCAACGCGAGCGTGTCGAGGTTCTCCGACCAGAAGCCCAGGACACCGATCGCCAAGAATCCCACCGCGGCGAGCACGGCCTTTCGCCACCCTGCGAAGTACCCGGCGATCGCAACGACGAGCGCCAACATGCCGAGCCAGGTGAGGCGCGCCATGCCCTTGACCAGCTGATCGACGGCCTCGTTGATCCCGTTCTTCGCAGGGTTCAGGACGTGTACGAAGACGGGGTTCGTGAGCTGATGCGCGATCACCCAGTTGTTCGCGTCGTTCAACGGCGTCGCGACGTCAACGGTGAGCCCGTTCGGGAAGCCGTTGGCGAAGGCGAGCAGACCGACGACGACCGCGACCAGGATCCCCGCAGCCCACAACAGCCGCTGGCGCCAAGGGTGTTCGGCTTGATGGATGGTTCCCGACGCTGCCTGAACCTCGAGGAGCGATCGCTCGTCGCGAACGACGGCCATCAACGATCCTCGATCATCGCCGCAAGCACGGCAGTCCGATCCACGACGCCGACCTGCTGACCGCCATCGACGACACGGAACGGCCGGTGCTCTTCTGCGACCTTCGGCAGAACATCCTGGACGATGGTTCCGGCGGCGACGTCGCCGGCGTACTCGCCGTCGCCGTTCGCGCTCCGCATGATCGACCGGACGGTGAGCACGTGCGCACGCGGGACGTCACGCGTGAAGTCGGCGACGTAGTCGTCGGCGGGATGCGCGACGACCTCCTCGGGCGTGCCGACCTGGACGAACCTGCCGTCCTTCATGATCGCGATCCGGTCACCGAGCTTCAGCGCCTCTGCCAGGTCGTGCGTGATGAAGATCATCGTCTTGCGCACGTCGCGCTGCAGGCGGATCACCTCGTCCTGCATGTCGCGGCGGATCAGCGGGTCGAGCGCGCTGAAGGGCTCGTCGAACAGCATGATCTCCGGATCGGTCGCGAGCGCCCGGGCAAGCCCGACGCGCTGTTGCATCCCGCCCGACAGCTCGTCGGGATACGAGTTGCCCCACCCGCCGAGTCCGACGGTCTCGAGCACCTCGTTCGCCTTGGCCTCGCGCGGCTCCTTGTCGACGCCGCGGATCTCGAGCCCGAACGCGACGTTGTCGACGATCCGGCGATGCGGGAGCAACCCGAAGTGCTGGAAGACCATCGAGATCTTGGTGCGTCGCACCTCTCGCAACCGGTCCTCGTCCAGCTTCATGATGTCGTCGCCGTCGAGCAGGACCTCGCCCGCTGTCGGATCGTGGATCCTGTTGAGCATCCGCACGAGCGTCGACTTGCCGGACCCGGACAGGCCCATCACGACGAAGACCTCGCCCTCCGTGACGTCGAACGACACATCGCGCACGGCCGCTACACAGCCCGTCTGCTCCTGCAGCTCGACGCGAGGCAGATCGGCCGTCGGAGTGCCGACGATCTTGTCGGCGTTGGGGCCGTAGATCTTCCAGACGTTGCGGCACGACACCGCGGTCTGCGCATCGTCGCCCACCGTGACCCCCTCACCTCGAGCCGACCGGGCGATGGTGGGCCACGGGGGCGAAAGCTGCAACACGGCAGTTGCCGAGCGCACAACGGCCGGCGCGCACAGCGCGCCACGGTCGTGGCACACTCCACATGCCGCGGCGGGGGGACACAGATAACCGAGACGTTCGACTTCGTGATCATCGGTGGCGGATCTGCGGGCAGCTGCCTCGGCAACCGCCTCAGCTCCGACCGCGCGAACCGCGTCCTCGTCCTCGAGGCCGGCCGTTCCGACTATCCCTGGGACGTCTTCATCCACATGCCGGCGGCGCTGGCGTTCCCGATCGGGAGCCGCTTCTACGACTGGAAGTACGAGTCGGAGCCCGAGCCCTTCATGAACGGCCGGCGGATCTACCACGCGCGCGGCAAGGTGCTCGGCGGCTCATCGAGCATCAACGGGATGATCTTCCAACGCGGGAACCCGCTCGACTACGAACGCTGGGGCGCCGACGCCGGGATGGAGACGTGGGACTACGCGCACTGTCTTCCGTACTTCAAGCGGATGGAGACGTGCCTGGCGGCCGACCGGGACGATCCATGGCGTGGCCACTCGGGCCCGCTCGTGCTCGAACGCGGTCCCGCGACCAATCCATTGTTCGGCGCGTTCTTCGAAGCGTGCCGGCAGGCCGGCTACCACCTGACCGACGATGTGAACGGCTTCCGTCAGGAGGGCTTCGCGCCGTTCGATCGCAACGTCCACGACGGCAAGCGGCTGTCGGCCGCGCGGGCCTACCTGCACCCGGTGATGCACCGCCCGAACCTCGAGGTACGCACCCGGGCGTTCGTCACGAGGATCCTGTTCGAGGGCTCACGCGCCGTCGGCGTCGAGTACACCGTCGGCAAGGGGGCGCCCAAGCGCGTTCGCACAGGCGAGGTCGTGCTCGCGGGCGGCGCCATCAACTCGCCGCAAACCCTGATGCTGTCGGGGATCGGGCCCGAACGACATCTGAAGGAGCACGGGATCGACGTCGTCGCCGACCTGCCGGGCGTCGGCGAGAACCTGCAGGACCACCTCGAGGTGTACGTGCAGTACGCCTGCACGCAACCGGTATCCGTCGCCCCGTACATGAAGATGTGGCGTCGTCCGTTCGTCGGCGCGGAGTGGCTGTTCTTCAAGAAGGGCCCCGGGGCGACCAACCACTTCGAAGCGGGCGGGTTCACGCGGAGCAACGACGACGTCGCCTATCCGAACCTGATGTTCCACTTCCTGCCGATCGCGATCCGCTACGACGGCTCCGCGCCCTCGAGCGACCACGGCTACCAGGTCCACATCGGCCCCATGTACTCCGACGCGCGGGGCAGCATCCAGCTGAAGAGCGCCGACCCGCGCGTCCACCCGGCCATGACGTTCAACTACTTGTCGACGGATCAGGACCGACGAGAGTGGATCGAGGGCATCCACGTCGCCCGGAACATCCTCAACCAGCCCGCGATGGGGCCCTTCAACGGCGGCGAGATGTCACCCGGCCCGAGCGTGTCCACCGACGGCGAGATCCTCGATTGGGTTCGGCGCGACGGCGAGACGGCCCTGCACCCGTCATGCACCGCGCGGATGGGTGTCGGCGAGATGGCGGTGGTCGATCCGCTCACGATGGGCGTCCACGGGGTCGAGGGCCTCCGCGTCGTCGACGCGAGCGTCTTCCCCTACGTCCCCAACGGCAACATCTATGCGCCGGTGATGATGACCGCCGAGAAGGCCGCAGACCTGATCCTCGGGAACACGCCGCTCGAGGCCGACCCTGAGCCGTTCTACCGGCACGCCGCGAGCTGATCAGACGTTCGGTCGCAGGCCGGCCTCGGCCTCCATCGACAGGCGCTCGGTGAGCATCTCCTCGAGGGTGCCCGCCTCGAGCGGCTTGGCGAAGTAGAAGCCCTGGCCGAGCTCGCAGTGCAGCTCGAGCAGGCGCTCCAGCTGGTCGAGGCGCTCGATCCCTTCGGCGACCGGCTTCAGGTTCAAGATGCCGGCGAGCTCGATCACCGCCGCCGTCAGGGCCGAGGACTCGCCGCCCTCCGAGACGCCGTCGATGAACGACTTGTCGACCTTCAGGATGTCGACCGGGAACCGCCGCACGTAGTTCAGCGACGAGTAGCCGGTGCCGAAGTCGTCGATCGCGATCTGGACGCCGAGCGCTTTCAGCTCCGTGAGCCGCGCGATCGACAGCTCCATATCGGCCATCATCACGGACTCCGTGATCTCGAGGATCAGCGAGCTCGGATCGATGCTCGTCTCGGCGAGGATCGCGCGGATGTCATCGACGACGTCGGCACGCGCGAGCTGCTTGGCCGAGAGGTTCACGGCCATGTGCAGCGGGTGATCGCTCGGGAATCGCTCGCGCAACCCCGCCGCGTAGCCGCAGGCCTCACGGAGCACCCATCGGCCGATCGGCACGATCAGCCCCGTCTCCTCGGCGAGCGGGATGAAGTCGAGCGGCGGCACCAGCCCCCGCTCGGGGTGGATCCACCGGATGAGCGCCTCGACGCCGGAGATCCTGCCGGTGTCGAGCTCGATGACCGGTTGGTAGTTCAGGATGAACTCGCCGTGCTCGAGCGCTCGCTGCAGGTCTGCCTTGAGCTCCAGCCGGCGCAGCGCCGTCTCGTGCATCTCGGGCTCGAACATCTGATAGCGGTTCTTGCCCCGCTCCTTGGCCATGTACATCGCAACGTCGGCGTTGCGCATCAGCGCCTCGACGTCGTCGATCTCGTGGTCGCCCGGCTCCGCCACCGCGATCCCGATGCTTGCGCGGACGAACACCTCTTTGTCCTCGAGGTGGAACGGCGCGTCGAGCGACTGGATCAGGCGGTCCGCGACGTCGGCCGCCCCGATGCCGTCGCCGCCGTCCTCGAGCAGCACGGCGAACTCGTCGCCGCCGAGGCGCGCCGCCGTGTCGGGCGCCCGCAGGATCTGGCGGATGCGTTCGCCGACCTCGCCGAGGAGCACGTCGCCCGCCGCGTGGCCGAGGGAGTCGTTGACCGTCTTGAAGTCGTCGAGGTCCATGAACAGCACGGACACGGGGCGCTGGTCGCGCTCCTGCCGCTCCATGGCGTGGGTCACGCGGTCACGGAACAGCACGCGGTTCGCAAGTCCGGTCAACGAGTCGTGGAACGCCTGGTGCGACAGCTGCTCCTCGAACTCGCGGCGCTCACTCACGTCGCGCGTCGTGAGCACGATCCCGTGCACGTTCGGATCGTGCAGCAGGTTCGTCCGCTGCGTCTCCGCATAGATGAAGCTGCCGTCGGCCCGACGGATCCGGAACTCCAGAGTCGCCGTCACGTCCTCGCCGTCGGTCGTTGCCGACACGAACGACAGCGCTCGGGTCTTGTCCTCATCGTGCACCAGGTCGACGAACCGCGTCCCCTCGAGATCCTCGCTCGTGTGGCCGAGCGTCCGATGCGAGGACGGGCTCGCGTAGGTGATCGTCGAGTCGATCTCGACCACGGTGACGACATCGCTCGCGTTGCGAACGAGAGACGCGAACCGAGCCTCGCTCTGCTTCAGCAGGAGCTCCTCGGTGAGCATCGCGCTGTCCAGCGCGAGGGCGGCCTGGGCGGCCAGCGCCTCGATCGTCTGGGTGATCGCGGCGCCGATCTGCCCCGGCACGGCCACGAGCATCACGGCGTGCAGCTCGTCCCGCACCAGCAGCGGCACGACGAGCACCGTCGCGTCGGATGCCGGAAGGTCGAGCTCGTTGCGGTGCCGCGCCTCAGCGCTCGGCACCTGATACGAATCGCCGCCGTCTAGCCGGGCGCGCTTCCATGGTTCGAGGTCGCCGATCGAGTGGGTGAACCCGGTCACGTCGGCGCCACCCGAGACGGCGGCCACGGTCAGGGCGTCGTCCGTACGGGTGAGCATGCGCAGGATGGATCGCTCGCCGGCCGCGGTCCGCGCCGCCTCGATCGTCGCCTCGAAGATCTGCTCTCGGCTCGTCGCTGTCACGAGGGCCGACCCGGCCTGACGCATCGCGCGCTCGCGGAGCGCCGATTGCTCGTGCTGTCGGACGAGACCCCCCATCCGGACGACCGCGAGGACGAACAGCACGATCGTCGCCCACAGCACGACCGTCAGGTCGATGTCCTGTCCGCGCGCCTCCGCGAAGGCCTGCGTTGCCGGGGCGAGCAGGCACGCGCCACCGAGGAACATCAACCGCGCCATGCTGACGCGCGTGTCGACCTCCGGCTGTCGATCCGAGACCGTGCGCATCGAGGCGTGCAAGGCAGCCGCTCCGAGCAGGATGTAGAACAGTGCCCACCCGGCCTCGAGGGCGCCGCTTCCGGGCGTGTAGCCCTCGTGCAGCAACAGCCACCCGTAGATCGCGTCCGTCACGAACAGCGCCGCGACCGCCGCGCCGAGGAGATAGAACGAGATGGGCTTGCGGCCACCGCCCGCGATGAGTCGCGCCGTCACGGCCATCAGGACGAGGTCCATCAGCGGGTAGCCCATCGCGGTGGCCTTCTCGAGCCACGTCAGCGTGTCGTCGTGCACGTACGGCGCGATCAAGAAGACCCACGACACAACGCCGATGCCGATCGCCACCATCGCACCGTCGATCAGGCCGCCCCGATCGCGGCCCGCGCTGCGCCGCCGCACGATCAGCAACACGCCCGCGACCAGACACGGATACACCGCGAGGTAGAACGCATCGGAGATCGCCGGGTACGGGAGCTCGGTGCCGAAGAAGCGCTCGTAGTTGTACGACAGGACGTCGCCGGTCACGAACAGGAGCTGGCCGACGGCGAACAGGATCCAGGGGAGCCGGTGCTGGGGCTTGTGGATCACGACGCCGGCGATGATGCCGACCGCCGCGGAAAGTCCGATCAGGTGGAAGATCCACACCGTTTGACCGGACGCGTAGTAGCCGCCGACGGTTGCGAGGGCGACCACCACATACACGATCCAGAGGCGAGCTTTCACGTCATGACGCATCGGCACGTTGTGGTCGGGCCCTGAGCGGATCTGAGCCACGACGCGTCTCCTTCCTGCGCAAGGTCTCCCGACCGGTAACCCGCTAGTGCGTGACTTCCCTGGCCCGCAGTTGGAACCGCTCCCGAACCAGGGTCAACACGTCGATCAGGTGCTCGATCTCTTCGTTCGTGTTCGCCGCCGTCACCTGCACACGGAAACCGACCTCGTCCTTGGGGACGAGCGGGTAGGCGGCCATCGTCACGTAGATGCCGTGGTCGAAGAGGAACCGACCGACGTCGTCGATCTCGTCGTGGTCCGCCAGCGGGATCTCGATGATCGGGTACCCCGAAGTGTTGGGCGTCGAGATCTCCAGTTCGGTCAGCGCCGCCAGGACGCGGTGCGTCTTCTCCCAGAGATCGCGGCGGTAGAGGTCGCCGCGGGTCCGGTTGACCTCGAGGCCGGCCAGCGTCGTCGCGAGCGACGCCACCGGCGACGGTCCGGAGAACAGATACGGCGGCGCGAGCACCTTCAGCGCGTCCTTCAGCCGGGTCGGCAGCGCAAGGAACGCGAGCAACGAGGAGTACGCCTTCGAGAAGCCGGCAACGAGCACCACGTTGTCGTAGGAGACGTCGAGGTGCCGCATGATGCTGTTGCCGAGACGGCCGTAATCGCAGAGCTCGTCGGGCGAGCGCTCGCCGATCACGCCGAACCCGTGCGCGTCGTCTATATAGAGGAGCGCGTCGTGCTCGGCTGCCAGCCGCTGGAACCGAGCGACGTCGGGTGCGTTGCCCGTCATCGAGTTGACGCCGTCCATCGCGATGATGCGCGGCGACCCGCGGTGCTCACCGAGGAGTTCCTCGAGGTGCTCGTCGTCGTCGTGGCGGAACCGCACCACGTTGGCGCCGCGTCCGGCGGCGAGCATCGCGCCGTCGAAGATCGTCTTGTGCGCCCGGCTGTCGAGGAAGATCGTTCCCTCGCCGGCGAGGACCGGGATCACCGACATGTGGATGTGCGTGATCGTCGCGAGCAGCAAGACGTCCTCGGCGCCGAGCAGCTCCGTCATCTGCTCCTCGATCTCGATGTACGGCTTCGGGCTCCCGAGCAGCCGCGACCACGATGGGTGCGTGCCCCATCGCGCGATGTACGCCGGCACCGCCGCGATGACTTCGGGATCGAAGTCGAGGCCCAGGTAATTGCAGGAGGCGAAGTCCGACAGCCAGTGATCGCCGATCCGGATGCGACGACCGATCTGCTCGTCGATCACCGCGTCCATCATCGGATGCGTGTTCTTGAGCCGCGTCAGGTCCGACGTGGTCGCAACCCATCGGTCGAGCCAGCCGTCGTTCGCACGGCGGCGCTCGCCATTGGCCGGCAGCTGGGTCGGCTCGTCGGCGGCAAGCATCGGGGCGTCGGCGGGGGGCGCGTCTCGAAGAGCCATCGCCCGCATATCGGCTGGCTCCCAGAGCGCCTTGAGGCGATCCGTACGGGGCACCCGCTATCGGGTAGTCACAGGCAACTAGGCCGCGAGCGCCAGCAGGAGGAGGCCGCCGATGACGACCGCGATCCCGACGTACTGGTTCACCACGAGCCGCTCCTTGAGGAAGATGACCGAGAGTGCAACGGCGATCGCCGGGAAGACCGCGCTCGCGGCAAGCACCACCGACAGGTACCCCTTCGTCGCCCCGGCCGAGTAGCTCGCCACGCCCATCAGGTCGAACGCGCCGGCGGCTGCCGCCGCGACGTACGCGATGGTCGTTGCGCTGGCGACCTTGTGGAACGTTCTTCGCCGCGCGAACAACAGCGGGAGGTACGCGAGGACCAGCACCACGCGGGTCGTGAACAACGTCGCGACCCAGTCGTTCGAGTCCTTCGCGATCACACCCAAGATGAAGCCGGCCACGCCGAAGCCGATCGCCGATCCGACCGCCCACCACAGACCGGGCGGCCGCTCGTGCAGACCGGCGCGCAGCGCCGGAAGGTTGGCCGACACGAGGAACACGCCGCCGATCGTGACGACCCCTCCGAGTACGGCGACCGGCCCCGGGTGCTCGTTGGGCAGCAGAAGCACCGCGAGGGAGAAGCCGACCACCGCGTATCCGGCGCCCACCGGGGATACCACCGCGACCGGTCCGAGCTCGAGCGCTCGGTAATGCAGCGAGTACGCGATCATCGCGATCACCCCGTTCGCGAGCAAGAACCCGACGAGACCGTGGAGCGACGAGAAGCCATCGCCGTTCACGACGAACAACGCCGTCGCGCCGCTGATCCCGATCAGCTGGCTGACGGCGAGCGCGGGCAACGAACCCAGGCGGCGGCCCGATACCGCTGCCAGGAAGTCGGTCGCGCCCCAGCCGATCGCGGCGAGGAGCCCGTAGATCACGCGGGGGGCTTCGCTTCGGCGAGCGCGTCGACGGCCACCGCGCCGCGCGAATCCACCAGCAGCGGGTTCGCCTCGAGCGACGTCAGCCGGTCGCGGAGATCGTGCGCGGCGCGTGCGATCGATCCGACCGCCTTCGCGAGCGCGCCGAGATCGTGCTCGTCCGCATCCAGACCGCAGCGCTCCGCTTGTGACGCCACGTAGGTTCGAGCTTGTGCGGCCGTCAGTGGCGCCGCGACGAATGTCGCGGCGCCCGCCTCGGCGAGCGCCCCACCGGGCCGGATCGTGATCGTCGCGCCGAACTGCTCGTCGACGATCGCGCCGACCAGCACCTCGTGGCCGTGCACCATCTCCTGCACCAGGACCTTGGGCGTCTTCGCGCCGGCGCGCCCGGCGGCCGCCAGCACCTCGGCGGCTGCGACCTCGACCTCGGCCGGTCCTCCGAGGCCGAGCTGCACGCCGCCGAGCTTCGCCTTGTGCGGAAGCTCCGGCGCTAACGCTTTCACCGCGACCGCGCCGCGGATCTTCAGTGCCGCCTCGGCGGCCTTCGCCGGCGTGCCGACCACGGCTTCGCTCGGACGCCGCACCCCGTAGAGCTCCAGCACTGCCGCAGCGGTCGCCTCGTCCACCGGCCCGGATGCCCGACGCAACACCCGGAGCGCCTTCGCGCGGTTCTCGTGCGCGGACAGCGCAGGGACGGCCCGCGCCCGCACCTGCTGGTACTCGAGGACGGCGGCGATCGCGTTCGCAGACGCGCGGTGCCCCTGCAAGAAGGGCAACGCCTTCCACTTCTTGGTGAAGGCTTTGGCCTCATCCGTGTAGGCGAGCGGGCTCATGCACAACGACACGAACGCGACACCGGTCGAGCGCTGCAGGTCGATCGCTTTGGTCAGCACCGGGTCGGCCCACGGCGTCTCTCCTTCGATCCGCGGCGGGAACGCGTCGAACGCGATGAGGCCGACGCCTGGATCCTTCGCGAGCGCTGCGAGCGCATCGACGAACATGTCGGTCTCGACGGCGGCCTGCCCGGTCACGTCGAGCGGGTTGTTCTGCGACGCGAACGACGGCAACGCCGTGCGCAACGCCTTCTTGGTCGGCGCCGCGAACTCGGGGAGCGGCAGGTTCGCCGCGCCGGCCGCCTCGGCGAACAGCGTGCACGCCCCACCGGACTGCAGCGCCGCCGCCACACCCGCTGTGCGCAGCTTCTTGACGTGCGACAACAGCACCGCGGTCTCGAACATCGTGACCGGGTCCTCGACCAGGACGACGCCGTGGCCGCGCAACCACGCGTCGCGCAGCCCTGTGTTGCCCGCCAACGCGCCGGTGTGCGCGATGATCGAGCGCAGCGCCGCCTCGGACCGTCCTTGAGGCGCGCAGATCACGACGGGCTTGCGCGCGGCCAGCAGGGCGTCGAGCCCACGGCCGATCCCTTCGACGTCACGCATCGTCTCGATGTAGCTCGTGACGACCTTGGTCTTCACGTCGCTCGCCGCCCAGGAGAAGAGGTCGCCGAGCCCGAGGACCGCCTCGTTGCCGACACCGAGGATGATCCGCAGGCCCACCGCACGGTCCGACGCGATCTGGCTCATCGTCCACGCGACGGTCCCCGACTGCGAGATCACGCTGATCCCGCCCTTGACCGGATCGGCCGGCGGCGTCGTGCCGTACGGCGCTACTTGGTCAACATAGTTGACGAACCCCTCGACGTTCGGGCCGAGCACTGGGATCTTCGTGCGGATCGCTGCCTCGCGGAGCGCCGCCTGCAGCGCGCGACCCTCCTCGCCCGCCTCGGCGAAGCCGCTCGAGACCACCATGATGCCGCGCACGCCGCGCGCGCCGCAGTCGTCGATCATCCGCACGACGACGCGCGCCGGCACCACGAACACGACGAGGTCGACGCCGCGCGGCAGATCACCGATCGACGACAGACACGGGCGGCCCCAGACGGTGTCGTATTTCGGGTTGATCGGATAGAGCTCGCCCGTGTAGCCGACGTGTCGCAGCGAACGCTCGATCTCCGGCGCCCAGGAGTCCGGCGATTCGGAGGCGCCGACGATCGCGATCGACCGTGGCGCCAACAACGGGCGCAGGTCCCATCGCACGCGCTCAGCCCTCACCGCGGAACTTCGCGTCACGCCATGCGATCGCAGCCTTCAGTCCATCGGCGGCGGTGATCCGTCGGAACTCGTCGCGGGTGGGGAGGTTGGTCGTCTCGATGATCACGTCGAGCTCCGTGTTGGCTGCGAGCGCCGCCCGGAACCCCGCGACGTCCCACGACCGGTTCACCGCACGCTTGGTCATCTGCACGACGAACGGCTCGTTCTTCGCGATCTCCTCGGCGAGCGCGAGCGTTGCGTCGTCGAGCTCGTCGCGAGGCACCACCCGGTTCACCAGGCCGATCCGCAGCGCCTCGTCCGCAGGCACCCGGTCCTCGCCGGTGAACAGCAGCTCCTTGGCCTTGCGGACCCCGACCACCCAGGGCAGGAACATCGAAACGACCCCGGAGCCGAACCGGATGTCGACGTAGCCGAACCTCGCGTCGTCGGCCACGACGGCCAGGTCACACGCGAGCATCAGGTCGGTGCCGCCGGCCAAGCAGTACGACTGCACCGACGCGATCACAGGCTTTGGGCAGTCGAGGATCTCGAGCATCTCGCGCACGCCGCCGGCGAGGCTCGCGTGCCAGGCCCGGGCATCCAGCTCGCCCTCGTCGGCGTCCTCGTTGAGGTCGTACCCGGAACAGAATGCCCTGCCCGCGCCCCGCAGGATCACCACGGCCACCGCCTCGTCGGTCCCCGCCTCGCGGACCGCCGCGGAGATCGCGGAGATCAGATCGTGGTTCAACGCGTTCAGGGCGTTCGGCCGGTTCATCGTCAGCCGGCGGATGGGACCGAGGTCCTCAACAAGCAGAACCGGTTCGGAAGCGTCGCTCACGGGTACCCCTCTTCGCTGAGATGACTCGCCCCGCTCGGGCGAGCCGGGATGCTAGCAACGGCCGCCCTCGCCCACCGCGAGGCCAGAACCGGGGCAAGCGAAGCTGCGTACTACAAGGTGGAGAGGCGGGTCCCGTTCGCACCGCCTGGCACTAGGTAGAAAGAGGGATGCCTTCGGTGCCTTGCATAGTGCGGTCGACCTATGGTACTCAGCGCCATCGGCGCCGCGGTGGACGGTCACCGGCCGGCCCCCGACGATGAACAGGAGGGGAAGATGCGGCATCCCAAGGACATCTCCCGGCGTCAGTTCCTGACGCGGGCCGGCGGGGCGGCGATCGCGATGCCGAGCCTGGCGGCGATCCTGGCCGCGTGCTCCAAGCCGGGCACGACCTCGTCCGGCGCGGCCGGCGACCCGCTCGAGAACATCCAGATCGCGACGCTCGACGCGCCGGTCACGCTTCCCCTCACACAGGACCCCATCGCGGCCGACACGCCGATCGAATCGGGCCCGCTGGTGCTCTACAACTGGGCCGACTACATCTATAAGCCGATCGTCGCGAACTTCGAGGACAAGTTCGGCGTCGATGTCCAGATCTCGACGTACAACAACCTCGAAGAAGGCATCCAGAAGGTCGTCAACGGCCAGATCTCACCAGACGTCTTCGTTCCGACGCCGGGATACCTGCGTCGCCTCGTGGCCAAGGATCTGCTCCAGCCGCTGAACCACGACCTGATCCCGAACATGTCCAACGTCTGGCCGAGCTATTCGAACCCCGGCCCGTACTACGACCTCAACTGGCACTACTCCGTGCCGTACACGATCTACACGTGGGGCGTGGCGTACCGCAGGGACCGCGTCGACGACGCCATCGCCGCGCAGCAAGGCTGGGAAGCGCTTTGGAATCCGGACTACGCCGGCAAGATCAGCCTGTACGACTCGTACGGCGACACGATCGCCATCACGATCTTGCGCAACGGGAGCCTCGACGTGAACTCGCAAGACCCGCAGGTGATCGAGGCTGCCAAGGAAGCGATCCTGCAAACGATCAACGACAACGACGCTCGACTCACGATCAACGGCGTCTACGCCAAACTCCCGGCCGGTGACTACACCGTCGCGGAGGCGTGGTCCGGCGACATCGTGGGCGCCCAGTGGTACCTCCCCAAGGGTGTGGGCACCGACGTGCTCGGCTATTGGAAGCCCGAAGACGGCAAGACGATGATCGGCAACGACCTATTGGTCATCCCGAAGGCCTCGCAGAACCCGCGACTCGCGCACGAATTCATCAACTTCATGCTCGATGAGAAGCAAGGGACCGAGAACTTCACCCAGTGGAACGGCTATCAGCCGCCCTTCACGTCGATCCAGCCGGAGTCGCTCGTGAAGGACGGCATCGTGCCGGAGACGCTGACATCTGCGGTCGTGACCGAGGACATGTTCAAGAAGGACCTCACGCCGTACGAGCTGCCGGCGGAGGCCGACCAGATCTGGCTCCAGGCGTGGACCGAGATCAAGGCGGGTGCCTGAGATCTCGACCGATACGACCACACCGGTCGAACGGCAGGAGGCGGACGAACCGCGGCGGCGCCGAAGGCGCCGCCGCGACGGCCCGCGCACATCGGACGAACGATCAGGCGTCTGGTATCCGAGGTGGTACTGGCCGTCCTTCATCGCGCCCGGCACGATCGCGCTGATCTTCCTATTCGTCCTGCCGTTCTACGTGGTGTTCTCGGTCGCGTTCGGCACCGTTGACTTCAACAACTTCGGCACAGCGGTCCCGTACTACGCGCCGTGGTGGTGGTCGCTTCACACCTTCAACACCACGCTGCAGCAGTTCTACGTGGGCTCACACATCTATCAGGCGCCCTTGATCCGCACGTTCGAGTACGTCATCGCCGCGAGCATCATCTGCCTCGTCCTCGGGTACGCGGTCGCGTACTACACGGCCCGGTTCGCCACGAAGTACAAGGGCCTGATCCTGATACTGCTCGTCTCACCGTTCTGGATCAGCTACCTCATGCGGATCTACGCATGGCAGGGGCTGCTCGACACCGACGGTCCGATCAACAAGGTCCTCACGCCCTTCGGGTTCGGGCACACCAACTTCCTCGAAGGCAAGCCGATCACGATCATCCTCGGGCTCGTCTACGGCTACATCCCGTTCATGATCCTGCCCATCTATGCGTCGCTGGACCGCATCCAGGAGAGCTTGCTCGAGGCTGGACGAGACCTCGGCGGGAGCGGCGGTCAAACCTTCTGGCGCGTAACGCTCCCGCTGTCGCGGCCAGCGATCCTCGCGGGAATCGTGATCGTCAGCCTGCCGATGTTCGGCGACTACTACACCAACGACCTGCTCGGATCCACGAAAACTGCGATGTTCGGCAACCTCATCAGCCAGCAAACCGAGGCAACGGCCGGCTCGACGCGTGCCGCGTCGCTCGTGTTGATCCTTTCGGTGATCGTGCTGATCCCGATGATGTACTACCTTCGCGAGACCAAGCGCCAGATGGAGCAAGCGTGAGCGCCGTCGCGGCACCCGAGGCGCCCGAGGCTCCCGTCGGCGGGATCCGCGGGTACTTGCGCAACCCGTGGCGGAGGCCTCGGTTCCTCCAGGCGACGACGATCGGCTACCTGCTGTGGTCGATGCTGCCGGTGCTGATCGCGGTCATCTTCTCGTTCAACGCCGGACGGTCGCGCGCCACCTGGCAGGCGTTCGGGTTGCGTTGGTGGACCGCTGACCCGACCGACTCGATCCTGCACGACGCAGAGATCCGGGCGGCGATGGTGCAGACGTTCAAGCTGTCGATCCTCACCGTGATCGTCGCTGTGCCGCTCGGAACGCTGTTCGCGATCGGCATCGACCGGTGGCACGGACGTCCGGCCCGCGCCGCCAACTTCACGATGCTGCTGTCGTTCGTCGTGCCCGAAATCATCCTCGGCGTCTCGCTGTACATCCTGTTCACAAGCCTGTTCCGGAACGTGATCCCGCTGGGAACGAACGCGCAGCTGCTCGGGCTGATCGCGTATCAGGTCAGCTATCCGGTGATCATCGTGCGCGCCCGATTACTGACGATCGGGCCAGAGTACGAGGAAGCCGCGATGGACCTCGGCAGCACACCGAACCAGGCGATCAGGCGCGTGCTGCTGCCGCTGCTGACACCGGCGATCTTCGCGAGCGTGGCGCTCGTTTTCGCCGACACGGTCGACGACTTCGTGACGGTGCAGGCGCTGTCCGCGGGCTCGGCCAGCCAGACGCTCGCGATGAAAATCTATTCGGCAGCGCGAGCGTCTCCCACGCCCGAGGTCAACGCGGCGGCAACGGTGATGCTGGTCACAACCTTGCTCGTGATAAGCGGCGGCGTGCTGTTCTACAAGCGGTTCAGCCAGGGGCAGGAGCTCGGCGGAGCGACGGACTTCGCGCAGCTGTAAACGCGTGACGTTGAGGCGACGCCCCGTCCACGCACGAACGTGTCAGGAGATCGACCGCCAAAATGTCGCAACGCGTTGACGCCGCCGTTCCTTGACGCACCCGCCGGATGCAGTGCTCTCGATCGGGTGTGCTCGACCGGGCGCGCTCGAGGCGCGCTCGACCCGATCGGATCGACAACGCGTGGCTGGGTTCGCCGGCGCCCCTAGCCGCGTCAAGTCCACGCCAGTGGGCAATCGTCAACACGTTGCGACAGTTCAGGCGACAAGCGCTTGAGACGTTTCCACGCGACGCGGTCAGGTCGCCGCGACAAGCGGTTGACAGGCGCTGCGGCTTAGGCGGCGCTCAGGACGCGTCGGTCGCGACGTCCAGCTCGGCCTCTTCGAGGACGGCCGTGCCGCCCTGCGGCAGCACGCGAAGCGAGTCTCGCGGGAACTCCACCGCGACGGCGTCGCCGGAGTGATACCGCTCGTCCGATCCGGTGTTCGGCACCCATGCCTGGATCGTCTGGCCGGTCGCAAGGTGCAAGATCACCTGCAACGTCGACCCCACGTAGATCGTGCGCTCAACCATCGCCGGCAAGCGGTTCTGGCCCGACGTTCCCTGGGCCTCGATGATCACGCGCTCGGGGCGGATCGTGACCTTAGCGTCACCCGCAGTGTCGTTGTCGCCCTGGCCCGCGATCAACGAGAACTCGCCGATCGAAACCTTGCAGCCGCCATCGCTCACCCCGCCGGCCTTCGCGTCCATCAGGTTCGACACGCCGAGGAAGTCGGCAACGTAGGCCGTCGACGGCGATTCATAGATCTCCTTCGGTGGACCAACCTGCTCGACACGGCCCTGCGACATCACCGCGATGCGGTCGGACATCGTGAGGGCCTCCTCCTGGTCGTGCGTCACGTAGATGAACGTGATCCCGACCTCCTCCTGGAGGGTCTTCAGCTCGATCTGCAGGCGCTTGCGTAGCTTGGCGTCCAGCGCGCCCAGCGGTTCATCCAACAGGAGGACCTTGGGGTTCAGGATGAGAGCGCGAGCAAGCGCGACGCGCTGCTGCTGGCCGCCGGACAGCTGGTTCGGCCGCCGCTTGGCGAACGGCGTCATCTGCACGAGCTCGAGCGCCTTGCCCACCCGCTCGGTCGATTCCTCCTTCGTCGCCTTCTGGTACTTCAGTCCGAATGCGACGTTCTCTTCCACGGTGAGGTGCGGGAACAACGCGTAGTTCTGGAACACCGTATTGACGTTGCGCTTGTGCGGCGGCGTCTGCGCCATGTCGACCTCGTCCAGCAGGATCTGGCCCTCGGTCGGGCGCTCGAAGCCCGCGATCATCCGCAGGGTGGTCGTCTTGCCGCAGCCTGATGGGCCGAGGAGCGAGAAGAACTCGCCGGGCGGCATCTCGAGATTGATGCCGGCGACCGCGGTGAACTCACCGAAGCGTTTCACCAGGTCGACGAGCTGAACCTCTCCCCCTGCCATCGCGCGCGGAGCATACCTTTCGGCGCCCCCGGTGAGTCAACCGTGGTACGGCGACATAGGACCGCGGTTGAGGGCGCGGATGGAGGTGCTTGGGGACTCCGCAACGTCGACAGCAGTCGGGGGTGCGACGAGCCTCCGACCCGGAGGCCGGAGGCCCGCCCTACGTCGTTACGCGACGCGACGCTCGCTGACGTCGCCCGAACGATCCACTTCGGTCGTCACGCGATCCGACCGGCTCCCCAGGAGCGCCACGAGGCCGCCGACGAACGCGATGACCGCACCGGCCAACGACACGTACACGCCGTAGTCAGCCGAGAGCGCTTCGTTGTTGATGTCCATCAGCCACATGCCGATCTGCGCGATGGCGAAGACGGACAGCGCGATGCCGAGCAAGTCGGCGTCGAACCACGAGTCCAGTCGCCTGTTGGCCCACATCAGCAGTCCGGCGACCAATAGGGCCACGCCGAGTGCTCCGACGATGCGGCCGTCCGCGATGTTGAACCCGCTGAGGCCGGCCGTCGTCGTCTGGACGCCCAAGACGGTCGTTCCACCGGTTCCCGTCGCCCAGTCGAGGAACGCCCCGACGATCACGACGATGGACCCGATCACGATCGCAGGCGCGGCCATGCTGGCACGGCCGCGCACGTCACGGCGGCGCCCCTGAGCGAAGCGGTCGTCATGTTCGGCTTGCATAGGTAATACCTCCCTCCAGCCTGCGGAACAGTTCCGAGGCTCTCGGTGTGCTACCCGGCCGGGCGAGCAGGCAACCGTTGGTCGCAACCAACTTCCACGCGTGCGTGCCCGCCGCACGGCATAGACCGCACCGATAACGGCGCCGGCCCAAGCGGCCGTTTCGGGCCTCCGAGGCGACGTGCGATGCTCACCCGCTATGCACGACATACCCTCCCCGGCCGCGGACGTCGACGTCGAACGGCATCGGATCCCGGCGCTCCTGGCCGGCTACTGGTCCTTCGGGCAGTACTGGGGCATCTGGGTGATCCTCGTGATCGAGCTCCAGAGCGCCCATCGCCTCAGCTACGGGCGGATGGGCGCGATGCTTGCCGTCCTGTCGATCGTCGCGATGCTCGTGATGGCGTTCGTCGCCCCCCGCCTCGCCCGCGTCCCGCTCGGAGCCCTCTGTGCGGCCGGTCTGATCGCCCTCGGCTTGGGGTCGCTGGAGATGGCGGTCCTGCCGACGGCCGCGCTCTGGCTGGCCTTCGCGACCGCCGGCGTCGGTAACGGGCTGATCGACGTGTTCCTGAACGTGGAGGGGCAGCGTGTCGAGTCGATCACGCGGCGGCCCGTCCTGCAGTGGCTGCACGCGACGTACGCGGTCGGCGGGATCACCGGCGCCGCGGTCGGCGGCCTCGTGGCCGCCACCAACACCGACTATCGGATCGGCCTCGTGTTCGGTGCCGTGTGCCTGTTCCTTACGGCGTTCTGGAACGCACGCTCCGGCACGCGCGAGCGCGGCGCGACCGAGGTCGATACGAGATTCTCGTTGACCGCGTTCAAGCGGCATCCTGAGCTGTGGCTGCCGGCGCTCGTCGTCCTCTCGGCGTTCCTCGTCGAAGGCTCGATGGACACGTGGTCGGGGCTGTACCTGACGCGCCAGCTCGGCGCGACCGCCTGGCAGACCGCGGCGGCCTTCGTGGCCTTCTCGGCGTCGGTCGCCATCGGGCGATTCTTTGCCGGACGCGTCTTGTTCGGGCTGGGTCGCCGGACCACGATCCTCATCGCCGGCGTCGGTGGGGCAACGGGAGGCGCCGTCGCAGCGCTCGCCAACGAACCCGTGGTCGTCGCGGCCGGATTCCTGGTGATGGGCGCGTCGATCGCCGCAGCGGCGCCCGCCGGATTCGGATTGGTCGAAACGCTCGCGCCCGACGATCAGACGCATGCGATCGCGGCGGTCACGACGGTCGGCTACTCCGGGTTCGTTTGGAGTCCCCCCATCTTCGCGTGGCTGGCGACGGCCTTCGATCTGCGCGCGGCGATGGCCGTGATCGTGTGCGCGACGCTCGGCATCGTGGTCGCCGGCGCGCTCACCCCGCGCGACCGACCGGTTCGCGAGGCCGCGCGGTAAGGTCGAGCCATGCGACCGCGCGTGCTGCTCGTCGCGGCGCTCGTGGTGGCGGCGGTGGCCTGTTCGTCATCGCCGCCCGACCCATACGCCGCGTACCGCCAGGCCCGGACTGAGGACGTCCCCGGCACTCTCGACTGGCAGATCGGGCCCGTCCCGCCGGACTATCGGGCCTCGATCGGACCGACGGATGCCTACGACGAGCTCTTCGACGCAGGGAGCCGCAGACGTGCGTACGCGATCTTGGCGCAGGTCACGAACACGAGCGACCACACCGTCGGGCCGCCGGCGTGGGTCTTCGTCACGCCGCGCACGTGCTACGCAACGGCGAAGGGCGACCTCGTCTCACCCGGCCGCACGGGCAATGGCTGCACCGACCAGAACCTGTACGTCCAGGGCGTGAACGCGACGACCGGTGAGCGGCTCGGCGGGTTCACGGCGTTCGATACACCGACACCTTGGGTGCCCGCCCGCGCCGGCACACCCGCGGTCGTGACCGCAGACGTTCAGGCTGGAACGACCCG
>C688J18823_10000549_pt1 | contig 21953 bp, 17 predicted proteins | sample HopSoiMetagenom1_FD_18823 | JGI IMG/M metagenome (IMG submission 18823) | reverse complement strand
CCGTCAGCCTCGCGAAGTCGCTCCAGGTCGCAAACGAGTTGCTCGCCAAACACGGCCTCGCCGACTCCATCCATCTCGAAGAAGGCTCGGGCATCAGCCGCGGCAACCGCTTTACCGCGCGCGGCCTTGCCGAGTTGCTGCACCTCTTCGAGCCCCATGCCGACCTGCTCCGCCGTGGCGAAGGCGCTCGCTTCAAGACCGGCACCTTTTCCGGCGTCCGCACCTTGGCGGGCTTTGCCGAGACATCCGAGCATGGGCGAGTGCGCTTCGTGATCGCGCTCACAGGCAACGACGGCGCGATGCGCTTCCGGCTGCTGCAAGCCATCCGGTCCGGGCTGTAGTCGAGCGCCTGCGCCGAGCCCATGCGGCAGGGACGCCAAAGGCCAGAGCACGCGATGCCGCGATGCAGTTCAGCGCAGTCGCGAGCGCCTCGATGCCGGTCTCTTCTGCCTCCTTCAAGGGTAAGCCCCGCACGAGCCAAAGGTTTAGATTGCGATACCTAGGAGCAGTGAGCTGACAAGCATGCGATTGTTAACATCGGTCAAGGCCAAACATTTGAATCGTTCAATCGCAAAGAGGCGACGCTGTGCGCCCGCATAGCCGAACCTGCCAACCATTACTCGAGAGGAGGTTCGCATGAAGCGGCGAGACTTCAACCGCCTCGCCCTCGGCGCTGGCTTGAGTCCGCTCTTGGCAAAGCCAACGTTGGCGCAATGGTACGAAGGGCAGTCGCCCCCAACGCAAGAATCGCCAAAAAAATTCGATATCATCATCAAGCAGTCACCCCGCACATACAATCAGGTGAACGTACCGCGGAAGTCTGCCCGTGGTCGACGATTTACGATTTACTGGACGTGGAGCTACCCCTGGGAAGCCAATCGCGATGTGACCGAATTGGACAATCGGTTTTCAACGATGACCGAGGTTCGTCGCGTCGCATGGCCCAATTACGAAAAGCCGGAATATTCGGAAAAGGCGTTTTTACAAGGAATCGGCGGAACGCTTGAGCTGTTCCACCTGTCTACCGTTCGCTTTCAAACGATCGTCGGAGAAGTCACCGGCCAGCCGGTGGTAGTTTACCAACGCATCGACCAAGCCGGCCAGAAACTGCCGATTGATGAACAAGTGCTCGCCGACACCGACACCTTGATGGTGTTCGGTCTCGATCATCTGATCACAGAGCAGGAAGCGGCGCCGGAGGAAATTGAAGCTTTGAAACAGTTTCTGACCCGAGAGGGCACGTGCTTACTGATCGGGCCACACCACGACGTGGGCGCGTCACAGGACGTGAGACGGCTTCAGATGGAATACACCCATCACGGCGACCCGTTGGTTCCTCGCCAGCAGCGTTTCGGCTTGTACACGCGATCTCTCATGAAAGGTCTCGGCGTACCTGTGGAAAATCGCTTTGGACTTCGGCCGGCGGTGGTAGCTGGTACTAATCAGATTACACCGCTGACCGCCATGCGCGATCTCGACAAGCATGGTTGGCTCAACAACGTGCCGACATTCAATTTCCACCAACACCTGCCGCACTATGCGCTGACGACGGAAGATGCGAACGCCATTCGTGTTCTCGCTCGACAGCCGGTCGATTTGACCAGGCCGCATCCTTTCATCGAAGCGGGTAACACAGAGTTCAACTCGTTCCTTTGGATGCCGCCGGCAGGCGCACGCGCCGGCCACATCCTTCTAGCGGACCTGACAATCTTCACCACCCTGTTCGGTGGCGCTGAGAGTCTCGATAACTTCTGGAACAACATCGCGACGAAAGTTTGAGCAGAAGTCCAAGGACATAATGAGTATCTATTGGAAAGAGAGCGCGTCATGTCACACGATCAGATTGGAACAGCCACGCGCCGAGACTTCCTCGGGACAGCCACCGCCGCCACGGCGTTGACGCTCGGCGCTTCGCAGGGCGCTGGAGCCCAAACTGCTTCAATCAATTCCCAAGAAGTCCAAGTTGCGCAATTGGCGACTGGTCAGAGCGCGCAACTAACGGCACCCGCTTCACTTGACTGGACAAAGCCCACAGCCATGGCGATTCCCAAGGAGGGATATTTCAAACTGGAGCAAGGTCGCTACGGTCCCATTTTTCCAAGAACTCCGGCTAATTACGGCTTCACGGTTATTGCGAAAGTGAAGCCAGGCCGTGAATCCGCGATTCGTGAATACGGCAAAACAATTGAGGAGGCAGTAAAGGCGAACCCGAACGTACTGGCGCCGCTGCGGCTCCATTACCTGCGCTGGGTCATGTTTGATGTCGGCTCTGGATTGCACTTCATGTATCAGGGAATCTTCGACACTGATTTCGACAAATATGTTGAGGACGCTATAGCTCTTTTCAACTCAACTGGAATCACAACCGTGTTTGTGAATCTGGAGGGCTGGCCCGAAGACTGGAGAACCAACACGCTAGCCGTGATCAAGTTTTTTCGCGATCACCAAAGGCCGAGCTTTCTGGAATACGGAGAGTATCCATATGTCACTGCGGACGAGGTGAGAAAATCACTGAGTGTGAAGACCGCACTGTCGACCATGCTCGACCAGATGCAGTGACCCCCAACGGGTGCATAGGTCCTACACCCGGAAGAAGCGCGACCCCGGCTGATCGTGGCTCCAGGTCGAGGTAGGAGTAACGATCAGATGAAACGTCGCGATTTCAACCGCCTCGCCCTTGGAATTTGTCTGAGCCCGATACTGACAAATGCAAAGCTAATCGGCGGAACAGACGCCTTAGCACAAGAAACCCGGCGAGACGGCATGCTTGAGCTGGATGATCTCCAGCACATCGTCATAACCCGCGTCCCGGCCCTCACCGGTCGCTATGAGTTCCTTTCCTTCCGCCAGGCTGATCAAGGACGCGCGTGGCTTTCGGGAATTCTCGATCAGGTCGCCTCCGTTCAGCGGGCGAGGGAATCGATCGAACGAGAGCAAAGTTGGGTGTCGGTTGCCTTCACTTGGCAAGGGCTGCGCGCACTGGGAGTGGACCAACAAGCACTTGGAACGTTCCCGGAAGAATTTCGGCAGGGCATGGTCGCGCGGGCAGAAATGCTTGGCGATACAGGAAGGAACCATCCCGACCGCTGGGTGGGCGGACTTGCTAGCCCGAACCTGCACGCGGTCGCCATTCTTTTCGCGCGCAACGGAGCGGAGCGCGAACGCGCTACAAGAAAACACCAGACGTTCTTGGCGAGGACACCGGGCGTCGAAGTGCTTTCATCACTGGATCTGGACGGCTTCCCGCCCTTTGACTACGCGCACGAGCATTTCGGCTATCGAGATCGACTATCTGAGCCACAAATCGAGGGAAGTGGATTGGAGCCGACGCCGGGCTCGGGCGCGTCGGTGAAAGCGGGTGAATTCATTCTCGGACAAGTGGACGAGAGCGGCGAGCTGGTACCGTTACCGAAGCCGGAAGTTCTCTCGCGAAATGGCACATTCATGGCTTATCGCAGATTGCAGGAGCACGTCGGCGCCTTCCGCGACTTTTTGCGACAGCATGGCGGACCAACACCTGAGGGCCAGGAGCTGATAGCGGCGAAGTTGATGGGACGCTGGCGAAGCGGCGCTCCACTCGTTCTAGCGCCTGAAAAGGACGATCCGGCCCTCGGAGCTGATTATCAGCGTAACAACAACTTCAGCTATTCGAAAATGGACCCACAGGGCTATGCTGTCCCTCTTGGCGCGCACATCCGGCGAATGAATCCTCGCGACACGGCGGCGAGCATTCAGCGCCGACGAATGATCCGCCGCGGCGCGACCTATGGACCCCCCTTGCCGGAAGGCGCGCCCGAGGACGGTGTTGATCGTGGTATTGCAGCATTCGTGTTGTGTGGAAGCTTGGTGCGGCAATTTGAATTCGCGCAGAATGTCTGGATCAATGACCCGAATTTTCACGAACTCGGTAACGAACGAGATCCACTTATCGGCAATCAGGATGGCACCTTCGATCTCACTATTCCCAAACGCCCGATCCGCAAAAAAATTACCGGACTACCAGCGTTTACGACCCTGAAGGGCGGAGCGTACTTCTTCCTGCCAGGCATTAACGCATTGCGTTACCTAGCGGGCCAGTCGTGAGCATTGTGAGGGTCCCTCCTGTTAGAGGGTTACGCGGCTCCGAGGCCGCGTCCCCAGCTGGGGCGGCCTACTTCAGCAGAGTCCAGAATATGACGCTGTAGAGGAGTATCAGAACCGTCACTCGGAGAGATAATCCCGCATACCACTTCGAACCGTCCATCAGCCCCGTCATGTGTCGGCGCGCCGTAAGAGAGCTTATGGAAGCCTCCCGAGTTGCAGGCGCGAGCGCGGTAGCGCCGCTCACCCACCGGACGCCTGAGGGCAAGAGTCATTACCGATGGTGCTAATGCTGCGCGCTTCCGAACACAGGGAGTCGAATCGAAACCGAAGGCTGGCCTACATCCGCCAAAGCATGACGATGACTGCGAGGGTCAGCAGGGCGGACACCCCGCCCATCGAATAGAGAAGGCGATCCGAAATAGGTTGCCCCCCGTCGCACTCCTACCGTCAGCTACCTTCCGAGAGACGGCCTCCAACCCTCAAGTCACACTCTAGAACCGCAGCAACCTTGGCCTTCGTGCGATACCTGCGGCCAGGCTCGTCCCGCCTTCCACGCATTTCCGAGAAGTGATATCGTTCGTTTCAATCTGCGGCCATTCAGCTAGGCTCGAAATAAGCAGGCGCATGCGGGAGGCGGTAGGATGAAGCGTTCGGCCTGGTTTGTGCTGACTATGCTTGCCGTTTGGCCGCACAGTTTGGTCGCACAGCAGAGTGCTGGGAGCTCTCCGCTCGACGACAAGCAGCTTCTTGGCATGCGATTATTCAATCAATCATGCCGCGTGTGTCATACCAAGCCGCAATTGACGAGCCCGCTATACGGTCCTCTCCTTTCGCGTGAATCGCTGGGCGGGCAAGAAGATGTAATGCGCGAAGTGATCAGCAATGGCACCCCTCGCATGCCGGGCTTCAAGCATCACTTCGAGCCTGCACAAATCGCCGCTATCGCCGCGTACCTGAAAACTATTCCCGCTCCGGCTCCATAGGAGAGACTGATGCTAAGCACGCGCTTGATNCTGGCTGCGAGTGTGTTCGTTGGCGCTGTGCTCGGAAGCGCGGCTGAACTCATGGCAGCTGACATTATCATGAACGGGAGCATCAAATCGTCTGCCGGGCAGGCGCTGGGCGGCGTCATGGTGTCAGCCAAGCCGGAGGGCGGCACGATCACGACAACGGTGCTTACCGATGAAGGCGGCCGCTATTACTTTCCGCCACTTGCCGCCGGAAAATACCGTGTTTGGGCCCAGGCGTTATCGTTTGCGACGGCGAACGGCGAGATCGATCTCGGCGTAACAAAGAAGCACGATTTTATGCTTCGACCGATGGAGAGTTTCTTTCAGCAGTTACCCGGCAACCTCGCGCTTGCGGCGCTGCCTGAGGACAATGAGCAAGACAGGCGCATGAAAGTTCTCGTGCGGAACAACTGCGCCGCGTGTCACACCCCCAGCTACGTGTTGCAGCATCGTTTCGAGGAAGCTGGGTGGAATGCCATCATTGAGTTGATGAAGAACGTCAACGTCTACGGCACTTACGTCGGTCCCAACCGGCCGCCGGCCGGTATCCTCGACTATCATCAGAAAGAGCTTGCCGCGTACCTCGCCAAAGCGCGCGGTCCCGGCGAGAACGACATCAAGGTGAAACTCGAGCCCCGCCCGTCCGGCGAAGCCGCACGGGTGATGTTCAAGGAATACGACGTTCCACTCGATCCAGATGTCGGGCTAGCACCAAATTTCGTGCAGAACGACGGAAGCGATTGGTCGCTCGGCACCCCGTCGGTGATGATTCCTGGCTGGGGTGTACACGATGCATGGCTCGATTTGCAGGGCGATGTCTGGTTCACAAGCAACATTCCGAACAAACGAGTTACGATCGGACGGATCGCGAGCAAAACTGGTGAGGTCAAACTCTTCGCAGTACCCGCATCGGAAGGCCTCGTCGCGCAAACTCACGGAATGACACGCGATCCGAACGGTATCATCTGGTTCAACGTCAACCCTGGGCGCGGCGGCATTGGGCGAATGGATCCCAAGACGGAACGTTTGGATGTATTCATACCGCCAACCGGCATGTCGCCGACCGGCGGGGCAACTACCGTAGACTTCGACGGTAAGGGAAAAATTTGGTCGTCAGCTCCAGACGGTGCGCTGCGCTTCGATCCAGACACCGCCAAGTTCACCGAATTCAAATCAATGACTTACAAGACTCCGAACGGCACCGGTGTGACGTATGGCGCGGCCGCTGACCGCGACGGCAATGGCTGGTGGGCTGAAATGGTGCTGGACATCATCGGTAAGGGCATCGGCGAAACGGGCAAAGTCGAAGAGGTTAGACTTGCGCCGGTCCAAGCTGAGCTTGATCGCGTGACGCCGGAAGCGCGGAAGTTCCTGGAGACCTACAATCAGCCTGATTTCAACAACCCGCTCCCATGGGCGCAGGGGCCGCGCCGTATGGGCACCGACAAGGCCGATGACGTTCTGTGGGTCGGCAATTCTTGGGGGGCGAACCTTGCCCGCATTAACACGAAGACTAACGAGACAACCTACGTGCCGCTGCCCAACGGACAGCAGCCCTACCATGTGCATGTGGATCAGCAGCACAGGCCCTGGACCAATCTGTGGGGTGCCGACCGTGTGATGCGCTACGACCCAAAGTCTGGCGCTTGGACGGCATTCGATCTGCCAACACGTGGCGCTGAGCCACGCTACATATCGCTGCTGGAACGAGAGGGCGCGCCCACGCAGGTGGTGCTTCCCTATTTCCGGGCAAGAAAGGTCGCGATCATGACGCTCCGTAGCGAGGCCACACTCAAAGACTTAAGCAGTGAAGCAGAACGTCAATGAGACGCTGACCCAGTTGGTTGGGCCCGGATTGCTGGCGCGTTCCCAGAACACTGCGACATGAAGTTCGAAGGCTTCGAAGGAGTGAAGGAGTTCGTGGGCTGGCCTGCCGTCCCTGATCTCGCAAATCCATTCCCTGTTATGGGTGCTGAAATTCCCTGTTCGTTGTTCCAGGGAATTCGCTCCCGAAGCGGCTGGTTGTTGGGCGTAACTGACCTCACCGAAGGCAAGAAAGACCGAATTCGTGCGAATTCCCTGTATTTTTCCCTGTTAGCAGGGAAACGACCGCAGGAGACTGGTTCGCAGCTGACTGCTTCCTCCAGCCGGCCGTTCGGGAAGTAGGCGACGGCAGGGGCGCTACTTGGAGGATGTTAGTTTCCAGGGGTTTTCCCTCAACCAACTCCGTTACGACGTACTCTCCGCAGTTCCGGGGCCGGCGTCCTGGTGATCGCGTGCGCTTCAATGACTGGACGGCCAGCTACTTCCGTTAAGCGATCCTTGATGAAGGTCGCGTCCTTTGACCAAAGCGCGGATCTTTCCGTCCGCGATGTTGCGCTTAAGCATCCAGAAGCCGCAGTCCGGATGGATGTATTTGATCCGCTCGGCGCCTAGCGTTTTCCCGGCGCGTTCGATTGCGCGTGCGATCTCATCAGCCGTCTCGATCTCGGTCGACTTGATATCCACGACCCCAAGCCCGAAACCGATCCCGGGCCGCAGGTCGCGGAATACAGCCAGCTCGTCGAACGGCCGGTGCGCCGTTTCCATCACGATGTGATCCGCATGCAGAGCATTGAGATAGCCGATCAGCTTGCCCCACGTGCCCTGCTGGATCGACTGCCCGCCGTAATTGCCGAAGCACAGGTGCACAGCCGGCGTGGTCTTCACCGCCTCGAGCACGCGGTTCATCGCCTCCGCCGCCCACGGCCATTCGTCCGGGCTGCCAGGCAGGTTCGCCTCATCGACCTGAATGACGTCGGCGTTGCAGTGCGCGACCTGCACGGCGAGCGCGTCGGCGAGCGCCATGGTGAGCTTCGGCAGGTTCCGGTAGTGCACGTCATAGAGCATCTTCGCCAGCATGTGCGGGCCGGTCAGCGTGAATTTGAAGGGCCGGCCGGTGAGCTGCTTCGCGCGCGCACAGGCCTGCGGCAGATCGAGGGTACCCGGCCCGATCGGTCCCTCGACCACGGCCGGCGGGCGCGTGCGGAAGTTTGTCGCGGGCTGCGCGCGGTAAGCTACCAGCTCCTCGAAGGTCACGCCCGATCGCACCCCGGCCATCGGCTTCACAAAATACTCGATCATGCCGTTGGTCTCGGGATGGTTCACGTTGAAACGGTAGAGCTCGCCATCGCAGACGAGGTCGATGCCGGCCTGTTCCTGGGTGTGAATGACGACCCGTGTCGCGTCGATCACAGCCTGCTCGGATGGCAGCGCGCCGAGCCAGTCGGGAAACGGATACGACCCGACCACGGTTGTTTTGATGCGCGGCTCGGCCATGCGGCGAAGTCTCCCGGCTGGTCGGCCGCCATGTTATAGAGACGCCCCACGCCTTGCCAAATCCCGCGAGCCGCGATGTCCGAATTTACACTGCCCGATCGTTTTCGCGACGTGGAGCATCTTGAAGATGTGATGACCACGCCGCCGCCCGAACTGACGGCCGAGCTCGGAAAACTCGAGGGCGATGTCATCATTCTTGGTGTCGGCGGCAAGATCGGACCGACGTTGGCGCGGCTCGCCAAGCGCGCCGCTCCGGGCAAGCGGGTCATCGGCGTTGCGCGTTTTTCCGAGAAGGGCTTGCGCGAACGGTTGGAAGCGCATTGCATCGAGTGCATCACGGTCGACCTGCTCGATCGCGCGCAGATCGAAGCGTTGCCCAAATTGCCGAACGTGATCTTCATGGCTGGCTTCAAATTCGGCGCCTCCGGACACGAGGCGTTTACGTGGGCGATGAACGGCTACGTTCCGGCGCTGATCGCGGAGGCGCTCGCCGACTCCCGCATCGTCGCCTACTCGACCGGATGCGTGTATCCTTATGTCGATGTACGGCACGGCGGCGCCACCGAGGCAACGCCGATGACGCCGCCATCCGGCGCATACGCGAATTCCTGTGTCGCGCGCGAGCAGATGTTTCAGTACTTCTCGCGTACGCGCGGGACGGCCGGCCGTATCATCCGGCTCAACTACGCGATCGACATGCGCTACGGCGTGCTGTTCGACGTCGCGTCGCGCGTGCAGGCCGGTGAAACGATCGATCTCTCGACGGGTCATGTGAACGTGATCTGGCAGGGCGACGCCAATGCAATGGTGCTGCGCGCCCTCGGCCATTGCACCGCGCCGACCTCGCCGCTCAACGTGAGTGGACCCGAAACGATCAGCGTGCGCTGGCTGGCGCAGGCGTTCGGCGAGCGCCTCGGCCGGAAGCCCGTGTTCGCGGGCGAGGAGGCGCCGACCGCATGGCTGGTCAACTCTACCCAGGCACTGGCGCTGTTCGGCTATCCGCACGTGCCGCTCGCGAAGCTCATCGACTGGACCGCGGATTGGGTCGCGCGCGCCTTGCCGAGCCTCGGCAAGCCGACCAGCTTCGGCAAGCGCGATGGCGAATTCTGATCTCGCGATCGGGCAGCTTGCGCTCCCGGAGTTGCCTGACGCCGAAGCTCTTGTCGCCGAGGCTGGCTGGAACCAGGTCGCGGCCGATTGGCGAATGTTTCTCGATTTCGGCACCGCCTATGCGGTGCGAGCCCAAGGCCGCGTGGTCGCAACCGCGGCCTGGATTCCTTACGGCGCGTGTGCCTGGATCAGCATGGTGCTGGTGACGGCGCAAGAGCGGCGGCGCGGGCTGGCGACGCGTCTTTTGCATCGCTGCATCGCGGACGTGACCGAGGCGGGCTTGGTGCCGGTGCTCGACGCAACGCCGGCAGGAGCCAAGGTCTATGCGCCGCTTGGGTTCAAGGAGTCGTGGAGGTTCGCGCGCCTCGCTGCCGATCCCGTCGGCATCCGGCCATCGGTCGCGCCTTTGGTGATTGTCGAGCCGATCAATGACTCCGACTGGGCCGCGCTGTGCGCCTATGACGCTGCCGTGTTCGGCAACGATCGCGCCCGAGTGCTTGGGCGCATGCGTGGCCGTCTGCCGCCGGTCGATCTCGTCGCACGCCGCGATGGCCGCATCGCCGGCATTCTGCTCGGGCGCAACGGCCGCACCGCCTCGCATCTGGGCCCGCTGATCGCCGAGGACGACGAGGTTGCGACAGCGTTGCTCACGCGCGCGCTGAGCGCGATCCACGGGACGATCTATATTGACGTCGCGGACGCGAAGGCGGGCATCCGCGCCTTCCTCGAATCCGCAGGCTTTTCGGTCCAGCGGCCGTTCACCCGAATGCTGCTCGGCCGCGACGCGAGCTTCGATGATACGACCCGCACCTATGCGGTGATCGGGCCCGAGTTCGGGTGATCAATACAGCTTCGGCGGATGGATCGGCGGCATCTTGATGTCCTTGTCGAGGAACTCGTTGGTGTAGGCCGTCTTGATGTCATACGGCTTTTCCATCTTGAGATACTCATCGACGAGTCTGTAATCGCTCTCCATGCGCTTGTCGTCGTGCCAGCCGAGCGCGACGGTGCGCGAGGTTTCGTCACTCATAAGGATGGTGACGAGATGCCAATTGGTAAGCTCGTTGTCGTAGAGCAGGGCGCCGTTCGCCTCGACCAGCGCCTTGATGCAGGGCTCCGGCGTCTTGGCGCATTCGGCGAAGGCTTTCTGGGTGATCTTGATGAATTGCGCGGCGTTGTCGTGGTTCGCTTTCAGCCACGCGCCGTTGGCGACGATCGAATTACCGTAGAGGTTCACGCCTGCGTCCTTCCAGGCGACGAAGCCCATGTCGGCCCCCAGCTCGCGGGCGAATACGTGGTGCAAGTTGAAGAACGAGGTGGTCGCGTCGACGGTCTTTGCCTTGAGCGCGCCGAGCTTGGCGTTGGCGTCAATGTTCACCCACGTGACCGAGTTCGGGTCGATGCCGTTCGCCTTCGCGAGCGCCGGCCACATGGTGCGCGCGCCGTCGCCTGCCGGGTTGCCGATCTTCTTGCCAGCGAGGTCCTTGAGGCTGTTGATGCCGTTGCTCTTGAGCCAGTATAGCCCTTGCGGCGAATTGGCATAGACGTTCATCAGTCCGACCAGGTCGAGGCCCTTACCGCGGAACAGCAGCACGCCCGCCATGTCAGAGAGACCAAGCTGCGAAGCGCCGGCGCCGACTTTTTGCGCCGAGGCCGCCGAGCCGCGCCCGGTTTCAAACTCTACGTCGATGCCCGCCTCTTTGTACCAGCCCATTTTCTGCGCGTAGAAATACGGCGCATGATCGCCACCCGCGACCCAATTGAGCGTGAAGGTGAGCTTTTGCGCAGCGGCGGGCGATGCGCCGAGCGCGAAGGCCGCAAGCGCCAGCGCGAGCTTGGATGTCTTCATCTGAAATCTCCCGAATACGTGCGACGGGCACGCGCTCGACGCGCCTCGAGTCTTCATGATAACTGCTTGGTGAAACGTTAGGATTGGCCCTCAAGCCTGTCAATCATCCCATGGGACTGCACTGGAGCGACTGGCCAGCGGACGTGCTCGCGACACTGCGGCGGGGTGCGGTCATTCCGGCTCATCCTTTGGCGCTCGACCAACATCGAAAGCTTGATAACCTCCGACAGCGCGCGCTCAGCCGTTATTATATCGATGCGGGCTCCGGAGGACTTGCGGTCGGCGTGCATACGACTCAGTTCGCCATCCGCGAGGCCGGGCTGTACCGGCCGGTGCTTGAACTCGCGATGCGCACCGCATCGGACTGGACGCCGAAACCGCTGCTGATGATCGCCGGGCTTGCCGGGCGGACCACGCAGGCAGTGGCCGAGGCGCACGTCGCCCGCGACCTCGGCTATCACGCGGGGCTCATGTCGCTCGCTGCCATGAAGGGCGCGAGTGAGGACGAGCTCATCGCACACGCTGGAACAGTCGCTCGCGAGATGCCGCTGGTCGGCTTCTATCTCCAGCCCGCGGTCGGCGGCATCGTGCTGTCGGCCTCGTTCTGGCGCCGCTTTGCGCAGATTGAGAATGCGGTCGCGATCAAGATCGCGCCGTTCAATCGCTACCGCACGCTGGACGTGATCCGCGGGGTTGTGGAGGCTGGCGCCGTCGACCGCATCACGCTCTACACCGGCAACGACGACCACATCCTGCTCGACCTCGTGACGCCGTTCACCGTGATGCTGCGCGGCAAGCCTGTCACCGTGCGCATCCGCGGCGGGCTGCTCGGGCACTGGAGCGTGTGGGTGAAGACCGCGGTGGATCTGCTCGATCGGCTTCATGCAGTCATCACTGGCGATGCGGTGCCCGTCGATGTGCTCGCGCTCGACTCGCAGATAACCGACTGCAACGCCGCGATCTTCGACGTCGCTAACGATTTCCACGGCGTCATCTGTGGCTGTCACGAAATTCTGCGCCGGCAGGGCCTGCTCGAAGGCATTTGGTGTCTCGATCCCGACGAGTCGCTCGGACCCGGCCAGAGGCAAGAGATCGACCGGGTCTGCGCCGCGTATCCCCATCTCGCCGACGACGCCTTCGTGCGCGCGAATGTCGCGCGGTGGCTCGCGTGAATTCGCTCCGGCTGCGTTATCCTGGCGGCTGAGGAGGATCGTTTGGGCACCAACCGCGAAGCATTGCAGCGCTACTCGCTGGCGGTCGTCAGCCACCTGCTGCTGGTCGCGGCGTGGCATTTCTTCGTCGTGGTCGGGAAGGTGCCGAGCTTCGTGCTGCCCTCGCCGCAGGCGACGCTGAACGCGCTGCTCATCCCGAACTACCGCTGGTTCGAGAACATCGCGGTCACTGGCATCGAGATCTTCGGCGGCTACATCCTCGCCGTGGTGATCGGCATTACGATCGCGCTCTTATTCTCCTGGTCGCGCTGGCTGGAAATGGCCGTGATGCCGCTGCTGGTCAGTCTCAACATGATCCCGAAGGTCGCACTGGGGCCACTGATCATCGTGTGGTTCAAGTATGGCATCGGCCCAAACATCATGATGGCCTTCGCGATCTGCTTCTTCCCCATCGTGCTGACGACGGCACGCGGTCTGCGCGAGGTCGAGCCCGATCTGCTTGATCTTGTGCGGACGCTGAAAGGCTCGCGCTGGCAGGTGTTCACCAAAATCCAGCTTCCCGGCGCACTGCCCTATATCTTTTCCGGCATGAAGGTCGCGGCGATCCTTGCGGTCGCGGGCGCGATCGTCGGTGAGTTCCTCGGCTCGGATCGCGGACTAGGCTACCTGATGCTACAGGTGCAGGTCACGCTCGACACCGCCGCGATGTTCATGGCGGTGATTCTGATCACCCTGCTCGGCGGGCTTCTCTACCTCATGGTGCTTGGGCTCGAACGCCTGCTCGTCGTGCAAGACGCGCGGCTCGGATAGCCATGGCTGAGCCGTTCGTACATCTCGCCGGCGTCAAAAAGGTCTATCGCACCGGCAGGGCCCAGTTCCTGGCCGTCTCCGAAGTGACGTTCGATGTCGCTGCCGGCGAGCTCGTGGCGCTGGTCGGCCCTTCGGGCTGCGGCAAAACGACGTTACTGAAGATCCTCGCGGGGCTTCACCCGCATGACTCCGGCGAAGTTGTCACGGGCTCCGTGAGCCAGCCATTCGATCCCTCAAGAGACATCGGCATGGTGTTCCAGCAGCCGCTGCTGCTCAAATGGCGACGCGTCATCGACAACGTGCTGCTGCCGGCAGAAATCCTTGGACTTCCAGTCGCCGCGAGTCGTGAACGCGCACGCGAACTCCTCGCGCTCGTTGGCTTGGAGGGATCGGAAGATAAGTATCCCTATCAGCTCTCCGGCGGTATGCAGCAACGCGCCGCAATCGCGCGTGCATTGGTCCACGATCCAAAATTGATCCTGATGGACGAGCCCTTCGGCGCGCTCGATGCCCTGACGCGTGAGAAGATGAATCTGGAACTGCTGCGCATCTGGGAGCAGGCGAAGAAGACGATCGTCTTCGTCACCCACGGCATCACCGAGGCCGTATTCCTCGGGACGCGCGTGGTGGTGCTGACTGCCGGTCCCGCGCGCATGGCGGATAATTTCCTGGTCGAGCTGCCGCACCCGCGCACACTCGACATGAAGACTCAGGACAAGTTCGGTGAGTACACGCGGCGGATCTATCGCTTGCTCGGCATGGAATAGTGATGCCGGACTACGATGGGATCATCATCGGCGCCGGTCACAACGGCCTCATCTTGCAGGCTTATCTGGGCGAGGCCGGGCTGAAGACACTTTGCATCGACCGCCGCAACGTTGCGGGTGGCGGTCTCTCGACTATGGAAGACCCACGCCACCCGGGCTTCCTGCACAACACGCACGCGTTTTTCCAGCGCGCGATCACCGCGATGCCGTGGTATGCGGACCTCGAGCTCGAACGGCACGGCGCCCGCTACATCGAGCCAGAGCTCAACGTTGCACTGCTGACACGCGATGGTGGCGCGCTGGAATGGTGGACCGACATCGACCGGACCGTCACGTCATTTGCAGAGTTCAGCCGGCGCGATGCCGATACGCTGCGCCGCTGGCAGCACGAGTTCGTGCCGATCCTGAGCGACATTCTCGTTCCCGAAAGCCGCTCCGCTCCAGTGCCGCCGGACGAGCGCCGTGCCGCGCTCGAGAAAAGTGCGGCCGGGCGCCGTCTGCTCGCAGTAAGCGAGCTATCGCCGCTCGAATTCGTGAACCAGGAGTTCGAGCATCCGACGGTGAAGGCAGGTTTGCTCTTCTTCAACGGCTTGCGGGAGGTCGACCTGCGCGTGAAGGGTTTCGGCCATCATATCGCGGCGCTGCTCGCGAGCCCTGCCAAGGCTCAGATGTCGCGTGGCGGCTCCGTTGCGCTTGCGCGCGCACTTGAAGCCGCAGTACACGAAAGCGGCGGCGACGCCATGCTGATGACCGAGCCGAAGCGGATTGTGGTCGAGAACGGCCGCGCCACCGGCGTTGAGATAGCCGAAGGCGAGATGATCCGCGCGCGGCACTTCGTAGTGTCGTCGCTCAATCCGACGCAGACATTCATGGATCTGCTCGACCAGGCGCTGGTACCGCGTGCCATCCGCGAGCAGGTCGAGCGCTTCCAGTACAATCTCCTCGCGCCGCTATTTGCCCTGCATCTCAATCTGCGCGAGCCGCCGCGCTATGCGGTGAGCGCGCAGCGGCCCGAGCTTGCGCAAGCCTTCATGGTGATCATGGGGCTGGATCACGCCGATCAGTTTCACGACATCGTGCGCCATCACGAGGCCGGCACGATCCCGGCGACGGTGATGTGGGGTGCGTGCCCGACGCTGTTCGATGCGAGCCAGGCGCCCGCAGGCCACCACACCGCGTTCATGTGGGAGAAGCTACCCTACCGTCTTCGCGGCGACGCTGCGAATTGGGATGCAGCGAAAGACGAGCATGGCCGCGCCATGCTCGCGCTGTGGCGGCAGCATGCGCCGAATCTTTCCGACGCGGTGCTCGAGTCGTTCACGCGCTCGCCGCGTGACATCGAGCGCGAGCTGCCGAATATGCGCGAGGGCGACTTGCTGGTCGGCGCGTTTACCAATGATCAGGTCGGCTATCACCGGCCGTTCCGCGGTGCGGGCGCGTACCGGACGCATATTCCCGGACTTTATCTCTGCGGATCGTGCAGCCACCCCGGCGGAAACATCACTGGGTTGCCGGGCTATAATGCCGCGCACGTGATCCTCAACGATCTCGGGACAGCGGCCAAGGGGGCGCTCACATAGGCTGGCGCCTAATCGCTGAGGGATGCTGCGGAATCACGAGCAGAACTATGCATGCGCGGCCTCAAACCAGAGCGGAACGTAGACAAATCGCTGCGTTCAAGTGCATTTTGGGTGCTCCCCCAACTCTGACGGGCAAGGCGAACTGGTATGGCGGCAGACGCCGAGGCAATCGTCGCACGGAATGCGAGCAAGATGTTCCTGGACGGCGCGGCGGTCGCGTTCCGTGCACTCAATCTTGCGGTGCGCGAGAAGGAAATCCTCTGCATCGTCGGTCCGAGTGGCTGCGGCAAGACTACTTTTCTTCGCTGCATCGCTGGCCTGACCGAAATCACCGATGGCGAATTGACAGTGAGCGGCACTTCGGTGGCTGGGCCGCCGCAGGGTGTCGCGATGGTGTTCCAGCATTTCGGCCTGCTGCCCTGGAAGAGCGTTTATGACAACGCGGCATTCGGGCTCGCGATTGCGCAGGCGTCGGCCGCACGGATCAAGGAGCAAGTGACGCATTATCTGGATCTCGTGGGCCTCAAGGGGTTCGAGCAGCACTATCCGTACCAGCTCTCTGGCGGCATGCAGCAGCGCGTCGGCCTCGTGCGCGCGCTCGCCATCGATCCTGACATTCTGCTGATGGACGAGCCATTCGCTGCACTCGACGCGCAGACGCGCGAAGTGTTGCAGGAGGAGCTCCTGCGGATCATGCAGGATGAGCCCAAGACAATGGTGTTCATTACGCATTCAATAGACGAAGCGATCCTGCTCGGCGACCGGATCGCCGTGATGAGCGCTCGTCCCGGCCGCATCAAGGAAATACTCGACGTGCCGCTCGCCCGTCCGCGCGACGGCAACGCGTTACGGGCCGATCCGCACTTTGCACAATTGCGCGCGCATATCTGGAATGAGCTGCGCGCGCCCCAACCCGCCGAGGCCGCGTGATGGCGGACGTNGCGATCGACGACGCTGGCACGGATCGCGCTCGCGCGCGCGATATCGCTGCGACACGCAGGCGCCGTCGCGTGTGGTTGACGGTTGCGATCCGCATCGTCTCGGTCGCAGCCGTGCTGGCACTGTGGCAATTCGTCGGCTCTGCGATCGATCCGGTGCTGTTCACCACACCGAACGCGGTTGCGCGCGCGGGCTACCGCATGATCGTCAGCGGCGAGTTGTGGAACTACCTTTGGCCAAGCCTGGTCATCTTCGCGGTCGGGCTCACGATCGCGGCCGTGATCGGCGTCACGACCGGGCTCTTGCTCGCGCGCTTCTGGGTAATCGACGTCGCGTTCGGCGTCTACATCACGTTTCTTTACTCCATCCCGGCGGTCGCACTGGTGCCGCTGATCGTGCTTTGGGCAGGCTTCGAGTCGACTGCCAAGATCATCGTGCTGTTCCTCTTCGGGTTCTTCCCGATGGCGATCAACACCTATCAGGGCGTGAAGAATGTCGATCCGCGCCTTCTCGAGGTCGGCCGCGCATTCCGCTGCTCGGAGCGCCAACTTTGGGCCAACATCGTGCTACCCGGCGCGCTGCCGTTCATCGTCACCGGCCTGCGACTCGCTGTCGGGCGCGGGTTGATCGGCATGGTGCTGGCAGACCAATACACCGCGATTTCCGGCATCGGATATCTGATCGTGCGTACGGCTGCGACGTATCAGGTTGACAAGATGTTCGTGCCGATCGTGACGCTCGGCATTCTTGGGATCACGCTGACCGCGCTCCTGCATGTGCTCGAACGTCGCGTCGCGCCGTGGACGCTTGGAGGCGAGCAGGATTGATCGCTCGGCCGCCCCCGCTATGCTGGCGCACAAGGGCAGAAAAGAAAACGATCCGGAGGGAACATGCGCCTGCTCGCCGCTGCTGCGTTGGGCCTCGCGCTCGCCTCGCCTGCGTCCGCGCAAAATTGCCCCACGATCCGCAAGATCAATGTCGGCGTTGCGGTCGCCCCGCCGAATGTCGTACACGCCGCGCCCTATGTGGCGAAGGCGCTCGGCTTTTTCGCCAAGCATTGTGTCGATGCCACCATCATCCAGTTCGACGGCGGCGCAGCTGGCACCTCCGTCACTGCGGTCGCGCAGGGAACCGCGATCTCGAACCTTCCTGACGTTGCGATCGCGCGCGGGCTGAAGGGCAAACAAATCTGGGCTCTCGCACCGCGGCCGCCGCAAGGCTACGTCGTTCCGGCCGAGGTGAAAACCGCCGCGGACCTGAAAGGCAAACGGCTCTCGGCCGCGGGCGGCGTCGGCGGATTCAACTGGCTAATGGGGCGCGAGGTGCTGCGTTCGGGCGGCCTCTCCGCCGACGATGCCCAATTCATTTCGCAAGGCACCGTGGGGCGACTGCCCGGCTTCATTGCCGGCCAGATCGAGGGCGTGCTGCTGCATCCGGAAGACGTGCTGCTTGTGCAGCAAAAGAAACCCGGCGCCCGTGTGCTTGTCATGCTGTCGGACCTGCTGCCTCACTACGCCTTCAATCACTACGGCGCGTCCAATGCCTTCATCGCCAAGGATCGCGCGCTGCTGGTGGATACGATCGCGGCGATGATCGAAGCGAATCGCGCGATCTACCGTGAGAAAGAAAAGGTTGCACCGATCATCATTGAGGCGACGCAAAAGCCCAAGGACGCGGTCGAATATGCGATCGACGTGCTGGCGAAGAACTGCATCCTCTCAGTCAACGAGGGCTTCGTGCGTGAGCGCACCGAATGGACGCACCAGAACAACATCAATGTCGGCGACCTTGAGCCCGAAAAGAAACTGACCTTCGAGCAGATCGCCGACGTCTCGATTGCCAAGGACGCGGTCGAGAAAGCCGGCGGACGACAGACGATCGGCAACTGCAAGGACTGAGTAAACCGCATGACCGCCTCCGCCCCGAAACCGCTCCCCTGGGATCAGCTCAAATCGCGCCTCGACGAGAACCAGCCGTTCAACATGATGCGCGGCACGCCGTATTATCGCGATGCCGTGTACGAGCAGTTCTCGCGCGAAGAATACGCGCGCCGTTACGCGGCGATCCGCGCGAAAATGCGTGCAGCGAACCTCGATTGCGTGATCGTGCCGGGCGGCCCGAGCCACTGGAGCTTCGGTGGCGGCATGCTGTGGCTCACCGGCCATTGGGAGTGGCATGCGCTCGCCTGCTACGTGCTGGTGCCGCTCGAAGGCGAGCCGACGCTGATCTATTCGATGGGCGGGACGCACGCCGAATCCGTGCGGCGCGAAACCTCCGCCGCGCTCTCAGACGTGCGCGGCAGCCGCGGCGGGCAATTCGCCGCCGTGATGGTGGACCGCATTCGCGAACTGAAACTGGAGCGCGGCCGGATCGGGCTGCTGGAGATCGATCCGCGCCATAAAGATTATCTGCCGGTCAATCAGTTCAACGTGCTGCGCGAAAGCCTGTCCGACGCCGAACTCGTCTTCACGCAAGGCTGGATGCATGAACTGCTTTCGGTGCACAGCGCCGAGGAGCTCGCCTGCATCCGCAAGGCCGGCAAGCTCTGCGAGGACGCGATGAATGCGCTGGTCGCGCGCGCGCGTCCCGGTGTCAACGAATATCAGCTGCGTGCGGCGGCCGGNGCCGCGATCCTTGAAGGCGGCGGCGACATCGACTTCCTCATCATTGGCTCGACGCCGATGGCGAACCCCGCGATGGTGTTCGGCAATCCGCGCCCCTCCGGCCGCGTGCTCGCCAAGGGCGACATCATCAACATGGAGCTTGCCGTCGGCTATCGCGGCTACACCGCGCAGATCGGCTCGCCGGTCTGCGTCGGCGCGCCGACCGACATGGTGAAGCGCTTCTGGGACGAGATCGCGCTGCCGGGCTTTACGAAGATGGCGGCTGAGATCAAGCCGGGCAATCCGGTCGAAGCGATCCGCGAAGCAGGCAAGTTCTTCCGCCAGAAGGGCGTGCAGTCGCGCCCCATCCATGCGCACGGGATCGACCTGATCACCGACGGTCCGCACGTGTTCTGCGAGCACGTGCATGCCGAGCCGTTCGAGCAGGTGTTCAAGCCCGGCATGGTGTTCATGGCCGAGCCGAACCCGATCTCGGCCGACGGCCAGTTTGGTATTTTCGTCGGCCACACCTTCATTGTCACTGAGACCGGAAACGAGTGTGTTGACGATTTCCCGTGGGCATTAGTGGTGGCGGATTAGCCGTAAGAAAAGCAGCCCGCTTCGCCCGCAATATCCGGCATTGCACCCTGCCCGGCGGCGCACCGAATAGTGCGGCCGCACCCGAGTGCGGCACGTCGGTAAACGCGCTTTGAGTCTTGTTCAGCTGAGTGCTTTCTTGACGCGCTCCTCGGTAAACGGGGCATGCCGCAGACGCCGTCCCGTCATGGCCATGAGCGCGTTGCCGACAGCGGGCGTGATCGTTGGCGTCGCCATCTGACCCACTCCAGTCGGATGGTTGTCCGTTTGAATAACATCCACATGCATCGGCGGAACGTCGCTGTTCCGAGGGACGACGTAGTCATAGAAGTTCGATTGCTCGACCGCGCCGTCCTTGATGCTGATCCGCTCGGTCAATGCGAGACCGATGCCATAGACAATGCTGCTCTCGGTCTGCGCGACGACATTGTCCGGCTGGACAGCAACACCGCAATCGATAGCACACCAAACATTGCGCAGTTTGATCTTGCCGGTCTCCCTGTTGAGCGAAATCTCAACGACGGTGCCGATCTGGGTTCCGGAGTAATCGATGTAGGCCGCGCCGAGCGCCGCCCCGTCCCGCTTGCGTCCCCATTCGGCCATCTGCGCGACGCGCTCAATGACTGCGCGAGCCCGCGGCGTGTTTGCCAGCAAGGCCAGGCGATACTTGATTGGATCGAAGCCCTGTCGGTGAGCGATTTCGTCGATGAAGCTTTCGGTCGCGAACTTGTTGGCAGTAAAGCCGATGCCACGCAGCGGCGCCGTCCTGACGCCGGTGTCCTGATAGACCTGCTCGACCAGTTGATGGGGGACATCGTACCCCTTGGCGTCGGCGCCGAGCATGAGGATGAAGTCCTTCTTGCCAGCCGCGTTGTAACGCACCGGATCGATGAACGGCGTGACGCGATCGCCAACCAGCCGGTGCTGCCACGCCGTCAGCTTGCCGGCGGCGTCGAAGCCAGCCGTCAGATGATGCGCCGACAACGGTCGCAGCCTGCCGTTGCGCACGTCGTCCTCGCGGGTCCACATCGATTTCACCGGCTTGCCGACCGCCTTCGACAGCATGACGGCATCGACTAGGAAATCCATGTCGCGCGGCCCTCGACGGCCAAATCCACCGCCGATTAGCGTGTCGTGAAGCTTGACCTTGTCACGTTCAATCCCGAGCGCTTTTGCGGTCGCCTCGACCGCCATCGTTTGACTCTGAGTGCCGCACCAGATTTCCGCAGAGTCGCCCGCGGCTGACACGGACGCGACGCCGTTCAGCGGCTCCATTTGCGCGTGATACGCATAGTCGCAGAGATACGCCGCCTCGAACGTCGACGCGGCCTTCGGCATCTCGGTGCGCACGTCGCCGAGCTTGAACCAATCTGTGGCCTTGGCATCAGGATCGAGCGCGGTCTTGGCGAAGGCCTCGAGAGCCTTTTCGCTGTCGAAACCCCAAGCCTTGCCGTCCTTGCTCCAAGTGACGGTGCGTTCAATTTCGCTCCGCGCTGCAAACGCAGCCCAAGGAGTCTCGGCAATAACGCCGATACCCCAAGGCAACGATATGGCCTTGACGACACCCTTGATGGCCAGAACCTTGGCTTCGTCAAACGCTTCGGGCTTTGCACCTTCGACCGGAGCTCGCAGGACGGCGCCGTAGAGCATTCCGGGCAGCTGCACATCGATCGAATACTGAGCGCTGCCATTTACCTTCCGCGGCAGCTCTGCGCGCATCACGTCCTTACTAATAAGACGGAATTGGTCCGGCTTCTTCAGATCCTCGGGCATAACCGCTGGCGCTTCGGCCGGCACCTCAGCTTTCGCGGCGATCTCGCCATAGCCGAGCTTTCGGCCCGACTTCGCGTGCACGACCAGGCTCGGTTCAGTCGTAAGCTCGCTCTCCGGCACGCCGAGCGTTTTCGCCGCGTTGCTTAGCAGGACACGGCGCGCCTGCGCACCGAACAATCGGAGATTCTTGTAATTGCTTGTCACCGCGTTGGAGCCGGCGGTGTACATCATGCCGCCAAAGCCAGGATTGCCGTAGATCTTTTCGACCGGAGGCGCCGGAACGATCCTCACCTTGTCCCAATCGGCATCGAGCTCCTCGGCGATGATCAGAGGCAGCGACGT
>C688J18823_10000547_pt1 | contig 21960 bp, 12 predicted proteins | sample HopSoiMetagenom1_FD_18823 | JGI IMG/M metagenome (IMG submission 18823) | reverse complement strand
TGGCATCATATGTAATTGAACCCACATTGAACTGATCATTTTGAGCAGTAGTTGTCAAATTCTTGTAGATGGCTGATGTCAGTCGGTTCACATCGTCATATGTATAGAAATAACCGCGCTTTTGACTGTCATAGCTCTGTTTCCAGATTGCCTCTAAAATGTTTCCATTGTACAGGGCCATGGTAGCATCAATTTGTTGTCCCTTGTAGTAGTTAAATTCCATTCCAAAGATATCACCAACATCGTTGTTCATACCTCCACTGCTTAAATCTGCATTGTTGATATTTGTTAACCACCCCTTTTCATTAAATGCATAATCAACGGATTGCAGATAAGCAGGTGTTGTTAAATTAGTACTGTGAATGTTTTTTTCGGCAATCTTTGTTCCCAGGTCGGTATATTTATAATCCGCCAGGATTATGGGTTGGGGTTGAGAATTCGTATTGTGAAGTATTCGCGTTAATCTTCCAACATGATCATACTGATTGGTTGTTTGAAGATAAACGCCTGAGCTGGCTGTTAACTTATTGTCTTCAACCTGATTCGTTAAACGTCCCTGGAAATCATATTCCTTGGTAATCGTAGTCATTGTATTATTGATATTGGCATGTCTTACCTCAATTAAATTATTGTATTGATCGTAATAAATAGCAGATGTGGTTGAGATGGCTGTACCTAACACTCTCAGCACGCTCCCTGTCACATTTCCTATTGGGTTGGAAACCATACTTGCCGGAGTATAATTTAGGGTAGGTGAAAAGTTGAGTCCGGCTAGGCCACTGTAATTATAATCGTCGTAATAAGTTTGGGTTAAAATTGTAAGCGTATTGGTTGCATCAGCTTTAGGGTAGGCTAAATTGTTTGTATAATCCCTATTTGGTAGTGTTCCCAATGTTCGTGTTTCAAACCTTGCTCCCAAAGCCGCATTGCTTAGCTCTGTTCTCACTGCTACAATGGTTAGTGTTCTATTTGCTGCAGTAAAAGTACCCGTAAATATAGGACGGTTTTGATTGTCAAGTTTTGTATACGTAAATTCCTGAGGGTTTTTTGCAGCCTGATTCGCATCCTGTATAACAACAGGGCGATCCCAACGATCATATGCAATTTGTATCCAACCTGCTCCAGGTATTTTTTTCGCGATCAATCTGCCTCGTGCATCATAATTATATTGAAAACACCAGGTATCCATAAATGTTGCATCTAGGGTGACCGGGATAGCAATAATGCTTTCCATTCCTTTGGGTTGAATCACTGCACGCAATCTGTCAAAATCATCGTACACATAATAAGTTTGTGTCAGAATAGTTGTCCCATTCGTTGCATAGTTACGTTCCAGAATAGTCATCCCTTTATTATTGGTGTATGTTCTTTTTATTTTTTTGTCTTCATCGGTAATTTCCTGTACCCATAAGTTTTCAGCTGGAGCAGTATAATAATCCACATCCAAACCTCCTGAAGTGTTTAGTTTAATAAATTTAATTGCGTCGGTAACAGTAGGTGGATTGTTATCAATTGCGGTCATCAACTTTTGTACAACTGTTCTCGCTATTCCAGGATTACCTGGTTGAAATTCCTTTCCAACCGACCCTCTTTCCTTGATTCTGTTTGATGGTGAATTTTCTGTGACTGCTTTACTAAAGGCATACTCTGTTGCTGCAAATTTTTCTTTTGTGCCTGCCGTTTTATAATAGGCATCCTGCTCCCCTAACATATCGGAATGATATCCTGCATCCGTTGTTGTTCCTTTATAAGAAAGGAAACTCGTTCCAGCGGAGCCATCATCATCATACAAGGTGGGTGCAACCAAATCGTTTTTTGATGGGGTTCCTTTCCATACAATTGCCTGAATTTTTTTACTTACACCATCATAATATTCTTTTACTACTATTTTCCCGTTTTCATCTAGTGCATCTATATCCGCTTCTGTTTTTTTACCAACAACTTTAATTACTTCGTTGGTAACCCTGCTTACTTTTATTTGTTCTTCGGGTGTAATCGTTGTGGTAGTGGATGGTTCCCCAATTATACTGATGTTATCCACCATAAAGGCTTGCCCTGTATTGCTTCCTGCATCATTCACCCATCTGAAGCTCAACTCAAAATCTTTTCCTTGTAATAGTGAAGGCAGTTTTATGAGTGTTCCTGTTGCAAGTGTTGACTGGTTGTAATATTTACCACTACCTCCAACCCCTCCAGGCAACCAGGTATATGTCTCTCCATTTAGCGTATATCCCACTTGTCCATAATCCGTTGCCGAAGTGGAACTGCATTTCCAATCCATTTTTATAAATAAATTGCTTGCATTGTTTGTGCTAACAGTTCGGGAAGCGATGATATCAGCAGCGGCATTTGTACCAAAACTGCATTCCCAGTCTTTTGTTGTATTGTTATAAAGGTTAATGGAAAGCGATCTGCCATTTATGCTACAACGATCATCTATGTTCCAGGAAAGCGTATTACCCGCAGGATCAACATTAGCCTTTTTTAATTTCCAGGCAACGCTGGATTCCATATTGTCTTTAAAAACAGACTTGAGTTGTGTTGCTTTTGCCAAGCCGCTAACCAGAATATTGTCAATTACAAAACCCGGTGTATTTTTTACACTTCCATCATTGACCCATCGAAAAGCTAATAAAAATTCTTTCCCATTCAGGGTAGCTGGCAATAGTAATTTTTTCCCACGTTGTACTGTTGTCGTGGCATAATACTTTCCATGCGCGTCGGTACCACCTGTTGCAAACCAGGTATAAGTTGCACCCGCATCGATGGAGTAACCCACCTGTCCATAATCATAAGCCATATAATAATCCGACTCTCCTTTACAAACCCAGTCAAATTGTAATTCCAGGCTTTCAAAATTCCGTGCATCAATTTTTTTGCAGGCTTTGATATCAGCAGCTGGATAGTCGAGATAACCACATTTCCATGTATTTGTGCCATCGCTAGTCAACGTTGCGATGGAGAGTGTTGCATTGTCAATTGTACATAAACTATCGCTCCCTATTCTCCAGGCAGTATTCGCACTTCCATTTGATGGTCCTTTACTCAATATCCAACCCTGATCATTTTTACACTCATCAAACAACAGAACTGCTTTAGCCGATTGTGGAAATCCTCCTCCAATGAATGATCCGGAGAAGCGTAAATTATCAACTGTAAAACCGATGGTACTGCCAATTGTTGTGTTGTTGATCCAACGGAACCCGATGACAAACTGCGTGTTATTTAGTGCAGCAGGCAATGTTATCAATTGATCTCGGGCAACGGTAGACATACCATAATATCTCCCTGCACCATCAGTTCCTCCGGTTGTTAACCAGGTAAAGGTACTACCCCCGTTTGTGGAGTAACCGATCTGACCATAATCTTTAGCCGTTCCACTAAACTCACCTGTGCACATCCAGTCAAATTTTAATTGAAGTGTTTGATAATTGCGGGCATCTATTGTTCGCTTGGCAATAATATCGGATGCAACTGTTTCCAGGTAATCACAGCCCCAATAATTGCCTCCAGTCCTATTCCATATATTAACCTTTAAAGAACTCCCATCAATGGCACAATCGTTATTCCCCAATTTCCATGCGGTGTAAGTACCATAAGGGCCACTAGGAGCAACGGCGCCTAAAGTCCATACTGTTTCATCATCACATTGATCCGTAAAAAATGTAAGGGACTGGGCATTCAATTTTATATTGAAAAGAAGACAGGATACAACTAGAAATTGTATTATCCGTCTGGTGTTATTTTTTAAAATCATTGTGATCATTTTTAATATGTTGCAAATCTATTTTTCAGGAAAATTTTTAAGGTTTTATCTCAACACTTGTTTTTCCGGTACAACTTTTACCCCCTACAGATATTGTTATTGTTACATTGTATATTTTCGATACTGTAAGTGTGGGAAATGTATGCGATGCAGTGGTTGCATACGAATAGGATTCCATGTCATTAAAATCCCATAGATAAACTCCACCACTTACAGGAGGAATACTGAACGTAACCTGTTTGGAAGTTGAGGTCGCTTTTGAAACTGTTATGTATTGAGCTTCTGCGCAGGCTGTACTGCCACCTGTTTTTTGAGCCAATACGGTTACCATAAGTGTAGCCAATGTGTTAAGTCCATTTTTCACTTTTATTTTTACACTATAAGTTGCGGAAAGTGATGGAAATAGGTGAGACACAGAAGTTGCTGTACCAGTGACGGGTGTTGATAAATCGTCAAAATCCCATTCGTATGTATAACCGGTTGTTCCTCCTGCAATCGTGAATTGATACGTATAATCACCTGTTTGAGTAGGTGTAACGACATAACCCAATGGAGCAAGGATTTCATATTCATAATTCATGCGTTTTACAATATCTCTATTTTGATCCTTTATAAAATGCAAGCGCCATAAATTATCGTATTCATAAAAGGTAGCTTTACTTTTTGTATCGGTCACACAATTTTGCCCTACTAACTGATCATAAGAAGTAGTTACCAGTTGTGCATCGTCCGGGTAGAGCCTCACTTCGTCAACCATACCGGTACTTGTGTAAATATCTATTATAGCACCTGGTGTAACCTTTACCTGGTATAAGGCCCAGTTTGCCGCAACTGCAGGTGTACCCACCGTTACACCATTATTCTTGATAATAAAGCCCGTACCACCTTTCATCCAAAAAGACAAAATGTAACTGGAAGCCGGAAAGCCAATAGTATTAATACTTACTATTCCTTTGTAACAACGTTTGCCTGTTGCAAAATCTGTTGCTATGTAACTCCCTGTTAATGTCCATGTAGCGCCGTAAGTAACAGGAACTGTATTTTCAAAACCTGACCAGGCCATTTTATCCCAGGCAACACCACTTGCAGCTACCACTGGTGCATTGTCATGTTTATTATATTGGAAGGAGGAGGTGATCCCATTTTTTGCTGTTAGCTGTACCAGGTTTTCTTTTGTATCGTATTTATCAAAGGTTGTTTCTGTCACATAGTTTGGGTCAACTACTCCTGCCGCATTATAGTATGCATAATTATAATTAACAGACTTAATCGGTGAGGGGGTTTGTAGTTTTTTTTGTTCTGATAAAAAAACTCTAGAAGATGCATCCAATGCATATGAATTATAAACTCCGTTTGTAACATATTTAGAAAGATATCCCGGAATAGATTTCACTATTTCTATGGGAAGGCCTATCATGTTTTTACTAACCATACTTTGAAGAGCTGGAGTCGGATTGACAAAATCATCTGCATAGTAATATTGAACCTCATCATCACCAGACATATTTCTGTTTCTTGCCAAGCGTTCAAATCTTAGTCTTTTATCTGCATAATAATAATTTGTTTGCTTCTGTTGATAACTGGAAGCATCCGACGTATATTCTTTTTCAATGGTAGTGAGTGGATACCACTCTCCAAATTTTGTTTCATAAGCTCCCTTGGTAAATTTGCTGGAATTGTTGACTCCTCCATCAAAGCGAAATTTTAATCCATTCACACTAAGAGGAGCCTGTACCTCATAATTCGTAACTGTGGCATCAGTTACAGGGCTATAAATGTTGTTTTCATTTTTATACTCCGCTTGCCCCAAGGAATTTCCTGTAGCAAATGCGTTAAACGATGATTGTTGAAAAGTGGATTGTGTATAGGTAACTGCTGGATAATCTTTTTCCGTTAAAAAATTGTAATCAATTTTTCCATGTGAACCTTTATTTCCGGAAAGCTCTGTGACTTTTTGATAACCAATGTGAGCACCGTAACCTAAAATAGCTTTATTTTGTGCTATTCGTAAATCATAACTGCAGGCAATTTCTCCAGTTGCATAATTTTTTAAGTTGCTTGCTTCATAATAATTATCTGGTTTCTCATTCAATACCCCACTGCTGATATCCGGTGAGTTGCTTCCATTATCATATACATACTCCTTTACCACCGGACTAGGATCGCCTACATAAGTAGAATTTACGATGGATGCTATTCTGAGCCCACCTGCCGTTTTCTTTTTCAAGGTAATACTTGTATAGGTCTTCGTTTGCCAAGAAATTTCCGCACGTGCATGTGCAATATAAGTTTGTCCACCCGGATGAGGATCCGTATATTGGCCTATTGCATGCGCATTAATTTTATATTTTACATCTTTCGGTAAATTAACAAAAGCCCCAATTTCTGGTTCAGCGCCCAATTGCAATGTGAAATTATAATTGAAATAAACGGTATATGGAGGATCAAATTTTGAAATTGTTATATATGCCTGCCCTGTACTATTGGGTTTAAATCCTTTTAATAGTATGTTCACTTGAACCAGATCATCTCCTAAGCCTGATATTGTTGGGGTAATAATAGCATCCGTTACACCATTACCATAAGCTTCCACTACCTGTGCATTGTCCTGAACACCTTCCACTTTCTGAAGTTCTCCAAAGCTTTCAACTGTTTGATTTCCGACATAGCCATACTCATTGGTCTCATAATTAAACATGTCGTTGCCTCCGGATGGATACGTGATACCCGTTAGAATTCCAGCCTGCATTTCCGAAATATATTTAGTAGGTGTTCGGTCTCCTCCCTTGTAAAAAATTTGGGGACCTGTTAGGTTAGCGGGATTGTTTTTCCATATCGCTGGTAATAAATTTACATTATCTGTTCTGCCATTGTAATACCCCCAATGATCCTGTGCATTAGACTGTAAAGCTCCCCCGTTCCCAATTCGCGGTGGTAATGTGGAGTAAGTAGAGTAAGTGAATTTATAGGGAGGTTCATCTGTATATGCTTTCTTAATGCTTTTTAAAGTAAGACGACCGGTTGAATAATCGTATGTAAATGAATATTTTCTAAGCTCTGCTCCATCCTTATTTTTAATGCTGATTTCATCCAATTGTTTTAATCCGGTACCCGGTTCATCCGTACGCGCCGTTAAATAATTGAAGGTTACCGATGCAGCATTATCAGAAGTGGTAATTGTTTTTACACGCTTGCAGGCGTATACCATTTTTGTAAAGTTAACAGTTGGATCAGCAGCTGTTGTTTGACAGGCAGCGTTGTTTGCATAACAAAAAACTTTGTGTGTAACAGCATGGTACATATCAAAATTCTGCGTGTAATTCTCGTAAGTAAACGTAATTGTCCTTCCTGCGTTGGGCGTTGATATGCTTGTTAAGTACCAGGCGGAGTTATAGACTAAACCCGCCTGACAAGGAAAACCATTACTGGTGATGGTGGCTTGTTCCGCAGTTGTGAATGTATAAACCGTTCCATCATCACTGATAAATTTCCAGCCTGTAATTTTATCTGTGTTGTTTGCATCTTGTCGTAATACTTGTGTTTTCCAGGCTATGGTGGAATTAATTTTTACCTGACCCTGCCAGTTAAAGGTAAAACTACCGGTATATCCATTAAAATTAAAGAAATAGGCATCCGGTTCAGCATCCTCACAACCTTTTGCAATTTGCTCCCAATGCGTAAAACGGTTGGGATCGTTGTTCAAATAATTTTCTGAATAGGTAACGGAATAATCCAAAAAACCAACGTTGGGCTGATCATCCGGTAAATTCCGAACCGAACGCATAATAGCACCTCCGGCATTCAACGAAAATCCTAAGCCTACAAAGGATGCAGCTTCTTCCACTTTATTCCCGGAAGAATGATAGGACAAATTAACGGGAACATTCAAACTTCCATCTTGCAAGCCATATAAGGGAATTCCAATTGGAACAGTACCTGTATACAAACCAACAGGATATTCTGCGTACTTTCCTAAAGCAGAAGCATCGGGCGATGGTGGAATTAAATTAGGCCGGTAATCGATATCCTGTGCTTGAATGCGAATGACCGCACATAAGAAGATAGCTGATGCATAAAACAAGGTGTGACGCTTCATGAAATTCAATTTATAAAAGGTTAACTTAAATTCGGTGCAATAATTTTCCCACTTTCACTCAGACGGCAAACATATGCAAAATATTGTTAATGAACATGTTCATTTTTAAATAAAGGTCGCTTCGTTGAAATAACGATCATTTTAAAATGAGATTAAACTTCGCTGGAAAATTGTTGAATAAAAAAAATATTATTCAAAATGATAGAATGTTTATTTGAATACTAGAATTTCTTATTTCAATAGATTAGTTGCGAGTGGAGGTTTTATGTAAAATCTCCAAGAAGGTAGTAGGGAAATAAAAAGCGTCCGGTAATTCCGGACGCGTTTATTTATTTTAGATAGAAAAAAGCTTAATTTAATTGTTGCTCACAACAATTTTTTTGTAAGCCGCTCCACCATTTTCTGTTAGTACTTGTACATTGTAAAAACCAGCAGTAGCAATTTTTAACGAATAGGTTTTATCACCTGCAACAGTATATGTATCTACTAATTGCCCAGCCATGTTATATATGTTAATCGATTTCATATTTTCTGTTGAAGTGATGTTGATATTTCCTTCAGAAGGGTTTGGATAAATGCTCACTTCTTTTGCTGAATTTCCTGCATCTGCAATACCTGTTGTAGAAAAGGGAGTTGTTATAACTAGGGTTTCACCCCATGATCCCCCAGAACCAAGAGAAAGATGTGACCCACTTGAATATTTTGTAGTTGTCATACCGTTTCCATTCCAAGAATCCATTACTGTCATCGTGCTTGTTGATTTATTATATGCACATCCCACCACTACGTGACCTCCACCACCATCCCACATAATGCCAATAACAAAAGGTCTTTTAGCATCAAGCTCTGATATAATTTTTGCAGCGGAAATAGGACCATCACTTGCAACACTCTTAATGTTACCAAAATGATCCAACATACCTAGTATACCGTAGTTGTATTTGATTTCATTTGGCCGATTACATTTAGTGGCGTTAGTACAACAAGCAACACTACCAAAATCTGCTGGCTTTAGTGATCTTGCATATTCCACAATTTCACATTGTTGTTTTTTTGTACCATAATATTCCAATATACATTGGCTATCCGTTGCCCAGCACCATTGAGTTTGTGATTGCGTTTTCACCGGTACTGCTGCACTATATGTTTGTGCAACCGCAACTCCTCCTATCAGGAGCATGCTTGCTGCAAGTATAAATGTTTTAAATTTTTTCATGTTGAATGTTCTTTAATTTGGTTGAAATTTAATTAATTCGTTAAGAGTACATCTTAATTAACTCCTATGGCGTGCATCGCTTCTGAAAATGTAAAACCCGCTTTTTGAGTTCTGGCATTTTCTTCTCCCATGGCCAATTTTGCTGACCCTAATGGAATTAATGTTGCATTTTCAACACTTGAATTAAATTCTTTATAGCTGATAAAACCAGAAGTTTTGCTATATACATTCACAATTACCTTTTCTTTAGTAAGGTTTGCTGTATTTGCTTCTTCAACACTTTTTATTTGTTTAGAAAGCTCCGCTCCACCTACAGACTCGATTTCATATTTTCCGTCTGTGAAAGAAACGCTTAGAACAGCTCTATATTCGCCATTTACAGATACAACAACATTGTACAAACCGGTTTCAAAAACGTTACCGGACTGATCCACTCCGATAATTCTGTAAATACTTGCAGGAACTGCTGTTGCAAATTCAGAACGATCATTAAAACCATGATCTTTTTCCATTCCGGACGGAATAGCCTGCAAGAAGGAACTTAGTTGTTGCTTCACTGCATCACTGATAGACTGATTCACTTCAGCAACAGCTTGAGTAGTTTGTTGTTTTTCATTTCCTCCATTTGCTTCATGAGCAAATGCAGATAGCCCGAAAACAAAGGCAGGGACGATAATTAGTAACTTTTTTTTCATGAGGTTTTTTATGTGTTTTAGAGAAACAATAAATTGAAATTAAACTTATATTACTTAAAAGACAAATTTTCATGTTATAAAACAAACCAATCATTAAGCTCCAATCACTCGTTTTTCCTGGTGTTTTAAAAGCCAAAAGAATAAACTCCTACTTTTTTCCCTACACAAGAATTAAAAACTACAAAGCACATTCATTGTAGATTAAAAAAAACCTAATTAAAAAAAACAACAGTTTAGTCGAACAATATTAATCATTCGTCTTTAATGCACCTATTGGCAAAGCATTCAAGGCATTATAAAAACCAGTAGAATACTAAATATTCATTATCTTTTGGCAATTTATTATCATTCAAAAATTCGGAAGCTACATCAGTTACATTGTTTTGAGTGAAATGAATAGTAAGAATTAAGGATACAGATGGGTGTTACTCCTCGAATAATTGTATAATTTTTAAGCTATTTTTGCGTCTTATTATCAACAAACAAAAACAATTTACTATGAGATTTAGCAAATTATTTTTATTCATTTTTCTCTGCTTAACATTTGCATACTGCCACAAAAAAGAGAATGTGGAACCAGAGACAGAGACACCACCTCTTCTACCAATGATACAACCTATCTCTTAAGTGTAGATAGTTCTTTGATGAAACAATTCCTGTTTGAAGATGGAACATATTGGGTATACAAAGACTCTATTCATAATTCTATTGACTCTATTTTTTGCAGTGGTTGGCAAAAATTAACTTCTATTAAGTAGGGATTATTTACAGATGACAGTATTCCTACACGAGAAGTATATGAGTTGTTGAGATATCAGATTAGGTGAGTGGGTCAGCGTGAGTGTAAGAGCGAATGTGAGGTCGCCTGCGCTGACGCTTCGGCAACCTGATCACAAGAAACAGAGCGGGTGTGATCGCTCTCGCTCTCCACACCCGCTCTGTTTTTGTGACTCCGCGGAGGATCGAACTCCGGACCCGCTGATTAAGAGTCAGCTGCTCTACCAGCTGAGCTACGAAGTCATTCTATTAATTTGAGGACCCAAAGATACATATTTTTTATGCAAATAAATCACTAATTAAAAACCGGCAACGAGGTAGCCGAAAAACCATTTTTAAAAGTACTCATCGCCATGCTACGCCAACGGTGGGCCGCATCAGCATTTAAAATGTCCAGAATCGGATATTCGTCTTTTAATACAACAGCATCCTGCAAATCGATTTTTGATTGCGGAATAAACTGCGGATTGGGTGTGATAGTATTCAAAGAAGCATGAAACAATAAATTCCGTTGATCTGGATTTGCTTCTGTAGGTAACACTTCTACTTTAAATCCAGCGGCTAAAAAAGTTTTGTAAATAGATCGCATGGCTTTACCAATTTTATGATCGATATAACCCATGCTGTTTACAAAGATAATCCCATCCTTGTTTAACAATTTTTTTGTCTCCGCTAATGATTCCATCGTGAACACATGATTCGGGGGATCTTCCCCTTTAAACGTATCGAATATAATAACATCATATTGTTGAGCACACGTCTTTATAAAATGCCGTGCATCATCCACCGTAATTTTTACATCCTTGTCTATATAAAAATAATTTCTGGCCACGTATGCAATCCGTTTATCCAACTCACAAACTTCAACCGTAAAGCCTTCCTCTGTCAACCGTCTTACAAGGCTTCCTCCTCCTAATCCAAGCAACAACACTTTTGAGTTTTTAGGAACGTTTTTTAAATAATCTGAAATTCGGTATACGTAGGTAAAATATTTTTCCTCCCCTTTTGATTCATCTGCTAATGAATCATACATGGTTTGAGAAATACGATTCACAAATAGCCATCTGCTATGACCATCCTTAATGGAGGATTGATTCGAATGCGGGTAATCAATTACAGTAAGTTGTCCCAACAGCCCTTCTGTATTGTAAATTACATTAATTGCCGAATTGCTTTTGAGGTTAGCTGTAATAAAGGCCCAGATACAAAGCAAAAAAAAACCGATGGCTTTTATTTTTTCTTTATTGCGAAAAATAACCAGTGAAGGAATAAAACCGAGAACAATTCCTGTAACAATGGATGGTACTGTTAAACCAAACGAAGGGATAATGTAAAAACCAAAAGCGAATGTTGCAAGAATACCACCTACCGTAGAAATAGCATAGATGGCTCCGGCTGCTCTTCCCGATTGATCAATAGCTGAGGTAATGGCACGAATAATTAAAGGTGAAACCATTCCCATCATGATTACGGGGGGAAGCAAAATACAAATGGATGAAACGATAACCGATGGTATTAAAGAATGCAGGCCTATGGCCCATAACACTACTTTTGAAGTAAAAGGCATTAGGATCGTAAATATAGCTGCAGCTAATAGTACATAAAATAAGGTCAATGGATTTTTACTTTTATAAGAAAGGATTCCTCCAAAAAAATAACCAAGGGCCAATCCGCCCAATGTAATGGCCAGTACGGTTGCCCAAACATATAAGGAAGAACCAAAATAAGGAGCCAGCATTTTTGCACCTAATAGTTCCGTAGCCATAACGGCTCCACCTTCAATAAAGGATAATAAAAAGTAGAATTTATTATTTTTGAAAATCTGCATAATTGGTCAAAATTACAATTTAATTGTATAGTCAAATTGAAATAATTCGCACCGCCCACGTTCACCTCACCCCACCTTCGCTAAAGCTACGGCGGACGAGGACGGGAATGAGGGAAACGAAGAAGATAAAAACACCTGCTCCTAAATAATGTGAATAGAAAATCCCTTTCACATTCCTCAACCATTCAAAAAAATGATACTTTTGTTCCGCTCTCTAAATAATACAAACTTATGATAGAAAAAGTGAATAATCCATCATTAAAATCCTGGATAGACGTAGATCCTTCAAGTGATTTTCCAATCCAAAATTTACCATTCGGTGTTTTTAAAACACAGAGCTCCAGCCCTCGCATTGGTATTGCTATTGGCGATCAGGTATTGGACCTGGCTATTTTAAACAAATTGGGCTTTCTTGATAATTTAAAAATTGATAATTCCATTTTTACCAATCAGTATTTAAATGATTTTATTTCGCTTGGTAAAGGAACCACTAATGCTGTACGTGCAACTATTTCAAACTTATTAAATAGCAATACACCCGACTTAAGAGACAATAAAGAAGCACGAGCAAAAGTCTTACATTTTCAAAGTAATGTGCAAATGCAAATGCCTGTTAAAGTTGGTGACTATACTGATTTTTATTCAAGCATGGATCATGCGATCAATATTGGTACGATGATACGTGATCCGCAAAATGCATTAATGCCTAACTGGAAACACTTGCCTGTTGGCTACCATGGAAGAGCATCTTCCATTACGATTTCGGGTACACCGTTTCATCGTCCAAAAGGACAAAGCAAACCGGCTGATGCAGAGGCTCCTGTTTATGGTCCATCCAAATTGTTGGATTTTGAATTGGAAACTGCATTTATCATCGGCAAAGACACCTCACTTGGAAGCAGCATCAGCATAGATAAAGCGGATGATTACATTTTTGGAATGGTGTTGTTCAATGACTGGAGTGCACGTGATATACAAACTTGGGAGTATGTGCCATTGGGACCATTTCTTGCAAAGAATTTTGCTTCCACCGTATCTCCCTGGGTAGTTACCCTGGAGGCCTTAGAACCTTTCCGTGTAGCAGGATATAAACAAGATCCAAAAGTGCTTCCTTATCTTGAATACAAAGGCGATAGAAATATTGACATCAACCTGGATGTGTTTATTCAACCGGAGAAAGGGGAAGAGACGATTGTATGTCATTCCAATTACAAATTTATGTATTGGACGATGGAACAACAATTGGCGCATCATACCGTTAATGGCTGTAACATGAATGTTGGAGATATGTTGGCTTCCGGAACAATCAGTGGTCCAACACCTGATTCATTCGGATCGATGATGGAGATTACCTGGAGAGGAACAAAACCTATCCAATTAAAAGACAACACAGAACGTAAATTCATTAACGATAATGATACAGTTATTATTCGCGGCTATTGCCAAAAAGCTGGCGTAAAAATTGGTTTTGGCGAATGCAAAGCAAAAGTTTTACCTGCAACTTAATTAAAAATCATCATGAAACAGCTCTCTATTATTTTATGCATTACCTTGATGGCCTGCCATACGCCGGCTCCAACAACAGTTAGCAGTAGTACAACTGAAACAACTAAGTCTGAAAAAGTAAGCTCGGATATTAAACAAATTGAGTTTAGAACAGGATCCCGGGGCTATAACAAACGCATCACATTAACAACAGATAGTGTAACATTAATCGTTAATAGTTCACGTGATGATGATCCATCCAGAAATAGTAAAACGGTTTTAAAAGCAGAAGAATGGAATAAGCTGATCGCTTCCCTTGAAGGTGTTGACATTCGTCAATTGGATAAATTAAAATCACCTACTATGAAAAGAGCCGTTGATGCTGCCGATGGTTCGACGCTAACAATAATAAGTGATAAAGAAAGTAGTCACAGTTTTGATGGTCTCGATCCTGATGCACAATTGAAAAAATTATTGGATGTAATTTTGGAGATTGTGAAGGATAGAAGTAAATAGACCACGACGTTAAAAATAAAGTCTATGAGGTAAGCAGAAGATTTCTAAATGTCAAAGATTTAAAAATCTTTGACATTTTACTTTATCATTTCTTTCAAAATAGTAAACAGCTTATCATCTGTTATTAAACAACCGCTTTGCAATAAGTCAAACACTTCCAGATTTCTTTCTTTACTATAAGGGCGCTCCGTTTTGATTACGTTCACTGCATTTGCGTGACTTTCACTCCATTGAGAAGAAATATCTGTAGCGGTTAAATCCAACTGACTGTGTTCATTTACACGCATTCCTACCAATTCAATCTGCTCCTCTTTACAATTAAAAATATTTAATGTTGTTTTTTCACGATATTCTAAAAATTTAATTTTACTCAATACTTTTTCATACACCATATCGCTAAACACTTCAATTAACTCATCCGCTTTTGACAATTCTTTTTTTTTCATTTTGTCCCAATCAGGCCCTGTAATTTGGGCTGCAGCCAGAAAATTAATAAATTCTGGTTCTAATGCATTTAATTCTTCCGTTGTTAACCGTTTGTATTTCATGGGTATAAGCGTATTGTAGGAACCAAAGCCTTTCAATATATGCTGAGACTTCCGTTAGCACAGATCATAAACTACTGCATAAACCAACAGTTTCAGCGAAGGTTTAATTTTGAATATTGAACAAAAATACTGTAATTCGTAATACAGACATAATGACTAGTAAAAAAAGAGCACACACTTAAACATTTATTTATGAATATCTCTCACACAGTTACAGAACGCTTTTTACGATATGTCAAAATTGACACGCAAAGTGATCCTGAATCTCCAACCATCCCCTCCACATCCAAACAAAAAGATCTCGGTAATGTATTGGTAAAAGAACTGCTTGAAATGGGTATCAAGGATGCGCATTTGGATGAGTTCGGATATGTTTATGCAACGATACCAAGTAATTCTTCTAAGCTTGTTCCGGTCATTTGCTTTTGCTCCCACATGGATACTTCTCCGGATTGCACAGGAAAAAATGTAAACCCTCAACTACAAAAAAAATATGATGGAAAGGATATTGTTTTATTGAATGATCAAACACAAATCATTAAAGTAGCTGAGCACCCGGCTTTAAAAAAACAAATTGGAAACGATATTATTACTACCGATGGAACTACTTTATTAGGTGCGGATAATAAAGCGGGCGTTGCAGAAATAATGGATGCAGCGCATCACTTAATGAAACATCCGGAAATTAAACACGGCACGATTAAAATTTTATTTACTCCTGATGAGGAAATTGGCAGAGGTGCTGATAAAGTAAATATTAAAAAATTAGGAGCCGACTATGGATATACTATTGACGGGGAAGAGCTGGGACATCTTGAAAATGAAACGTTTTCTGCAGATGGTGTAACCATTATTATTAAAGGAGTAAGCACACATCCTGGATTTGCAAAAAACAAAATGGAGAATGCCATTAAAATTGCCGGTGAAATTGTTGCAGCTTTGCCAAAAGATAAAATGAGTCCGGAATCAACGGAGAATAGAGAGCCCTTTGTTCATCCCCTTGGTATTTCCGGAGGGATTGAAGAAGTTAAATTGCAATTCATTATTCGTGCATTCGATGAAAAGACATTGGAAGCACAAGAAGATTTTCTTAAAAACTTAACACGTTCCATTGTAAATAAATATACACACTCATCATTCGATTTTATTGTGAAAGAACAATATCGAAACATGAAAAAAATATTGGATGAAAATCCAGCTATTGTTGACAATGCTTTAGAAGCAATTAAACGAGCTGGTATAGAACCCGTGCTTTCAAGTATTAGAGGAGGAACAGACGGTTCACGTTTATCGTATATGGGATTACCTTGTCCTAATATTTTTGCAGGTGAACATGCCTTTCATTCAAAACATGAATGGGTATCTGTACAAGATATGGAGAAGGCTGTTGCAACAATCATTCATTTAAGTATGATCTGGGAGGAGAAAGCGAAGAAATAAAAATAAATTGTGATTATATACCTGTTTGACCAAAAAAGGATAAATTAGGTTGAGCTATGTGATTGATAAAATCAATCTTTCTTATGCTAGACTAAAAGCCAATAAAACTAAAAAAAACTATGTTCCTATGTGTTTGATTTTATTTAAACACATAGGAACATAGTTTTTTTAGATTCAGATTTGGGTAAAATAGGGTTTTTAGAATGCAAGCATTCAACACATACGTGTTACAATCTTTTGAAAATGTGTCCCTAGAACAAAAAAAAGGTCCTGCACATAAGCACGGGACCTTTTCTTTTTATAAATAAATGATTATTTATTAACGGTAGTTGCCAATTCAGCACCAGCTTTAAATTTAGCTACTTTTTTAGCAGCAATTTTAATTGCCTTTCCAGTTTGAGGATTGCGTCCGTTTCTTGCAGCTCTTTTAGCTACTGAGAAAGAACCAAAACCAACTAACGCAACTCTGTCACCTTTTTTAAGAGCTTTTGTTGTTGCATTTACAAATGCATCTAATGCTTTTTGTGAATCTACTTTAGACAATTGTGTTTCTGATGCAATAGCATCAACTAGTTCTGCTTTGTTCATTTGATGTTGTTTTAAGTGTTTAACATTAAAATTGATTAAAACGAATGTATATAAGAAGTCCACATGTAGCAAATTTTTATGCAGAAAAAATGATTTTTTTGAAAAAAAAGGCTGTTTTGTTAATAAATAGGGGGTAAAATGGCCTTTTAGAGGCGGCGATACATCTAAAAACAGGCATTTTAACTTTCGAAACTTCCCTTAATCTTTAAACGTAAGCACTGTAAACGTTTCAAAAAAGCTCTTTTTTTGATTATTTTTGCATAAGAATTAGCACCATGAATGAATTTAGAGAAGCATTATTGATTTTTATCTCCACTCCTATTTATATAGTAGTGATTGGTGCAGAGTTGTTGTTTAGCTATATACATGAGAAAAAATATTATAGTACTTACGGTATACTCGCAAATATTTACCTCACGGTTTTAAATTTTTCGCTCGATATTCTTGTACGAGGTGTTTGTTTGTTTGTCCTTAATTATTTTTACCAATTCAAATTCATTGAAATAAAAAACCCAATTGCTTATTGGAGTATTTTATTGATTGCACAAGATTTTATGTTTTATTGGTTACATCGTGTAGACCATTATTGCAGGCTGTTCTGGGCTGTTCATGTAACACATCATTCTTCCGAAGAATTTAATTTAACCGTTGGTTTTCGTTCTTCTGTTTTTCAACCACTCTATCGCTTTATTTATTTTATTCCATTAGCACTTATAGGATTTAAAGGAATTGACATTATGTTTGTGTATGCTGCGACGCAAATATATGGCATCCTCATTCATACCAAAACAGTTGGAAAATTAGGTTTTATCGAATGGTTTATGTCTACTCCATCTCATCATCGGGTGCATCATGCTTCCAATGTAAAATACCTGGACAAAAACATGGGAATGGTTTTTATTATCTGGGATCGATTGTTTGGAACTTTTGAAGCAGAAGATAAAAACGAACAGGTTATTTATGGTCTTACCGAAAATATTAAAACCTATAATCCTTTGAAAATGGTATTTCATGAGTGGATCAGCATTGGCAGAGATCTTCGCAAATCATCCTCCATACGTGCTAAATTTATGTATATATTTGGGCCTCCAGGTTGGAGTCATGATGGTAGTAAAAAAACTGCTCGTCAATTGAGGACTCAATTAAAGGAAAGCAAAAAGCATCACTCTTAATTGCAGTTTAAGATTCGTTTGCTCATAGCTACGCCATTACCCAGTTTTTCAGCGGTACTATAATCTTCACACGCTTTGTTTTTTATTCCCAATTGTATATAGGCATCGGCACGTGCAAGCAATGCTTTGGTATATGCCGGATCGAGTTCTATTGCTTTTGAAAAGTCCTCAATGGCGCCTTGTATATTATTTAAATTATCCTTTAGTACTCCCCTATTATAGTAAGCGAGTGAATAGGTCGAATCCATTCCAATTGCAAGAGTATAATCCTTTATTGCTCCATCTGTATCATTCGTCAACGTTTTAACCAAACCTCTTGACACAAGTACTTCAACAAATCGTGGATGCAATTGAAGTGCTTTATTATAATCGGCAATAGCATCCTCATATTTCGCCAATTTTCGCTTTAGCTTACCTCTTAAATAATATAAATTAAATGAATCCGGTAACACTTCAATAGCTTTTGAATACAAATCGATCGCGGCATCGTAATCTCCTTCTCTTTCCTTTTCGATCGCTAAAATTTGATAATCGATTCCTTTAAAGTAAGGCTCATTTATAAATGCTGTACAATTTTTAAATTTTAAAAATCGATATGCCGATTTTGAACCTCTTTTCAACGCTTCAAATGCATCTTTACATGCCCCTGCTTCATCATTCAATGTATCCTTTATCAGGGCTCTATAATAATAATTAGAGGCTGAATCAGGTTGCATTTTTATGCATTGGGAAATATCATTTAATGCACCTATAAAATTTTGAGCTTCAAAATTCATGGCAGCTCTTTTCTTTAAAAGCATAGCACTATTTGGTTTTACAATAATGGCTCTGCTCAAATCAGACAATGCTCCGATATAATCCTTCCGTAAACTGTGAGCTATCGCAGATTGTTCATACGCTTCAATATAAGATGGATTAATCTCTATAGCTTTATTATAATCTTTTATCGCATTTATATAATCAAGTAATAAGTCGTATGCATTTGCCCTTAACACATAGGCCTCAAAATAATCCTTTTTTAAACGAATTGCATTTGTACAATCGTCTATCACCGCCTTATAATTAGGGATATCGTAATTCGGTCTCGCTCGGTAATAGTACAAATCAGGTGTGGATTGCCATTTCAAAGCATTCGTAATATCTTTAATTGCACCCTGATCATCACCTATATCATCCCGAATTTTACTTCTCTCTAATAAGGCCTTCACATCTGCCGAATCAATCAAAATGCATTGTGTATAATCAATAAGTGCTTTTTGCTGCATACCCATTTTCTGAAACTCCCCAGCACGATTGTAATAGGCTTCTGAAGCTTTTGGGTTTTTCTCGATCAATGCACTTAATACTTTTACCGTTTCATTTTTATTGCCAAGCATACTCGTTGCCATTGCTTTATTAATATAGGCCTTAGTATACATTGAATTTAGGCTTATGGCTTTATCATATTCCAGTATGGCTTCATCCAATTTACTTTGCAAGCTATATATATATCCTCTGTTATTATATATTTCTGCTGAAGGCTTTATAGAAAGCGCTTTGTTGTAATCTGCCAATGCTTCTTTGTATTTTTTCAATTCGGCATAAGCAGCACCTCTATTTATATACGCTTGCACTTTTGTTGGTCCTAATTGAATTACAGTTGTATAATCGGCAATGGCAGGATTAAAATTGGCAATGGTAGTATAGAGTATAGCTCTCTGAAAATAACCCTCTGTGTGCTGAGGATGGTCTTTTATGTATTCATTAAAATCAGCAAGTGCTTCTTGGTATTTTTTATTTTCAAGAGCCGTAATGCCTTTCGTTAAAGATGTGCTGGATGCTACTTGTGCGTATGATGTGGAGTAGAAAATTGTAACTATCAAGCATAAAAAAAAATTCTTCACCTGGCTATCGTTTTTACCTATTTATACGTTAAAGTTAATGTAAAAACTAATACGGACTAGTTGGTAATTTCTTCTAAAATGCTCAGTGATTTGATCTCACCAAAAGCGTCGATGTGAAGTTGATAGTATAAAATAAGAGCCTGTAGTAATTCCCTGCGCTGCATTCTATTCAGTGGGATAGACTGAAAATTCTCGAAAGTTGCAACCAAAAATTGATGAAAAAGCAGGGTATTGTTAAGATTCAAATAGTGTCGATGTGTAGGAATTGTTGATATAAAGCAGCCTTCTTTCAAATCAAAAAAATTAGTATTTCCCTCCAGTGAGCCCTGTGGCGAAAATCCAAGATAGGGACTAAGTTGAATCATAAAATAAATATGGAAATTGGAACAGCTGTCTTGTCTAAGGTCCAACACAAGCAATGCATTTTTTATAAATTCAAACATACTTATATCGGCATGTTCTTCCTTTAATACTTTGTATAAAATTTCATTCAAAAAAATAGCGATGGATCTTTTAACCAGGTGATATGGAATATCCATATATGGTTTTAATAAATTGATTTCTGTTACGCGCTGCAACCCGCCTTTATTGGAATTGGAAACAATGAGATCAACCAAACTTAAGGGTTGCAGTAGGGCTGATTTATACTTTGATTTTTTTCCTTTTGCTCCACTCAACATATAGGATTGCAAACCGAATATACTGGTGTATACTTTCACAATTAAGCTACTCTCAGCATATTTTATTGAATGGAGAATAATGCCTTCTGTTTTATGAAGCATTGGAAGTGGTTCTGCAATGATTGGTTATTATTTACAAAGGAGTAGTTTAATTGATCACCACTACTTTGGTTGCTACTTTTTGAGAGCCTTCCTGGTTGGTACAAAATACCATATATACACCTGTCCCTACTTTTTCTCCTTTAAAATTTTTTGCATCCCAAATAGCTTGACCACCTTGAGAAGTTAATTCACATACAAATGTTCCACTGATATCTGTTATTTTTACAATCGTATTTGTAACAAGTCCTTTAATAACGATTGGGCCTGTATAATTATCCCTTACCGGATTAGGGTAAGCATATACATCTGTAAAATTTTCTAATCCCTCCGTTGCGCTTCCACGAAAAGACATAATTCCTTTTGCTGTACCAAAAAATACATCACCTGTTTTATGGTCAACGACAATACTTTTTACGTTGTTACTTATTAAAGGACTATTTTTTTCATTAAAGTGATAAATTTGTTTTGTTCCATCTTCAGACATTAAATAAACCCCGGAACTAGAGGTTCCTATCCACTTCCGATTTGCATCATCAACAGCAATGGAAAGTACGGTTTCCGTTTCCAATAATAATTGCACGTTCCCGTCTTGTTCAAGTTTTATAGTTTGTGCATCGAAATTCGAACCGGAAAATACGGCTTCCGGATTGTAAAAAACACATATCCCTTTATCAGTACCTACCCATATTTCTCCATCCAAATCTTCGGCTAAACTATAAACACCGGCACTTGTTAAATTTCCTTTTCCAACGGTTACTCCCAACATCTTTGTATTTGATGCATTACTTACATCGTTGGGTCCGCCTTTAAATACACCTATTCCACCGCCAGGGATCGCAAACCATTTTTGATCATTTTTATCAATTATCAGTTGAAAGGCATAAGGCTTACCCATGACACTTGAAAGATTAAAGGATTTCCATGTTCCATTGGTAAGTTTTACGGCTAAAGAGGTTTCAACACCACTATTGGTAACCCATAAGTTATTATCCTTGTCAAAAGCCATCCCATATGTCCACACATAATGTATGTTTCCCGGAATTGCTGCTTGGAGTGTACTATTTGACAAGCTGTAATTCACAACAGGTTTTCTATTCCTAAATTCTACCACGCCATGTGAAAACGTTGTTGCGTAAGCTCTCTTATTATCAACAGGATCAACAATTAC
>C688J18823_10000546_pt1 | contig 21963 bp, 17 predicted proteins | sample HopSoiMetagenom1_FD_18823 | JGI IMG/M metagenome (IMG submission 18823) | reverse complement strand
CAGATCGGCCGCGGTGGCGCCTTCGAACGCGCGGCGGCCGGTGAGCATCTCGTACAGGATCGTGCCGAACGAGAAGATGTCGGTGCGGTGATCGACGTTCTGCGCGCGCACCTGCTCGGGCGACATGTACGCCACGGTGCCCATCACCGTGCCGGGCGCGGTGGCCATCTTCTGCGTCGGTGCGTCGGGACTGCTGTTCGTCGCGGTGAGCTTCGCCAGACCGAAGTCGAGGATCTTCACCCGTCCGTCTTTGCAGATGAAGAGGTTCTCCGGTTTGAGATCGCGATGCACGATCCCTTTTTCGTGCGCGGCCGCGAGTCCGGTGGCGATCTGGATCGAATAATCGATGACTTTGCGCAGCGGAAGGCGTCCCGACTCGAGCCGGTCGCGCAGCGTCTCGCCCTCGAGCAGCTCCATCACGATGTAAGGCTGCCCTTCATGCGTGCCGGAATCGAAGGTGGTGACGAGATTCGGATGATTGAGCGAGCCCGCCGCGCGCGCTTCCTGCTCGAAACGGCGAAGACGTTCAGTGTCTTTGGTCAGCTCGGCGGGAAGGATCTTCACCGCGACGTCGCGCCCGAGCCGCTCGTCGCGCGCGCGCCAGACTTCGCCCATCCCACCCGCACCGATGCGCGCAGTGATCTCGTAAGGACCGAGGGAGGTACCGAGGCTCACGTTCAAACAATACGACCGAATGCCGTTTTCAGATCTTCCGCGAACGCTTCCGGCTGTTCCATCGCGGCGAAGTGGCCGCCGGCGTCGAATTCGCTCCAGTGCTGCACGCTGTAGACGCGCTCGATCCAGCTGCGCGGCGGGAACGGCGCTTCGAGCGGGAAGTGGGCGACGGCGCACGGCGTGGCGAGACGCTCGCCTTGTGCGAAGCGGAGCGGCGTCTTCGTCGACTCGAGGTAGAGCCGCATCGATGACGTGATGGTGTTCGTCGCCCAGTACAAAGTGATGTTGGCGAGGATGTCGTCGAGTGGGAGGTTGGAGCGTGGATCGGCCCATTCGCGGAACTTCTCCCAGATCCAGAGGCCGAGTCCCGCCGGCGAGTCGGCGAGGGCGTAGCCGAGAGTGAGCGGACGCGTTTTCTGCACGTGACCGTATGCGTAGAACTCGTGCTCCCAATCGGCGGCGTCGCGCAGGAACTGCTGTTCGTCGTCGGTGAGATTTTCGGCGTGCGGTGCGTACGAGCCGGGGATGTAGTTGAGGTGCATCGCGGTGAGCCGCTCGGGATGATCGCGCGCGATCCACGTCGAGATGCCGGCGCCCCAATCGCCGCCCTGCACTGCGAATTGGTCGTAGCCGAGGAGCGTCATCAGGCCGCAGATCTGATTCGCGATCTCGCGGTTCGACGTGCCGGGGACGAACGGCGGATCGGAGAAGCCGTAGCCGGGGAGCGACGGCACGATGACGTCGAACGTGTCGGTGATGAGCGGGATCACGCGCAGAAATTCGAGGAACGATCCGGGCCAGCCGTGCAGCAGGACGAGCGGCGGCCGTCCGCTTTTTTCGTGGATGAAGTGAATGCCGTTGCGCTTGTGGTGATGGAACGCGGCGATGCGCTGCTCCTGCGCGCGCCAGTCGAAATCATCGCGCCAGTAGCGGACGAATTCCTTCGCCTCGGCGAGCGGGACGCCGCCGGAATCGGTCACGCCGGCGGGCCAGCGGACATCGGACAGGCGGCGGCGGAGATCGTCGAGCACGGACTGGGCGATCGGCATGGCGGCATTAGATCGCACAGGTTGCGCGGTTGGGAGGTTCCGCGGTGGTCCCACAGCGGATAGCGGATAGCAGATAGCGGATAGCAGATAGCGGATAGCGGATAGCGGACAGCACGCAAGCTCCCGCTGTCTGCTATCTGCTATCTGCTGTCCGCCGTCCGGCGGCCGCGTAACCGCGCGATCACCACTTGACAAATATTCAGCCGCGCGGCTGAATATCACAGCCATGCCGAAGCGGGAGGACGCGTACGAGGCGGTGTTCAACGCGCTCGCCCACCCGGCGCGGCGGCGCGTGCTGCTCGCCGTCTACTTCGCCGGCGGGGAGCTGTCGGCGGGGGATGCGGCGGCGATGTTCGCGCATGCGTGGCAGACCACGACCCGTCATCTGCAGGTGCTGGAAAAGGCGGGGCTGCTCAGGCACGAGCGCCGCGGACGGAATCGGATTTACCGGCTCGAGCGCAAACGGTTGGAGCTGGTGAGGGATTGGTTGTCGACGTTTTTCAGGAAACCGTGAAGGAGATGTCCATGGCGAAAAAAGATGTACCGCAGTTTTTCCGGCTCAATATCGAAGTCGGCGATCTCGACGCCGCGATCGATTTCTACTCGAAGCTCCTCGATCTGCAGGGACGCAAGCAGCCCGGTTCGCGCGTCTACTACAACGCCGGCCCGGTGACGCTGCAGGTCGTGCAGGTCAAGCAGCCGCACACCGCGGCAAAGGCGCTGTACTTCACGGTGAACGATCTCGACGCGGCATTCGAGCGCGCGAAAGAGCTCGGATGCCTGTCGCAGGAATCGGTGCACGACGCGCCGGGCGGCGGCATCGTCGTGCGTCCATGGGGCGAGCGGTCGTTCTACGCGGAGGATCCGTGGAGCAACCCGTTGTGCTTCGTCGAAGAGGGAACGGTCTACACCGGCTGAAGCGCATCGAGCGAGACCGGCGGCAGGTACACATCGATCAATTCGCGATGCCACCACGCGCCGGTCTCGCGCCTCTCCGCGAACGTCGTGTATCGATAGCGGTAGTACAACGCGCGGATGAATTTCGGCGCGGCCTCGGGGAACGGATTCGTGCGCATCAGCGTCAGCGTCGCGCGGTCGTGCTCCAGCAGCTTGCGCACGAAGCGGATGAACCAGACTTCGTAGCCGCGCATGGCGATGCCGCGCGGCGTGACCGTGACGGAGAACGGCAGGAACCACATCAGCCAGTCGAGCCGCAGGTGATACGGCGCGATCTGCGGCGGCGTGCGGCGCACGTCGCCCGGCTTCGCTTTGAATCCGTACTCATGCCATTCGCTGCGGTCGTTCGAGCCCTCGAGCACGATCTCGTACCGCTCTTTCGTCACGCTGCCGAACGCGCCGTAGGTGTTGATGATGTGCAGCGGGTTGTAGCTGTAGTTCATCAGCTGATGCCGCGAAAAGAGATTCAGCGCGGGCTTGATGCTGAGTACGATCGTCGCGATCGCGAGGGCATAGAGCGGCGGCATGAACGGCGGATGCATTGCCGTCGGCGCCGGTGACCAGTCGCAGAACGCGGTGATGCCGAGGATCACGGTGAGCCAGTTGAGCCAGGCGTAGTTGCCGCTGACGATCAGCCAGAGCTGATGAAAGATCGTCAGCGCGCCGGCGATCGATGCATATGGCTGCGGCGCGAACAGCGCGAACGGCACGAGCACCTGCACGAAATGACTGAACAGCACTGCGACGCGATGCAGGAGCTTCGGTTGCCGGTGAAAGAACCAGCTCGTCGCATTCGGGAGCGGCTGCGTTTCGTAGTGGTACTCGAGGCAGGTGAGGTTGCGCCAGCATTCATCGTGGCGGAGCTTGATCAGTCCCGCGCCGAGCTCCGTGCGAAACAGCATCCAGCGCAACGCGAGAATCGGGATCAGCGACGGCGCGGTGTGCGGCGTGCCGAGGAAGATGGCGAAGAAGTTCGCCTCGCAGAGCATCGACTCCCAGCCGAACGCGTAGAACGTCTGGCCGACGTTGACGAGCGAGACGTACAGCGCCCAGAGCACGATCCAGAGCGGCGCGCCTTCGTAGCCGCCGGCGAGCGCGGTCGCGGAGAGGACGATGCCGGTCCACGCGACGATGACCAGCAGTCGATCGGAGTAGCGCCAGACGAAGAGACTCGGCGCGTCGCGGAGCCGGACGTGTTGCGTGAACGCAGGGACGGGGAGGAGTCCGCGCTCGCCGAGGAGTGGGCGGAACTGGAAGAGTGCGCCGAGGAAGGCGAGGAGATCGAGCGCGGCAAGACCGCGTTGAAAGAAAAGACGCACCCACCAGACGTGGCCGAAGTACCAGGTCATCGATAGCAGATAGCAGATAGCAGATAGCAGGCCCGCCCGCCGCTGGCTGCTATCCGCGGTCTGCTATCCGCGGTCTGCTATCCCCTGTCTGCTATCCGGCTCAGGCAGTCACTTCATGGCAGAACTTCACCATGATGTTTTCCGCGAGCTGCGCGCGGTAATCGGCGGAGCCGCGCACGTCGGAGATCGGCTTCACCTCGTCGCGCGCGATGCGGCCGGCGTCCTTGAACACATCGAGCGAGATCGCTTTGCCGGCGAGGAACTCCTCGGTCCGCGTCAGACGCACCACCGTCGGCGCGACGCCGCCGTATGCGACCCACGCCTTTGCGATGTGCGAGTCGACCGTGCTGAGGCGGATCGCGGCGGTGAATGCGGAGATGTCGAGATCGCGGCGGCGGCTCACTTTGTAGAGCCGGAGCGTGTCCTTGACGATCGGCACGCGGACGCGCGTGATGATCTCGCCCGGCTGCAGATCGAATTGCTTGTAGCCGCGATAGAACGTGTTGATCGGGACGGTGCGCTCGCCGCCGTTGAGCTCGAGCTGCGCGTCGGTGACGAAGAGGTACGGCAGCGTGTCGCCGATCGGGGAGCCGTTCGCGATGTTGCCGATCAGCGTGCCGGCGTTCTTGATCTGCGGCGAGCCGAAGATCGCGAGGATCTTGTACAGCTCGGGGATGCGATCGCAGACGAATGCTTCGAGCTGCGAGAGCGTGACGTTCGCACCGGCGACGATCGCGCCGTCTTCTTCGCGCAATTCGTTCAGCGATGCGATCTTCGCCAACGACAGCATCGCCGGCGCTTTGTAGTTGCGCTTGTTGATCCAGACGCCGACATCGGTGCCGCCTTTGACGATCGTTGCGTTGTGCTCGCGCTTGAATGCGATCGCGTCGTCGAGCGCGGTCGGCCCATAGAAGTCATCGATGCGCACCGGCTCGTTCGTATCGAGCACCTCGGCGTAGCGATCTTTCAGTTTCGCAGGCGACTCCGTCTGCAACGCCGCTTTGATGATCGGCTCGTAGCCGGTGCAGCGGCAGAGATTGCCAACCAGTCCCTCGCGCGTCTGCGTTTCATCGACACGGTCGGATGTTTCGAACAGCGCCGACATCGCCATGATGAAGCCCGGCGTGCAGTAGCCGCACTGCGCACCGTGACACGCGACCATCGCGTCCTGCACCGGCGTCAGCTTGCCGTCCTGCTTCAGACCTTCGACGGTGACGATGCTCGCGCCGTCGAGCTGGAACATCGACTGGATGCAGGAGTTGATGACGATGAAGTCGTCGTCTTTGCCGTATCGGATCAGCACCGAGCAGGCGCCGCAGTCGCCCTCTTCGCACACGATCTTCGTGCCGGTCGCGCCAAAGTCGTAGCGGAGATAGTTCGAGAGGGTGGTGTAGATGTCACGGCCGCGAACGATGTGCTCGCGGCCGTTGATGAGGAGGCGGATGTGGTTTCTCATGGGTACGCGGGCTCGTGGGTACGTGGGCTCGTGGGCGCTTCTTACCACGGACCCACGCGCCCACGAACCCTCGCGCCTAAGGTCTTACCAGCCCCGTGTACGTATCCGGCCGGCGATCCCTGAAGAACTGCCACGTGTTGCGCACTTCGCGGATCTTGTCGAAGTCGAGCTCCGCGGTGACGAGTGCGTCTTTGTCGCGATCGGCGACGGAGAGGAACTGTCCGCGCGGATCGACGAAGTAGCTCTGTCCATAAAACTCGCCGATGTTCCACGGTCCTTCGAATCCGACGCGATTGATCGCGCCGACGAAGTAGCCGTTCGCGACGGCGTGCGCCGGCTGCTCGAGCTTCCAGAGGTATTCGCTCAATCCGGCGACTGTCGCCGACGGATTGAACACGATCTCCGCTCCATTCAGCCCGAGCTCGCGCGCGCCTTCGGGGAAGTGGCGGTCGTAGCAGATGTAGACGCCGACCTTGCCGTACTGCGTATCGAAGACCGGATAGCCGAGGTTGCCGGGACGGAAGTAGAACTTTTCCCAGAAGCCGGGGGCGACGTGCGGGATGTGGTTCTTGCGGTACTTGCCGAGGTAGGTGCCGTCGGCGTCGATGACGGCGGCGGTGTTGTAGTAGACGCCGGTCGACTCTTCCTCATACAGCGGCACGACGATGACCATCGAGTACTTCTTCGCGTACTCCTGCATGAGCTGCGTGGTCGGACCGTCCGGAATGCGCTCGACGGAGTCGTACCAGCGCGTGTTCTGTTCAGCGCAGAAGTAGGGACCGGTGAAGATCTCCTGCATGCAGATCATCTGCACGCCTTCCCGGCCTGCCTGGTCGAGATATTTGAGGGTGCGCTCGATCTGCGCGTTGCGGATGGTCTCGAGACTTTCGTCGGTGCTGGCCGCCAGCGACGTCTGGATCAATCCGGCTTTCACGATTCGGGACATGGATGGCTCCTCGGTGGGATGTGGGGAGGAAGCTTAGCACGCAGGTGGAGCGCGGGCGTCCCGCCCGCAGCGGCCGGACGTCTCGTCCGGTCGCGGTCACTCGGATCGTGAATGAGTTGTGGTCGTCGAGCGGGACGCTCGACGACGGCGGGCGAGGACGCCCGCGCTCCGGGGCTGCGCAGATCCTCTTCGTCTACGTGGTCGCGTGAGCTGCTGTCTTATCGCGGCGAAAACGCGTGACCGCGTTTCAGGAACTGCCCGTTTCCGGGCTTCCCGACGTATTTCCCTTCCTCGATCACCAGCTCGCCGCGTGAGAGCACCGTCTTCGTCGCGCCCTTCACCTTCCAACCTTCGTAGCACGAGTAATCGACGTTCATGTGGTGCGTCGCCGCGCTGATCGTGAACTCCTCGTTCGGGTCGAAGATCACGATGTCCGCATCCGATCCGACCGCGATCGTTCCCTTTCGCGGGAAGAGTCCGAAGATCTTCGCCGCCGACGTCGACGTGATCTCGACGAAGCGATTGAGCGAGATGCGACCCTGCGCCACGCCACCGTTGAAGATCAGCGACATGCGGTTCTCGACGCCCGGACCGCCGTTCGGAATCTTCGAGAAATCGCCGCGGCCGAGCTCCTTCTGCTCCTTGAAGCAGAACGGGCAGTGATCGGTCGACACCACCTGCAGGTCGTTGAACTTCAGTCCGCGCCAGAGCTTCTCCTGGTTCCACTGCTCGCGGATCGGCGGCGTCATGACCCACTTCGCCCCTTCGAAATCGGGCTTCTCGTAGACGCTGTAATCGAGGAAGAGATATTGCGGACAGGTCTCCGCGTACACCGGCACGCCCATGTCGCGGGCGCGCGTCACTTCCTCGAGCGCGTCGTTGCAGCTGAGATGGACGATGTAGACCGAGGTCTCCGCCATCTCCGCGATTGCGATCGCGCGATGCACTCCTTCCGCTTCTGCCTTCGTCGGACGGGTCAGCGCGTGGTACTTCGGCTCCGTCTTTCCGTCGGCGATCGCCTGCTTCACGATCGCGTCGATGATCACACCGTTCTCCGCATGCATGCAGATCAGGCCGCCGTTGTGGCCAGCCATCTTCATCGCTTTGTAGATCGTCGCGTCGTCGACGAGGAACACGCCGGGATACGCCATGAACAATTTGAACGACGAGATGCCCTCGCCGATCATCGACTTCATCTCAGGCAGCCGCTCGTCGGGGATGTCGGTGCAGATGAGGTGGAAGCCGTAGTCGATCGACGTCGTGCCCTGCGCCTTCGCGTGCCACGCGTCGACCGCCTGCGCCAGCGACTGACCTTTGTACTGCACGGCGAAATCGATGATGGTGGTCGTACCGCCGAATGCCGCGGCGCGCGTGCCGGTCTCGAACGTGTCGGATGCGGACGTGCCGCCGAACGGCAGCTCCATGTGCGTGTGGGGATCGATGCCGCCGGGGATGACCAGACGCCCGTTCGCGTCGATGATCTTGTCCGCTTCGACGTCGAACGATTTCGCGATCGCTGCGATCTTTCCGTCTTCGATGAGGATGTCGGCGTTGTAGTCGTCGACAGCGGTGACGATGCGGCCATTGCGAACCAGCGTTTTCATCAGACCCTCCGTGTACGACAAGCTCTCAGCTTGACGGGACAACCTGAGAGGTCGCCCTACACGGCGCCGGATTGTAGTGCATCGATTAGCGGAGATAATGCGAGCGAATGGATCGTGAACGGCGCCAGGCGGAACGCTCGAAGCTCCCGGAACCGCTCCCGGTGCGCATCGGCGTGACGGCCGGCCGCCTGCTCGATCTGAGCATGATCGGCGCGCGCGTCGAGCACGAAGAGAAGCTGACCGTCGGCTCGATGGTCGACCTCGAGCTGCAGGGCGTGCGCTTCAAGGGACGCGTTGCGCGCTCCGAGATCTCGGGACGCAAAGGCGGCGCGCTCGTGTATCAGAGCGGGATCCATTTTTCCGAGCTCACGCCCGAGGCGAGCGGTGCGATCGCTGTGATTCTGCGCGGTCCGGAGCCGGCGAAACCCGCGGCCGCTCAGCCTGCACCCGCTTCCGGCAGCAGCCTGTTCTTCCAGGCCGACGACGAAGAAACGATGCCTTACATCATGCTTCGCTTCCGCGAGAACCGCTGGTCGAAGCACTACACGGCGACTCCGCAGCAACCCGATGAAGGGCTGACCATCAGCCGCGATCAGGCGAACGAGATCGACATGCTGCAGCGGACGTACGAAACGGCCGATCCCGAAACGCGGCAGATGATGCGGATCGCCATGGCGGCGCAGCTTGGTGGGTGAGATCCCGGAAGAGCTGCTCCGGCGCGATGATGTGTTCTTCGGCTCATACATCGGCGAAGACGACGACGACATCGAGCGCGCCGCGCGCATCGCATACGACGAGATCCTGCGCACGACGCGAGACCGCGGCTTCCCGCATCTGATCCGCGTCTGGAATCACGTGCGCGACATCAATGAAGGTGAGGGCGACGCCGAGCGCTACAAGCGTTTCTGCGCCGGACGTCACGACGCATTCGCCGCGGCGCAGTGGCCGAAGGATCGATTGCCGGCCGCGAGCGCTGTCGGCATCCGGCAGCGTGGCCTCGTCATTCATTACCTCGCTGCGACGACTCCCGGCCGCCAGATCGAGAACCCGCGCCAGATCAGTGCATACGACTATCCGCGCGAGTACGGGAGACGCAGCCCGTCGTTCGCGCGCGCGACGGTCTTCGGCGACACGCTCTTCATCGCCGGCACCGCGAGCATCGTCGGCCACGAGACACGGCACGCCGGCGACATCCACGCGCAGCTGCGCGAAACGCTCGCCAATCTCGACGCGATCCTCCACGCCGCCGGCCGCCGCACCCTCGGCGACCTCACCGACGTCAAGCTTTACCTCCGCAAAGGTGCAGACCCGCAGATCGCGAACGCCGTCCGTGCGGCGATGCCGCACGCGAGACATGCGGTGATGGAGGCGGATATTTGCAGGCGGGAGTTGTTGCTGGAGATCGAGGGGATCGCGACCGGCGCCGTCGTGTAGGTGTTGCCGACCAGGTGTCATCCTGAGCCGCGAAGACGGCGAAGGACCCGTAACCTGAAACCGCAGCGCGTGAAGTTACGGGTCCTTCGCCGTCTTCGCGGCTCAGGATGACACGGGGTCGGAGTACCAATCTGCGGCAAGGTCGTTCCATGCGGGATTCATGGTCGCGACCAGGGCTTCTTTCTTGATCCGCAGCCACCCTTTGATCTGCTTCTCGCGAGCGAGGGCGTCGCGAACTTCAGAGAATTCCTCGAAGTAGATGAGGCGATCGCAGTTGTACTTCTTGGTGAAGCCGGCGATGGCGTGCTGCTTGTGCTCCCACACGCGGCGCTCGAGCGAATTCGTAACACCGGTGTAGAGAACCGTTTTGTTCTTGTTCGTGAGGATGTAGATGAAGAAGCTGCGCACCGACACTAGGTCGCCACGGTCGCGTAGCCTTCCACTTCTTCGTACCCCCCGTGGTACTCCCGCTGCTCCGGGCGTTTGATCTGCGAATGCGTCACGATGCGGTCTCTCCGGATGCCGCGGAAATCGGCGAGCGACTTCCACTCCGGGTGCTTCTCCATGAAGTCGCTCATCCCGGAGAGCAGGTTGCGGATCACGTTCGGTCCGATCGCGGAGTCGAGCATCGCGGCGGTGCAGACCTGCACCGTGCCGCATCCGAGGAGGATGTAGTTGAGCGCGTGGGCAAAGGTCGAGATGCCGCCGATGCCGGAGAACTCCTTGTCCGGGAATCGCGTCGTCATCTGCGCGACCTTCGCCATCGCCAGCGGCAGAATCGCCGGGCCGCCGAGGCCGCCGGGGGAGACGAAGCCTTCGACGTTCATTTCGAACTCGAGCGTGTCGGGATCGATCAGCGGAAGCGACGGCCAGGTGTTCGACGTCACGATTGCGTCCGCGCCGCCGCGGAACGTCGCCTCGGCCTCCTCCGCGATATTCGACGTTGCAGGCGTCAGCTTCACCCACACCGGAACTTTCGCGACCTCTTTGACCGCCATCGTCACCACCGAGCAGAGCACCTTGTCCTTGCCGACGTTCGAGCCCATGTCAACGCGGTCCATGTGCGGACAGGAGAAATTCAGCTCGAGCCCGTCGACGCCTTCGTCCTGACACGCTTTCGCCAGCGTCTGCCAGTTGTTCAGCTCTTTATCGCTACCCGAGCCGGCCATGATCGATGCGACCAGCACCTTGTTTGGGTACTGCTTCTTGATGTTCGCCAGCTTGCCGATCCACCAGTCGAGCGGCTTGTCCGAGATCAGCTCCCAGTTCCACGACGCCATCAGCGTCGAGTTCGGTCGCTTCGACATCGACATGCGCGAGTCGTTGTCCACGCGCAGGAACTTCGTCTTCGGCCCCTTCACATTCACGACCGGGTGCACGCCGATCGTTTTCGTCACCACACCGCCCCAGCCCGCTTCGAACGCTCGCATGATGTTGGCGTCCGATTCGGTGGGCGGCGCGGAGGCCAGCATGAACGGGTTGTCGAAGCGAATTCCGGTAAATGTTGTGGACAGGTCGGCCATGGCACTCTCCTTTTATGGAAGGTATCGAGTGTACGTTTACAATCAACTCCATGCAAACGAAGGGTGAAGTGATCCGCCACGACGACGGTCGTGTGGAGCTCCGCGACCATGCATCGATCGAGGGAAGCAGGCTGTACAGCGAGGATCTGGCGCCTGTTCCGGTCGCCAAACGCGACTGGTCGACCTACAACTACGCCGCGCTCTGGATCTCGATGGCGCACTGCATCCCCACCTACATGCTCTCCTCGGGCCTCATCGCCGCCGGCATGAACTGGTGGCAGGCGCTGATCACCATTCTCATCGGAAACACGATCGTCCTGATCCCCATCCTTCTGAATTCGCATCCCGGAACGAAGTACGGCATTCCGTTCCCGGTCTTCGCCCGCGCCAGCTACGGCACGATCGGCTCGAACCTGCCGGCGATCATGCGCGCGCTCGTCGCGTGCGGCTGGTTCGGCATCCAGGCGTGGATCGGCGGACAGGCGCTCTTCACTTTCATCCACTCCTTCGTTCCCGGCTGGCCGGCGCTCCTCGGCGCCGCGAAGCTCAGCGGACACACGCCCACCGAGTGGCTCTCGTTCTTCATCTTCTGGGGACTGAACATCTACATCATCTATCGCGGCATGAACCTGTTGCGCGCCGTCGAGAACTGGGCCGCGCCGTTCGTGCTCGTGATGACGGCGCTGCTCCTGGCGTGGGCGGTGTGGCGCGCGGGCGGACTCGGCTATCTCGTCACGCATCCGGGCAAGCTGACGACCTGGGCGGCGTTCAAGCCGGTGTTCATCCCATCGCTCACCGCGATGATCGGCTTCTGGGCGACGCTGTCACTCAACATGCCCGACTTCACCCGCTTCGGCCGCTCGCAGAAGGAGCAGGCGATCGGACAGACGGTCGCGCTGCCGACGACGATGACGCTCTTCGCCGCGATGGGCGTGATCATCACCTCCGCTGCCGCGGTGATCTATTCGAACGAGTCGATGAACGAGCTCTGGGATCCGGTCAAGCTCGTCGGACATTTCACCCAGGTGTGGGTCGTGGCGATCTCGATGTTCACGGTGGTCGTGGCGACGCTGTCGGTGAACATCGCGGCGAATGTCGTGTCGCCCGCGAACGACTTCGCCAACGCGTTCCCGAAACTGATCTCGTTCCGCACCGGCGGTCTGATCACCGGCATCATCGGCATCCTGATGCAGCCGTGGCGGCTGCTTGCGGATCCGAGCGGATACATCTTCTCGTGGCTGGTCGGTTACTCCGGCGGCCTCGGGTCGATCGCCGGCGTGATGATCGCGGACTACTGGCTCGTGCGCGACAAGAAGCTCGTCCTCGGCGATCTGTACCGCGAGGAAGGTGCGTACACATACGCGAAGGGCTGGAACTGGCGCGCCGTCGTGGCTACGCTTGCCGGCTGTTTCTTCGCATGGGTCGGCGTGTTCGTGCCGGCGATGAGGTTCCTGTACGACTACGGCTGGTTCGTCGGCTTCGGCGTCGCATTCGGGTTGTACTGGGCGCTGATGAAGATCGCAGGACCGGCAGTCATCGCCGAGCCGGAAGTGGCGTAACCGATGGACGATCGCCGCCGCGCCGAACGCTTCCCGCTCACGCTGCCGATCGAGCTGGGTCACACGCACAGCACGACCCACGACTTCTCCGGCCTCGGCGTCTTCTTTTCATCCGATCAGCATTTCGAGCTCGACGCCGAGATCGACTTTCTCCTCCGCGTCCCCGGCGCCGTGAACGTGCGCTGCAAAGGCCACGTGGTGCGCGTCAATAACGTGGGCGGCCGTTACGGCATCGCCGCGACGATCGAGGAGTTCACGCTGGACGAGTCCTCGGACGGGAATCGCAAAGATGCGCACATCGTGATTCAGGAATTGCGCAGGTACCATCCGGAATGAAGTCCTCTCTACCGGATCCGCGCCACCCCATCCCCCACCACAATGAACGGCGCCCAGTACAGCGGATGCGCGTAACGCTTGTCGCGCATCAGTGCGAGCTTCGCGCGGCGTAATGCGCTCTCCACGGTTTCGCCCGCCCGCAGCCGTTTGTGAAAATCGATCATCAATTGCGACGTGCTGTGCGATTCGACGTTCCATTGACTGACCACCGTCGTCGGGCAGCCGGACGTGAGGAAGGCCCAGGACAGACCGACCACTCCTTCACCCGGAAACACCGTGCCGCGGGCGGTATCGCACGCGGAGAGGACGATGAGGTCGGCGTGCAGATCGAGGTCGCGTACTTCGCGCATCTCGAGCAGGCCGTCGTCGCGATCGGAGGGGGAGCTGGCGAGGACGAGCGCCGAGTACAAAGGCGAGTCGTCATCCACGAAGCCATGCGTCGCGAGATGGAGGATGCGGTAGTCCGGCGCGAGTTTTTTGACCATCGATTCGCGCGCGTAACCGTGCACGAGCGCCTTGCTGTCCGGGCCATAAAGCGAGGCGACGGCGAGCGCTTCACGCGCGGCATCGGGCAGCGCAGTCAGCGACAGATCGCGATAGTGCGTGACCCGGGTCAGAGCGGCGGTCGCGATCGAAGGATCGCCGACTGCGAGCAACTCGTGCTCCGCGGGAGCAGTACGGCGATGACGTGCGGCGACGTTCAGCATCATCACCGACGGCGCATACGCAATCGCGTGCTCCTCGAGCAGGAACGTATGCGACGGCGTGAGCAGCGCGTCGAACGGCACGTTCCAGAGGAAGCCGTCCGGCACGATGGTGATCGCGCCGTTGAGCTGCGCGGCGACCGGTTTGATCAGCGCGTCGTAAAGCGTGCGCGCTTTCGTTGCGTATCCGAGGTCGCGCTTGCGGATGCTCGACGTGAGCTGTGCGGCGTCGCGCTCGATCTTCGTTCGGGATGTCTTCAATCGCGTGCCGGTCACCCGGCCGTCGCGGATCACGAACGCCACGATCGAATGCGGCAGGATCGCGTACTCGACGATCGTGCCGTGCGACGGCAGCGGCACCTCCGCCGCATCCGGAATGTTCGTGGCGTAGCGCATCGCCATCCCGGTATTGAACGTTTCGAGCTCGAGCCGCGCCTGGCGGAGCTCCTGCCGCGGCGCATTTCCTTTCGTGGTGATGAGCTTGCGATTCAGCTCGACGATGCGCTGATTCAGCGCGCGTTGTTCCGCCTGTTCGCCCGCGCTGAGCGGGAGCCGCTCCTTCGCGCCGGCGAGCGAATCCTCCAGCTCCCGCGCTTTCATCCGTTCGGCGATGGAGAACGCTTCCTCGAACTGCTTCTGCGACGCGAGCGCATCGACGAGCGACTCGTACACCCACTGCCGCGTCGCGAAGTGTTGCGCGCGCGCAAGCGCATCGGACGTATTGAGGATGCGCCGCGTTTCGATCAGATCGATCGCTTCGCGCAGTGATTCGATGCCCCCCTCGGCCTCGCCGCACTCGATCAGCATGTTGCCGAGGTCCGCCTTCAGCTCCCATGTGTAGTAGGGATCGTTTTCGCCGGTGGTGGCGATGCCGTCGCGGGCGTACTTGATGGCTTCGGTGTAGCGGCCCTGTGCGTGCCGGAGGTGCTCACCGAAGACGTATGCGCGGTTCGAGAACGTGAGCGCGGGCGAGCCGCCGAATGCAACGGCGAGGTACTGCTCCGCCTCGCGCACGCGGCCGGTCTGCACGAGTGCATTGCCGAGATTCGTCTTGAACAGCGGGCCGCGCATGAGCGTCGGCGGCAGCGTATCGACCGCTTTCCGCAGCCATTCGACGGCGCGCGGATAGTCCGGATTGTCGCGCTCCGCGTACGACTCGCCGATGATGTGGCAGGCCCGCGCTTCGTACTCCGCATTCAACTGTTTGCGCGCAATGGCCAGCACCTGTAATGCAACCTCGATCGTCCCATTCCAGTCGGCGAGCTCTTCGCGGATGGCCGCTTCCGTCTGCAGCGCGAACATCTCCTGCTCCCGCATTCCGAATCTCTGCGCGATGCCGCCGAGCAGCCGGCAATCGCGATATTCGGAGGTGAAGTCGGCGCCGTCGTGCTCTTCCGACATGCGGCTGCCCAGCGCATAGAGCGCGGGATAGGGATCATCGAGCTCGCCGGTCATCGGGATCACCTCGTCCCGAATCCGTCCTCGCAGTTCGTCCGGCATGACGAGGTAGGCGGCGATGGCCTTTGCGTACGCGATCACTTCGCAATCATTCGTTCGTTGCGCGGCGCTCTCGGCGGCGAGCGCGTACCGCGATCCGTTCGGGACATCCTGCGCATAACGGGCGAGCCGGGCGAGCGCGTCGAACGCATACGCTTCGCTCGCGAAGTCGTCGTTGCGCTGGCTCCATTCGAGGAGTGAGAGCGCCGGCGCTTTGACGCGCGCGCGATCGGTGCGGCGTGCCAGCACCATCACCTGTCGCGCGACCGCCGGAAGAATCTCCGCATGCTGCTCGATGATCGCGAGCCGCGCGTCATCATTCTTTGCCGCGATCAGCAGATCCGCAACGTGATCCGCCTCGCTCTTCGCCTCGGCGATTCCGTTCGCACCGGGCTTCAGATACCAGACGGCGGGAATCGGCTTCCGCTCGTGCCGCGCGTTGAGGGTGATGCCGCTGCCGTCCATCTCCACGACGAGCCAGTCGCCTTCGCTGCGCACGCGATACGACGGAATCGAGATGCAGTCGTAGTGCTCGAACAGATCGCGCACGCTGCTCCAGCTGTCGGTCGACAGTGCCGATGGCTTGTTCACCATCGGCAGCATCGTGCGGATCTCCGACGAGGTGAGGGCCTGACAAAAACGCGCCACCGCGGACTGTTCAGAGGGGGTGACGGCGACAAAAAAGGACAGAAGGAGAGCGGGAATCATGCACTACCAGCGTTCGATGGATTGGAGGATTTCGGGCGCTATGGTATCCGACGGATGCGTCTCGACATATTGCTGGAGGTGCTCCTCGGCGTCCTTCTGCACGCCCGCACGGGCGTAGAGAAGGCCGACGGCGAGCTCGTCGCGCGGCTGCTGCGCCTCGGCGCGATCGATCTCCGCGGCCGCGGCTTCGTCGAGCACTTTGAACGCGGGCTGCGGCGCCGGCGGAGAAGGGATGATCTCGCGATCGCGCACGCGCTCGAGCTGCCAGATGCAGACGAGTCCGCGCGGCAGCGGATGCGCCGGCGTCCACCGACCCCCGGACACCGGCTCGCTTTTCGTTGCGAGCTTGTCATTGCAGACGACGGAGACGACGTAGCGCTCGCCCTTCTTCGCGTTCCACGTGAACTCGGGACGCTGGGAGAAAACGACGGCGCCGGCCGGCGAAAGGTGCAGGTCTTCGTGACCTTCATGCGTGCCGCGGAACGTGTCGGAGTGGCCGCGCAGCTGACGAACGATCGCCGGCAGCGGCACTCCGCGCTCGTCACGAGCCTGCGCGATGAGCGAGTCCCATTCGGACTTTGCCGGACTCGGAACGACGCGGATGATGGGCGAGGGTTGATTGACGGGGGCGGGCGCCTGCCGCGTAAACCAGACCAGCCCGAGGACGACCGCGACTGCTGCGGCGACGGCGAGGAGGATGTAAGGCAAGCTCTCAGCTTGTCGCTCCCGGGGGGACAAGCTGAGAGCTTGCCCTACACTCTCCGCGGGGGGCAAGCTGAGAGCTTGCCCTACACTCCGCAAGCTGAGAGCTTGCCCTACACTCCTCGCATCCGCGACATCCTCGCGGCATTGCGCGCACGTCAGCAAATGCTCCGCAATGTCCTGTCGCCGCCCATCGACATACGCGAACAACTCCTCGATTTCGGGATGCTCTTCGTTTTCGAAATCGGCGATCAGCGCGCGGGCCGCACCTTCGGCGGCGGCGCCGCATTCCGAGCAATCACGCAGGTGCGCAGACACGGATTCGAGTTGATCCGCCGCCAGGGTTCCGCGCCGGAACGACTCCATTTCCTCCATTGTGATGTGCGATCTCATGGCTTACCGATGCGGAGATGCCGCTCGTATTGGTAACGATTTCATTTTCTCATCCGCCGGGCGAGCCGTTCCCGCGCCGACTTCCGCAGGTTGATCACTTGTTGCCGGGTTTTGCCAAGTATTGACGCGATCGTCAGATCGTCGACGGGCAGCCTGCTCCACATCTGATGAAGCTGGCCCGGCGGCATCTCGAGCACCGCCGCGATCTCGTCGAGGCTCGCGACGTTGAGCAGAACAAAGAGCGCGAGCGCGTTCATGCCGTCGGCATCGCGCAGGTTCAGCAGAAGCGCGGCGCGCTGGTGCGACGGCAGCTCTTTGACCTCGCGCCAGAGCGCGCCGAGGTGCTCGCGTGTCTCGTAGCGGTCATGCGGCGTGGTCATGTCGAGCGCTTCCGGCACTTCGCCGGGAAGCGCGTCGGACTTGCCCCAGAGTCCGGCGAGGATGTCGGTCAGATCGTTGAGCAGCACCGGTCTGCCGAAGCGACGCAGGATCGCGTCGATGGCCTCGGCGGTGCGCTCTTCGTTGAGCATGCGCGAGTCGGCGTCGGACATGGCGAGCGTCGCGCGCGGCATGACGTCTTTGCGCTGACTCCACTCCTGCAGACCGGCGACGCTTTCCTCGCCGCCGATCCACATCGCGAAGCGCGGATCGTGCGTCAGGACGTAGCGCAGACGGTTTTTCAGCCGCGTGCGCTGCGGGAAGCGGCGGCGCAGGAGCTCGTAGACCGCGTTGTAGGTGAGGCGTGCGGTGAATTCGCGGAAGTTCGCGATCGCGCGATCGTCGCCGTCGGGGACCGATTGCAGACGGCGGACGAGCCGCATCATCACCGTGGCGGAGACGTCGTCGAAATCGTCGCGGCGGAATGCGCCGGAGCGATTGCGTGCGAGCACCGAGGCAATGACCGGCCGCGCCTCGGCGAGCACGCGTTCCATTGCATGTTGCCGTTCCGCTTCACTGGGTGCTTCGATGAGGTCGCGGAGAAGCGCGTCATTCGCCGCCACCAACTGCGATGTATTCAATGTCTATTTGACTCTAATGGGTGTCAATCCGTAACACCAGCGCCCTCACGCCGCGCGCGGTTTGAAAATCACGCCCCGCCGCGTGTGACCGTTCATCATCGCCACGATGTTCCCATCGAGCCGGATGTGCCGCGTGAACGCGCCGTCGCCCGCCGACTTCTGCTCCGCGAGCCACTTCCAGTCGACGAAGCTCTCGCGCAGCCGCGGGCCCACCGAAAAGTAGCCGACCTGGAACGCGGTGAGATTCTGGAAAAAATGCGAGCCCTGCGACGGGTCGACGCTGATGTCGCGGAAGCCTGCCTCGACGATCGCGCGCGCGCCGGAGATCTGCTCCCACTTCACCGGGATGCCGAGGAGCGGATCGAGACTGCCCCAGCGTCCGGGACCGACGAGGAGGTACGGCCGCCGCTCGTCGACGAGCCGCTGATTGATGCGCGCGATCTCGGCGGCGACTTCGTGTCCCTTCGATCGATCGTAGCGATCGGCATCGATGACGACGATGTCGCGCAGATCGTGGATCGCGCCGTGTCCGAGAACCTGCGGACTCGAACAGATCAACTCGTGCTCCGGCAGCTGCGCAGTCGCGAGGTCTTCGGTCTCGAGACTCAGCGGCAGCGGGCGCACCTGCAGAATGCCGAGCTCTTTCGCCTCCAGGTTCACCGCGAACTCGATCTCCACCGGCGTCCCGATTCCCCACGACGCCAGTCCGCACAGAAACTCGATCGCGTCCGCGAGCGGAATCATCCGATTGCGCAAGATCGGCGCGAACGTGACGATGCGCGTGCCGGGACGCGACACGCCGTCGTACAGCGCGTCGTTCTCCGCGGAGTATGTCGATGCGATTGCGTGCAGCGTGCCGTCGCGCTCGGCCTCGGAGAGCTCGTACGTGACGACCCGTTCGTCCGCGATGTGGAGCGTCATCCCGAGCGGAGTCGAGGGACCTGGGTGTGTGGGGACGCGCAGCTCGCCCCCACCCACCCAGGTCCCTCGACTACGCTCGGGATGACGGGCATCCGTCATCTTCAGCGCGTAGAACTCGCGCTGGTTTTGCAGCCGCGCGTCGCGCGTCGAAAAAAACTGCTGCAGATGATCGGGATACTTCGGACAGAAGTGCACCGACGCGCCGCCTTCGACGACCGTCCGTCCGAGGCCGAGGGCGATCGAGACGATGCCCTCCTCGGGCTTCTGCGGTCCGACCGGATAGAAGTTGTACGAGCGCGCGACGCCCGCGATCTCCGGATAGAACCGCTCGCCATGCTGCGCGCCGACCATCTGCTGGACGATCACCGCCATCTTCTCGTCCTCGAAGCGCAGCGACGTGACCTTGAGGTATTCGCGCGCCGAATGGAAGAACGTCGATGCATAGACACGCTTGATCGCAGTGATCAATTCGCGCAATCGCACCGAAGGATCGGGATGATTGTTCGGAATCATGAACGTCTGGTAGACGCCCGCGAACGGATGGAATTGCGAGTCCTCGAGCAGACTCGATGAGCGCACCGCGAGCGGATGGCGTACCAGCTCGAGGAACGCTTCGAGCGCCGCCTTCGTCTTGCGCGAGAAGCGCTGCGCGGCGAGGAAGCGGCGCAGGATTTCTTCGTCGGGCAGATGCGCGAGCGTGTTCGAGTCGAGATCGTTGTCGCGCATGAAGCGATCGAAGATGTCGGTGCCGATGACCATCGCCGGCGGCACTTCGATGCTCAGTCCTTCGAACGGTTTGTAGTACGCGGCGAGGAGCGCGTTGAAGAACGCAAGGCCGCGCGCCTTGCCGCCGACGGAGCCCGCGCCGGTGCGCGCGAACGACGTCTCGGGATCGAATGTGTCTTTTGAAAACTCAGTGAGTAATCCACGCTGACGGAACGAGCGATGCTCGTGCAGTTGACGGATCAGGTACGCGCGGATGTCGGCGATCGACGGGAAATGCTCGGGGCGATTCGGACGGAGGCGCGCCGCGAGATCGAACTCCGTCCGTGCCTTCAACCAGGTCGAGAAATGATTGTGCGCAGCGTGGAACGCGACGCTTTCGTCAGGCACTCTCTGCAATTGCTCTTCGAGCGAAGGCAGATCGGTCGCGCGTGCGACTTCGCGTCCGTCCGGCATGCGGAAGATGAAATCGCCGAATGCGAAGTGCTCGCGCAGCAACGCGTTGAAATCGGTCAGAAACGACGGCGAGTCTTTCCAGATGAACAGCGCGTTGGTGTTTTGCGCGGCCGCCGCGCCGTTCGGATCGGTCGATTGCAGCAGCACCGGGACGTCGAAGTAGCGGTCGTGCACCAGCTCGGCGAGCGCTAATCCGGCGCGATCGTCCATCACGCCGTCGCGCGGAAAGCGCACGTCGCAGATCACGCCGGTGATGTGCTGGCCGTACTGCTCGAAGCAGTCGATCGCCTCCTCCCACGTGTCGCAGAGGAGGATCTTCGGCCGCGCGCGCAGCCGCAGCGATTTGTGCGCGGCGTTGACACCTTCGGCAATCAGATCGCGCGAATGCCGCATCACCTCGGAGTAGAGCAGCGGCAGGAAGTACGAGATGTAGCGGATGCTGTCCTCGACGACCAGGAGGCATTGCACGCCGAACCGGCTCGTGTCCTCCGCGACGTTCAGCTCGTCCTCGAGGTTCTTCACGATCGCGATCAGCAACCGGAAGTTTCCTTCCCAGACGAAGATGCGGCTGAAGACGGACGTGTCGTGATGCGTAATGAGGTCGTTGAGCTCGCGCGTGTCGTATCCGAGGAGGACGATCGGCGTGCGGACGCCGCGCTTGCGGATCGCGCGTGCGAGTCGGAGCGGCGTCGTGTCTTCGATATGCAGCGTGGTGATGATCAGATCGAAGCGATCCCCGGCATCGATCAGCGCGAGTGCTTCTTTTTCGGAGGAGACGCGCTTGAGCTCCGGCGTGTGCGAGAGCTGCAGGCCCTGATATTCGGACTGGATCTGTTCGTAGAGGAGACCTTCTTCCTCGAAGAGGTAGAAGTCGAAAAGGCTCGACACGAGGAGGATGTCCCGAACGCGATGACGTTCGAGTTGTTGAAATCCCTGCAGCCAGGTGCCGAGGGTTTTGTCGGTCATGGCGTCAGACAGCAGACAGCAGACAGCAGACAGCAGAAGGACGGGCTGCTGCCCGCTGTCTGCTATCTGCTGTCTGCTGTCCCGCGATTACACGACCCCCTGATCCATCATCGCGTCCGCGACCTTCAGAAATCCCCCGATGTTCGCGCCGTTCACGTAATTGCCCGGCGTGCCGAAGCGCTCGGACATCTCGACGCACTTCGCGTGAATCCGCTTCATGATGTCGCGCAGCTTCTCGTCGACTTCTTCGCGGCTCCACGCCATGCGCATCGAGTTCTGGCTCATCTCCAGTCCCGACGTCGCGACGCCGCCCGCATTCGCCGCTTTGCCCGGCCCGTACAGGATTCCCGCATCGACGAACTGATTCACGCCGCCGATCGTGGTCGGCATGTTCGAGCCCTCGGACACGACGAACACGCCGTTTCCGAGCAGGTTCTTCGCGTCGCGGGCGTTGATCTCGTTCTGCGTCGCGCCCGGGAACGCGCAGTCCGCCTTGTGATCCCACAGCGGATTGAAATCGGCGAGCGGATCGATCGGTGTGTAGACCGCGCTCCTGAATTTGTCCGTGTACTCGGAGATGCGTCCGCGGCGGTTGTTCTTCAGGTCGAGGAGGAAATCGAGCTTCGCCTGATCGATGCCCGCTTCGTCGTAGATGTAGCCGTTCGAATCGGACGCAGTGACGACGCGCGCGCCGAGCTGGATCAGCTTCTCGATCGTGTACTGCGCGACGTTGCCGCTGCCTGACACGAGACAGACTTTTCCTTCGAGCGTCTGTCCGCGCGTGGCGAGCATCTCCGCCGCGAAGTACACCGAGCCGTATCCGGTCGCCTCGGGGCGAATCAGCGAGCCGCCCCAATTCAGACCCTTGCCGGTGAGCACGCCGGTGAACTCGTTGCGCAGCTTCTTGTACATGCCGAAGAGGTAGCCGATCTCGCGTCCACCGACGCCGATGTCGCCCGCCGGCACGTCGGTGTCCGCGCCGATAT
>C688J18823_10000545_pt1 | contig 21974 bp, 27 predicted proteins | sample HopSoiMetagenom1_FD_18823 | JGI IMG/M metagenome (IMG submission 18823) | reverse complement strand
CTCCAGATGGTGCGGTCGCGCTCGTTGCCGGGCGTTATGCCGACGCCGAGGCGCACGCTGCTGTCGGGCCGCTTGAGGGCGGTGGCGTCGCTCTCCTGGGCGCGCGCCGGGGCGAAGGCAGCCAGTACTGCGAGCGCCATGATGGTTTTGGTGAGGAAGGTTTCACGCGTTCTCATAGGGGCCTCCCCTCAGCGCAGCCTGAATTGCGGCGTCGGGTTGGTGGTGCTCGGATTGTTCGAGCCGTGCACTTCCGTGTGGCAATTGAGGCAGCCGCGACCCTGGGTGATGTTGATCGGGTTCTTGCCCGTAGTCGTGACGGTGTTCGGCACCACCTGACGGCCAAGGAGCTGCGGATGGTTCGGCCCGTGCGGCGTGTGGCATTGATGACACAGGAACGGGGCGCGCATCTTGAGCAGGTTCTCGGCGACCGTGCCGTGCGGGTTGTGGCAGGTCGAGCAGTCCTCCTGCACCGGCTCGTGCGGATGCACGAACGGCCCGCGCTTTTCCATGTGGCACGTGTAGCAGGTGTCGTTCACGGTATCGCGCTTCACGAGCTTCGGGCCGACGGAGCCGTGCGGGTTATGGCAGTCGGAGCAGGACACCTTGCCTTCGGGAATCGGGTGGCGTGAAGGCCGGTTGATCTGCGTGCGCTGCTCCTTGTGGCACGTGAAGCACACCTCGGGCTGGGTCAGCTTGTCGCGCACGCGGTCGTGCTGCGTATGGATCTGGTGGCACGACGTGCAAGCCACATCGCGCGCCTGGTGCGCGCTGCCGTCCCAGTGCGATCGCGTGGAGTCGCGCCGGTGGCAGTTCATGCAGGCGTCGTTGCGCTGCTCGATCGGCGTGAGCGAGGTGCGCGTGAACGTGCGGTCCGGCCTCGGCCGCTCGGTGGCGTTGGCCGGCTTGTTGATGTGCAGGTCGCTCTCGCCGTGGCAGCTCGTGCAGCTCGGCGTGCGGGCGTCAGCCAGCGTGCCGTGCCGCGTCTTGCCAATCGCGAGCACCGGATAGTCGTCGTTCTCGTCGTGGCAGCGCGTGCACTTCGCGTCGCCTTTGAGCACGAGGTCCTTGCGTGCCTCGGTCGCCTGGGCGAGCGCGTCCCCGGCGACGAAAGCNCNNGCCNNNGCGACCGCCACCATCTGCAGGAAGACGACGAGGATCCTTCTCATGGCTTCGCCACCTTCAGTTCCTGCGGGCCGGGGCCGTCAGGCTCGTGGTGCGCGATGCCGAAATGGCAGTCGATGCAGGTAAGGCCTTCGCTCTTCATCCGCGCGTGCCGCGCCTTGGCCTTCTCCGTCTGCTTGTCCGGATCCATCGCGTTTTCGTGATGGCAGTTGCGGCACTCGAGGGAATCGGTCTGCTTCATGCGCGTCCACACGTGCGTGGCAAGCTCGTAGCGCCGCTTCTCAAACTTCTCCTTCGTATCGATCACGCCCCTGAAGTGACCCCACAGCTCGAGGCTCGCCTGCATCTTTCGCTTGATGAGCGGCCAAGGCTCGTGCGGCACGTGACAGTTCGAGCAGATGGCACGCACCCCTGAGCGGTTGACGTCGTGGATCGTGCCCTTGAACTCGGCGTAGACGTTGTCCTTCATCTCGTGGCAGCCGATGCAGAAGGCTTCGGTGTTGGTCCAGGCAAGCCCAGCGGCGCCGGCGGTGAGCATGACGAAGGCGACGGCAAGCGCGCCGAGCAAGACCCCCACGCCGAGCGTCACGCGCGAGCACGTGGCGCAGCGTTGCCTAAGGTTTCCCCACCACTTTCTTAGCATCACCGGCTCCCTTGAAGGCCATCAGCGCCTCATCGCGACAGGATGTAAGCGATGACGTTCTTGATCTCGGCGTCGTTCTTGGTCTTGATGATCTCGTGGCGCTCTTCCTTGCCGTCGATCTTGATCGTCGGGCCGGTGGTGAGGTGCTTGTAGAGCACGCTCTCCGCGTCGGCCTTGCCCTTGTATTTCTCGGCGGTCGCCTTGAACGCTGGCCCGTCCTTCTTGGCGGTGACCGAATGGCACTTCATGCAGCCGCTTTTCTTCGTGAGCGCCTCGGCGGCGCCGACATCGACGGTCTGGGCGTGGGATGCGCCGGCGGCGAGGATCAGGGCGATTGCGGCGGTGGCGAGGATTTTCATTGTTGGTGTTTCCTCCGGGTCGTTGGCCGCATTGGGCCCCAGCGCCACCGCTGACCAGTTGATGTAGATCAAACGAGAGCCCCGCCAGGGCCGTAGCGTTCGCCCTGGATGGCCGCCCTGATGCAGCCGCAGCCGGCGTTGGCGCGCGCATGGAACCTGTCGCGCCCGCAGGCGCTTGCCCTCGTCGCGGCCGCCAAGCCGCTCGCCGCGGCCCGCGGCGCGCTTATCGCCCGGCGCGGCGTACCGCTCCCCGGCGTCTTCCTCCTGGAGCAGGGCGTCGTGAAGCTCTCCCTGCGCGCGGCGGACGGCGACGAGCGCATCCTGCGCGTGGTCGCGGCCGGAGACACGTTCGGCGAGCCGACCGCGCTCCTCGGCAAGCCGTGCCTTTATGACGCGGTCGCGGTGAGCGAGACCCGGCTGATCGTGATTGCGCCGAGCGCCATCTTCACGCTACTCGAGGGCGATGCGCGCTTCGCCCGGCGGCTGGTGCTCGCGCTCGCCAGGCAGGCGTTCGGCATCCTGACCGAGTTCGAGGCCGCGACCACTCAGCGCGGCGCACAGCGCCTCGCCGGCTACCTGAGCTCGCTCGCTGCCGGCTCGGCCGATCCGCGCGCGGTGCTGCTGCCGGTCAGCAAGACCGTGATAGCCGCGTTACTCGGAATGAAGAAGGAAACGCTCTCGCGCCTCCTGCACCAGTTCGTCTCCGACGGAATCATCGCGGTGCGGCGCCGCGAGATCGCGATCCTCGACCCGCGGCGCCTGGGGAGCGCCGCGCACCTGGGCGCCTAGACCCAAGGCGTCGATTACTTCTTGTCGCGCGGCTTGGCCTTGCCCTGCTCGAGGCCTTCGGTGAGCCCGATCAGCACGCCGCTCGCGAGCGTGGTGAAGTTCTCCATCATCGCCTCGGTCGCCTTGAGCGCCGTGCGCCGCTGCATGCGCACCGCGTCACGCATGCGATCGCCGAACTGCTCGAGCGTCTGCTCGATCTGCGTCTGCGTCGCCGTGCCGGCAGTCTCCTTCTGCTGCAGCAGGTTCGCCCACTGATCGCGCAGCTGCTGGCTGCCTTTCTTGGTCGCTTCCTTGACGGTCTTCAGGAACTCGTCCTCGAGGCGCTCGAGGTCGTCGAGTGCCTTCTGCAGGCCCGAGCCGCTTTCGCCCTGCGCGGACAATTGCTGGAGCGCGAGGTGGTTGGCCTGCACCGCCCTCAGCACCGCCTCGTCCATCCCCGAGAAGGCCTCGCCGAGCACCCGGTCGGGGTCGACATTGGAATTCGCTGCGCCGAGATTCACGCCCTGTGTCACCGCGCTCACCACGCGCTTGATCTGGTCGACGGTGAGCTCGCGTCCGCGCAGGGCCGAGAGCGTCAGCTCGCGTACCGCCGTGCGCAGGTTCTCGCCCTGCTTCACCGATTCCTGCGCCAAGCCTTTCAATACTTCGTCGGCATCCATCGAACCTCCTCGAATTCGGGGTCAGGACCGCAATACGATTAGACCGCGCCCTGCGTGAATTGTGAACCGCACGAGATCAACGTGGCTTACTCGTACTCGTCCGAGCCTTGCACCCAGATGAAGGACTGCAGGTCGATCATGTCGCGCGGGCGCAGGTCGCGCACGTCGCGCCGCACGGTGGCCGCGAACTCCAGCAGGCTCGCGTACGTTTCCCAGTTCGGCCGCGAGCGGTAATGGAAGTCGAAGCCGTACGCCTGCGCGGCGGCGCCCGTGACGTTCGGCTTGAGGAAGATGTGCGTGTCCGGCTGCGCGATGAAGCCGAACACGGTGGCGAGCGGCCAGGTAAGGACGCGCGTCTGCCGGCGGGGTAAGGCGGCGACGACCTCGACCCAGCGCTCGAAGCGGCGCTCGACGCTGCCGCGGCCATGCAGGAGCTCGTAGAGGCCCTCGGCAAAGGCGCGCGCGCCCTCGGGCACCTTGACGGCATCGCGCAGCGCCATCTTCTCGAACGAGAAGATCATGCTGTGGCGCGAGCGCTGCTCGACGCGCACCGCCCGAGCGGCGATTTCGGAAAACTCTCCGGCGCGCAGCAGGCGGCGGAACTCTTCGCGGCCGAGCGCTTCCTGCCAGCGCTCGTGCGTCTGCCATTTGTAGCTGCGCTCCCAGTCGATGTAGGTCTCGTCGCGAAAGCCGCCGGGAAAGAAGCGCAGGAACTTGCGCCGGGCAAGCATCCTCGAGCGCTCGGGCGCTCTGGGGCGTGCATCCGTATGCAAGGCGGTCTGCATGGCCCCACGGTGGCAAGCGGCGTTCCTGCAGGGCTTGCGTCCAGTCGGGACCGACCCGACACTACGCCCATGATCGAGATGACTCTGGAGATCGCCGAGCGCGCCTTGCGCGCCGCGCAAGCGAAGGCGCGCGAGATAGGCGCGCCGATGACCGTCAGTGTGGTGGACGAGGCCGGCCGGCTGGTGCTCTGCGCCCGTGCCGACGGCACGGGCTTCTTCACGCCCGAGACGTCGCGCGCCAAGGCGGTCGCCGCGGCCGCCTTCCGCAAGCCCACGGCATGGATGGCCGAGCAGCGCACGACGCACGAGCCCTTCTGGGCCAACATGCCGATCGTGCTGGCCGGTCACGCGCTGCCGAGCCCCGGCGGCACGCCGATCCTGCGCGACGGCCGCGTGATCGGCGGCATCGGCTGCGGCGGCGGCACCGGCGAGCAGGACCAGGTCTGCTCGGACGCGGGTGCAAAGGCGGCCGCATGACCAGTCCAACGGCGGTGGTGGCCGAGGAGGCGCCGCCCAAAGCAAGGCAGACGAACTATCCGGAGCCGTTCGCCTCCCGCATGAAGGGAAGGCTGAAGAAGCCCCTTGGCGATCTCTTTGGCCTCACCAACTTCGGCGTGAACCTCACGACCCTTGCGCCGGGCGCCATCTCGGCGTTGCGCCACGCGCATAGCAAACAGGACGAATTCGTGTACATCCTGCGCGGCCACCCGACGCTGCATACCGATGAAGGCAAGACGCGCCTCGCGCCCGGCATGTGTGCCGGCTTCAAGGCAGGCACCGGCAATGGCCACCAGCTCATCAACGAGACCCGCGAAGACGTCATGTACCTCGAGGTCGGCGATCGCACGCCCGGCGACGAAGGCAGCTATCCCGACGACGACCTGAAGGCGATGCTGGTGGACGGGAAATGGCGCTTCGTCCGCAAGGACGGCGCGCCTTACCGCGGCTAGGAGCCCGCCACCACCTGCACGCGGTTCTCGACGGCGCGCACGCCTTCGATGCCGGCGGCGATCTTCGCCGCGCGTAACCGCGCCCGTTTGGTGGACGTCGTGCCCCAGAGCGTCACCGCGCCGTCGACGACGACCGCGTCGATGCCGTGGATCTTCGCTTCGTCGATGGCGCGCATCACGCGCTGTGCGAGCTCCTTGTCGGCGTCAACCTTCTGCGGCTCGACGACTGCCGCCACTGCCATCGGCTTCGGCGCCGCCGCCTGCGCGACCGGGGCGAGGCTCGGCTCCTCGCCGCAAGCGGCAAGGCCGAGCATCAATGCAACTGCGAGTGTCTTCTTCATGGCAACCTCCTTGGTTAGTGCCAGAGACGGAGGTTGAACGCCGAGAGCGGCACGGCGCCGGCCGAACGATGGCGAAGCGCGGGCGAATTGTTACTTTTGGGAGATGACCGCTTCGACGGCGGCCTTCAGCTCGGCGTCGGAGGCGGCGATCTTGGGATGGCCCTTGCCTTCCTTCATGCGGGCGACGATGTCGGCGCTCTTCGAAGTGTCGCCCTTGTAGCGCGCGCGGATGTCGCGCAGCGACGGCCCGACGCGCGTGCGCTCGGCGTCGTGGCAGTTGAGGCAGCCCTTGGAGCGCAGCACGTCCGACCCTTGCGCCGCTACCGTGGCGGCCGCGGCCGCCAGGGCGATCAGGAGCGCGAGGCGGACGGTTTTCATGGCGCTAGTTTAGATCCAGCCCGTATCGCTTGAGCGCCGAGAGCGGCGCGTACTTGAGGACGTTCTCGTGCGTGGCGTCGAGGACCACGCGCGGCGGCTTGCCGGCTTCCCAGGCCTCGATCCAGCGCAGCACATGCAGGCACCAGCGGTCGCCGTGCTTGAGGCCGCGGAAGCGCATTTCCGGCCGCGGCGTGACGAGGTCGTTGCCCCGCGAGACGCTGAACTCCAGGAACTCGTCGGTGACCTGCACGCACACGAGGTGGGCGACGCCGTCCTGGTCTTGCGTCGCGCAGCAGCCGTCGCGGAAGTAGCCGGTGAGCGGCGCATAGCTGCACGCGCGCAGCTCGCCGCCGAGGACGTTCTTCTCCGCCTTCATACCGAGGCGATGTGCCGCTTCACCATCTCGGCGTCATTGTCGATCACCGTGACTCGCTGTGGCTTGTCCTCGAGTCCGATGAATTCCGCCGGCCGTTCCGGCTCGCGGCCCAACGCTTCGCGAATCGTGTCGGCGAACTTCACTGGCAGCGCGGTCTCGAGGCATAGGAGCGGCACGCCGGGCTCGCGGTGCGCAAGGCCGATGCGCACGCCATCCGCGGTGTGGGGATCGATCATCACGCCGTATTTCGTATAGATGGACTTGATCGTCGCCAGCCGGTCGCTATGCGTGCTGCGGCCCGAGACGAATCCGGACTCGGCGACGCGCGGCCAGTACGGCGAGTGCTTCAAATCGAACTCGCCGTCTGCATCGAGCCGCCGGTAGAGATCGCGCACGCGCGTGCCGTCGCGGCCGACGAGGTCGTAGACGTAGCGCTCGAAGTTCGACGCCTTGGAGATGTCCATCGACGGGCTCGAGGTCTTCTTGGCTTGCTTGCGTACGCGGTAGCGCCCGGTCTTGAAGAATTCATCCAGCACGTCGTTCTCGTTTGCCGCGAGGATCAGGTGGCGCACCGGCAGTCCCATCGAGCGCGCCACGTAACCGGCGTAGATGTTGCCGAAGTTGCCCGAGGGCACGGCGAAGTTCACCTGCTCGTTGTCGGACTTCGTCGCCGCGAAATAGCCCTTGAAGTAGTAGACCACCTGCGCCGCCACGCGCGCCCAGTTGATCGAGTTCACGGCGCCGATACGGTGGCGCGCCTTGAAGGCCGCGTCGGCATTCACCTTCTTCACGAGGTCCTGGCAGTCGTCGAAGACGCCCTTCACCGCGAGGTTGTGCACGTTCGCGTCCTGCAGCGAGTACATCTGCGCGCGCTGGAAGGGCGTCATGCGGTTTTGCGGCGAGAGCATGAACACCTGGATCCCGCTTTTTCCCCGGAGCGCGTACTCCGCGGCGGTGCCGGTGTCGCCGGAAGTCGCGCCGAGAATCTTCAGCTGCTTGCCCTCGAACAGATTGCCAAGGAGCTGCATCGCGACATCCTTGAACGCGGCGGTGGGTCCGTTCGATAAGGCGAGGAGGTGAAGCCCCGGCTCGAGCGTCTTCAGCGGCGTGATCGCCTCGGAGCCGAAAATGCGCGCGCTGTAGGTGCGCTCGACGAGCGCATCGAGATTCGGCACGTCGTCCATGAACTCTCGCAGGATGGCCTTGGCGAGCTCGACGTACGGCAGGCGCCGCCAGCGAGCGAGATCCGCGCGCGGAAAGCTTTCCGGGACATAGAGACCGCCGTCGGCGGCCAGGCCTTCGAGGAGGATGCCGGAAAAGCGCTGCGGCTTGCCGCCGCCCCGGGTGCTGACGTAGAGCACTACTTCCCCTGCTTCTTCTGCAGCTCGTTGAACTTGCGGATCTGCTCCGGGGTCGCCTTCTGGTGCGCGGCGGCCGCCGGCTTCTTCGGCGCGGCCTTCTTCTTTTCCTTTTCCTGGGCGTGCGCGGGCAAGGCGATGAGCGCCAGCGCGAGGATCAGAACCCTCACAGCAGCGACTCGAGGCGCAGCCGCACTATCTTCCCGAGCACTGTCTTCAGCTGCTCGATGCGCTTCATCGCGTCGTTCACGTCGCCCTCGAGGGCGCGGTGCGTGAGCATCACGATGTCCACCTGCTTCTCGCCCTCGGCCGGCTCCTTCTGCACCATAGCGTCGATCGAGATGCGGCAGTCGGCGAGGATGCGCGTGATGTCGGCGAGCACGCCAGGCTGGTCGGCGACGCGCATGCGCAGGTAGTAGGAGGTTTCCACGTCGCCGATGGGCAGCACCGGCGTATCGGAGAGCTGGTCGGGCTGGAACGCGAGATGCGGCACGCGCTGCTCAGGGTCTGCGGTGATGAGGCGCGTCACGTCGACCAGGTCCGCCACCACTGCGCTGGCGGTAGGCAGGCTGCCGGCCCCGGCGCCGTAGTACAGCGTCGGGCCGACGGCATCGCCCTTCACGAGGATGGCGTTCATCACGCCTTCGACATTGGCGATCAGGCGCCGGGTCGGAATCAGCGTGGGGTGCACGCGCAGCTCGATGCCCTTCTCCGTGCGCTTGGTGATGCCGAGCAGCTTGATGCGGTAACCGAGCTCCTCGGCGTACTTGATGTCCTGCTGCGTGAGCTGGGTGATGCCCTCGGTATACGCGCGCTTGAACTGCATCGGGATGCCGAAGGCGATCGCCGAGAGGATGGTGAGCTTGTGCGCAGCGTCGATGCCTTCGATGTCGAACGTGGGGTCCGTTTCCGCGTAGCCGTTCTTTTGCGCGTCCTTGAGCGCGGCCTCGAAGGTAAGGCCTTTCTCGCGCATCTCGGACAGGATGAAGTTCGAGGTGCCATTGATGATGCCGGCGATCCACTCGATGCGGTTGGCGCTGAGGCCTTCGCGCAGCGCCTTGATGATCGGCACGCCGCCCGCCACCGCTGCCTCGAACGCCACCATCACGCCTTTCTTCTGGGCGGCGGCGAAGATCTCGTTGCCGTGCGTGGCGAGCAGGGCCTTGTTCGCCGTGACCACGTGTTTCCCATTGCGAATCGCTTCGAGCTGCAGATCCTTGGCCACGGTATAGCCGCCGATGAGCTCGATCACGATGTCGACGTCTTTCGAGCGCACCAGCTCGAAGGCATCGTCGGTCAGCTTGGCGTTGCCGCCGGTGATCGTCTTCGCGCGCGCGAGGTCCTTGTCGGCCACCTGCGTGATCTGGATCGCGCGCCCGGCGCGGCGCTGGATCTCGTCGGCGTTGCGCTTCAGGACTTCCCACGTACCGCTGCCGACCGTGCCGATGCCGAGCAGCCCTACTCTGATCGGTTGCATCTCAAGCCGTGGCTTTTTCGGCGCGCAGGAGGCCGTCCTTGCGGAACATGTCGCGGATGCCGCGCGCCGCCTGACGCAGGCGGTGATCGTTCTCGATGAGGGCGATCCTCACGTGGTCGTCGCCGTAGTCGCCGAAGCCCACGCCGGGCGCGACGGCGATTCTCGCCTCCTCCAGGAGGCGCTTGGTGAAACCGATGGAGCCGAGCTTGGCGTACGCGTCCGGGATCTTCGCCCAGATGTACATCGAGGCCTTGGGCTTCTCGACCATCCAGCCGATGTCGTGCAGCGCCTTCACCATCACGTTGCGGCGCCGCTCGTAGGTCTTCCTCACCTCTTCCACGCACTCCTGCGGGCCTTCCAGCGCGACGATGGAGGCGACCTGCACCGGCGTGAAGCTGCCGTAGTCGTGGTAGCTCTTGATGCGGGCGAGCGCGTGCACCAGGTCCTTGTTGCCGACCATGAAACCGATGCGCCAGCCGGCCATGTTGTAGCTCTTCGACATGGTGAAGAACTCCACCGCCACATCGCGCGCGCCGGGCACCTGCATGATGGAAGGCGCGGTATAGCCATCGAAGACGATGTCGGCGTAGGCGAGATCGTGCACGACCAGAATGTCGTGCTGTCTTGCGATCGCCACCACGCGCTCGAAGAAAGCGAGATCCACGCACTGCGCCGTCGGGTTGGACGGGAAGCCGAGGATGATCATCTTCGGCTTCGGCGTGAGCTCGCGGATGGCGCGCTCGAGCTCGGCGAAGAAATCAACGCCAGGGGTCATGCGCACCGAGCGGATGTCGGCGCCGGCGATGATCGCGCCATAGATATGGATCGGATACGACGGATTCGGCACCAGCACCGTGTCGCCGCGCTCCAGGCACGCGAGCATCAGGTGCGCGAGGCCCTCCTTCGAGCCGATGGTGACGATGGCTTCGCTGTCCATGTCGAGCTCGACGCCATAGCGGCGCTGGTACCAGCCGCAGATCGCCTTGCGAAGGCGCGGGATGCCCTTGGAGACCGAATAGCCGTGCGTGTCCGGACGCCGCGAGGCTTCCACCAGCTTGTCGACGATGTGCTGCGGCGTGGGGCCGTCCGGATTGCCCATCGACAGGTCGATCACGTCCTCGCCGCGGCGGCGCGCCGCCATCTTCAACTCGTTGGTGATGTTGAAGACGTAGGGTGGTAGGCGCTTAATCCTTGAAAACTCACGCATTGCAGCATTATAGAGGCAGCCGGCGCGAATCCGTCCTGAAGACCCGGCAGTGGTGACACACGGTGAGCGTCTTGCCTTCGTCAATGGCGATGCGGTCGGGCTGCGAGTCGCAAAGAACGCACTGCGCGCGGCGAAAGTCCCGCACGAGGGGCAGGACGGCGATCAGCGCCACGACCGCCACGGCGCCCTTCAACGTGATCCAGGCGAGCGGCAAGAGCAGCAGCGCGGCGAGGATCCACGACGACCAGCGGAAGCGGAAATGGTTGAGTCGCCACCGATTGCGGAACGCATCGGGCCTCTCGACGTATCCCGGAAGGGCCGGTTGCATTGCTGATTAAAATTGTAGGGTGAAACTGCACGCCTCCCCTGCCGGCGCCGTCAACACCATCACCGCGTACGGCGACGACTACGTCAAAGTCAACGGCGAGCGCCGCGACAAGAGCCTTATCGTCACGGCGTCCGGCGTCGAGCCGTGGACACCGACGGGCTTCGACGCGCTGTCCGCCGAAGATTTCGCGCGCCTCGCCGAGCTCGACGTCGAGATCGTGCTGCTCGGCACCGGCGCCCGGCAACGCTTTCCGAACCCGCGCGTCACCGCGCCGCTTGCCAAGGCGCGCGTGGGGCTCGAGGTGATGGACACCAAGGCGGCGTGCCGCACCTACAACATCCTCGTCGCTGAAGCGCGTCGAGTCGCCCTCGCCCTCGTGTTCACGTGACCGCCCGCACGGGCGGCATCTGGCTTCTGCTGGCGGTGGTGTGGTTCGGCACGCTTGGCATCCGTCCGCTGTACAAGGCCGACGAGAGCCGCTACGCCGAGATCTCGCGCGAGATGGTGGCGAGCGGCGATTGGGTGACACCCCGCCTGAACGGCTTCAAGTACTTCGAGAAGCCGCCGCTGCAGTACTGGACGACGGCCGCGCTCTTTTCCGTGCTGGGCCAAAGCGATTGGGTGGCGCGCCTATGGACGGCGCTCATCGGCCTCGCGGGCATTGCGCTCACCTTCTACGCCGGCAATCGCTTGTTCGCGCCCCCGGTGGGGGCCTACGCGGCCGCGGTGCTCGCGGGCAGTCCGCTTTACGTGCTGCTCGGCCAAGTAAACACGCTCGACATGAGCGTGAGCGTCTTTCTTTCCGCCGCAATCTTCGCCTTTGCGGCGGGGCACATGCTGGTTTTCTGGGCCGCGTGCGCGTTGGCGGTGCTGAGCAAGGGCCTGATCGGCATCGTTCTGCCGATCGGCGCGATCGCGCTTTACGCGCTGCTGCGGCGCGACTGGTCCATCGCGTGGCGCATGCGACCGCTCGCCGGCGGCGCGCTCTTCCTCGCCATCACGGCCCCGTGGTTCGTCGCGGTGTCGATGGCGAACAACGAGTTCGCGCACTTCTTCTTCATCCAGGAGCATTTCCAGCGCTTCACGACCGAGATGCATCACCGCGCGCATCCCGCGTGGTACTTCCTGCCGGTGCTGCTGGCCGGGGTTGCGCCCTGGCTCGTGCCGCTCGGCCGGGCGCTTTATACGGCGCTCAAGGCCCGCACCGACGCCGAGCTCGTGCTGTGGTGCTGGGCGCTCGTGGTGCTCCTTTTCTTCTCCGCCTCGGGCTCCAAGCTTCCGCCTTACATCCTGCCGATCTTCCCGGCGCTCGCCGTACTCGCTGGGCGCGCCGTGACCGCGGGCACGCTCAAGTGGCAGAGCGTGGCCATCATTCCGATCGCGCTCGGCGCGGGCCTTGCGATCTGGAAGCTGGGCGCCAGCGGACGCTACGCCGCCTATGCGGACTGGCTCGTGATCGCGGATCTCGTCCTCGCTGCGTGCGCCGCGGCTGCGCTCTTCTTCGCGTGGCGGCAGCGCGTCGGCGCCGCGGTGCTCGCGCTCGCCGCCGGCGGCCTGCTGTCGACGCAGATTGGCGCGGCCGGCCACTACACGTTATCGGATCGCTTCAGCGTGGCGACGACGGTGCGCGCGCTACCGGCTGCGATCCCGGACGACGCTGCGGTTTTCGCGGTCGATACCTATGACCACACCATCCCGTGGGCGCTCAAGAGGACCGTGACCATGGTGCACTATCGCGACGAGCTCGGCGTGGCAATCGACTGGGAGCCGGACAAGTTCATCCGCGACCTCGGCGCCTTCGCCCAGGCATGGAACGCGGCGCCGCAGGCCTGGGCTTTCGTGTCGGCCGGCGCGGACATCGAGCGGCTCTCGAAGGACCTCGGCACGCCGATGCGCGAGGTCGCGCGCGGCCCGACGTTCGCCATCGTGAAGAAACCCTGACGGTATCATCGCGCATGGCCGCCTTCCTGCCGTTCACGCGCCCGGAGCTCGACGAGGCGACGATCGCCGGCGTGGCCGAGGTTCTGCGCTCGGGCTGGATCACTTCCGGCCCGCAGGTGAAGGCCTTCGAGGCAGCGCTTTCGCAGCTCTGCGGCGGCCGGCCCGTGCGCTGCTTCAATTCCGGCACCGCCACCCTCGAGATTGCGCTGCGCCTGGCGGGCGTCGGCAAAGGCGACGAGGTCATCACCACGCCGCTCTCATGGGTCGCCACGGCGAACGTGGTGCTCGAAGTCGGCGCGCGACCGGTGTTCGTGGACGTCGATGCGCGCACGCGCAACATCGACCTCGAAGCGGTTGAAGCCGCCATTACGCCCGCGACGCGCGCCATCATCCCTGTGGATCTCGCCGGCCTGCCGGTGGATCGCGACCGGTTGAATGCCATCGCCCGCAAACGCAACCTGCGGGTGATCGAGGATGCGGCGCAGGCCTTTGGCGCCAACTGGCGCGGAAAGCGGATCGGCACTTTCGGCGATTTCGTCTCCTTCAGCTTCCACGCCAACAAGAACATCACCTCGGCCGAGGGCGGCGCGCTCGTGCTGCCGGATGAATCGCTCGTGTCCGCCTGCGAGCAGCTGCGCCTGCAGGGCGTGATCCGCTCCGGCGACGACGGCATGGACGTCGAGCTCCTCGGCGGCAAGTTCAACCTCACGGACATCGCGGCGCGCATTGGTCTCGGGCAGCTGCCCCACTTGCAACGCTTTACGGACCGGCGCAGAACACTGGCGCGCCGCTATTTCGAGCGCTGGGACCGCAACTTGCGCTGCGAGCTGCCGGTGGCGGACTTCGAGCAATCGAACTGGCACATGTTCCAGGTCGTGCTGCCCGGAGATTTCCCGCGCGCGCGCTTCATTGCCGGCATGCGCGATCACGCCATCGGCGTCGGCGTGCACTATCCGGCGATGCATCTCTTCAGCCTCTACCGCCAGCTCGGCTGGCGCGAGGGCGATTTCCCGCACGCCGAGCGCATCGGCCGCGGCATCGCCACGCTGCCCCTCTTCCCGGCCATGGCAGACTCCGACGTGGATCGCGTCTGCGAAGCGGCGAAAAAGGTACTCTCTTGAATCTGTCGGTCGTCATTCCGGTTTACAACGAGGAGGCAGGGCTCGCCGCGCTGTTCGCGCGCCTTTACCCGGCGCTCGACAAGCTCGGCGTCGACTACGAGATCCTGTTCGTGAACGACGGCAGCCGCGATCGGTCGGCGGCGCTGTTGCGGGAGCAGTTCCAGAAGCGCCCGGATGTCACGCGCGTGGTGCTGCTGAATGGCAATTTCGGCCAGCACATGGCGATCATGGCCGGCTTCGAGCGTTGCCGCGGCGAGCGCGTCGTGACACTGGACGCGGACCTGCAGAATCCGCCGGAGGAGATCCCGCGCCTGCTCGAGGCGATGGACGCGGGCCACGACTACGTGGGCGGCGTGCGCCTGCAGCGCCAGGACCCGTTCCTGCGCAAGTTCCTCTCGCGCACCATGAACCGCGTGCGCGAGCGCATCACGCGCATCCACATGACCGACCAGGGCTGCATGCTGCGCGCCTACAGCCGCGACCTCGTGCAGGCGATCAACGAGTGCCGCGAGGTGAGCACCTTCATCCCTGCGCTTGCCTACAGCTTCGCCACCAACCCGGCGGAGGTGGAGGTGGCCCACGAGGAGCGCGCCGCCGGCAAGTCGAAGTACTCCTACTATCGCCTGTTGCGCCTCAACTTCGACCTGATCACCGGCTTTTCGGTGGTGCCGCTGCAGCTCTTCTCGCTCTTCGGCATCGGCGTGTCGGTGTTCTCGGTGCTGGTCTACATCCTCGTCATGATCCGGCGCGTGCTCGCCGGCGCGCCGGTGGATGCGCTCGGCACCTTCTGGGATCGCGACATCCTGCAGTTCTTCCTGATCGGCATCGTGCTCTTCGGCCTGGGCCTGGTCGGCGAATACGTCGGCCGCATCTACCAGCAGGTACGCCACCGGCCGCGCTACCTCGTGCAGGCGGTGCTCGACTCATCTGGCAAAGGCGCGGACACGTGGCAAGCGCGCGAGCGGTCGTCTTCGGCTACGGCGACATAGGCGTCCGCGGCACCGCGACGCTCCTCGACGCCGGTCTCGAGGTGCCGCTCGTCGTTACCCACGTGGACGACCCGAACGAGACGCGCTGGTACGCGAGCCTTTTCGACTTCTCGCGCGACCGAAAACTTCACGCGCTGGCAGACCCGGAGCCCGCGGCGCTCGAGCGTGAAGTGCAGCAGGCGAAGCCGGACCTCATCTTCTCGTTCTACTACCGCAGCATGCTGCCGATGATGTTGCTGCGGCATGCGCGCCTGGGCGCGTTCAACATGCACGGCTCGCTGCTGCCCAAATTCCGCGGCCGCGCGCCGCTCAATTGGGCGATCGCGAAAGGCGAGCGCGAGACGGGCGTGACGCTGCACGAGATGGTGGAGAAACCCGACGCCGGCCGCCTGGTCGACCAGCAGGCGGTGCCGATCGGGCCCGACGACACCGCGGTGCAGGTATTCCATCGCATGACGGTTGCCGCCGAGGCGGTGCTGAAGCGCAGCCTGCCCGCGCTCGTCAAAGGCGAGGTGCGATTCAAGCCGAACGAGCTCGCGCGCGGCAGCTACTACGGCCGGCGCCGCCCCGAAGATGGGCGCATCGACTGGTTGAGGAGCGCGCAGGAGATCCACAACCTGGTGCGCGCGGTGGCGCCGCCGTTTCCCGGGGCGTTCGACGAGCGCTTTTTTGTCTACAAGACCCGCCTCGATGAGCGCGCCGCGCAGGGCCGCGCGGCGGGGCCGTACGAGGAAGGCGGCGAATGGTTCGCCGTCTGCGGCGATGGTAAAGTCCTGCGCCTCCTCGAAGTCAAAGAAAGAAAATGAAACGCATACTGATCCTCGGGGTGAACGGCTTCATCGGCCATCACCTCTCGAAGCGCATCCTCGCCGACACCGACTGGGACGTGTACGGCATGGACATGCAGACCGACCGCATCGAGGACGTGCTCGCCGAGCCGCGCTTTCACTTCTTCGAGGGCGACATCACCATCAACCGCGAGTGGATCGAGTACCACATCCGCAAGTGCGACACGGTGCTGCCGCTGGTGGCGATCGCGACGCCGGCGACGTACGTGAAGGAGCCGCTGCGGGTGTTCGAGCTCGACTTCGAGGCCAACCTGCCGATCGTGCGCGCCTGCGTGCGCCACAAGAAGCGCCTCGTGTTCCCGTCCACCTCCGAGGTCTACGGCATGTCGCCGGACAAGCAGTTCGACCCCGAGAACTCGCCCCTGGTCTACGGTCCCATCAACAAGCAGCGCTGGATCTACGCCTGCTCGAAGCAGCTGATGGATCGCGTGATCTGGGCGTACGGCGAGAAGGAAGGGCTCGACTTCACGCTGTTTCGGCCGTTCAACTGGATCGGCTCGGGCCTCGACTCGATCGCGACGCCCAAGGAAGGCAGCTCGCGCGTGCTCACGCAGTTTTTCGGCCACATCGTGCGCGGCGAACGCATCAACCTGGTGGATGGCGGGCGGCAAAAGCGCGCCTTCACCTACATCGACGACGGCATCGACGCGCTGATGGCCATCATCGCCAACAAGAACGGCATCGCCTCGGGCGGCATCTACAACATCGGCAACCCGCGGAACAATATCTCGGTGAAGGAGCTGGCCGAGTCGATGGTGGAGCTCGCGCTCAAGTATCCCGAGTACCGCGAGGCGGCGAAGAAGGTACGCATCGTCAAGACGACCGCGGACCGCTATTACGGCCGCGGCTACCAGGACGTGCAGAACCGCGTGCCGCGCATCGACAACACGATGCGCGACCTCAAGTGGCGGCCGCGCTTCACGATGCGCGAGGCGCTGAAGCGCATCTACGACGCCTATCGAACCGACGTCGCCGAGGCCAAGCACCTCGTTCGGTGAAGGTAGCGATCAAGATCGACGTCGACACCTTCCGCGGCACGCGCGAAGGCGTTCCCCGGCTGATCGAGCTGCTGAAGAAGCACGGCGCGGGCGGCACCTTCCTCTTCAGCCTCGGCCCCGACCACACGGGGCGCGCGCTGCGCCGGGTGTTTCGCCCCGGTTTTTTTTCGAAGGTGGCGCGCACCTCGGTGCTCGAGCACTATGGGCTGAAGACCCTGCTCTATGGAACACTCCTTCCCGGGCCGGATATCGGGCGCCAATGCAAGGATGTCTTGCGAAGCGCACGCGACGCCGGCTTCGAAGTCGGCATCCACTGCTGGGACCACGTGCGCTGGCAGGATTTCGTCGTGAAGCGCGATGCCGGGTGGACCGAGCGCGAGATGCAGCGCGCCGTGGCCCGGTTCGTCGAGGTATTTGGCGAGCGGCCAAGAACGTGGGGCGCGGCCGGCTGGCAGATGAATCGGCACGCNGCCTGGTTCGAGGAGCGGCACTTCGACTATGCGTCCGATACGCGCGGCACCGGTCCCTTCCAGCCGGTCTGGGACGGCGTCGCGATCGGCTGCCCGCAGCTGCCGACGACGCTGCCTACGCTCGACGAGCTCATCGGTCTGCACGACGACGTGGTGCAGCACCTGCTTTCGCTCACCGGCCACGGCGACCACGTGTTCACGGCCCATGCGGAGCTCGAAGGCGGCAAGCTCCTGCGCGAGTTCGACGCGCTGCTCGCCGGCTGGAAGGCGCAGGGCTACGAGATCGTGCCGACGGAAGTACTCTGGCGCACGCTCGATGCGACACGGCTGCCGCGCTGCGAGGTAATCCAGGGCGAGGTGCCCGGACGCTCCGGCACCCTGGCCGTACAAGGAGGACTGGCATGACCACCCTGTTTCCGGGTTTCGAGCGGCGCCGCATTCGCACCAGCGGCGCGACCATCAATCTCGTGATCGGCGGCGATGGGCCGCCGGTGCTGCTGCTGCATGGTTATCCGCAGACGCACGCCATGTGGCACAAGGTGGCGCCGGTGCTCGCGCGCGACTACACGGTGGTTTGCGCGGACCTGCGCGGCTATGGCGACTCGTCGAAGCCGCATGGCGTGCCCGGTCACATGAACTATTCCAAGCGCACGATGGCGCTCGACATGGCGGAGACGATGGAGAAGCTCGGCTTCCTCGGCTTCCACGTCGTCGGCCACGATCGCGGCGGTCGCGTCGCGCACCGCATGGCGCGCGATTTCGGCAAGCGCGTGCGCACGTTGACCGTGCTGGACATCTCCCCGACGCTGAAGATGTACGAGAACACCACGCAGCAATTCGCGCGCGCCTACTGGCACTGGTTCTTCCTCATCCAGGAGGAGCCGCTGCCGGAGAAGATGCTCGCCGGACAGGTGCCGTGGTACATCCTGCACCGGCTGGGGCGCGGGCCCGCCGGCCTGAAGCACTTCAGCAAGGAGGCGGTGATGGAGTACACGCGCGCCTTCCGCGATCCGCGCGCCATCCACGCCACGTGCGAGGACTATCGCGCCGCCGCCACCATCGACCTCGTGCACGACAAGCAGGACCGGCAGAAGAAAATCCGCATGCCGGTGCTCGCGCTGTGGGGAAAGCACGGCGTGATCAACGCGCTCTTCAACTGCCTCGCCGACTGGCGCGAGGTCGCCGATGAAGTGCGCGGCAAGGCGCTCGACTGCGGGCATTTCATCGCCGAGGAAAAGCCGCGCGAGCTGCTGGTGGAGCTGCGCCGGTTCCTAGACGTTCGGCGCTAACGCCGGCAGGCTGAGTATGAAGCGCGCACCGCAGCCGGGCTGCGACTCCGCGGTCAGATCGCCGCCGTGGACTTTGGCGATGCGCTTCGCGAGATAGAGCCCGAGGCCGACGCCGCCGGCACGCCCGGTCTGGAAGCGCTCGAAGATGTGCGCGATCTGGTCGGCCGGAATCCCCGGCCCTTCGTCGATCACCTCGACCATTGCGATGCGCTGCGTGCCTTCGCGGCGCTGGCGCACGAAGAGATTGATCGCCCCCGTGACCGGCGATTTCTGGATCGCGTTGGCGATCACGTTCTCGAGGCACTGGCGCAGGCGCCCCGGATCGCCGGAGACGTGGATCTGGTCGCCCTGCTGGATGGTCACCCTGAGGGAATGCTGCGCCGATTCGAACGCGGCGACGATCTCGCGCACCAGGCCGGAGAGCTCGATGCGGCGCGGCTGGATCTGGAAAACGCCCTGGTCGATGCGCGAGACGTCCAGAATATCGGTGATCAGCTCGCCCAGGCGGTCGATCGAGCGGCCGAGGAGCTCGAGGTCGCGCAGCTCGTCCTCGCGTTGGTCCTCCTGGGCGCGCAGGCGCAGCACGTTGAGCCGCATGTTCATGGGCGCGATGTAGTTGCGAAGATCGTGCGCGAGCACGGTGATCAGTTCCTCGGCGCCGGCGCGCCGGCCTTCCTCGGTGGCGTTGCGCGCGATCTCGGTGGCGAGCTCCGCACGGTGCGCGACGACGCCGATCCAGGGCGCCACGGTCTCCAGGAAGCGCTCGTCGTCGTCGCTGAAGAATTCGGGCTTGAGGGAGGCGAGCATCATCATGCCGCGGCGCTGCCCGCCGATTTCGAGCGGCACGCCGAGCTTGGACTTGATCCGCAAGCCTTCCTTGATGCCCTGCAGCTCGCTTTCGTCCTGGTCTACGCGGCCGTTGCGGAACGTCCGGCCGGTCTTGTACACGTGCACCACGCGGCCGCCGTTGGAAATCTGCAACACGTCCAGGCCGAGCGCGCGCTGCTGTGCGGAGAGCGGCTGCGTGCTCGAGCCCACGGCGACCAGCGAATCGCGCCGGCGATCGTAGAGAAATGCGTCCACCTTGTCGGCGCCGCTCACGGCGGCGATCACGTCGCTCGCATGGGAAAGCGTGGCCTTCATGTCGCCGCCCGGAAGCCGCAGCAACTGCTCAAGGACGTCGAGCCGCCGCTGGGCAAGGAGGGAGGAGACAGGGGCGGAGTCCACGCCCCGTCGCGGGCAATTGCTGTGCCGCGAAAGCCCTTTTCCATCAGGCTCCTGCGCGGAAACGGAAATGAGGCTTGCAGCGGCGCGGAAAAACGTGTTTACTGAAAATGTTAGAGAACGTTGCTAAGAAGGGTAATTAAAACCTCTGGAAACGCTCGGCAAGCCGGTGCCCGAAGTCAGTCTTCCCAGCACCGGCGGCAGCACCTTCAGCCTCTCCGGCCAGCGCGGCAAGCGCCTGGTCCTCTACTTCTACCCCAAGGACAACACCCCCGGCTGCACCACGCAGGGCGCGGACTTTCGCGATCTCTACCGCGAGTTCCGCAAGGCCGGGGTCGACATTTACGGCATCTCGCGCGATTCGCTCAAATCGCACGAGGGCTTCAAGGCAAAGCAGAAGTTTCCATTCGAGCTCCTGTCCGACCCCGACGAGGCTGCGTGCAAGGCCTTCGGCGTGATCAAGGACAAGCTCCTGTACGGGAGAAAGGTCCGCGGCATCGAGCGCAGCACCTTCGTCATCGATGAGAAGGGAAGGCTGCTGCGCGAATGGCGCGGGGTGAAAGTGCCGGGCCACGTCAAGGAGGTATTGAACTTTGTTAAAGCCCTATGATGTCGAGCCGTCCGCCGTCGATGGAGAGTCGTCCCCTTCCTTTTCCCCCCTCGTGAAACGAGCCTCCCGAAAACCGAAAGTGAAGAAGCTGTTCGTGCTGGACACCAACGTCCTGATGCACGACCCGACGAGCCTGTTTCGCTTCGACGACAACGACCTCTACCTGCCGATCGCCACGCTGGAGGAGCTCGACGCGCACAAGCGCGGCCTCTCGGACGTATCGCGCAACGCGCGCCAGGCGAGCCGCTTTCTCGACGAGATGGTGTCGACCCTCGACGCCGACATCAAGGCGGGCATCGCCCTCAAGACCAAGGACGGCCAGAGCGCGAAAGGGCGCTTGTTCCTGCAGACCGAGGCGATGAACGGGCAGCTGCCGCCCACTCTCGCCTCCGGCAAGACCGACAACCAGATCCTCGCCGTGGTGCGCTCGCTGCAGGAGCGCGAGCCCGAGCGCCAGGTGGTGCTGGTGTCGAAAGACATCAACATGCGGATCAAGGCGCGCGCGCTCGGGCTCGCCGCCGAGGATTACAACAACGACAAGGTGCTGGAGGACGCCGACCTCCTCTACACCGGCGTGCGGCCGCTGCCGAAGGATTTCTGGGAAACCCACGGCCGCGACGTCGAGTCCTGGAAGAAGGAAGGCCACACGTACTACCGCGTGCGCGGACCGCTGGTGTCGAAGCTGCACCTGAACGAGTTCGTCTACGACGAAACCGGCGACAAGCCGCTCTACGCCATCGTCAAGGAGACCGTGGGCCGCAGCGCGGTGATCGAGACGCTGCGCGACTACACGCACGCCAAGAACGCGGTGTGGGGCATCACGGCGAGGAATCGCGAGCAGAACTTTGCGCTCAACCTGCTCATGAATCCGCAAGTGGACTTCATCACGCTGCTCGGCCAGGCCGGCACCGGCAAGACGCTGCTGGCGCTCGCCGCCGGGCTCACGCAGGTGCTCGATGAAAAGCGCTACTCCGAGATCATCATGACGCGCGTCACCGTGCCGATCGGCGAGGACATCGGCTTCCTGCCGGGCACCGAGGAAGAGAAGATGACGCCGTGGATGGGCGCACTCGAGGACAACCTCGATGTGCTGAACGCTTCCGACGAGTCGGGCGGCGAATGGGGACGCGCGGCGACGAGGGACCTCGTGCGCTCGCGGATCAAGATCAAGTCGCTGAACTTCATGCGCGGGCGCACGTTCGTCAACAAGTGGCTGATCATCGACGAGGCGCAGAACCTCACCCCCAAGCAGATGAAGACGCTGGTCACGCGCGCCGGCCCCGGCACCAAGGTGGTGTGCCTGGGGAACATCGCGCAGATCGACACGCCTTACCTCACCGAGGGCTCGTCCGGCCTCACCTACGTCGTCGACCGCATGAAGGACTGGGCGCACGCCGGCCACATCACGCTCTCGCGTGGCGAGCGCTCACGCCTGGCGGACCACGCCGCCGACGTGCTGTAGCGGTAATTCAGGAATAAGTCAGCCGCCGGGGTGTTTCGCCCGGCGGCCGACCCTTTTCTGCTAGATTTCGGCGCTTCTAAACAGGAAACCCGATGACGCTCATTTTGCGCGCTGCATTGCTTGCTGCCTTCCTCGTGCCGTTCACGGCTTCGGCGCAGAAATTCGAGCCGCAGGTCGGCCAGGCCGGCAAGGACGTGATCTGGGTGCCGACGCCCGACGAGGTCGTCGAGCGCATGCTCACCATGGCGCA
>C688J18823_10000544_pt1 | contig 21990 bp, 17 predicted proteins | sample HopSoiMetagenom1_FD_18823 | JGI IMG/M metagenome (IMG submission 18823) | reverse complement strand
TCCTGGCCAGCCAGTTCCATGGCTGTGGCCACCAGCAGGCATCCGCGCCGACCATTGGCACCGCTCGTGCGGTCAACGTAGCCGGCAAGGTAGGCCCGCAGGCCGTCGATCGGCTCTCTACGGGGGTCGAGTTCGATATCCATCCGCGTCAGGGCATCGGCAATGTAGCGATCAAGCGCACGCAAGAACAGCGAGTGCTTGTCACCGAAAGCGGCGTAAAGGCTGCCACGCGACAGCTTCGTCGCACGAAGAAGGTCGGGGAGCGCCGTGGCGTGGTAGCCGCGCGACCAGAACACCCCCATCGCGCGTTCGACAGCGGCTTCCACATCGAAACTTCGGGGGCGGCCACGGGGCAACTGCACTGGGGTTTGCCGGCTCATTGCTGATATATAGACCGATTGGTCTTTAAATTGCAAGTGACCGCTTTGGGTCCATTGCGCCCTTCCGACATCTTTCTGGCTCAGCAGCAATTCAAATTGCAGCGCTTGTGCGAGCGCTATCGAGTACCAACCAAAGTGCTCGCGCGCGGTTGGGCATATGGCGTTTGCACTCGCAATGACGTGGATGGGCTCTAGTTCGCCGCCGCCAGCTTCCGCTGCGCAGGCTCGCTCGTGCCGGTCTGCGCGATCAGGCGTTTCAGCTCCGGAATGCAGGAACCGCAATTGGTGCCGGCTTTCAGCCCGGCGCCGATGTCGGCGGCCGAGCGCGCGCCGGCCGCGATGGTATCGCAGATGGTGTTGCGGCCGACGCCGAAGCAGGCGCAGACGATCGGGCCGGCATTGGCGAGGCCGTCGGCCGATTTGCCCGACAGCAGCATGCGGCGCTGGTCGGTGCCGAGCGTATCGGCGGCAAACAATCCCTTCACCACGTTCCAGTCGCCGGCGTCGCGCGCGGGCCCGATGAACAGGCAGGTTTCGATGCGGTCGCCGCTAAAGGACGCGGCGCGATAGACGCCGCCGCCGAAATCCTTGTATTCGGCGAGGTCATCCGAGGTCACGGATTTCAGCCAGGATTGCCAGCCCGCCAGATCGGCGTTGTCGGCAAACAGATAGCCGTAACCACCATTGACGGCGACGCGGGCGCTCCAGGCATGCGCCGGCAAGGGCAGCGGCTTGCGCGACAGCGTAAAGCCACGAAATACATACTCGTACGGCGTGATCGATGCCGGAGTCGCCTTGTTCTCGGGCTGGCCGGAGAACGGATCGGTGTAAGGGGCCACCAGCGAACCGACACGCGCGCCGGTCGCGTTGGCCTCGCTCCAGTGGATCGGCGCGAACAGCATGCCGCGCTGCTGGCGCTCGCTGACGACGACACGAAGCGTGCACTGCCCGTAATCGGTGGTCACGCGCGCGAAGTCGCCGTCGGCGAGCCCGTGTCTGGCGGCATCGTCAGGGTGAATTTCGACGAAGGGCTCCGGCAAATGCTGGCCGAGCCGCGGGCTTTCGCCCGTCCGGGTCATGGTGTGCCATTGGTCTCTGATGCGGCCGGTGTTCAGCCGCAGCGGCCGTGCCCCCGTGGTCTCGGTGCGCAACGCGGGAATTTCCGGTGCGATGAAGCGGGCCTTGAAATCATTGGCGAAGAATCCGCCTTCGGCGAAGAAACGCGCCTGCGGTTCGCTTCCCTGCCTGACCGGCCACTGCACCGGCGCCATCGCATCGAAATCGCTGTCCGACAGCGAGGCCAACGCGCCGATGTCGAAGTCGCGCGTGCCGTCGTTCTCGAATGCCGAGAGCGAAGCGTGCTCACGAAAAATATCCGCCGCCGAGTTGAAGCCGAAGGCCGCGCCGAAGCCGAGCCGTTTGGCGACCTCGCCCATGATCCACCAATCGGGCTTGGCTTCGCCCGGTGAGGAAAGGAACGCGCGCTGCCGCGAGATGCACCGCTCCGAATTGGTCACGGTGCCGGATTTCTCGCCCCAGGCCTGCGCCGGAAGCAGCACATGCGGGCCCGCATCCACCGTGTCGTTGGAGATGACATTTTCGGAAACCACAAACAGTTCGAGCTTTTTCAGCGCCTCGCGAACGCCGTCGGCATCCGGCAGCGACACCGCCGGATTGGTGCCCATCACCCACAACGCCTTGATCTCGCCGCGCGCGATGGCCTCGAACATCTGGACCGCTTTCAGGCCCTCATGGGTGGCGATGTGCGGCGCCTTCCAGAACCGGCGCACGCGATCGATATCCGGCGGCGTAAATCCCATATGGGCGGCGAGCTGGTTGGCGAGCCCGCCGACCTCGCGTCCGCCCATCGCATTGGGCTGCCCGGTCAGCGAGAACGGCGATGCGCCGACCTTGCCGATCCGCCCGGTCGCGAGGTGGCAGTTGACGATGGCGTTGACCTTGTCGGTACCCTGCGCCGACTGGTTGACGCCCTGCGAGTACAGCGTGACGACACGCTCGGTATTCGCAAACATCTGGAAGAACGTCGCGACGTCCTGCTCGGCCAGACCAGTCGCCAGCGCGGTGGCCCCGACGCTGCCTGCGATGTTGCGCGCGCGGGCGATGGCGTCGTCGAAGCCGGTGGTGTGGAGGGCAATGTAGTCGCGATCGAGCACGCCGTTATCGGCAAGATGCACCAGCAACCCGCTGAACAGCGCTGTATCGGTGCCCGGCTTCAAGCCCAGGAACAAATCGTCGTCGCCGACGGTATCGGTCCGGCGCGGATCGATCACGATCATCCGCGCGCCGCGCTTCTGCTTGTTGACGAGCATGCGCTGGTACAGCACCGGATGACACCAGGCCGCGTTGGAGCCGACCAGCACCAGAAGGTCCGTCTCGTCGAGATCCTCATAGCAGCCCGGCACCGTGTCGGCGCCGAAGGCGCGGCGGTGGCCGGCGACGGATGAGGCCATGCAGAGCCGCGAATTGGTGTCGACATTGGCGCTGCCGACAAAACCCTTCATCAGCTTGTTGGCGACGTAATAGTCTTCCGTCAGCAACTGACCGGAGAGATAGAACGCGACCGCGCCCGGGCCGTCGCGCGCGATGATGTGCTGGAAGCGGTGCGCGACATGGTCGAGCGCATCGCTCCAGGCCACCCGCTCCATGGTGCCCTTGCCGCAGCGGATCATCGGATAGAGCAGCCGGTTGGTCAGGCCGAGCGTCTCGCCGAGCGCCGATCCCTTCGAGCACAGCCGGCCGAAATTGGCGGGATGCGTGGAATCGCCCGATATCGCCGCCCCGCCCCGCCCGTCCGGCGTCGCCAGAATGCCGCAGCCGACGCCGCAATAGGCGCAGGTGGTGCTGACGGCGCGCAGGTCGGGATCGATGGCAGTCATGGCGGCAACCGGATCATGCAGCTTCCGAACGGATCGCGAGCGAGCGGCCGAACATCATGTCGGTGCGAATTCGTTGCGTCGGCTGCCGCGTGCGGATCAGTTCGAGATACCAGAGCGCGTCGGCGACATCGCCGATCAGGACCGCACCGGTCAATCGCCCGCCTGATATCACAAGCTTCTTGTAGGTGCCGTGATTGAGATCGGAGAGCACGATGGCTTCGCTGCCGTCGCCGCCGATGAAATCGCCGGCGGAGAACACGCTGACACCGGAGACCTTGAGGTTGGTCGCAACGATGCTGCCGGCATAGGAGGCTTCGCGCCCGGCGAGATGCCGCGCCAGCACCCTCGCCTGCTCATAGGCCGGCTCGACCAGTCCGTAGCAAATGCCGCGATGCTCGGCGCATTCGCCGATCGCGAATACGTCCGCCGCGCCGGTCTGCAGATGGTCGTCGACCACGATGCCCCGATTGACCGATATGCCGGCTTCCTTGGCCAGCGCGATATTCGGCCGGATGCCCGCAGCGAAGATCACGGCGTCGGCCGGAATCAGGCGGCCGTCCACCAGTTCGAGGCCTTCGACGCGCGTCTCGCCGTGGATGCGCGCGGTGTTGGCGTTAAGCAGGATTTCAATCCCCTTGCGCTCGACCAGGGATTTCAAAAGTTCGGCCGCGGGCGCGTCGAGCTGGCGCTCCATCAGGCGGTCCATCAGATGCACCAGCGTCACCGGCGCGCCGGCCTTGGCGAGTCCATAGGCCGCTTCGAGGCCCAGCAATCCGCCGCCGACCACCACCACACGCTTCTTCTGCGCCGCCAGCGTCAGCAACAAATCGACATCGCGGCTGTCGCGAAACGTATGCACGCCGGCGAGGTCGGCGCCCGGCACGTTGAGCCGCAGCGCCGACGAGCCTGTGGTCAGCACCAGTTTCGAAAACGGAACGCTCTCGTCATTCTCGATCTTGAGTTCGCGGCGGCCGACATCGATCTCGGTGGCGATGCAGCCATATTTCAGGGTGACGCCGCGGTCACGCCACCAGGAGGCCGGCCGAAGCTCGATGTCCTGCGAGGTGGTCTCGCCGGCCAGCACCGAGGACAACAGCACGCGATTATAGGCGAGCCGTGGCTCGTCGCCGATCACGGCGATGGCGTAGCGGCCCAACGCCACCTTGGCCAATTCGTCGACCAGGCGGGCAGCGGCCATGCCGTTGCCGACGATGACAAGCGGTTCGCTCATGACGCACCCTCACTCGGCGGCTTGAGCCTTGCCGTAGGCTTCCGAGATCATGTAACCGGACAGCGTGCCATAAGCTGCGGTCCAGGCGTCGGCGACGTCAGACGTCCAGGCCTCGCCCAGTCCCTTTTCGAGCGTCCATAACAGCGCACCACCGACGACGGGATAGTGCTCCGGCTTGGCGCCGTAGCCGACGTGACGTTTTGCCAAGGCGCTGGCGGCCGGCAACACCGACCCGAGATTGCTGAGGCCGTTGACCACGACGGCAAGCGTTCCCATCAGCTTCTTGCGCTGCTCGGCCATGTCGGCGGGGAACATCGCCTTGACGGAGGGAGCGACTTCGAACAGGCGGTCGTAGAACAGCACGGCGGCCTGTTCGGAAATCGGTGCGACCTTGGCGAAACTTTGCTGCACGAGATTGACTTGCTCAGGTGTCATTTTCTTCTCCTGCCTCTTCCAGGTCCCGCCCCACGCGGGACCAAGCAAAACTCAGGCCGCTTCGACGAAGCGGTGCCGCTCATAGAGGAATTCGAGCACGCGCTGCCGGCACTTGAGGTAGCCGGAGTTGGTCGCGAGCTCGAGCCGCTTGCGCGGGCGCGCCAGCGGCACTTCCAGCACCTCTCCGATCCGTGCGCTCGGACCATTGGTCATCATCACGATGCGATCCGACAGCAGCACGGCCTCGTCGACGTCGTGGGTGATCATCAAAATGGTGTTGCCGAGCTTCTGATGCAGCGCCATCACCGAATCCTGCAGATGCGCGCGGGTCAGCGCGTCGAGCGCGCCAAAGGGCTCGTCGAGCAACAGCACCTTCGGCTCCATCGCGAGCGCGCGGGCAATGCCGACGCGCTGCTTCATGCCGCCGGACACTTCCGATGGACGCTTGTCCTTGGCATGCGCCATCTGCACCAGATTGAGATTGTGCATCACCCAGGCGTCGCGCTCGGCGCGGGTCTTGGTCGAGGCGAACACCTTGTCGACGCCGAGCCGGACGTTCTCATAGACCGTCAGCCATGGCAGCAGGCTGTGGTTCTGAAACACCACCGCGCGATCCGGCCCCGGCGAATTGACTTCGCGGTTCTCCAGCAGCACGCAGCCCTGCGTACAGTCGGTGAGGCCGGCGACGATGTTGAGCAGCGTGGACTTGCCGCAGCCGGAATGGCCGATGATCGAGACGTATTCGCCCTTCTCGATCGTCAGGTTGATGTCCTTCAACACCTCGGTGGTGGCGTTGCCACGGGTGAAGGTTTTGTCGATGTGGTCAAGTTTCAGATAGGCCTGCATCACATGTTTCCTTCAGCTCAGTGCGGTGCCGCGGGTCACGAACTTCGCCATGCCCGCGATCAGGCGGTCGAGCACGAAGCCGATGATGCCGACATAGAACAGCGCCAGGATGATTTCGCTGATGTGCGAGGAGTTCCAGGCGTCCCAGATGAAGAAGCCGATGCCGACGCCGCCGATCAGCATTTCCGCTGCGACGATCGCGAGCCACGACAGGCCGATGCCGATGCGCAGGCCCGTGAAGATGTAGGGCGCCGCCGCCGGGATCATGATCTTGGAGAAGAACTCCAGCGGATTGAGCTGCACCACGGCTGCGACGTTGCGATAGTCCTGCGGGATGTTGCGGATGCCGACCGCGGTGTTGATGATGATCGGCCACACCGAGGTGATGAAGATGACGAAGATCGCCGAGGGCTGGCCGTCACGGAACGCGGCGAGCGACAGCGGCAGCCATGCCAGCGGCGGAATGGTGCGCAGCACCTGGAACAGCGGATCGAGCCCGCGCATCGCCCACACCGACTGCCCGACCAGGGTGCCGAGCGCGATGCCGACGATGGCGGCAATCGAATAACCCAGCGCCACGCGCTGCAAGCTCGCGGACAAGTGCCAGAACAGCCCCTTGTCGATACCGCCGCGATCGAAGAACGGATCGAAGATCAATTCCTTGGTTTCCTTGAAGACGCGCGACGGCGGCGGCAGGGTCGAGCCGGTGCGGCGGCAGACCAGCTCCCAGAACAGCATCAGCAGCGCGAGCACGACCAGCGGCGGCACGACGCGCACCGCGGCCTCCTTCGCCATCTTGATGTACTTCTCGGCACGCGGCGCCTGCTTCGGCGTCATCGTGACCACTGGCGCCGCCGCAGTCGGCGAGCTGGTCGGCATAGCCACCGCGGTGGCTTCGGCTTTGATCGCAGGCATCGACATTGAAATTGTATCTCCGCGTTTCAATGAGCGGGCCGCGCGCAAATGCGCGCAGCCCGGTTTGGATCAAACCTCAACACGCTTGATCGACAGCGACTTCAGATACGCAGCGGGATTTTCCGGATCGAACACCTTTCCGTCGAAGAAGGTCTCCTTGCCGCGCGAGGTCGAGGCCGGGATGTCGGCAGCGGCGACTCCCATCGTCTTGGCGGCCTCTTTCCAGAGATCCTCGCGGTTGACTTTGGCGATCAGCGCCTTGGTGTCGAAGCCTGCTTCATACTTGCCCCAGCGGATGTCCTCGGTGAGGAACCAGAGATCGTGGCTTTGGAACGGATAGGACGCATGATCGCGCCAGTATTTCATGATGTGCGGCGAGTTCTCGACGACCTTGCCGGGAATGCCGTAGTCGAACTTGCCGGCGGAGCGGTCGTAGACGTCTTCGACCGGGCAGTTCATCCACTGCCGCTTGCCCATGATGGTGGCGAGCTCTTTCTTGTTCTCGGCCTTGTCGGCCCATTGCTGCGCCTCCATCACCGCCATCAGGATCGCCTGGGCCGCCTTCGGATACTTGTCGACCCATGCCGCGCGCATACCCAAAGATTTCTCGGGATGTTTTGCCCAGATTTCACCGGTGTTGACGGCGGTGTAGCCGATCTTCTGATTGATTAACTGCAGGTTCCACGGCTCACCGACGCAGAAACAATCCATGGTGCCGACTTTCATGTTGGCCACCATTTGCGGCGGCGGCACCACGATGGTTTCGATATCCTTGTCGGGATCGATGCCGCCGGCGGCGAGCCAATAGCGGATCCAGAGATCGTGGGTGCCGCCCGGGAATGTCATGGCGGCCTTGATCGACTTGCCGGCAGCTTTCTTCTTTTCAAGCGCGACCTTGAACGGCGCGGTGTCGACGCCGAGCTTGAGGTCGGCATATTCGTTGGAAACGGAGATGCACTGGCTGTCGAGATTGAGCCGCGCCAGGATGTACATCGGCGTCGGCTGATTGTTCTGCGTTACCTTGCCGGCGGAGATCAGATACGGCATCGGCGTCAGGATGTGCGCACCGTCGATGCCGTTGCCTTCCGAGCCCAGCACCAGGTTGTCGCGCGTCGTGCCCCATGACGCCTGCTTGGCGACTTCGACATCAGGCATGCCGTATTTGGCGAACAGCCCCTTGTCCTTGGCGACGAACAGCGGACCGGCGTCGCTCAACGCGATGAACCCAAGCGTCGCCTTGGTGACTTCCGGACCTGCGCCTTGCGCGAACGCGCCGGCGGGGAAATTCAGCCTGGCGGCGGAGAGCAATGCCGCCGTGCCGCCGGCCGCCTTCAGGAGCTGGCGGCGGCTGAGACCACGGCGCGAGGTCGGATTGGTGGGTGTCGTCATGGGCATCATTGTCCTTTTGCGTCAGTGCTTAAACGGGGCCGCCCGATTGGGGTCGTCGCGCTGGGCGCAGAAGGGCGCGTTCCAGGGAGGCCCCGGAATGGCGGCGACACAATTCGGATGAGTGGTCTCGAGGGACGGCTTCAATGGCGTCGGCACAAGCTATTCAAGCTTCGTGCCAAGCCTTTTGCATTGCAAAAAAGTAATTTATATCAACATATTATANNGCATCTGCGACGGAACATCGCGCCGNATCCGGAGCCATTATTCGCATTCTAAATTTGCGATTCGCCCAATTCTTGTGCGGCGCACAAGAATTGGGCAGAGAAAGGAATCGGTGNGCTAGGCGTCCTCTTTGGCCTTCACACCCATCGGCTTTGGCGCGCTTCCGTCGCCNGGCTTCATCCGGAATTCGTAGGTCATGAGGTGCCAGGGCNCGGCCGCCGGCTTGCCGTCCGGCATNGTNGNATCGGTCCGCCTTTCGATNNTGGCGACCAGNTCGTCCTTGACCCCGAACACCACGTCGGAATCGAGATATTTGTCGCCGTCCATGAAGACGTGGGTAATCAGCGGCTGGTGGCCGGGCGCGTCGACCAGGAAATGCACGTGGGCCGGCCGCATCGCGTGGCGGCGGGTCTGCACGATCATCTCGCCGACCGGGCCGTCGGTCGGGATCGGATAGCTGCACGGAAGGATGGTGCGGAAGAAGAATTTTCCGTCGGCGTCGGTGATGAAGCGCGCCCGCGATGACGGCCCTTCCGTCGCATAGGCCGGCTTCTGGGAATCATAGAAACCGTCATCATCGGCGTGCCAGACGTCGACCGGCACATTTGCCAGCGGCTTGCCCGCGAGGTCGGTGACGCGGCTCTGCACGAACATCCGCTCGCCCGGCAGGCTGGCCGAGATATCAGCGCCATGCGGCGTCACCTTGTGCTCGCCGACATAGAACGGGCCGAGCACCGTGGTCTCGGTGGCGCCCTCGCGCTCCCTGTGGTTGACGGCATCGACCAGCATCGAGACGCCGAGCACGTCGGAGAGCAGGATGAACTCCTGCCGGATCGGGGTGCACTTCTGACCGGTCCGGGTCAGGAAGTCGATCGCGTACTCCCACTCCCCGAAGGTGAGATCGGTCTTGCGGACATAGTCGTGCAGCGATTTCACCAATTCCTGCAGCAGGAATTTGGCGCGCGGATTCGGCGTATCGTCGAAACTGCGGATCACGGCGGCGGTCAGTTCGGTTTCGCTGAATTGGCGCATTTTGCTGTCCTGCGGAATAAACGAAGGCTGACGGGCAGCCTATACCAGCGCTCCGCGCGGGGTAAGCGCGGCCGGTTGGAACGGCGCACACTTTTCGGCTATCAAGGCCACATCGCCCGCCGGAGATCAGTGCCCGATGTTAGCCCCTGCCCCCGCCTCGCCCGAATCCGCCGGAATGTCCAAGGCGGCGCTCGATCGCCTCGAAAATCACCTGAAGCAGCGTTATATCGATGCCGGCCGCTTCCCGGGGACGCAGCTCCTGATCTATCGCCGCGGCAAGGTCGTGCATTCGACCGCACAGGGCTTTGCCGACCTCGAGCGCAAGATGCCGGTCAAGGACGACACGATCTTCCGCATCTATTCAATGACCAAGCCGCTCACGACCACGGCCTTCATGATGCTGGTCGAGGAAGGCCGCGTCGCGCTCGACGAGCCCGTGCACAAATATATTCCCTCATGGAAGAACCTCGGTGTGTTCGTGGCCGGCACGTATCCCTCCTTCCTGAGCCGCCCGCCGACGCGGCCGATGCTGATCGTGGACCTGCTGCGCCACACCTCGGGCCTTACCTACGGCTTCCAGCAGCGCAGCAATGTCGATGCCGCCTATCGCGAAACCAAGATCGGCGAAGTCATCAAGGCCGGCACGCTGCAAACCATGATCGACGATCTCGCAAAGATCCCGCTGGAATTTTCGCCGGGCGAGGCCTGGAACTATTCCGTCGCCACCGACGTGGTCGGCTATCTCATCGGTCTGATCAGCGGCAAGCCGTTCGAGCAGTTCCTTAAAGAGCGCATTTTCGATCCGCTCGGGATGAACGACACCGACTTTTTCGTGCCAAAGGAAAAGGCGCATCGTTTGGCGGCCTGCTATTCGGCCGGCGTGCAGATCGGCATGACTGCCGGCGAGGCCAAATTGACGCTGCAGGACGACCCGGCCACGAGTTCGTTTCTGTCGCCGCCCTCGTTCATCTCCGGTGGCGGTGGCCTGTGCTCGACCGCGGCCGACTATCTCACCTTCTGCCGTGCGCTGCTCAATGGCGGCGAACTCGACGGCATTCGCCTGCTCGGCCCGAAGACGCTGAAGCTGATGGCGTCGAACCATTTGCCGGGCGGCGTCGACCTGCCGGCGATGTCGCGCTCGCTGTTCTCCGAGGCAGCCTATAACGGCATCGGCTTCGGGCTCGGTTTCGCCGTCACCATGAGCCCGGCGCAGACACTGATCGCTGGCAGTCCCGGCGAGTTCAACTGGGGCGGTGCTGCGACGACCTCGTTCTTCATCGACCCGGCGGAAGAACTGATCATGATCTTCATGACGCAGGTGCTGCCGTCGAGCGCCTATCCGTTGCGGCGCGAGCTGCGCACCATGGTGTATGCCGCCATCACCGACAGCAATCTTTGAGAGCCGGCGGCCGGGTCTCGTATAGACGGAACCCGGCCGCGACTTCCAATCCGACTGAATATCTTACATTATCCACTTATTATCCTTGGCGAAATTCGGCGGCTTCTCCTATGCTTTGGGGTTGGGGGCCGATCCGGGGCGTGCGTTGCCGAAACTTTCACTGCCAGTGCGTCTTGCCCTTCTGGTTGCGGGAACCACGCTGCCGCTGATTCTTTTCGCGGCCGGCATTGTTTTCAATCAATACAAGCAGGACCGCAAAAACGCGACCCAACGCGTGTTTGAAACGGTTTACAGTAATCGTCTTGTGCTGGATGCGGAGATGCAGCGGATTACCGGCGCGCTGCAGGTATTGTCGTTGACAAACGCCCTGCACCACCGGGATTTCGAGGGATTCCGCCGCATCTGCCAAGGCTTCCTCGACCAGTATGGCGAGGGCGGCGTCGTGCTGGTGGCGGACCGCGAAGGACGTCAGGTGTTCTCCTCGCTCACGACTGACACGGCAAACCTGCCGTTCCGCAACAACCTGCCCATGGTCCAGAAGGTCTTCGCGGAAAAGAAGCCGGTCTATTCCAACCTGTTCTTCGGGTCGGTCAAGAAACGGCTGATCGTGACGGTCGAAGTGCCGGTGATGCAGGGCGACGAGGTGCTTTACGACATCTCGTTCAGCCCGCCGATCGAAATATTCCAGAACATGATCGAGCAGCAGCGGCCGAGCCGGGATTGGACGATCTCGATCTTTGACAGCGAAGGCACCAATTTCGCGCGCGTGCCCAACCCACAGGAGACCGTCGGCAAACGCGCATCGCCCTCGCTCCACGCCAAGATGTTCAGAAGTCCGGAAGCTACCGTGTCGACCGTATCGCTCGAGGGCGTGCCGCTGATCACGAGCTTTGCGCGCTCTTCCCTCACCGGCTGGACCGTCGCCGCAGGCGTCGCCGAAAGCTCCCTGGTCGCGCCACTCTGGCGCAACCTCGCAATAACAAGCGTGATGGGCGCCGTTCTGTTGATGGTCGGCCTCGCCTTTGCAGTGCGGATGGCGACCCAGATCGCCCGCGGCGAGATGCTCCACAATCTCCTGATCGAGGAACTCAACCACCGCGTCAAGAATACGCTCGCCGTGCTGCAGTCGATCGCCACCCAGACCTTCCGCAGCGCGAGCCGAGCCGAGCGCACGAAGTTCGAGGGAAGGCTCGGCGCGCTGGCGGAGGCGCACAATCTGCTGAGCCAGGAAAAGTGGCAGGGCGCGGAGCTGCGGGAAGTGATTGCGCGGGTGCTGCGGCCCTATCTGCTCAGCAGTCCCGAGCGGATGCGGATGGCCGGACCGCAGGTTCCGCTGTCGCCGCGGCTTGCGGTAGTGCTGTCGATGATCGTGCATGAGATCGCAACCAATGCCGCCAAATACGGCGCGCTGTCGAACGACACCGGGACCGTCGCGGTGGACTGGGAGATCCTCGAGGAAGGCGACGGGCGCAAGCTGCGGCTGATCTGGACCGAGGCCGGCGGCCCGCCCGTCACGGCGCCGGTGCAGCGCGGCTTCGGCTCGCGGCTGATCGAGCGCAGTACGCGCGACCAGCTCGGCGGCGAAGCGACCGTCGATTTCCTGCCGCGCGGCGTCGTCTATACTGTGAGCTGCGCGCTCGACCGTGAGGAATAGCACGATACGGAGAGCATTACTTCAACATCTCCGGCACGATCAGCCGCGGCAGGAACAGCGAAACTTCGGGCCAGACGATCAGCGCGGCCAGCACCAGCAGCATCGGCACCAGCATGATGGCCGTGTCCTTGAGCGCATAACGCAGCCGCACGCCGGCGATCGAGCAGGCGATCATCAGGCACAGGCCATAGGGTGGCGTAACCAGCCCGAAGGCCAGCGACACGATGGAGATGATCGCAAACTGGACCGGGTGCAGGTCGACCGATTTCGCCAGCGGTTCGAGCACGGTGCCGACGATGATGATCGCCGGAATGGCGTCGAGAAAACATCCCACCACCAGAAAGCAGAAGGCGATGAAGAAGCCGGCCCCGATCGGGCCCATGCCCCAGGTCGAGACGTTGGCCAGCAGCTCCTGCGGAATCTTGTAATAGGCCAATAGCCAGCCGAACGCGCTCGCGGTGCCGACGCAGAACAGCGCCACACCCGCCAGGCGTCCGGTATCGAGCAAGGCCTTGTAGAGTTCGCGCGCGCCGGTTTCACGGTAGAAGAACGCCGACAGCGCCACCGAATAAAGAACCGCGACACAAGCGGACTCAGTGGCGGTAAACCATCCCAGCAGGATGCCGCCGACAATGATGAAGGGCGTCATCAGCGCCGGTATCGACCGCCAGATGGCGCAGCACATCTCCCTCCAGGTGTCTTTTGGATAGGTCGGATAGCCACGGCGCACCGCATAGACATGCACGGTGGCCATCTGCGCGCCCGCGATCAAAAGACCGGGCACGATACCGGCGAGGTACATCGCGGCGATCGAGGTCGAGATCAGCCCGCCCCACACGATCATCAGGATCGAGGGCGGGATGATGACGGCGAGCACGGCCGACACCGCGGTGATGGCAATCGAGAACGAGAGGTCGTAGCCCTCCTTGGTCTGGGCATCGATAAAGATTTTCGACTGGCTGGCCGCGTCCGCGGTGGAGGAGCCGGAGATACCGGCAAAGAACACCGACAGCACGACATTGATCTGCGCCAACGATCCCGGCCAATGCCCGACCATCGAGCGCGACAACGCCACCAGGCGGTCGGTGATGCCGCCGATGCTCATCAGGTTGGCGGTCAGGAGGAAGAACGGCACCGCGAGCAGGATGAACGAATTGTAGGCGTTGAAGGTCTCCTGCGCGAGCGTCATGATCGACAAATGCGGCTCGATCAAGAGGATCGGCACACAGGCCAGGCCGAGCGCAAAGGCGACCGGCACGCGAATGATGAGCAGGCCGATGAAAACCCCGAACAGCACCATGGCGGCCTGTCCGGCAGAAAGAACATTGCCGCTCATTGTTTTGCCCCAAGCAGAATCCGCACCTCATCGACGATCTGTTCACCGGCAAACACGATCCACGTCACGCCGGCCACCGGCCATGCGACGTGGATCATCCAGAGCGGGAGATCGGCCAGTTCGGACGTACGGTTCCAGGCGAATCGCGTGAATTCGAGCCCGCCCCACACAAACACCATCGCCATCGCCAGCACGCCGAGCCGTGCGAGAATCCGCACCATGGCCTCGCTTCGGCGCGACAGGTCAGGCCAGACGTCGACCTCGAAATGCTGCGACTCTCTGATACCGACCATGGCGCCGATCATGATGGTCCAGACAAACAGGAAGCGCGCCATCTCCTCGGTCCAGATGTAGGACGGAATGAACGGCGTGTAGCGCGAGATGATTTGCAGCGTGACCGGAATGACCAGAATGCCGACGCAGGCGGCAAGCAGTATCTCCAGCAGTTTTGCATAGGCCGCCGTCGCTCGGCGCCACAGCGACGGGTTCGGCGGCATCGATATTTCAGTCATCACGACTCCGGGGGATGGCGATTATGGAATGGGGCAAGCCGTCTGGCTTGCCCCGACTTCCCGCCGCGCGGGCAGCGACGATTCCTGAGATCATGATGCGATTGGAAGAATCGCATCATGATCTCATCTGTTTGTTTGAGCATGATCTCCGCGCCAACGCGTTCCGCGTTTGTCGCGAGGGAAAACCGGTACCCACTTTTCCGGATCATGCTCTACGCGACGTTGATCTTCTCGAAGATGCCCTCGGCGCCGATTTCCTTGGCGTAGGTGGCCATCACGGGATCGGCGAGCTTCTTCATGGCGTCGCGCTCCTCGAACGGAACGCGCTTGAGCTTGCCGGCCTTCTCCAGCGTGTCGAGCTTGACGACTTCCTCGCTCGACTCCAGTTGACGGCCGTAATCGCCGGCCTCCTTGCCGGCCTTCATGATCGCGTCCTGCAGATCCTTCGGCAGGGTCTTCAGCGTTTTCACCGAGAAGCAGATCGGCCGGATCGATACCGCGTGCTGCGTCAGGTTGAGATGGGGAGCTACTTCATAGAACTTCATCGCCTCGACACCGGCAGCCTCGTTTTCGCCGGCCGAGATCACGCCGTTCTGGATGGCGTTGTAGACTTCATTGTAGGCGATCACGGTCGGGCTCATGCCGACGGCCGCAAACGTCTTCGACCAGATCGGCGCGCCCTGCACGCGCACCTTGAGGCCCTTGAGATCGGCGATGTTCTTGAGCGGCTTGTTGGCGAAGATGTTGCGGATGCCGCCACCGGCATAGCCGATCAGAACGACCTCCGCCTTGGCCGCGACTTCGTCGGCGATCGGCGCCAGGATGTTCGCTTCGACCACCTTGTTCATGTGCTCGATGCCCTTGAACACAAAGGGCGCATCGATGAACGGTGCCGCCTTGGCGAAGGTCGACATGTGGGCCGGCGAGACAATGCCGTAATCGACCGCCTTGCCCTGCGACATGTACTCGAAATACTGCTTTTCGAGCCCGAGCGATGAGTTCCTGTGCAGTGTGAAATTGATCGGCTTGCCGTAGTATTTCTTCACCAGCTCTTCGAACCGCAGCAGCGCCCTGTTGAAGGCGTGGTCGTCGTTGAACTGCACAGCTCCGTTGAGCGTGACGGGCGCTTGTGCCCTCAGGATCGATGGCATGCCCAAGATACCGGCAGCCGCCGTCGCACCAAGGCCCGCAAGTACGGTTCTTCGCTTCATGGCGTTCCTCCCCTGTAATGGCCGTCCCTTGTAAGCGGGACTTTGGCCGGGCCGACGACGCGGCCACTATCGCAAAGCGTATGCAAAACGGCGCGGCTGTGGAAGCCAATTTAAGTAGCCCCCTGAGCCAATAGGCCGCAGACGACCGGGCCGATGATTGCAATCATTTCGGCAAACCCCGCACCGCAGGCACGGTCCGACCCGCCCTCCCGTTCAAATCGCCGCGAGCGCGCGTCACCGCTTGCCCGGCGTATCAGTTGCCGAGGCAACATCTATCGATTCCAACGGGTGCCGGCGGCGATGTTCATTGCGCAGGCCACCGACACGCCGCAAATGTTGCGCGATGTCGGATCCGGGCTGCGCCGCGAACGGCGCGGATGACGTGCGAGCCCCACGGCTTGCCGCAATTTCCCGTCACGTTTGATCCGAAAATCAGACTGAATTTTGCTGCATTTTGTCAGGCATCACTTCCCGTGGGCATTTCACGAAATGCGCGCCGCGATGTCGCACCGGCACGCACTATGAGCGATCGCGTTTTCGGCCGGCGAACCCCGTAAAAATCCGGTGCCTCATCGCTACGCAGTAAGCATGCCGGCCAAAATCTGTGGCCATTGAACTCGCGGTGGTTGTGGTTTGTCGAATATTTTGTCAAATGTAGAGCGCGGGGTTTTTTGCCAATTGCGCCCCGGGTGCCGACAGCTTTAAGTAGTTGGCGGCGCCGGTATCAGGATGCTTCCCATACGCGCATGCGTTTGGCTACCATCCCTTAATATCTCAGGTTCCTGTGGTTCTCTTTACAACCTCACGGTTCGGAATGACTTTAAACAACGGCAAATACGGCGGAACCTCTGACCTACTTTTGCCAGGGTTTCCCGATTGAAGGACGGTAAAACCAGAATGAACAGATCAGCAGCGAAGAAGATGAAGCAGCGCAGCGCGGGCAAACCCGATATCGAATTGGGCAAGCGAATTCGCCTGCGGCGTGTGGAACAGAAAATCTCTCAAGCGGAGCTCGGCGACAAGCTTGGCGTCAGCTTCCAGCAGGTCCAGAAGTACGAGAAGGGCGTCAACCGCGTCGGCGCTGCTCGTCTTCAGCAAATCGCTACCGCGCTCGACGTGCCGGTGACGTTCTTCTACGACGGCGACGGCAAGGCGCGCGAAGTCGAGAGCCTGCTCTTCCTGGACAGCGCGTTCAGCCTGAGGCTGTTGCGTGCCTACAGCAAGATCAAGGACCAGACCGTACAGCGTCAGCTGGTGTCCTTGATGGAATCGATCGCTGCCAACGAGGCCTAGGCAATATCGCGCCTGGATCGCAGCACCGCGGACCCGCTCAATCGACGCGAGAAATCGCCGGGTAGCCTGTTGCTGCGCTAGGCCTGATCTCGATCTGGCCGGAAAAGATCAGCGCATCGCCATTGTCGATGGCGGAGTTCGGTCGTTCGACATACAAAAACCCTGAATATCCGGTCGCGCGATCGTGAGCCGTTAAAGAGATTTTCTGAAGAAATTTTCTGCTATTCGAACCTGGCGCCTGATTTTTTTGATCCGTGCCCGGCGCTCGATCCCGGTGTTGATGTAGACCGCAACGCCATCCGGTATCGACGACTCCGGCGAAACTGCCGTCAGCCTGTCCCCGAACGCGGCCGCCTTGCCCGGGGCCGGCGAAACGTGGCACCACACTCCCGATAAAAAGACCGGTCCATCGGCTTCGGGAGGCAACAATGATGATCCTTCACCACGGCTGGCGTTCGAGCGCTTCGCGCCGTGTCCGGCTATGCCTCGCGGAGAAGGGCCTCGTCTATGAAGGCCACGTGGTCGACATGGCTGCGATGGAGCATCATTCGCCGGAATATCTCAGGATCAATCCGCTCGGCGTGATCCCGACACTGATCCATGACGGCCGGCCGCTGCACGAAAGCGGCACGATCTGCGAGTATCTTGACGAAACGTTTCCAGATCGGCCGCTGCGGCCCGACACACCCTATGAGCGCGCCGAGATGCGCAACTGGATCCGGCACATCGACGGGCTGATCGGCAATCTCATCATCTTCAACTGGCGGCACCATCTGGCGAAGACCGCGTCGCAATGGTCGGATCAGGAACTCGCCGAAAAACTCAAGAACATCCCGAGCAAGGAGCGGCAGGAGGCCTGGCTCCGGGCCGCGCGCAAACCCTACACCGAGGAAGAGCGCGACGCGGCGCGGGCCAAACTGGTCGTGCTGCTGGACAAGATGGAGGAAGCGCTGAAGCCGTCCGGGTGGCTGGTCGGCAAGGCCTACTCGATCGCCGACATCGCCGCAGCCCCCTTCGTCAAGCGCATCGACGAGGAAATTGCGCCAGATGAAATGACCGAAAAGAAACATCCACGCGTCGCGGCGTGGTGGACTAGACTGCAGGCGCGGCCGGCCTACGCCCAGGCGAATTTCGGCCCCTTCGTTGATTCCTGAAATGGACTGGATGCCCCGATGCTAGATACCCCGAAGAGCGCCGAAACATCCCATGCCGACGGCAAGATCCTGCAAAGCGTCAGCGATGGCATAGGCGTCATCACCTTCAACAACCCCGACAAGCGCAACGCGATGTCGCTCGAAATGTGGGAGGGCCTGGGCCGCGCGCTGGTCGAGCTGCGCGACAATCCCGACGTGCGCGTCGTGATCCTGGCCGGCGCCGGCGACAAGGCTTTCGTCTCGGGCGCCGATATCAGCCAGTTTGAAAAGACCCGCCACAATGCGGCGGCCTCGGAGGAATATTCGAAACGGAGCGAAGCGCAGCGTGCGCTGCTGGCAAGCTATCCGAAGCCGACCATTGCCTGCATCCGCGGCTTCTGCCTCGGCGGCGGCATGCAGGTCGCAATGCTGACCGATATTCGCATTGCCTCCGACAACAGCCAGTTCGGCATTCCCGCCGCAAAACTCGGCATTGCCTATGGCTATGACGGCCTCAAGCACCTGGTCTCGCTGGTCGGACCGTCCTGGGCGCGGCTTATCATGTATACGGGCATGCGGATCGAGGCTGCGGAAGCGCTGCGGATCGGATTGGTCGACCGCGTGCTGCCGGGTGCGGAATTACGGGACGCCACCATGGAGATCGCGCGCACCATTTCCGGCAACGCACCACTGGCGATCAAGGCCGCCAAGATCACCATTGCCGAAGTGCTGAAGGACGAAAGCAAGCGCGACATGGACGCGATCAAGGCGATCGGCCTGGCCTGCATGGACAGCGAAGATTTTCGCGAGGGACGCACGGCCTTCATGGAAAAGCGCAAGCCGCAGTTCAAGGGGAAGTAGCCGACGCTCCGGTCGAGATCGATCCGTCGCACATCACTCCGATCCTGGATGAGCCCCATGCATGAGCCCGTCGAGACGTCCCGCCCGGTTTCCGCTCCAACCGAAACACCGCGCCTGCCGCTGTCGCGTTTCAAGGTAATCGACCTGACACTGGCCCGCGCCGGCCCCTCCTGTGTTCGTACGCTGGCGGACTGGGGTGCCGACGTGATCCGGGTCGAGCCGCCGCCAAGTGATGCCGACGCAAATGAGTTGGTCGGAAAGCGCGATGGTTCGGACTTCCAGAACCTCCATCGCAACAAGCGCGCGATCACACTGAACCTGAAGACCGATGAAGGCCGCCAGGTACTGATGCGACTCGTTGAACAGGCCGACGTGATCGTCGAGAACATGCGGCCCGGCGTCACCAAGCGCCTCGGCGTCGATTTCGAGTCCGTGAGGAAATGCAACCCGCGCATTGTCTATGGCAGCATCTCCGGCTTCGGCCAGTACGGCCCCTATAGCCCGCGGCCTTCGATCGACCAGATCGCCCAGGGCATGAGCGGCATCATGTCGGTAACGGGTATTCCGGGCCAGGGCCCGGTGCGCGTCGGCGTTGCCGTGACCGACATCATGGCGGGAGCATTCCTGGCGCAAGGCATCCTGATCGCGCTGCTCGACCGCGAAGTTTCGGGTGAAGGCCGCTGGGTGCAGACCTCGCTGATCGAGGCCGGCATCACCCTGCTCGACTTTCAGGCGACGCGCTGGACCATGGATAAGCGGGTACCGCCACAGGAAGGCAATTTCCATCCGACCAACACGCCGATGGGGCTCTACCCCACCGCCGACGGCTTTCTCAACCTCGCCGCGACCAGCAACAAGAACTTCAAGAAATTCTGCAAGCTGATCGACCGCGAGAAGATGGCGAGCGACCCGCGCTTTGCCTCGCCCGCGCTACGCGGGAGAAACAAGGAAGCGCTCAACGAACTGATCGCGAACGCATTGCGCGCAAAAACCAGCCGTGAATGGTTTGAGATGATGGTGGAGGCGGGCCTCCCCTGCGGTCCCGTCTACAGCATCAGGGATGTCTTCGCCGATCCGCAGGTCGAGGCGCTGCGGATTACGCGGCCCGTCAGCCATCCGCGGCTTGGCGACATCGACCTGATCGCGCAACCTTGCGAGATCACGGGGTTTGATCGATCGATCCGGACGGCGACGCCGGATCTCGGCGAGCACAATGAAGAAATCTTGCGATCGTTGGGGTACGATTCCGACGCGATCGAAAAGCTGAAAGCGGCGCGCGTGATTTGATATCGCCTGCGATCGCGGCGAATGATGATGCCGACTCGAGAGGCTACAGCGCCGCGAGCACCGCTTTCGTAATATCGGCGGTGCCGTTGCTGCCACCGAACTCCATCGGCTTGATTCCGCCACCATAGGCCTTGTCCACCGCGCGCTCGATGCGTTCGCCGGCCTCGGCCGCGCTTTCGAGGCCGTGCTTGTCGGCGAGCCAGTCCAGCATCATCGCCGCCGACAGGATCATCGCGGTGGGGTTGGCCTTGCCCTGCCCCATGATATCTGGCGCGGTGCCGTGGCAGGGCTGGAACACGGCATAGCGGTCGCCGATATCGGCTGAGGGGGCCATGCCGAGGCCTCCGATCAAGCCGGCGGCGAGGTCGGAGAGAATGTCGCCGAACATGTTCTCCGTCACCATGACGTCGAAGTCCCAGGGACGCTTCACCATCATCAGTGAGCAGGCATCGACATAGACCCGATCCGTCTTGACACCAGGATGGCGTTTGGCGGCTTCATCAAACATTCCGCGAAAGAACGCGAACGCCCTGAACACGTTGGCCTTATCGACGCAGGTCAGGCCGCCATTGGTCTTGCCGCGCGCCTTGCGCCGTTCGGCGAGGCGGAATGAAAATTCGAACAGGCGCTCCGAGGTCTTGCGGGTGATCACAAGCGTCTCGCGCGCCTCGGTATCGGTCACCACGCCCTTGCCCATCGAGGCAAACAGGCCTTCGGTGGATTCCCGGATCAGCACGAGGTCGATGCCGCGCTGGTCGGCGCCGACGATCGGGCTCGGCACGCCCGGAACGAGCCGCGCCGGGCGCACGCCGGCATAGAGATCGAAATGGAAGCGCAGTTCGATCTGCGGCGCGATCTCGGTATTGTCAGGGTAGCGCACCGACGGCAGGCCACAGGCGCCGAGCAGGATAGCATCCGCCTCCTCGCATAACCGGATCGTCGAGTCCGGCATCGACTTGCCGGTCGCCAGATAGTTGTTGGCGCCGGCCGGGGCATCGGTGAAGCGAAACTTCAGGTCGGTCGTCGCTTCGATCTTGCGCAGGATCTCGATCGCCGGTGCCATCACTTCAGGGCCGATGCCATCGCCGCCGAGCACGGCGATGTGGGGGGCGTTGTTTGCGGACATGGGGTTCCCTGGAAGATCAGAAAGTAGTTGCCGTCATTGCGAGCGCAGCGAAGCAATCCATAGCGCGGCAGAACGGATAGATGGATTGCTTCGCTTCGCTCGCAATGACGAAGGCGGCGGTCGGAAACTACGGCGTCAGCACGGCGCGGCCGACCAGTTTGCCCTTCTGCAAATCGGTGAGCGCTTCGTTCGCTTTCGCGAGCGGCATCGTCGTCACCGGAATCGGCGCGATCATCTTATTGCGAACCAGTTCGAGCAATTCCGCGGTTTCGCGCAAATTGCCGACATAGCTGCCCTGGATCGTGATCGCCTTGATCGGAATCAGCGGCAAGGCCCAGGGCGCGCCGCCGCCGAACAGGCCGACGATGACGAGCTTGCCGCCCTTGGTCAGGCAATCGAAGCCGAGCTGCGTGGTCTGCGCGTTGCCGACGAGATCGATCACGGCGCGAATGGGTCCGCCGGCCGCCTTTGCCAGTTGCTCAAGCGCATCCGGCGCCTTGCCGTCGACGGTGGCGAGCGCACCGGCCGCTTCCGCAGCTTCGCGTTTGCGCGCATCGATGTCGACCACGATGGCGCCCTTGCCGCCCATCGCCTTCAACAGCGACAGCGCCATCAGCCCGAGCCCGCCGGCACCGAAGATGACGATCGGCGAGTTGAAGGCGAAATCGACCTTCTTCAGCGCACTGTAGGTGGTGACGCCGGAACAGGCATAGGGCGCCGCGGTGACGGGATCGAGCCCCCTGAGGTTCAACAGGTATTTTGGGTTCGGCACCGTCATGTGGTCGGCATAGCCGCCGTCGCAATAGACGCCGAGCGCGTTCGGCTTGACGA
>C688J18823_10000543_pt1 | contig 22011 bp, 16 predicted proteins | sample HopSoiMetagenom1_FD_18823 | JGI IMG/M metagenome (IMG submission 18823) | reverse complement strand
AACCAACGTCAGCACCATGAAAGGCACATAGATGTGCACGAGTCCGACGATCACGCCGAATTCGTTGTACATCAGCGGAAGCGGCGCAAGCCCGAACCACTGCAGCGTGGTGTTGATCACGCCGCGATCAGATAGCAAGGTCATCCACGCAAACGTGCGCACCACAATTCCCGTCAGCAGCGGTGCGATGACGGCCATCAGCAGCAACGCATGTCCAACGCGCGAGCGCATTCGCGCCATCCAATGAGCGAGCGGATAGCCGATCAGCAGCGAAATTATGGTCGTGACCGCACCGATGCGCATCGTTGCCACCAGTGCATCGAAATAAAGATCGCTGTCGAACAGCCGATTGTAGTGCCGCCACGTGAAGCTGACGTTCGGATTGCTGACGGGGTTGCCCGAAAGCACGCTGAGTAGTGCCATGACGCCAAAGGGCATGATAAAGAAGAGAACAAACAACAGGGTCGCGGGCGCAATCGCCCAGGCAATAGGAGATACTCGGCGCGCCCGGTTCAAACTTGACTACTCCGCCGCGGTGCTGGGCTCCCGCCGCTTCTCGCTCTGAGCCATGTCTATACTGCCATCCGCCCCAATCGCCACGCCATAGTCCCGCGCGGCTGCCTCCGCGGTGATGTAGCCCTCCGCGAGGTCGCGCGCGATCGCCGCGTGCGCGCGCTCGTAAGGCGACCCGAAGCCAGAGCCGCCGGACAGGCACACCTCGATGATTTCCTGCTCGGTCGTCGTCGAGACGAGTTGGCCCGTCCCGCAGTCCCGTATGATCGCGCCCGTCGCATCGCGCACGACGCCACGAGCCGAACGTCCCGCCTTGCCGCCGAACAATCCCGGAACTTCGATGCCCACCCCTTCCGGGTAAACTGAAGCCAGCGTCGGCAAACCGTCGCCATCGAGTTTGCGCACGCTGACGACCTGGCCGAGACCGCCGCGATGCTGGCCGGGGCCGCCGGAGTCCGGCACATAAGCTTTCTCCGTGACAAGCACCGGCACGCGCTGCTCGAACAGTTCGACCGACGTGTTTGCCGCGGATGTTGGCCACAGCAGCGCCGATACGCCATCGCCCGCTTCCGATCCGCCCTGTCCACCGCCCATGAACAGGTGGTCGGAGTAAATCTGCCCCGCGGCGTCTCGTCCGTAGATGTTGATTGCGACCGGCAACCCGGTCGCCGCCTGCACGCGGCCGGGCGCAGCCTTCGCGAGCGCGGTGAAGATATTCGGAGCGATGTACCAGCCGGTGCGCGTGCGTAGATTCACGGCCATGGGCTTATCGCAGTTGAGCAGGCTGCCTTCAGGCGCCTTGACCGTGAAAGCCCGGTAGCAGCCTGCGTTACCGCGCACGTTCGGCGTCAGCATGCATTTGAGCGGATAGGTCGCGTGCGAGGCGGTGTAGTTGAGGGTGCAGTTAAACCCGCCCTGCGGCTGCTGCTGCGGTGCGCCGTGGAAATCCACCTCGATGGTGTCGCCCTTCACGGTGAGCTTGACTGGATACCGCAGCGGCGTCCCGAGTGGATTGTTCCAGACTTCCGAGGTGTAGACGCCATCCGGGATGGCGGTGATCGCCTCGCGCATCGCTGTCTCGGAGCGGCCCTGCAGCACCGCGGCAAGCGCCTCGAGATTGTGGATGCCATACTCGTTCATGAACGCAGAGAGACGCTCCGCGCCGACGGCGTTGGCGGCGATGAACGAATACACGTCGCCGATCACCTGCGCGGGATTGCGCACGTTCTCGGCAAGCAGCGTAAAGATGTCGTCATTCGGCACGCCGGCTCGGAACAGCTTCATCGGCGGGATCTGGATGCCCTCCTCGAAGATCTCGCGCGCCTTCAGAGAGTCTTTGGTACCGCCAATGTCGCTCACATGGCCGACCGTGCCGACAAGGCCGACGAGACGGGTTTCGTGGAATACCGGGGTGAGCACCGCGATGTCGAAGAGATGCCCAGCGCAAAGCCATGGGTCATTGGTGATGAGCACGTCGCCGGGTACCAATGTCTCGGGCGGGAATTTTGCCAACAGCGCCTTCACGGCCCGCGGCAGACAGAGGTTGAACACGGGCATTGCACGAGGCGAATGCACCAGCGGCTCGCCGTTCGCGTCGAGCAGCTCGCAGGCGAAGTCCTGTGCTTCCGAGATGATCAGAGAAAACGCGGTGCGGATGACGGTCAGCCACATCTCATCTACGACAGTGACGAGACGGCTCCACATGATTTCGAGCGAAATTGGGTCGGACTCGATGCGCGCGACTGCGTTGGCGAGCGACATGTCAGGAGTGACAAGGGCCCGTGGCCGCACCGAGACACCGATGGACAGGCAAAGATTGAGATTTTCGTCGATACGCAGGCTGTCGCCGGGCGGCACGACCGTGGTCGCCTCGCGCTCTTCGATGATCGCAGGACCCGGAATCGTATCGCCCGGCACGAGCGCGTAGCGGTCGAACACGGGCGCTTCGACGAAACCGTCCCCGAACCACGCTTGGCGCGCGCCCTTGCGTTTGTCGCCCGCCGCCTCCGCGGTCGACTGATTTAGCGACAGCTCCGGTGCCGGACCCAGCACGCGCACCCGGAAGCTGATCGCCTCGATGGTGGCGCCGGCGTAAAGAGACGTGTAGCGGCGGGTGTAGACCTCAGCGAAAGCGGCGCGGATCGCGTTGAGCGAACCTGGGCCGATTGTGCCCGCCGGCAGCGGCACGTTGATTTCATGCATTTGCCCGACCAAACGCATGTCGGCGCTACGGGCGACCGTGACCTGCGCAGCAGCAACGCCGGCCTCGATGAGCAGCGCGCGTCCTTCCGCCTCAAGTTCGTTCAAGATCCGGCTGATCGCGGCCGCATCGTAGCCGTCGGCGATGCGGATCGGATTGGAACGCACACGCTCGAAACTCAGCGGTGCGACCAAGAATCCGAGGCACGACGCGGCGCCCGAGGCGGGCGGAATAATCACCTCGCGAATGCCGAGAATGCGCGCGACGCCAGCGGCGTGCGCCGGCCCCGCACCGCCAAACCCAACCATCGCATAGGAGCGCGGATCCTTGCCCTTCTCGACCAGATGAATGCGCGCCGCGGCCGCCATGCTTTCGGTCACCACCTTATGGATGCCGTGAGCGGCTTCGATCGCTGACATTCCGAGGTCATCACCAAGCTTGCCGACCGCCGTCATTGCGGCTTTCCGGTCGAGTGTCATGCGGCCGCCGAGGAAGAACGCCGGATCGTAGAAACCGAGCACTAGATTGGCATCCGTCACGGTGGCCTCAGCGCCGCCGCGACCATAGCAGGCGGGCCCCGGATCGGCGCCGGCCGAACGTGGCCCGACACGCAGCAGTCCGACTTCGTCAATGCCGGCGATCGAGCCGCCGCCCGCGCCGATCTCGATCATGTCAATGACTGGCGCCTTGATCGGCAGGCCGGAGCCACGCTTGAAGCGATGCACGCGCGCGGCCTCCATCGTGGATGCCACATCGATGTTTCCGTTTTCGATGAGACAAGCCTTTGCGGTGGTGCCGCCCATGTCGAATGAAATGACACTGTTCTGGCCCGCGAGCTGGCCGAACAAGGCTGTGGCAAGACCGCCGCCAGCGGGACCAGACTCGAGCAGACGGATCGGGAACTTGCGAGCACCCGCAGGGGCGACGAGGCCACCCGCCGAATGCATGAGCCGAAGCGTGCCACGGAATCCGCGCGAAGCAAGCTCGCTTTCCAGGTTCGCGAGATATCGATCCATCAAGGGCTGCACATAGGCATTGGCGCAGGTCGTCACGGCACGCGGATACTCGCGCAGCTCGGCGACAACCTCGCTGGAGAGTGAAACGGACAGGCTGGCGAACTCCCGTTCGATCAGCTCGCGCACCGACCGCTCGTGCGCCGGATTCGCGTAGGAATGCAGGAAGCAGACTGCGATTGCCTCGATTCCGTCGTCGACGAGCTGCTTTACGGCTGCGCGCACTTCGTCCGGATCGAGGGGCGCGACCACGCGGCCATCGCGGTCCAACCGCTCGCCGATCTCCAGCCGGTATCTGCGCGGAACGAGCGGCTCGGGAAAGCTCAGGAACAGGTCATAGATGTCGTAGCGCTGCTCGGTGCCCATTTCGAGCGAGTCGCGAAACCCTTTGGTGGTGAGCAGTCCAAGGCGCGCGCCGCGGCGTTCGATGATGGCGTTGGTGACGAGCGTGGTGCCATGGACGACCTCGCCAATGTCGGCCAGCGTGAGCTTGGCTTCCGCGACGAGCTCGCTCAGGCCATCGAGCGCGGCCGCCGAGGGATCGTGCGGTGTGGTGAGGCACTTGTAGAGAGAGATGCGGCGGTTGCTCGAGTCATAGAGGACGAAATCTGTAAACGTCCCTCCGATATCGAGGCCAACGCGATAAGTTGCTTCCGACATGAAGGTCAATCCAATCAATCATGCTCAGTCTAGCGACGTATTGAGAAGCGAACCAAGGGCCTTTTGCTTGGGGCATTTCAAGCGCTGCGATTTGTCGTTGAAACGCCTCCCCGGCCGGCGTTCGACAAAACGGCTTGAGCCGGTTCTCAAACGTGCTCTAATCCGGCCAGGTCGTTGGAAACAAGCCAAGACCTTTTCGCGAAATCCCTTCTGGACGGGGACTTTGATGACCCATCTTGACCGGCGGACTCTGCTGAAGGCTTCTGGCGCGGCAGCAGCCGCGCCGTTTCTGGCTGTGGACGCCCACAGCCAAGCCAAGCCGGTCGTCAACATGCAGCTTGGCTGGCTGCTCTCGGGCAACCAGATCGGCGAAGTGTGCGCCAAGCAGCTCGGCTACTACGATCAGGAAGGCATTGAGATGCGCTTCCAGGCCGGCGGTCCCAACATCGATGGTGTCGCTGTCGTCGCTGCTGGCCGCTTCGAGGTCGGGCAGGTGTCATCGAGCCCTTCGCTGATGCTGGCCGCTTCGCAGGACATCCCGGTCGTGTGCTTCGCGGCCGGCGCGCAGGAGCACCCGTACGCGTTTTTCTCGCTTGCCAAGAACCCCATCCGCGAGCCGAAGGATCTGGTCGGCAAGAAGGTTGGCCTTCAGGCAACCAGCGTCATTCTGTTGCGAGCGTTGCTCGCCAAGAACAAGATCCCCGAGAAGGACGTGCAGATCGTCAACATCGGCGCCGACATGTCCCCCGTGCTAACCGGTCAGGTCGACTGCGTGACCGGCTGGCTCACCAACACCAGCGCCATCAAGGTGCTCGGCCCCGATTACGTCGCGATGCGGCTGTGGGACACTGGCGTGAAGCTCTACGCGCTGCCCTATTACGCGACCGCGAACACAATCAAGACCCGCGGCGACATTCTGGCGAAGTACCTGCGCGCTTCAGCGAAAGGCTGGGGCTTTGCGTATGAGCCGGCCAACCGCGTCAAGGCGGTCGAGATGGTGGTTAAGGAATTCCCCAATCTCAATGCCAAGGATGAAATCGAGGCGCTCGATGCGATGCTCAGGTTCTCGTTCTCGCCACGCACCAAGACCGAAGGCTGGGGCGCGATGGATCCGGCCATCTGGCAGGATCAGATCAACACATATGCAGAACTTGGCCAGTTCTCGAAGCGCACACCGAAGCTCGAGGAAGTCATGACGCTGGACATTCTCAAGATGACCGCCGACACCCGGCCGAAGATCGGCTGAGATGCTGGCGCAGGACGCGGTAGCGCCTGCGGTCCGCTCGCCGGCCGTCGCCGAAGCGAGCGCCGTCTCATGCCGCAACGTCTTGATGCGCTTCATCACCGACCGCCGCACCGTCACGGCGCTGGAGAACATTTCCTTCTCGGTTGCGCGCGGTGGCTTCCTGACCCTGCTTGGGCCATCGGGGTGCGGAAAGTCGACCCTACTGCGGATTGTCGCTGACCTGGTCACACCGACAGCGGGACAGCTTTCCGTGTTTGGCATGTCGCCGCAGGAGGCGCGCCAGAAGCGCTCACTCGGCTTCGTGTTCCAGGATGCCGCGCTGCTGCCGTGGCGTACGGCCCTGCAGAACGTCGAGCTTCCCGCCGAGGTGGGCGGCTTTGCCGGGCTGCCGTCCGGTGCGCCGACGCCGCGCGAGCTCTTGAAACTCGTGGGCCTGGAGGGCTGGGAGCAGAACTTTCCGCACGAACTCTCCGGCGGAATGCGTCAGCGCGTTTCGATTGCCCGCGCCTTGCTTGGCGGGCCACGTCTCTTGCTCATGGACGAGCCGTTCGGCGCGCTGGATGAGATCACGCGCGATCGGCTCAACGAGGAGCTGCGCCGCATCTGGCAGGAGACTGGCACCACCATCCTCTTCGTGACTCACTCGGTTTACGAGGCGCTCTATCTCGGCGAAGAGGTGCTGGTCATGTCGGCCAACCCCGGCCGCGTGCGCGAGATCGTGCCGGTCGAGCTCGCGCGCGATCGCGATCTCTCGATTCGCGAGACCGAGCCGTTCATCCGCATCGCGGCACGCTTGCGCAAGCTGCTCGGTCGGGGCGTGCAATGAGCGCTTCCGATCTCGCTCCCGACCTGTCGCTCGATATCGCGCTCGCCGAAGCGGCCTACAACCGCGCGCGTCAGCGTGAGGTGTGGCGGCGGCGCTTGCTGCCAGCGGTCGGCACCGGCGCGGCGCTGCTGATCTGGGCGGGTCTGGTCTACGGGCTGAAGGTGCCACCGTTCATCGCGCCCTCGCCCCTTCTCGTACTGCAGACGCTCTACGCTAAGTTCGACGTGCTGATGCTCAACTTGGTGCCGACCGCCATCGAGGCCGTCTCCGGCTTCCTCCTCGGCAATCTGACTGCGATCCTGATCGCCACAGTCTTCGTGCATAAAAAGACCATGGAGGAGGCGTTCTTCCCCGTCGTCGTAGTCGTCAACACCATCCCCGTGGTCGCCAAGGCGCCGATCCTTGTCCTGCTGCTCGGCAACGGCATGGAGCCGAAGATCGCGATCGCGGCGCTGATCTGCTTCTTCCCGACGCTGGTCAACATGGTGCGCGGGCTCGAATCCGTGAACCCGCAGGCGATGGAGCTGATGCGCGTGCTCTCGGCCTCCAAGCGCGAGGTGTTTTTCAAGCTGCGCCTCTACAACTCGCTGCCGTATCTGTTCTCCGCGCTGAAGATCGCGGCGTCGACCGCGGTGATCGGCGCCATCGTCGGCGAGTGGATCGGTTCGACTTACGGCATCGGCGCGCTGATCATCCAGGCGATGTATAATTTCGACTCCGCCATGCTCTATGCGACCGTGATCGTCGGCTCGATGTTCTCGGTCGCGTTCTTCCTCGTCATCTCGTTCGCCGAACGCATGATCGTGCGCTGGCAGGCGCCGGTGGCACATTGAAGGAGCCTATAATGGACCGCATCGAAGAAACGTCCGGCTCCGCCCGCGTCGTGGCGCGCAGCGATGTACTGGTGGTCGGCGGCGGGCCGGCGGGGCTCGCGGCGGCAATCGCGGCGAAGCGCGAGGGCTGCTCGGTCACGCTCGTCGAGCGCTATCCCTATCTTGGCGGGCTGGCGTCGGGCGGCATGGTGCTGGTGCTCGACGACATGCACAACGGCGAGGAGATCACCGTCACCGGTCTGTGCATGGAGATGATCGAGCGCATGGCCAAGGTTGGCGCCGCGGTCTTTCCGCCGCCGGAGGATCGCGGCCGATCGTTGGAGAAGTACCGCAAGTGGGCGCGCTGGGGTTGCCACGACTTCCGTTCGCAGATGAAGCCGCAGCCGATCGTATTCGCGGCAGCGTTCGATCCGGACGGCTGGAAGCGTCTCTCTAACGAATTGATCGCGGAAGCCGGTGTGAACGTGCGCCTGCACTCGTGGTTCTCCAGGGCGATCGTACAAGACGGTCGCATCCGCGGTGTGATCTGTGAAACCAAAGGCGGCCGCGAGGCGATGCTGGCCGACGCCGTCATCGACGCGACTGGCGATCTCGATGTCGCCGCCGCCGGCGGCGCGAAGTTCATCGACGGCGGCTACATCGTGACGACCGTATTCCGGCTGGGCAATGTCGACACCGACGAAGCCGAGCGCTTCGCGGCCGCGGAGCCGGAGGCGTTCGCCAGGCTCGATCGGCAAGCTAAACGGACCATGGGCGGCTCGTGGGATCATTGGTGGCTGAAGACCCCGCTGCCCGGCATCGTTTGGTGCAATTGCCCGCACATGACCGGCTACGACGGGCTGAAGGTCGAGGACCTGACCCGCGCCGATTTCGAGGGCCGCAAGCGCATCTACGCGCTGGTCGATTTTGTACGCGGCAACATGCCGGGTTTCAGGGACTGTTACGTGGTCGATGTCGCGCCGCAGCTTGGCATCCGACAGACGCGACTGCTCGAAGGCGAATACATCGTCACCAAGGAAGACGTGATGGAGCGCGTCTGGTTCTCCGACACGGTCGCGCGCGGACGCGACTACTACACGCCCTATCGCTCGATGCTCCCGAAGGAGGTCGAGGGGCTGATCGTCGCTGGACGACATTACTCCGCGACCGAATCCGCGCAGAAAATGTCGCGCGAGATTCCGCCCTGCATGTCGATGGGCCAGTCCGCTGGCGTCGCCGCCGCGCTCGCGCTCTCCGGAAACACGCCGCTGCGCCGGGTCGACCCGCGCGCCATCTGCCAGAAAGTCCGCACGCAGGGCGGCGATCCGGGCGATCGGCCGTCTGCCAACGCCAAGCTGATGGAGCATGCCGCGTGACCGCAGCAAACGAACTGCCGCTCGCCGGCATCCGGGTCGTCGACTTCACGCAGGTGATGATGGGCCCGGTCGCGACGCAAATGCTCGGCGACTACGGCGCCGACGTGATCAAAATCGAGCGCCCGCCGACCGGCGACCTCTCGCGCACCTCCATTCCGGACGATCCGGCCGGGCTCGTCGGCCCGGTCTACTGCTCGCTCAATCGCAACAAGCGCTCGATCGTGCTCGACGTGAAAAGCCCGGAGGAACGCGCCGCCTTGATGGACCTGATCCGTAGCGCCGACGTGGTGGTGAACAATTTCCGCGCAGGCGTGATGGAGCGCATGGGCCTCGGCTACGACGAACTGAAGAAGACGAACCCGCGCCTGATCTATGCGGTAGGGACAGGCTTCGGCGTTACCGGCCCGTACGCGCACAAGGGCGGGCAGGATGTGCTGGCCCAGGCGATGTCCGGCGTGATGGCACGCCGTTCGCGCGAGAGCGATCCGATGATCGTGAACGCCACCACGTTCGCCGACTACTCGGCGGGCATGCATCTGGTCCAGGGCGTGCTGCTTGCGTTGCTGCAGCGAGAAAAGACCGGCAGGGGCCAGCAGTTCAACGTGTCGCTGCTCGACTCCATGATCGCCGCGCAGACCCAGGAAGCGACCACGCAGCTGATGCGTGGCTATGAGCTCAATTGGGGCGCGATGCCGCTCTCAGGTGTGTTCGAGACGACTGATGGCGCACTCGTCATGGTCGGCGCGTTCAAGGCCGATCCCGTGAAGGACATCGGCACGGCGCTTGGCATGCCCGGGCTGGAAGACGACGCGCGCTTCAAGACCCACGCGCTGCGGATGCAGAACAAGGCGGCGCTGCAGGGCATGTTCATGGAGCGATTCAAGGCCAATACCACCGCGCACTGGATCGCGAAGCTTGAGGAGCAGGACCTGCTGTGCGCTCCGGTGCGAACTATCGCGGAGGCGCTCGCCGACGAGCAGGCGCAGATCAACGGAATGCTGCTGGAGGGCCCGGGCGTGGTCGAGACGGTGAAGTGCGTCGGCTCGCCCATTCACATGGGCGAAGCGCCGGTCACGATCCGCATTCCGCCGGCAACGCTCGGGCAGCACACGCAGGAGGTGCTGGCGGAAGTCTCACAGGCGCGGGCGACCGCGGCCGAGTGATGCCGATCCTCTACGATTTGAAGGACCAGGTCGCGCGCGTCACAATCGACCGGCCGGACGTGCTCAACGCCATTGACGCGGTCTCCGAGCGCGAACTGCAGAAGATCTGGTGTGAGATCGAAAATAATCGCGACGTACGTTGCGTGGTGCTGACCGGCACAGGCGAGCGCGCGTTCTCGACCGGCGCCGACATGAAGGGCGGTAGCGGCGCGAGCGGGCTCGAATACTGGGCGCTGCCGCGGCCGGGCGGCTTCGGCGGCATCGCGCTGCGCGAGACGCTCGACGTGCCGGTGATCGCCCGGGTGAATGGCCACGCGGTCGGCGGCGGCTTCGAGATGGTGCTCGGCTGCGACCTCATCGTGGCGGCGGACGGCGCAACGTTTGGGCTGCCCGAGGCGCGCGTGGGGCGGCTGCCGCTCGATGGCGGCATGACCTTGCTGCAGCGCCAAGTGCCGTTTCACCTTGCGATGGGCGTGCTGCTCACCGGCAAGCGCATCTCGGCGGCGGAAGCGTTCCGCCTCGGACTCGTGAACGAAGTGGTCCCGCGCGCCGAACTCGACGCCGCGGTTGCGCGCTGGGTTGACGAAATCCTCGCCTGCGCGCCCCTGTCGGTGCGCGCCATCAAGCAGGTGGTGCGCTGCACCGCGCAGCTCTCCGCTGCGGAGGCACGCGGGCAATTGTTGCCGGCGCTCGCCGAAGCCTTGCAGTCGGAGGATTCACAAGAAGGCGTGCGCGCCTTCATCGAGAAGCGCAAGCCGGTGTGGAAGGGCAGGTAATGCCCTACGTCATCACCGACGCCTGCATCGACGTAAAGGACAAGACCTGCCTCGACGCCTGCCCGGTCGACTGCATCTACGAGGGCGGGCGCACGCTTTACATCCAGCCGGACGAGTGCATCGACTGCGGGCTGTGCGAGACCGTCTGCCCGGTTGCGGCGATTCACGCGGACGATCGGCTCCCTGAAGAGCTGAAGCCCTGGATCGCAATCAATGCAGAATTTTTCGGTCCCGAGGTGACCGGCTGGGGCCGGCCCGGCGGGGCGGACCTCAAGCACACGACCACGCGCGACCATCCGGCCGTCGCTTCCTGGAGCAGCGAGTGAAGTTCAGCTAAGGGCTTGTACCCGCGTGCCGTCGATCGAGACAATCATTGAGGTCTGCTGCGCCTATGACGGCGTGAGCTTCTGTCCTGAAGCATACACCTGCGAGTCACGAACATGCCGGCTGTTAGCTAGCCCTAGCTCACATCTGGCCAGCAGAGCGCAAGGCGCGATGACCCGGCCGCCGACTCCGGGTCGCATGGATCGGCCTGTCTAACTTTCTAGCGCGCCAGCCGCTTTGGCGCGGCTGTAGGCGAGTCCAGCGAGCGCGAGGTCGCCAACTGCCAACCCGCGGAATGCGAAGGTCGTCCTTTCGCTCTTGCTCTGCCGTCCAGCTACATCCCCAGATACCAAGCCTATCAAATCGCCCGCAACCAGTTCGGGCCTTATCATAGGCTTGCTCATCGTGGCTTCCTGCGCGAGGTCATCAATGACGATCCGATCGAAAAGCTGCATAGCCTCTGGCACCCACGGCAGGGCAAGGTCAGTCATTGTAACAAAGCTTCCGGCCTCTAGCCAACCTGCATCGAGGAAAGGAACGGGTGGAGGCACCAAGGTGACTGTCGTGACCACCATGTCGGCGCCTTGAATAGCGGCCATGGCAGTGTCGCACGGCACCGCCTCGATTCCTCGCGAGGCCGCTAGCCTGCAAAGCGCGTCACGATTTGATGACCCGCGGCCAAAGGCACGAATCTCCCGCAACGAAAACACATCAGCCAAAACTTCAAGATGAGCTCGGGCGTGCACACCACATCCAATGAATGCGGCGGATGAAGAATCGCTCCTAGCCAGCCGCTTTGCGGCTACCGCACTAAGACCCGCTGTGCGCTTCGCCGTCACCCAATTGCCATCGACCAGAGCCAGCGGAAGCCCCGTCTCGCTGTCGAGCAGCGTGATCATGGAGTTGAGGGTTGGGAGTCCGCGCTCAGCATTGCGAGGGTTGGTCACTAGCGCTTTTGTCGCGAGCACGCGCGGCTCGGAGGCGACACCCAGCGTGGCCATGATATAGCGATCATCACCCGGCAGTACGACTGACTTCGGCGCACACCAAACTTCACCTCGTCTCTCGCCGATGATCTGTCGTTCGATCTCGCTGACCAGCTCTAGTGATGAAATTTTCAGGTGATCGAGAAAAGCCCCTGAGAGGTACGGCAACTTATCAGCCACAAGAGCTGGAATATCCATCGTGCGCCTCGAATCCACTGTAATCGGACAAGCCCCGCCGCTTGGAAAGGAGGGACCTCGGCGGAGGATATTTGACTCCGATCTCGGAGGAACAGTAAGTTTTTAAGCCTGTCACAGCCCGCCAGCTGTGCCCGGTCGCTGAAGGCCACCATCGGCATTTACGGCTTACCGGCTAGAAACGTGATCTGACGACTGCAATCATCTCAGGCTCGACGCAGGCACCGGCAGCCCGCATCACCGATCATGATGCCGGCTCGACCTTGAGACCTCGCAGGAGGGGAATGGGGCCGTGCAAATGACCGATCGCCGTACGTTCGTGCCCAGCGCACGGGCGAGCATTGGAGCGTCCGCCTTTGTGAAAGGCTTATCGGCGTCGCGTCGTCCCATGTTCGGCGAGCAGCAGCGCTTTGTGCTGCTTCTTATCGCACCCGCGGCATTGCTAATGCTGCTTTTCCAGGTGGTGCCGATCGTGATCGGCGCCAACGCCAGCTTTCGCGATTGGACGCTCTATAACCCCAAAAAAATCTGGGTCGGGCTGGCGCATTATCACTCCGTGATCACAGATCCGGCGTTCCTCTACGTCGTGCTGCCCAACACCTTCATCTTCATGATCGTGAGCGTGCTCGGCGCGTTGGTAACAGGGCTGGCGCTCGCCCTACTGCTCAACCGCCCGTTCCGCGGGCAGAAGATCGTACAGACGATCCTGCTTGTCCCGCTGATGGTGGCGCCGGTAGTCGCCGCGATCATGGTCCGCTGGATCTTCAACGACCAGTTCGGCATCGCGAATGTCGTGCTGGAAACGATCGGTCTCGAAGGCCAGCCCTGGCTGGTGCAGCGCTGGAGCGCTTTCTGCATCATCGTGCTCACCGACATCTGGCTGTGGACACCGTGGTTCACGCTATTGTTGCTCGCTGGGCTGCAGAGCCTGCCGAAGGAGCCGTTTGAGGCCGCTGCCATTGACGGCACCTCCGCCTGGCGCGTGTTTCGCTATCTCACGCTGCCGATGTTGCGTCCGGTGATCGTTGTCTGCGTGGTCATTCGCGCCATCGACGCCTTCCGCACCTTCGATATCGTCTGGACCTTGACCAGTGGCGGTCCGGGCCGCTCCACTGAACTGTTCAGCCTCTATGCGTATGTGCTCGCCTTCCTCAATCTCGATCTCGGCCGCGGATCGGCGGCAGCGATTACCGGCGGGCTGATCATCCTCGTGCTTGGTGTGGTGATGTACCGCGTCGTCGACCGCGTCGCGAGGGCGTAATCGATGCCGATGGTGACCCGCCCTGAATTCCTGCCGGGCTTGCCGAACTGGAGCCGCAAAACTTTCTTTGCGCTCGGGCTCGCCGCGATCTGCTTTGGCTTCGCTTTTCCGGTGCTGTGGCTGATCCTGACCTCGCTGCGGCCCGAATCCGGGATCTATTACGTGCATCGCGGCACCGAGTTCACCCTTGGCAATTTCAAGGAAGTGCTCGGCCAGGAGCGCATCGTCGAGGCCTTCATCAACAGCGCCGTCATCTCGACACTGGCGACAGTCTTTTCCCTGCTGGTGACGGTGTCGAGCGGCTACATGCTGTCGCGCTTCACCGGCCCGGCGGCGCGCATATGGTTCGGCACGATCTACGTGTTCCGCTGCGTGCCCTACATCTCATGGGTCTTACCGCTCTACTTCGTCGTGCAGAGCTGGGGCATCTACGACACCTATGTCGGGCTGCTGCTGCCGCATATCGCCGTGCATATCTGCTTTTTCTCTTGGTTGATGAAAGGGTTTTTCGACGGCATCGATCCCTCCATGGAGTATGCCGCCATGATCGACGGTTGCAGCCGGTGGGGTGCTTTCATCCGCGTCGCCATTCCCTCGGCGCTTCCCGCGATCTCCGCGCTCGCGGTGCTGTGCTGGCTGTTCACCTGGAACGAATTCTTGTTTGCGCTCATCCTGACCGGCAATCGCGTGCCGGTGATCACGGTTGTCATGGCGCAGTTTGTCACTGAAATGGGCCTGCACTGGAATCTGATGGCCGCCACTGCCGTAATGGCCCTGCTGCCGGCCTTTCTAATCGCGCTGTTCGGCCAGAAGTACGTGATCCGGGGTTTGCGTATCTAACGAGAGAGAAGAAAAAGTTTTGGACGACTGACACGAACGACAATAACCAGGGAGCGAGAGCCATGCAGGGATTGGCAAGATTGACGTCGGCAGCCGCAGCCGCGGTGTGGCTTGCGACATCAGCCGCAAATGCGCAGGTGAAGGAACTACGGATCGGCTACCAGCCAAGTCCGATCCAGGACTTGTCGATCGCAATGTTCGAGGCCTGGGGCGCCAAGAACGGCGTCAAGATCGTCAAGGTCCCGAACTCCTACGGCGTCTATGTCGAGAAGATGACTGCGTCGCTGACATCGAACTCCGACCAATACGACGTCATCTGGCACAATGATGACTGGGGCCAGACCTGGGCTCACTTGCTGGAGCCGACCGACGACGTCGAAGCCAACAAATTTGCCGAAAAATGGGGCATGGCGCCGGTCGTGTTCGCCAATGCGCAGGGCCAGAACACGGTGGTGCCGATGGGCCAGACCTTCAGCGTGTTCTTCTACCGCTCCGACCTCGTCAAGCCCGAGGAAGTGCCGAAAACGCTGGATGAACTCGTGAGCACGAGCAAGAAGCTGCAGGCCGATGGCAAGGTGAAGTTTGGCTATGTCGGCGGCATGTCGATGAACAACTCGTGGTTCAGCTGGTTCTGGTCGATGTGGGGTAATAATTGCGACGTGTTGATGCCGTTCTACGAACGCGACAACAAGAAACTCGCCGAAGCCGGCTGGAAGTCGAGTATGACCGAGCCGTGCATGCAGAAGACCGTCGAATACTGGTGGGATGCGATCAACACCGACAAGATCGTGCCGCGCGGTATGCCGGCCTATGACCGCAACGAAGCCAACGCCATTTTCATGGCCGGCGATGCTGCATTCACCGTGGCGGACACGCTGTGGTGGGGTACGTTCAACGATCCCAACAAATCAAAGATCGCCGGCAAGATTGGCGCCGCCCGCTTCCCGCTCGGGCCCGACCGCAAGAAGTCGTTCGCCTGGGATGACATCTGGGGCTGGGCGATTCCGAAATCGATCCCCGAGGAGCGCAAGAAGCTCGCCAAGCAGATGCTGAACGCGATGATGCTCGACAAGGAAGGCCAGATCAAACTGTTCAAGGCGACCGGCGCGCCGCCGCCCAACACGGAGTTCTGGCCGGAGATCGCCGCGCAGGATCCGTTCATGAAGCTCCTGAAGGAGGCGGTTCTGGATTCCCCCGACAAGGTCCGCGGCGCCTATTACTTCCCGCAATGGCCCGCCGTGCACAAGGCGTTCAACGACACCGTGACCAAGGCGGTGACCGGAAAGCGCGAGGACATTGCGAAGGTACTGGCCGAAGGCGCTCCGCTGGTCAGCAAAGCCGCGCAATAAGCTTGAAGCCCGCCGCGGCATCCGCGGCGAGCGGCCTTCTCGAAGCACGGATCCAATCACTGATGGCAGCGATCAGCCTGAGAAAGCTGAACAAGCACTACGGGTCCGTGTTTCACGCAGTGAAAGACGTCGATCTGGAAATCGCCGACAAAGAATTCGTGGCGCTGGTCGGTCCATCTGGCTGTGGCAAATCCACTACGCTGCGCATGATCGCGGGGCTCGAGGACATCAGCAGCGGTGAGATTCTTATCGGCGGCAAAGTGGTCAGCCACTTGCCCCCGCGCGATCGCGACGTCGCCATGGTGTTCCAGAATTACGCGCTCTACCAGCACATGAGCGTTTACGACAACCTTGCATTTGGGCTCCGCAACAAGCGCGTCGCCGAGACCGAGATCAAGGCAGCGATCGACCGTGCCGCCGACATACTTGGACTGCACGAGCTGCTGCAACGCAAGCCGAGGCAATTGTCAGGTGGCCAGCAGCAACGTGTTGCTCTCGGCCGCTGCATCGTCCGCAATCCTCAAGTATTCCTATTCGATGAACCCTTGTCGAATCTGGACGCCAAGCTGCGCGCCCGCATGCGCGTCGAGATCAAGCGCTTGCATGCGCAGATTCCGACCACCTCGGTGTTCGTTACGCACGACCAAATTGAAGCGATGACGCTCGGCGACCGTGTGGCAATTATGCGCGACGGCATTGTGCAGCAGATTGGTACGCCGCTCGCTGTTTACGAAAAACCTGCCAATAAGTTCGTCGCCGGCTTCATCGGCGCGCCGGCGATGAATTTTGTCGAGGTTGCCGTGCGCCGCGACCCGGGCGGCATGGCGGTCGAAAGCCGGGGCCTGAAGATTTCGGTAAATCCGCCTGAAGCCCGGGCGCTCGAGCCCTATCACGGCAAGCAGCTGATCATGGGCGTCCGTCCCGAACATCTCTCCCTGGGCAATGGCGCCCCCGGCTCGGGTTTCGATGCCAGCATCGAAGTCGTCGAGCAGCTCGGTTCGGAAATCCTGTTGGAGACGCGTGTGGGCACCGATACGCTCACTGTCGCCCGCGTCCCCGCCGAGACGAAAGTCACGCCCGGCGATCAGGTGCGCATCTCGGCGCAGCTCGCCCGATTGCATTTCTTCGATCCCAGCTCCGAGCTGCCGATTACTGGTTAGGGTGACTCAGCGCGAGCAAGACGAAACAGTTTTTGCTCGATCTCGTTGTAACAAAAACGGCTCGCGGCAGCAGACGGCCGGGTCTTGGCTCTGCCTTGGTACCGGCCTGCAGGCAGACTCTCATCTTCATGCCATCCGTCACGTGCGCCCGAACGGACACTTTCGCTAGCCAGATCGTTGGCCATTCATCGGCTTGGGCTGAAGTCGTAGAGTAGGCAAATCCATAACGGTGTCTGGAGTAACTCACTTTGGCCTAACGTCGTAAACGATTTTGCCTCCGACCATCGTCAGGAGGGGCTTGATGTCCTTAATCTCGTCAGCGGCTATTGTGAGATAGTCTTGGTCAAGTACCAATAGGTCGGCATACTGGCCGCTCGCGATCGATCCAAGATTGGATTCTTGAAACAGGAAATAGGCGTTGGATCGGGTGTGCGCGATGAGCGCTTCCTCGCGCGTGATGTGCTGGCGATTGACTTGTCTACCGCCGATCATTTTCCCGGTGATGGCGAAAGCCAGTGTGTAGAACGGGTTGGAGGGTGTCACCGCGGTAGCGTCCGAACCGAGACCCCAATGAATCCCTGAGTCCTGGGTGCGCCTGAAAGGCGGCATATCCCACGCTTTGTCGCCATGAACCTTGTGCATTAGCACACCTTGAATGAGCGGCCGGCTGTGGAGTTGGGCCGACATGCCCAGCCGCTTCATGCGCTCGAGCTGGGCGTCAGTGACTTGGTCCACGTGTGAAAACACCCAGCGCAGGCCCTTGATGGGGTGGGCTTTGGTGACCGTCTCATATTGATCGAGATAAGCATCGATTGCGCTCTGCATCTCCACATGAGCGTTGACATGGAGTCCTTGCGCGGCCAGCGCATCGACGATGCGCCTAACCTGGGCCATGTCCTCGGGCCGCATCGGTGCATCGGCCCGCATGGTGTTTGTCGTCGCCGGCCCATAGATGGTCTCACCCCAACCGATCTGGTCAAAGTAGTCAGTACCTTGAAACGGCTTTTGCTGCGGCACTTCCACTAGGGTTCGGTCAACTTGCTCTGGCGTAAACGGCTGACGGATTGCGAGCCAAAAGACACGCGCATTGAGCTCCCCACGTTCGGCAAGGCGCCGGTAAGGTTCATAGTGTTTTGCACTCATCCCACGCCCCCCTGCGTCGGACCATGCCGTGATGCCGAGGGAGTTGAGGTAGGCGACGTAGCGGCGCGTGTTGGCGAGCCAGGTTTCCTCATCCTTCAGTGGGATTTTGGCCGCCACGAATGCCACACCACCGGCCCCTTGTATGAGGCCGGTGATCTTACCTGCTGAGTCTTTTTCAATCTTGCCGCCCGGCGGGTCCTGCGTTCTATCATCGATATTGGCAGTCCTCAGCGCCGCCGAGTTAAGATAGCTGTGATTATAGACTGATTGCAGCACCACCGGATTGTTTGGGGCGATGCGGTCGAGCTCGTCGAGTGAGAAGCCACGAGCCTCATCGGTAAATTGCTCTTCGGACCATCCGCCCAGCACGGTAATCCACTCGCTCGGCGATGCATCCCGCACCCGGTTCACGAGCAGTTGGAGAGCCCGCGCGCGTGTCGTCACGCCGTCCCAACGCAACTCGTTGTGCTCGGCCGCGCGTATCCAGTGCGCATGGTTATCGATCAGACCCGGGATAACGGTCCGGCCGTTCAGGTCGATCACCTGCGTCTGCGGGCCCTTGAATTTGGAGAGATCAGACGTGCGCCCAACCGCGATGATGCGCTGTCCGCGGATCGCGACCGCCTGTGCAATCGTGAAACGATCGTCGACGGTGATGATTTTCCCGTTGTCGAGGACAATGTCGGCAATCTGCGCTGTTGCTGGCCGGACTAGCGCAGCTGCGATCAACCCGATCGCCAGGGCTCTGGTTATCAGGGACAGCATGTTGCTTTCTTCCTCCCGCCGGTGCTCCTCGTGTCCGTAGCTTATCGCAGCGCCTGCCTTCCGTCACTGACGGTGCATAAGGTAACACCTTGGGAGCGCTGCATGCAGTCAAACAGCTAGCTCCATAGCGTCTGCAAGAAGCTTAAGCCCAGGAGGACGTGGACATGTTTTGCAACTGCGCGCTTCATCGGCGCGGCGTATTCAAGCTTGCGGCTGCCTTTGCTGCGGCCGTTGGTACTGCCGAGGCGAACTCTGCAGAGGCACAAAGTGCTTCGCCATTTGTGAGCGGGAGCGGCGGCGCGCTCCCGGCCAGGAGCGAGTTCGTTGTTCGCGGCGGCCACGTGCTCACCATCGATCCAAACGTCGGCGACCTGCCTAATGGCCAGGTGCATGTCCGGGACGGCGCAATTGTTGCGGTTGGCAGCAACCTCAATGCGCCCAACGTCCCGGTGATCGAGGCCCGGGACATGATCGTGATGCCCGGCTTTATCGATACGCATTGGCACCTGTGGTGCACGGCTTTGCGGCTCATCGTTCGCGCTGACGATCCCAAGGAGGGGTACTTTCCGACCACCGTCAGGGTGGGGCGTCACTACACACCTCAGGACTCTTACATTGGCGTGCGCCTGGGGGTCGCCGAAGGGCTGTTGTCCGGCATCACCACTGTACACGACTGGTCGCACAACACGGTCTCGCCGGAGCACGCCGATGCTGAAATTCAGGCGCTGAAAGACCTCGGTGTTCGCGCCCGTTTCTCGTACGGAACGGCCCAAGGTTACCCGGCCGACAAGACAATGGACTTGGCCGATCTCGCTCGTGTTCAGAAGCAAGGGACCGCAGGCGATGGAATGCTGAGCATTGGCGCCTGCCTTCGCACCCCCGGGCCCGCCGGCGCGCGCGGATCAATTCCGGTCGATCTATTCCGCACCGAATTCGATGCGGTGCGGAAGCTTGGCTTGCAGGCGACGATCCGTTGTGGCCCAAAGAACCTCATCGATCTGATGGGCAGGAATAACCTGCTCGGACCCGACATGCTGCTTGTGCATCCTCAAGGCATGACGGGCGATGAACTCAAGATGATCGGAGACACCAAATCACCCTGGAGCATCGCCCCGGTCATCGAGATGTCCTACTCGGCCGTGCGTAACGGCACCATCCAGTATTCCGAACTGAACGCTATGGGCGTCCAGCTTGGGCTTTCGATCGATGCCTCAGCCGCGACAAACGCGGATTTCTTCAACGTGATGCGGGCGTTGATGTGGTCTGACTGGCAGCGCACCGGCACCCCTCTCCGCCTGAAGCCGAAACGGCTCGTCGAATTGGCCACCATCGAAGGAGCAAAATTGCTCGGCATTGCCGACAAGACAGGCTCGCTGACGCCGGGCAAGCGTGCGGACCTCGTCATGATCAGAACGAAGGACATCAATATGGCGCCGGTGCGGGACCCCTACTACGCGATCGCGTTTNAAAGTCAGCCATCGAATGTGGACACGGTCTTGGTCGATGGTCGCATGCTCGTTCGCGGCGGCAAGCTGATCGCAGTTGACGTGCCTACGCTGGTGCGAGAGGCAGCGGCATCCGCGCGTGGCGTCGAAGAACGAGCGAGCCGAACGTAGTTCTGCCAGCTCCTCTCCCGCTCGCTTCCGCCGCCGTTTTGCGCCAAACTAAGTTCAAGTGCGCACAAGCACCGGGCCAATGCGAGTGGCTGCCTGGAAGGCAGTGCGCAAGGGAGGGACGACCGCGATGACGATCGCATTCACGATCAATGGGAAAGCTGCATTCAGTGATGCTCCGTCGGATACTCCCCTTCTTTGGGTGATCCGGGAGGGCTTAAAGCTCACCGGCACAAAGTTCGGTTGCGGCGCCGGACTATGTGGCGCCTGCATGGTGCACATCGACGGTAAGCGGGCCTATTCATGCCAGACGCAACTCTCGAACGTGAGCGGCAAGGCCGTGACCACGATTGAGGGCTTGTCGCCGGACTCCAATCATCCGGTTCAAAAGGCCTGGGTTGCCGAACGAGTACCCCAGTGCGGCTACTGCCAAAGCGGCCAGATCATGAGCGCGGCCGATCTCCTCAAGCACAATCCCAAGCCCACCCGCGACGAGATCGTAGAACACATGAGCACGAACATCTGCCGCTGTGGGACCTACCAACGCATCGTGCGCGCCGTCGAGCGCGCCGCGAAGGAGGGCTGATCATGAACACTCATGTCACCCTGTCCCGCCGTGAGGTGATGGTCGGTGTTGCCGGTCTCACCTTCGCTTTTGCCGCTCGCCAGCCGGTGGGAGCCGCAGTGATCGCCGCCGACACCAGCGGCCAGGCGCTCACACCATGGGTCAGTATCGCGTCCGACGGCACGATCACCATCCTTTCGGCTGCGACCGAGATGGGTCAAGGGTCGATGACGTCGCTCCCTCTGATCATCGCCGAGGAGCTTGATGCCGATTGGGACAAGGTGAGAATCGTTCCGGCGCCTCCGGTCGAAAAGATCTACGGCAATCCCGGATTTGGCGGCATGATGTACACTGCCGGCTCGAACGCGGTGACAAGCAATTACAAGAATCTCCGATTGTTCGGTGCGCAGGCGCGCCGCGTCCTGTTAAGCAACGCGGCGAAAACGCTGGNCGTAGCTGAGAGCGAGCTTACGACTGAGCCGAGCCTAGTCGTGCACGCGAAGTCGGGTCGGAAGCTCAGCTACGGCGAGATCGCAGCCAAAGCTGAGGTGCCGGCCGAAGCTCCGGCGGTTCTGCCCGAGGACCTGAAGAAGCCGGCGCAATTCCGTCTTATCGGCAAGGACGTGATGCGCGCAGAGCTGCCGCGGAAGGTGAACGGCAGCGCACAGTATTCGATCGATGTGCAGCTACCTGGAATGCTCTACGGCGCGNTGGTGCGAGCTCCGGTCGAAGGTGCGAAGCCTGAAAGATTCGACGAGGCGAAGGTTCTGGCGGTCAAGGGAATGGTCAAAACCGTACCCCTGCCATGGGGTGTCGGCGTCATCGCCGAGACTCCATGGGCGGCTTTCGCGGCGCGGAACGAAATCGAAAGGACCGCTACCTGGAGCAAGGACGGCAACGCCTGGGGCTTCGACAGCGAGAAGGGTCTTGAGGCCTTCGCCAAAACCGCGCTGGATCCAGACGCCAAGGCGACGGACTGGTTCAAACTCGGCGACGTGCGCGCTGAGCTGCCCAAGGCTGCATCGACGTTCGCGGCCGAGTATCTCTGTGACTACGCGTATCACGCGCAAATGGAGCCACTGAACGGCGTCGCCTCGGTCTCGCCGGCAGGCGACACTGCGGAAATCTGGTGCGGCACTCAGAGTCAAACGATGGCGGTCGAGGCGACCGCAAAAGCGCTCGGGATTGAACGTGACAAGGTCAAGCTTCACGACACGCTAATCGG
>C688J18823_10000542_pt1 | contig 22028 bp, 22 predicted proteins | sample HopSoiMetagenom1_FD_18823 | JGI IMG/M metagenome (IMG submission 18823) | reverse complement strand
GCACGAACGAGCATCCGGGCGACTACCGCTCCTCGGGCTGCACCGCGTGCCACGTCGTCTATGCCAACGACCGCGAGGCTGCGCATTCGGGGCCTTACGCGTCGCACGGCCATGACGGCCGCAGCGCGAGCCTCGATCCGACGATCCCCAAGGACCGCTCCGGCCATCCGATCCGCCACGAGTTCACGCGCGCGATCCCGTCGTCCCAGTGCATGGTGTGCCACATGCACCAGCCGAATATTTTCGTCAACAGCTTCTACGGCACGACGATGTGGGACTACGAGGCCGACGCGGAAGCGATGTGGCCGAAGAAGCAGCGCTATCCCACGGATGCGCAGCGCCGCCGCATCAACGAGCGCAATCCGGAAGCGGCCGCGGCGCTCGGCAACTGGGGCGAGGTGAGCTTCCTCAAGGACGTGTGGATGCTCAACCCGAAGCTGCGCGACACGCAGTTCTCCGACTACCACGGGCACGGCTGGAACTTCCGCGCGGTATTCAAGCGCGATCGCCGCGGCACGCTGCTCGACAAGGACGACCGGCCGGTTGCGGACGAAGATCCGCAGAAATTCAAGAAGGCGGTGCACCTGAAATCCATCCACCTCGAAGCCGGCATGCATTGCGTGGATTGCCACTTCTCGCGCGACGCGCACGGCACAGGTGAGATCCATGGCGAGGTCGCGGCCGCGGTCGAAGTGGATTGCGCCGACTGCCACGGCACGGCCTCGCGTTATCCGACGCTGCGCACGTCGGGCCCGGCGGCACCCGCGGGCGGGACGGATCTATCGCTCCTGCGCACCCCCGACGGGCGCCGGCGCTTCGAGTGGCGCAGCGGTGCGCTCTACCAGCGCTCGGTGGTGCAGCCGGGCCTCGAGTGGAAGCTCTCGCTCGTCAAGGACTCGGTGGATCCCAAGCACCCGCAGTACAACGCCAAAGCGGCGCGCGCGAAGCTTGTCGCGCGCGGCAGCTACGACAACTATGCGCAGACCGCGAACGCATCGGTGCCGGAGAAGGAGCGCGCGCACCGCGACGACAGCATGACGTGCTACAGCTGCCATTCGTCGTGGGCGACGAGCTGCTCCGGCTGCCACCTGCCGATCGAGGCCAACTGGAAGACCGAGCGCTTGCACTTCGAAGGCGGCGCGAGCCGCAACTTCGCCACGTACAACCCGCAGGTGGTGCGCGCCGACATGTTCCAGCTCGGCCGCCACGGCAGCGTGAAGAACGGCCGCATCGCGCCGGTGCGCTCGTCCTCCGCGCTGGTGCTCTCGTCCACCAACGCGAACCGCGAGCGCATCTACGTGCAGCAGGCGCCGACGTCAGCGAGCGGTTATTCGAGCCAGGCCTTTGCGCCGCACTACCCGCACACCGAGCGAAAGCGCGAGACGAAGGGCTGCGCCGACTGCCACCTTTCCGCCTCGAACGACAACAACGCGATCATGGCGCAGCTCCTCCTGCACGGCACCGGCTTCGTCAACTTCGTCGGCTTCAACGCCTGGGTGGGCGAGGAGCGCCATGTGGAGGCCGTGCAGGTCACCGAATGGGAAGAACCGCAGGCGGTGATCGGCAGCTACCTGCACCGGCACGCCTTTCCGGACTGGTACGCCGCGCACGAGAAGCGCGGGCGCGAGCTCGGCGAGGCGCACGATCACGGCACGCGAGGGCGCGTCGGCTGCCTGCAGCTTCGCGGCGAATACCTGCATGCCGCGGAAGGCGCTGGCGGCTATCGCGTCTACGACGTCGCCTCGGTCGCCAACAAGGGCGTGTCGCAGCGCATTCTCAGCGCGCCTTTTTCCCCGCGCGGGCAGAACACCCACGTCGCCTCGCGCGATGCCACTTGCGTCGCGCTGCCCACCAATCAGCCAGTCGCGCCTTTCAAGAACGAGGGCAGCCGCATGCGCGAGGAGAACCTCGAGCAGCCGATGCACGCGATCTACAGCTACGCCGCGGTGAGCGACGCGGCCGAGGGACTTATCCTGGTCGACGTGGACACGTTGCAGGACGGCGAGCCGCGCAACAACTTCCTGCGCCGCGCGCTCACGTGGGATGGTGGCGGCGTGCTGCGCGGCGCGCGACACGTCACGCTCGGCGGGCATTACGCGTACGTGGCGGCCGATGCCGGGATCGTGGTGGTGAACCTCGACCAGCCGCTACAGCCGCGCGTCGCCGCGGTGATCCCTATGACCGGCGCGCGCGCCACGGCGCTGCAGTTCCGCTACCTCTTCATTGTCGACGGCTCGGGCCTGCGCGTCGCCGACGTCAGCGTGCCCGAGCGTGCGCGCCTGCTGCCCGCGACCGTGGCGCTGGGCGATGCACACCGCGTCTACGTCGCGCGCACCTATGCGTACGTTGCCGCCGGGCGGCAGGGCCTCGCTATCGTGGACGTCGAGAATCCGGAGCAGCCCAAGCTGCATTCCCTCTTCGATGCCGGCGGCAAGCTCGCCGATGCGCGCGACGTGGTGATCGCCAGCACCAACGCCTCGCTCTTCGCCTACGTCGCGGACGGCCGCAACGGTCTCAAGGTAGTGCAGCTGACCGCGCCCGATACGCAGCCCAAGTTCTATGGCTTCAGCCCGGAGCCCAAGCCGCAGCTGATCGCGTGGCGCGCGACGCGCAGCCCTGCACTCGCGCTCTCGCGCGGCCTCGAGCGCGACCGGGCAGTGGACGAGACCGGCCACCAGGTCGCCGTGTTCGGCCGCGTCGGCTCGCGTCCCTTTACCGTCGAGGAGCAGCGCCGCCTGTACCTCAAACCGGATCTGACGCCGTGGACCGTTCGCTAGCCGTCATCGGATTGCTTTTCGCCGCCGCTGCGCTGGCAGGGCCGTTGCCCCAGCAGGCGCCGGGACGCTCGCTCGGGGTGGGGAGCTGCGCGAGCAGCCTGTGCCACGGCTCCGTGCAGCCGTGGAAGGAAAGCGGCGTGCAGCAGACGGAATACGTGACCTGGTCACGAAGCGATCGTCATGCGCGCGCCTACGACACCCTGCTCACCGAGCGCTCGTTCGACATCGCGCGCAAGCTCGGCCTTAAGCAGCCGGCGCACGAGGCGCCCGTGTGCCTCGACTGCCACGCGCATAACGTGCCCAAGGAACGCCGTGGCGCGCAGTTCGCGATCTCCGACGGCGTCGGCTGCGAGGCCTGCCATGGACCCGCCGAGCGCTGGATCAAGGGACATGTCGAACGGGGCGCGAGCCGCCGCAGCAACGTCGCGCACGGGCTCTTCCCGACGCGCGACGTGGTCGCGCGCGGGCGCCTTTGCCTCAGCTGCCACATGGGAAATACCGACAAGCTGGTGACCCACCGCATCATGGCGGCCGGACATCCGCGCCTGAGCTTCGAGATGGATACCTTCACGCATCTCCAGGCGGCGCACTACGGCGGCGGCCGCGGCGTGGACGCGGTCGAAGGCCTGTCCGACGGCGTGCGCAGCTGGGCTGTCGGCCAGGCGCTCAGCGCCGAGTCGCTGCTGGCGCTCCTCGTCGATCCGGTGCGCGGCCGCGACGGCTTCTTTCCCGAGCTGGTGCTCTTCGACTGCCATGCCTGCCACCACCCGATGTCGCAGGCGCGCAATGCGGGCTCGCGGCTCGGCGTCGCGCCGGGCGCGGTGCGGTTGAACGACGCGAGCCTCATGATGGTTAGGCACATCGCGCGGCGCGTGGACCCGAAGGGCGCACCGACGCTCGGCCTCGCGATCCAGGATCTCTACGCGAGTATCGCCGCGACGGGCGATACGGTCGGGCAGGCGATCCGGGTGCGCGAAGCGGTGCAGGCACTGCTGCCGCGCCTGGAGGGCTACCGTTTCTCGGCCGAGGACGTCCGCGCGATCGTCCACGGCATCATCGACGACGGTCTTCGCGGACAATACAGCGACTACCAGGGGGCGGAGCAGGCGGCCTTGGCACTGCAGGCGGTCGCGGACTTCATGGCGCGCCGTGGCCTCCTGAGGGCGGCCGCGATCCGCGAGCCGATGAATCGCCTGATGGCAGCGGTGGCGAAGGACGAGGCCTACCGCGCCGACGAATTCACCGCCGCGCTTTACGAATTGCGCACCGGCATGGAAAAGGGAGCCGCCAAGTGAAAGCCAAAGTGACCATCGCCGTCGTCGGCTCGGGGCCGGCCGGGCTGTCGTGCGCCGCGCATGCGGCCGAGCACGGCGTGCCGCACGTGCTGCTCGAGAGCGAGCCGCAGCTCTCCAACACCATCCATCGCTATCAGAAGGGCAAGCACGTGATGGCCGAGCCGGCGGTGCTGCCGCTGCGCAGCGCCGTCACGTTCGTCGCCGGAAAGCGCGAAGCGGTGCTCGGGCGCTGGAGCGAGGACATCACGCGCCACAAGGTCAACATCCGCTACGGCAGCGCCGTGACGAAGATTTCGGGGGCCAAGGGCGCCTTCGAGCTCACGACCGCGGCGGGCGAGACCTGGATCGCCGAGCACGTAGTGCTGTGCATCGGCCTGCAGGGAAACCTGCGCAAGCTCGGCGTTCCGGGCGAGGACCTGGAGAGGGTGCAGTACCAGCTCGACGATGCGTCGGCCTATCGTGGCGAGACCATCGTGGTCGTCGGCGCGGGCGACGCGGCGATCGAGAACGCGCTCGCGCTCGCCGAGGGCAACCGGGTGATCCTCGTCAACCGCAGCGAGGAATTCGCGCGCGCGAAGCAGGAGAACCTCGACCAGGTGATCGCCGCCATCGCCGACGGGCGCATCGAATGCCGCTACGGCACCACCCCCGTGCGCGTCGAGCCCGGGCGGTTCGTCGCCCTGACGCCGCAGGGCGAGCTCGCCATCCCGTGCGATCGGGTGATCGCGCGGCTGGGCGCCATTCCGCCGCGCAAGCTCCTCGAGGCCTTCGGCGTGCGTTTCCCGAGCAGCGATCCGGCGGCCGTGCCGCGACTGTCGGTCACCTACGAGTCGAACGTCCCCGGTCTCTACATCATCGGCGCGCTCGCCGGCTATCCACTCATCAAGCAGTGCCTGAACCAGGGCTACGACGTGGTCGAGTACATCCTCGGCAACGAGGTGAAGCCGGTCGACGAGCCGCTGCTCAAGAAGAAGTTCGCCAAGTTCCCGCGCGACGGCGGCGTCTCGCGCGCGCTCGCGCTGGTACAAAGCCAGGTGCCGCTGTTCGCCGACATGAGCACGCTGCAGCTGCGCGAGTTCATGCTCGAGAGCGAGGTGCATGCGCCGCAGCCCGGCGCGGTGATCTTCCGCAAGGGCGACTACACCAACAGCTTCTTCTCGGTACTGGAGGGCGAGGTGGTGGTCGAGCTCGCCGGCGCGGGCGGCAAGGTGCAGCAGATGACGCTCGGCCGCGGCGAATTCTTCGGCGAGCTGGGCCTGCTGTCCGGGCGGCGCCGCTCGAGCATCGTGCGCGCCGGCAAGGGGTGCATCCTGATCGAGTCGCCGCGCCGCTCGATGCTGAAGCTGATGGGCAACGTCGAGTCGGTGCGCCGCAAGATCGACCACGTATTCCTGCGCCGCGCGGTGCGCGCGTACGTCGCGCCCACGGTGACGGACCACGACCTCGACGAAATGGTGGAGGACGCCGCGGTGCGCACCTTCGCTGCCGGGGACACGGTGTTCAAGGAGGGCGACGCGCCCGACGGGCTGCATCTCATCCGCCGCGGCTCGGTGACCATCTCGCGGACCATCGGCGGGCGCGAAGTCGTGCTGTCCTATGTCGCGGCCGGCAACTACGTCGGCGAGATGGCGCTCCTATCGGACGCGAAGCGCAGCGCGACCGTGAAGGCGGCCGTGACCACCGAAACGGTGGTCCTGCATCCGGACCGGTTCAAGCGCGTGGTCGGCCGCAACGAGGCGCTGCGCGGCGGGATGGAGGCGCGGGTGTTGCAGCGCCTGACGCAGAACGTGAAGCGCGAGGACGAGCCCGATCCGGGCAGCTTGATGAGCTTCCTGGTGAGCCAGGGCCTCGGCGAGGCGACCGATGTCCTGCTCATCGACGAGAGCCTGTGCATCCGCTGCGACAACTGCGAGAAGGCTTGCGCCGACACGCACGGCGGCACCTCGCGCCTGGACCGCCAGGCCGGCCCGAGCTTCGCCAACATCCACGTGCCGACCTCGTGCCGGCACTGCGAGAACCCGCGCTGCATGAAGGATTGCCCGCCCGACGCGATCCATCGCAATGCCAACGGCGAAGTGTTCATCGACGACACGTGCATCGGCTGCGGCAACTGCCAGCGCAACTGTCCGTACGGCGTGATCCAGCTCGCGCCCGCCGGCGGCAAGGGCGGCGGCTCGAGCCTGTGGACCTGGCTTCTCCTCGGTCTCACTGCGGAGCCGGGCCGCCAGCAGGTCAAGGCGAAGAAGGACGAGCAGAAGGTCGCGGTGAAGTGCGACATGTGCAAGGAGCTCTCGGGCGGCCCGGCGTGCGTGCGCGCGTGCCCGACCGGCGCTGCGATCCGTGTCAGTCCGGAGCGATTCCTCGACTACACAGGCCGCTGATTTTGGCTAGAATCGCCCGGTTCCGATTCCCCAGAAAAGAATGACTCACCTCTCGATCAGCCTCGTCCTCGCCGCCGCCGCGGCGTTCAGCACCGGCGCACTCGCGCAGCCCAAGCCGCCCGCCGACAAGGCGCCCGACGCGACGGGCACTTCGGACAAGCCGCACGCCACCATCGAGAGCTTCCACGCGCAGTGCATCGGCTGCCACGGCATCCCGGGCTACAAGACCGCGTATCCGCTCGTCTACCACGTGCCGAAGATTGCGGGCCAGCAGCCGGGCTACATCGTCGCCGCGCTGAAGGCCTACAAGTCCGGCGAGCGCTCGCATCCGTCGATGCGCGGCATCGCCGCGAGCCTCACCGAAGAGCAGATGCAGAAGCTCGCCGAATACTACGGGCAGCCCGCGAAATGAAACCCATCGCTCTCGTCGTGCTGATGATGATCGCGTGCAGCGTCCAGGCGGGCGATGCCGCGAAAGGCCAGAAGAAAGCNTCCGAAGTNTGCGCGGCGTGCCACGGCGCNGANGGCGGCAAGCCTTCAGCGCCGGACCAGCCGGTGCTCGCCGGGCAGTACTACGATTACCTGGTGCAGGCACTCTCCGACTACAAGGTCGGCCGGCGCACCAATCCCATCATGAAGGGCTTCGCCGCGCAGCTGTCCAAGCAGGACATCGACGACCTGGCGACCTGGTTCTCCGGCCAGCAGCGCTCTTCGCTGCACGACCAGCGGTAAGACCTCTTCTTAGATCGTGTTGGCTTCGCGCTCGGCGCGATTGACCAGGTCTTCCCAGAGGTTGTCGGTCGTCTTGCGCAGCATGATCTCGGGCTTGGCCGGCAGCACGAACCACAGGCCGCGCTTCACTTCATCGGCGAGCTCGTGCGGCTGCCACATCACCATGCCGGCGAAGAAGCGGGCCTGCTGCGGCTGGGTCTCGATGATGCGATCGACGATCGTGCTGTCGTAGGCGAGGAAGAGGCCGGGCGCGAGCTGCAGCGACTTGCCGCCGGGGCTCTGCTGGCCCTTCACCATCGCGAAGATGACTTCCGGACCCGTCGGACCGCCGAGATAAACGGGGTCGGCGACCTTCTGCGACGGCAGGTGCTTCGGGAAGAGCTTGCCGAGGGTGAGGTTGGTCGGCTTGTTGACGATGAAGCCGACGTGGCGCTCCTCGCCGAGCGGGCGCGCGAGCAGCACGCTCGAGCCGTAGATGCGGTCTTGCAGCTGGCGCTTCGCCACCAGCAGCACGGTGTCCGAGATGTCCGCCGACCAGGCGAGCGGCGCGTAGATGGCCGTGACGACGACCACGGCCACGATGGAGGACAGAAAGGATAGGAATCGCATCGGCGCCAAGTCTCCGGGTTCGTTGACGCCATCATGCCGATGCGAATGTGTAGGACCCCGCGCGCCTTCTAGTCCGTTCGGGGTCGGAAACCGCGCTGTAGGATTTCGTCTACTGGCGGGCGCGCCGCGCGAGGCAATCGAGGTACGCCGCGCCGTCGGGCGGGGCGTTGTCGCGCTGCGAGCGCCAGACCGTCTCGGCCAGGCATTCGAGCGCCTCGTGGAGCGCCGCGTGCCGCTCGCCATGGCGGGCAACGAGCGCCGCGAAATGCGCAGCGATGCCCGCCGGCTGGTCGATGGAAAGCTGCTCTTCCAGCGCCATGTGCAGGCTCATGTGCAGGAAGGGGTTCGATTCGGCGTAGTCCTTCTCGCGATAGCGCGCCGGGTCGTCGAGAAGCGCGTGGTACTCGGGATGGACTAGCGCCACGTCGGCTGCGAGCGCCTCGATGCCCACCAGCGGCTGGCCGGCGCGGTACTTGCGCCAGGCCTCGAAGAAGGTGTCGCGCACCTGCTCGCGCGTCGGGTTAAACACGCGTCTTCTGCCCGAACTCGCAAAGATCGCGGATCAGGCACTCGGGGCAGCCGGGCTTCCTCGCGATGCAGATATAGCGCCCGTGCAGGATCAGCCAGTGGTGCGCGTTCTGCAGGAACTCGGGCGGCGTGAACTTGAGGAGCTTCAGCTCGACTTCCAGCGGGTCCTTGCCGGGCGCGAGCTTGGTGCGGTTTGCGACGCGAAAGATGTGCGTATCGACCGCCACCGTGGGCTCGCCGAAGGCGGTGTTCAGCACCACGTTCGCCGTCTTGCGCCCGACGCCGGGCAGCGCCTCGAGCGCTTCGCGGTTCCGTGGCACCGCGCCGCAGTGCTTCTCCAGCAGAAGCTTCGACAGCGCCACCACGTTCTTCGCCTTGGTGCGGTACAGGCCGATGCGTTTTATGTATTCCTCGAGCCCGGCGACGCCGAGCTTCGCGATCTTTTCCGGCGTGTTGTATTTCTTGTAGAGCACGTCGGTGGCCTGGTTCACCGACTTGTCGGTCGCCTGCGCGGAAAGCACCACCGCCACCAGCAGCTCGAATGGCGTCGTGTACTTGAGCTCGGTGGTCGGGTTCGGGTTGGCGGCGCGGAAGCGCTCGAAGATCTCGCGCCGCTTGGCGGGATTCATTTGGCCGCGCTATTTGCGTCCGAGCAGCGCCGCCAGGATCGAGCGGCGCGCCTCGGCGTCGTGGGACTGGATGGCGGTTTCCTTGATGCGCTGTTGGCGTCGCCGGCCGCGCTCACCGGCGGCGCGCTTGAGCTCGGCCGTCCACGCAGTCGCAGGGGCGGCCATGTCGATGCAGTCGACCGGGCAGGGCGGCAGGCACAGCTCGCAGCCGATGCACCACTCCTGGACGACCGTGTGCATGAAGCCCTGCGCGCCGACGATGGCGTCGACCGGGCAGGCATCGATGCAGCGCGCACAGCCGATGCAGTGCGCTTCGTCGACGATGGCTATGTTTCGTTTCATGATCTGCCAGTATCGCGGGCGAGTTGCGCATGCGCGACGCGTCCTGCGTCAACCTGGAGTCCGGTGCGCAAATCGTCGTTGGTTTCGCTGCGGGCAAGCATCCGGACATAAGGTAGCACCGCGCGCTCGAGCGCGAGGCTCGCGGTGCGGGCGCACGCGGCGGGCATGTTCGGCACGCAGTAGTGGACGACGCCTTCCTCGATGTAGATCGGGTCGCTGTGCGAAGTCGGCCGCGAGGTTTCGGCGATGCCGCCCTGGTCGATGCCGACGTCGACGAGGGCCGAGCCGCGGCGCATGCGGCGCAGGAGCTCGCGCGGGATGAGCTTCGGCGAGAGCTGGCCCGGCGTGAGTACGCCGCCGATCACGAGATCCGCATCCGCGATCGCCTGGGCCTGCACGCCGGTCTGGTAGACGACATCCGGATAGCTCTCCCGCAGCGTCGCAAAACGCCGCTCGGTCTTCGCGAATACCGTCACCCAGGCACCGATGCCATAGGCGATGGCGAGCGCGTTGGAGCCGACGTTGCCGGCGCCGAGGATCACGACTTTGCCCGGCGGCACGCCGTCGAGGCCGGGTAGCAACACGCCGCTGCCGCCGTTCTGCTTCTGCAGGCACCACGCGCCCGCTTGCACGGCGAGCCGGCCGGCTATCGCCGACATCGGCGAGAGGATCGGCAGTCCTGCTTTTTCGCCGACCGTCTCGAAGGCGATGAAGCGCGCGCCCGACGCGAGCGCCGCGTCCAGGAGTTCGGGGTCAGGACCGAAATGCTGGAAGCCGAAGAGGGTCTGGCCGCGCCGCGGTTTTTCATATTCGGCAGGCTGCAGCTCCTTCACCTTCACCACGAGCTCGCAGTCCCACGCGTTGCCGAGCGTCGCGCCCGCCGCCTGGTACTGCGCGTCGGTGAAACCGACGCCGAGGCCGGCGCCCGGTTCCAGCACGACATTCGACAAAGCGGCGACGCCTTCCGGCGTCAGGGCGACGCGGAACTCGCCATCCTTTATCTCGCGCGGAATGCCGATGCGCATTCGGCGACCAGCTCGGGCCCGCGATAGATGAGCCCGGTGTAGAGCTGCACGAGCGTTGCGCCGGCGGCGAACTTCTCGGCCGCATCCGTGCCGCTCATGACGCCGCCCGCGCCGATAAGCGTGACTTCGCCTTTCAACGCGAAGACCAGCTCGCGCAGGACGTGTGTTGCCCGCTCCTTGATCGGTGCGCCAGAGAGGCCGCCCGCTTCCTTTGCGTGCGCCAGGCCTTCGACCCCGTCGCGCGCGATGGAAGTATTCGTCGCAATCACGCCTTCGATGCCATGGCGCCGCACGGCATCGGCGATGGCCTGGATCTCGGCTGCATTCAGGTCGGGCGCGACCTTGACGACGAGCGGGACGCGCCGGCCATGGCGCTCGGCGAGCGGCTCGCGCAGCGCCGTCATGCGCTTGAGCAGATCGTTCAGCTGGTCCGCTTCCTGCAGCGTGCGCAGCCCTTTTGTATTCGGCGACGAGATGTTGATCGTCACGTACGTGGCGTGTGGGTAGACCTGCTTCAGGCAAAGCTCGTAGTCGTCGATGGCGCGCTCGGCGGGCGTGTCGGCGTTCTTGCCGATGTTGATGCCGAGCACGCCGTTCCAGCGCGCGCGGCGCACGTTGCGGATGAACGCCTCGACGCCGACGTTGTTGAAGCCGAAGCGGTTGATGATCGCCTGGCGGCTCTCCAGACGGAAGAGGCGCGGGCGCGCATTGCCGGGCTGTGGGCGCGGCGTGACGGTGCCGACTTCGAGAAAGCCAAAGCCGAGCGCGCCCAAGGCGTCGATGTGCTCGGCGTTCTTGTCGAGTCCGGCGGCAAGGCCGATGGGATTCGCAAACTCGATGCCCATCGCGCGCACCGGCGCGCGGATGACCGGCGGCGAGAAGAGCGCGGCGACGCCCGCGGTGCGCAGCGCGAGCTGGTGGGCGTTTTCGGCGTCTAGCGAGAAGAGGAAGGGTCGCGCGAGCCCATACAGGCTCACCGAATGTCGTCCCGCATTGCATCCGTGGAGCGGCGGCCAAGACGGCGCCACGCGCCGCCGACGAAGCCCTCGATCGGCTCGAACTTCGACTTGTACGCCATCTTCGGGCTCTCGCGGATCCAGTAGCCGAGATAGAGATAGGGCAGGCCGAGGCGCTTGCATTGCTCGATCTGCCAGAGCACGTTGTAGGTGCCGAAGCTCGCGCCGCGGCGGTCGGGCTCGTAGAACGTATAGACCGACGAGAGGCCGTCGGGCAGGTAATCGACGATCGATACCATCACCAGCTGGCCTGCCTCGCGGAATTCGATGAGGCGCGTATCGACGCGGCTCTGCAGCAGGAAGTGGGAGTACTGGTCGCGGCTATCGTTGTCCATGCCGCCGCCGGAATGGCGCTTGGACTGGTAGCGCAGATAGAGCGCGTAGTGCTCGAGCCGGAACTTGAGCGGCTGCACATGCGCGGTGAGCGTCGTATGCGACTTCCACGCGCGGCGCTGCGAGCGGTTGGCCTCGAACTCGCCCACCGGAATGCGCACCGGCACGCACGCGCGGCAGGCGTCGCAATGCGGGCGGTACGTGAAGATGCCGCTGCGGCGAAAGCCGGCCTTGACGAGATCGCCGTACAGCTCGGTGTTGATGAGATGGCTCGGCGTCGCCACCTGCGAACGCGCCATCCGGTCCGGCAGGTAGCTGCACGGGTAGGGGGCCGTTACGTAAAACTGCAGTACGGCATGCGGCAGGTCGTTAAGTCGTGACAATCCAGTGTCCCGGTGGTGCTGGGTAGTTTACCAAGGGCTCCAGCGCGCGCAAAAAGACGCGGCGTGGAATTTCGCGCGCGCCGAGGGAGGCGAGGAGCGTCGTGTGCATCTGGCAGTCGATGAGAGGGAATTGGCGCGCCTTGAGTTCCCGGACCAGCCCCACCAGGGCCACTTTCGAGGCATCGGTGGCGCGCGAAAACATCGATTCTCCATAGAACATGCGCCCGAGCGCTACCCCGTAGAGCCCGCCCAGGAGCTCGCCCTCCCGCCAGGTTTCGAAGGAATGCGCGTAACCGGCGCGGTGCAGCGCAAGGTAGGCCGAGCGCATCGCGCGCCCGAGCCAGGTGCCTTCCTCGCGGTCGGCGCAGCCGGCGAGCACCCGCTCGAAGGCGGTGTCGATGCGAACTTCGAAGCCTTTGTTGCGCACGCTCTTGGCGAGCGATCGGGGGACCTTGAGCTCCTCGCAGTAGAGCACCATGCGCGGATCCGGCGACCACCAGAGGATCGGCTCCGGCGCGGAATACCAGGGAAACACGCCCCGCCGGTATGCCTGCAGCAACCGCGGCACGGAGAGATCGCCGCCGGCGGCGAGGAGCCCATTGGGGTTCTTCAAGGCCCGCTCGACGGGCGGGAAGGGGTCAGTGGCTTCCAACCACGTCAGCACTTAACCTGTTGGCGACAGTAATCCTCGAGCGGCCGCACCACGCACGAATGGCCGGCCGACTGGTGCGCGGCGTTGCCGTGCTCCATCTGCAGCTTGAAGGCGTACTTGTCGAAGAATTCGTTGAACATCTCGCCGCCGAGCGTGCCCACCGCATGAATTTCGTCGGTCGCGGCCTCGTGCGCGAGCAGGATCGCCGCCAAGGGCTGGGGCGCCGGCCCCGCGACGACACGCGCGCCTTCGGCGGGGTCGTACTGGCTGTGCTCGGAGCAGCAGTGGATCACCGAGCCGAACTTGTTGCGCGCACTCTTCTCCGCGCGATAGCTGATGAAGCTGATGTCCTTGGTCGGATAGGTCAGCCGGTGCGCGCAGATGGCGGAGTAAGCGACGATCGAGCGCTCGCCGCCGACGCCCCCGTGCCAGGCATAGCTTTGCTTGTTCGCCGTCTGCAGGTGCACGGCCGCCGCCGCCGGCCGGCCGAGATTCAGGAGGAAGCACGGCGTCGCCGCGTACGGGTAATGGAAGATGAGGTTGCGCTCGCGCGGGATCGATTTCCCGAGGAGCGGCGCGCCTTTCTCGTCGACCAGGCGCGTACGCGTATAGAAGCGGGGCTGCGAGTCCGCCGCGAGCACCGGTGAGGCGGCAGCCGCCGCCGACGCTACGCAGAAACCGATGAACTCGCGACGCTCCATCGCCCTACAGGTTATAGCCTTTTTCGTTATGCAAGACGGTGTCGAGGCCCTCGGTTTCTTCCTCGCCCGCGACGCGCATGCCGACCAGCGCCTCGCAGATCTTGAGGAGCACCCAGGTCAGGATTCCCGACCACACCAGCGTGACCAGCACGCCGCCGAGCTGCACGGCGACCTGGCCTGCCATCGTCTGGCCTTCCGGATAGCCGATGCCGCCGAACATGGTCGCGGCGAACACGCCGGTCAGCGTCGTGCCGACGATGCCGCCCACGCCGTGCACGGGAAAGACGTCGAGCGAATCGTCCACGCCGAGCGCGCGCTTCATGTAGTTCGTGGCGAAGAAGCACACCAGGCCGGCGATGAGCCCGATGGCGATCGCGCCCATCGGACCGACGAAACCCGAGGCCGGCGTGATCGTGCCGAGGCCCGCCACCATGCCCGTGACAATGCCGAGCACGGAAGGCTTGCCGAAGCGGACCCACTCGCAAACCATCCAGGCGAGCGACGCGGTCGCCGCGGCGATGTGCGTGACGAGCATCGCCATCGCGGCGGAGCCGTCGGCGGCGAGCGCGCTGCCGGCGTTGAAGCCGAACCAGCCGACCCACAGCATGCAGGCGCCGGCGACGACCATCGTCATGTTGTGCGGCGGCATCGCCGTGTCCGGAAAGCCGCGCCGGCGTCCGAGCGCCAGCGCGCAGACGAGCGCGGCCATGCCGGCGTTCGCGTGCACCACCGTGCCGCCGGCGAAATCCATCAGGCCCATCTTCTGCAGCCAGCCGTCGCCCCACACCCAGTGCGCGAGCGGCACGTACACGACGAGCAGCCATAGCACGCTGAAGATCAGCATGCCGGAGAACTTCACGCGCTCGGCGTAGGCGCCGACGACGAGCGCCGGCGTGATGATGGCGAAGGTCATCTGGTACATGCAGAACAGCGTCTCGGGAATGCTGCCCTTTACGGTCTTCACGTCGATGCCGGCGAGGAACGCCTTGCCGAGGCCGCCCCACCACGGACCCGGATCGCCGAACGCGATGCTGTAGCCCACCGCCACCCAGGCGAGCGTCACGACGCAGGTGATGGCGAAGCACTGCATGAGCACCGAAAGCACGTTCTTCGCGCGCACCAGCCCGGCGTAGAAAAGCGCGAGCCCGGGCAGCGTCATGAAGAGCACCAACGCGGTTGCGACGATCATCCAGGCGGTGTTGGCGCCGTCGAGTTTCGGTGGGTCCGCAGCGAGCGCAAGGGGCGTGTGCACCAGGAACGGGACGGCGAGCCAGGACTTATGCATGCGGAACTCCTCCCCTTTTATAAACGCGAGCATAACTTAGCGAATGTCTTCCGCGTGGAAGCCGAACGCACCCCGTTTTCGATCTGCAAACCACAGGCGCAGCGTCGTACCGACCGTGCGGAAGGCGATGTCCTTCCACGGAATATCGGCCTCGTCGAAGAGCGCGACTTCCAGCGTTTCCTCTCCCGGCGCGAACTCCAGGTTGCGCAACCGGGCGAGGTAGAAGACGTGCACCTGGTTCACCGCCGGCACCGAGATCAGGCTGAAGGCGGGGCCGAGCTCGACGTTGGCGCCGGCTTCCTCGACCGTTTCCCGCACCGCGGCCTCGCCGACGGTTTCGGCGTTCTCCATGAAGCCCGCCGGCAAGGTCCAGTATCCATAGCGCGGCTCGATGGCGCGCCGGCAGAGGAGAAGCTTGCCGTCATGCTCCGGGATCGTGCCGACCACCATCTTCGGGTTCTGGTAATGGATCTCGCCGCATTCGTCGCAGACAAACCGCTCGAGCGTGTCGCCGGGCGGCACGCGCCGCACGACCTTGGCGCCGCAATTAGCGCAGAACTTCATCGGTCAGCTCGGCCAGCGAGCGGATTTCCCGATCCGGCATGAAGCCGAGTCGGTCCACCGGGGCGTCGCTGCGGTTGATCCAGTAGACATGGAAGCCGAAGGACTTGGCGCCGAGCGCGTCCCAGCAGTTGGACGAGACGAACCCGATGCGCTCCTTGGGCGTATCGAGCGTGCGCACCGCGAGCTCGTAAACCTGCGGCGCGGGCTTATAGACCTTCAGCTCGTCCACCGAAATCACCGCGTCGAAACGCAGGCCGGAACTTCGCACCAGCGGCTGCAGGAGATCGGGCGAGCCGTTGGAGAGGATGGCTTTCTTCATCGTCAGGCGCGAGAGCGCCTTCGGCACTTCCGGAAAAGGCGCGAGCGCGAGGTATTCGGCCATCAGCGTTTCCAGGTGCGGCGCGGCATCGAGGCCGAGCAGCGCGCACGAATAAGCGAGGGCGTCGCGCGTGACCGTGGAAAAAGGCACATAGCGCTGCATGAGACTGCGCTGCCAGGTGTATTCGAGCTGCTTCGAGCGCCAGAGCTGCGAGAGCTGCGCGCCTTTGCCCGGGAAGCAGGTTTCGCAGCGCCGCACCACCGAGTGAACGTCGTACAGCGTTCCGTACGCGTCGAAAACCAGCGCTTCTATGCTCATGTAAACTGGATTAAACCATGCTCGACCGCTACGACGAGCTGTATCGCAGCTTCCGCTGGAACGTGCCGCCGCGATACAACATCGCGCGCGCGTGCTGCGGCCAATGGGCGGCGGATCGCAGCCGCTTCGCGCTCTATTGGGAGGACGAATCCGGCGCGAGTGCGGCGTTCTCCTTCTGGGACATTCAGCTCGCCGCGAACCGTCTTTCGAATGCGCTGGCCGGCCTTGGCGTGAAGCGCGGCGACCGCGTCGCCATCATCCTGCCGCAGCGTCCCGAGACCGCCATCGCGTACATGGCGATTTTCCAGATGGGCGCGATCGCGCTGCCGTTGTCGCACCTTTTCGGCCCGGAGGCGCTCGAATACCGCATCAATCACGCCGGCGCGAGCGTCGCCATCGTCGAGCCCACCACCATCGCCAACCTGTGGAAGGTGAAGGACAAGCTGCCGGAGTTGAAGCACGTCATCGGCGTGGGCGGCGCGCGGGAATCGGGTGTTCACTCCTGGGACGCATTGCTTAGCAAGGCAGCTACCCAGTTCACGATGCTCGACACCGCCGCCGACGATCCGGCCATCATCATCTATACGAGCGGCACCACCGGCGCGCCGAAGGGTGCGCTGCAGGCGCATCGGCTGGTGATCGGAAATCTGACCGGGTTCGTGCATTCGCACGACTTCTTCCCGCAGCCGGGGGACGTGTTCTGGTCGCCGGCCGACTGGGCGTGGGCGGGCGGGCTCTTCGATGCGCTGCTGCCGACATGGGCATTCGGCGTGCCGATCCTCGGCTATCGCGGGCGCTTCGATGCCGAGCGTGCGTATTACCTGCTCGAGAAATACGGCATCCGCAATTCGTTCCTGTTCCCGACCGCTCTCAAGCTCATGATGAAGGCCGTTCCAGAGCCGAGGAAGCGATACCAGCTGAATCTTCGATCGATCATGAGCGCCGGAGAATCGGTCGGCGTCACCGTGATCGAGTGGGCGAAGAGCGAGCTCGGCGTGACCATCAACGAGATGTTCGGGCAAACCGAGATCAACTATGTCGTGGGCAATTGCCAGGCGGCCTGGCCGGTCAAGCCGGGCTCGATTGGGCGGGCGTACCCGGGGCATCGCGTGGCGGTGATCGACGACAAGGGCAACGAGCTGCCCGCGGGCGAGCTGGGCGAGATCGCCATCGATCGCAAGAACGATCCCGTGTTCTTCCTCGAGTACTGGAAGAACCCGCAGGCGACGAAGGACAAGTTCGTGGGCGACTGGGGCACCACCGGCGACCAGGGAAAAATGGATGACGACGGTTACTTCTGGTACCAGGGGCGCTCCGACGACGTCATCAAGAGCGCGGGCTATCGCATTGGGCCGGCGGAGATCGAAAGCTGTCTCGTCAAGCACCGCTCAGTGATGAACGCCGCCGTGATCGGCAAGCCCGACGAGACCCGCGGCGCGATCGTGAAAGCGTTCATCGTGCTGCAGCCGGGCGAGTCGCCCTCGCAAGCGCTGATCGAAGACATCCAGACCCACGTGCGCGGACGCCTCGCGCCCTACGAGTACCCGCGCGAGATCGAGTTCATCGATGCGCTGCCGATGACCACCACCGGCAAGGTGCAGCGCAAAGAGCTGCGCAAGCGCGAGGAAGCGAAGCTCTCGGTTCGCGAGTGAAGCGCGTCTTGCTCGTGGGCGCGGGCCATGCGCACGCGCGACTTCTCGCGGCGCTGGCGCTCAAGCCGCTCTACGGCGCGCGCATGGCGCTCGTCTCGCCCGAGCCGCGCCAGATCTATTCGGCGATGCTGCCCGGCGTGATTGCCGGCCACTACCGGCGCGAGGAAGCCGAATTCGACGTCGCCGAACTCGCGGCGCGCGCGAGCGTCGATTACCTCCCGGCGCGCATCGTCGGCCTCGACGCGGCCGGCAAGACGGCGACGCTCGATGATGGCCAGCAAGTGCACTACGACTTCGCCTCGCTCAACGCCGGCTCGACGATTTCGCAGGCGGTGCCGGGCGCGGCGGACCACACCCTCGCGGTAAAGCCGTTCGAGCGGCTGCTCGACAAGCTCAGGCAGGTGTCGCACGTGGCGATTGCGGGCGGCGGCGCGGCAGGCGTCGAGCTCGCGATGGCGCTGCGCCAGCGCGGCGGCGAGGTCACCATTTATTCCGAGCGTGCGGGTTTCGCGCCGCCGCTCGCGCGCCGCGTGGAGCGTGCTTTGCGCCGGCGCGGGGTCGACTTCCGTCCCGGGATGCGCGTCGATTCGGTCGAGCCCGGGCCGGTGGTGATCTCGGGGACGTCGCGCCAGCAGTTCGACCTAGTGCTGTGGGCGAGCGGCCCTGCGCCGCATCCGTGGCTCGCGATGAGCGGCCTCGCGCTCGACGATCGCGGCTTCGTGCGAGTCAACGAGACGCTCCATAGCGTGTCGCATCCGCACGTCTTCGCGGTGGGCGACTGTGCCGGCCTCGGCGAAGCCAAATCCGGCGTCAACGCCGTTCGCCATGGCGCCGTGCTCGAGCAAAACCTGCGCAACCTCGTGGCGGGCACGCCGCTCGTCCATTACGAAATCGATCCGCACGCGCTCCTCATCCTGACGTGCGGCGCGCGCTATGCGATCGCCTCCCGCGGCAGCTGGAGCGCCGAAGGGCGGTGGGCGTGGTGGTGGAAGTACTGGATCGACCGGCGCTGGATGAAGCAACTGCGCGGCGAAGTGAAAGCCGAGCTTAGCGGGGAACCTTCGCGCTGACGAGGATTTTGCCGTCGGCCTCGATGGCAAGCTCGCCCTTCTGGTTGTGCGCCGTGCCGCGCAGCACGCAGATGCCGCCCTTGTGCTTGGGCTTGTCGAGCTTCTCGGTGACCGTCCATTCCGTGCGCACCGTATCGCCGGGCCGCACCGCCGCCTTGAAGCGGCAGGCGTGCTCGAGATACGCGATGGCGGTGCCCGAAAAGTACATGCCGACCGGCGCCGAAATGAGGGCAGAGGTGAAGGGCCCGTGCAGGATGCGGCCGCCGAAGCGCGTCTTCTTCGAGAACTGCTCGTCGACGTGCAGCGGATTGAAGTCGCCGAACATTCCCGAGCCGAGCACGAGGTGCGTCTCGGTCACCGTGAGGCTGGTACCAAAGCGATCGCCGACTCGAACCTCGTCGTACCACTTCCCCGGGAACATGACTTATTATGCAGCCTCCTTGGAGGAGGAGAAAAAATGAGAAGACTCATTGCTGCAAGACTCATTGCTGCAATTCTGGCGGCGGCACCGGTCATCACGTTCGCCGCGTATCCGGATCGCCCGATCAAGATGATCGTGCCCTGGGCGGCGGGCGGAGACACCGACAACATCTTCCGGCCGTTCGCGCCGCTCCTGCAGAAGCACATCGGCGGCACGGTAGTGATCGCGAACGTCGGCGGTGCTTCCGGCACGAAGGGCGCGAAGGAAGCGAAGGACTCGCCGGCCGACGGCTACAGCATTCTCGCCGTGCACGACTACATTCATTCCACGTACTGGGCCGGCGTGGCGGACGTCAATTACACCGACTTCGAGCCGATATGCCTCATCTCCTCGACGGCCTCGGTGCTCACCGCGAGCCCGAAGACGCCGTGGAAGAATTTCCAGGAATTCCTTGCGGATGCGAAGAAGCGCCCAGGCCAGATCACGGTGGGCGCGACGCTCGCTTCCACCAGCCACTTCTTCCCGGCGCTCATCGAGCAGCAGGCCGGCATCAAGTTGAAGTACGTTTCCTACGAAGGGCTCGCGCCGCGCATGAACGCGATCCTGGGCGGACACGTCGATCTCACCGACTCGAACCTCACGCAGAAGGGCAAGGTCGACGCCGGCCAGCTCAAGTTCCTCGCCATCGCGACGGAGAAGCGCCATCCCGAGATGCCTAACGTGCCGACGCTAAAAGAGCTCGGCGTGAACGTGGTCTACGACGTGAACCGCGGACTCCTGCTGCCGAAGGGCACGCCGAACGAGGTCATCTCGAAGGTCGGCGCCGCCTGCGCCGCGGCGGCCAAGGAGCCCGAGTTCGCCAAGGCGATGAAGCTGCAGGGTACCGACGTGCGTTACATGGACCGCGGCGCGTACACGAAGTGGCTCAAGGAGAACGACGACTTGAATCGCAAACTGGCGAAAGACCTCGGCTTGCTCAAGCGTTGAAGCTCACCCGGGACGGGTGGACCGGGCTCGCCTGCCTGATAGGCAGCCTGGTTCTTTTCGCGTTCACGCTCGGGCTGCGCGACAACCCCCTGGTGCCGATCGGGCCCGGCTTCTATCCGCGCATCGTGCTGGCGATTACCGCCGTGCTTGCAGGCTGGGTTCTGCTGCAATCGTTCTGGCAGCCGGTGCGCGCCGGCAAAGGCGGCGAGAACTATAGCCTCGTCGCAGGCGTGTTCGCCGTCTTCTTCCTGTACGTGGGCGCGATGCCGTTCCTCGGCTTTCGCATCTCGACCGTGCTGTTCATGGCCGCGCTGCAATGGACGCTCGAGCCGCCGCGTGCAGCGAAAGCCCGGGTGGTCCTCGGCGCGACCGCGCTCATCACCACGGTCGTGAGCTACTACCTCTTCGAGGGTTACCTCCAGGTGCTGCTGCCGCGTGGCCGCTGGACGGATTTTTAAGATGTACGAGCTGCTCCTCGACGGCATCCAGAACCTGCTGCACCTGAAGTACTTCGTGCCGCTCGCCATCGGCACGCTGATCGGCGTGATCGGCGGCGCGATGCCCGGCATCACCAACACCATGACGGTGATCATGGTGCTGCCCTTCACGTTCGGCCTGGAGCCGCTGCAGGGATTGTCGGCGATGATCGGCGTCTATATCGGCGGCGAGTCGGGCGGCCTGATCACCTCGTGCCTGCTCGGCATCCCGGGCAAGCCCTCGTCGGTGGCGACCATGTTCGACGGCTACCCGATGTCGCGCAAAGGCGAGCCGGGCAGGGCGCTTTGGCTCGGCATCTGGGCGTCGTTCTTCGGCGGCCTCTTGGGCGGCATCTTCCTCGTCGGCACGACGGGGCCGCTGGCATCGCTCGCGCTTGCGTTCGGGCCGTGGGAGTACTTCTCGCTTTTCATCTTCGCGCTGTCGATGGTCGCCGGCCTCACCGGCGCTTCCATTGCCAAGGGCTTGTTATCGGGCGCGGTCGGCCTCGTCATCACCATCATCGGCAATGACCCGGTGATGGGGCAGCCACGCTTGACCTTGGGCATCGGCTGGCTGGAAGGCGGCATTCCGTTCCTGCCGGTGCTGATCGGCGTCTTCGCTTTCGCGCAGATCATGGGCGACGTGGAGAAGATGGGGCGCTCAGCGGTCGATCCGGCGGCCGAGCTCATCATTCCCAAGCTGGTCGTCTCGCACGCGAAGGTGATCTGGGAGATCCTGTCGCGGCCGGTGATGCTGCTCTGGACCTCGTTCGTCGGCGTCCTGATCGGCGTGCTGCCCGCGATCGGCGGCAGCGCCGCGAACGTCATGGCGTACGACCAGGCGAAGAAGTTCTCGTCGCACCCGGAGCGCTTCGGCACCGGGACACCGGAGGGCATCATCGCCTCCGAGGCGGCCAACAATTCCAACGTCGGCGGCTCGCTCGTCACCATCATGGCGTTCGGCATCCCGGGCGACGCGGTGACGGCGGTGATGCTCGGCGCGCTCACCATCCACGGCATCCAGCCGGGGCCGCTCTTCATCTCCCAGGAGCCGAAGCTCGCCTACGGCATTTTCGCCGCGTACATCCTGGGCCACTTCATCATGATCGCCATCATGCTGGTCGGCGTGCGCTGGTTCCTGCGCATCGTCCTCGTGCCGAAGTCGATCCTTTTCCCGATCATCCTGGTGCTCTGCGTGGTCGGCGCCTACGCGCTCAACAACACGATGGCGAACGTCTACGTGCTGGTGCTGTGCGGGCTCCTCGGCTACGGGATGGTGAAGGGCGGGCTGCCGCTCGCGCCGCTGATCCTCGGCGTGATCCTCGGTGACCAGATCGAGATCAACCTCGTGCGCTCGCTCATGACGGACGACAACCTGTGGCTCTTCTTCACCCGGCCGATCTCCGGGCTGCTCCTCTTCCTGTCGGTGGCCTCGGTCCTCTTCGCGCTCTGGCAGCACAAGCGCGGGCAAAAAAAAGACGCCGTCCCGGAGGACGGCGCCGATTTCTAGCAGCTTGGCGAATTAGTTGGTGA
>C688J18823_10000540_pt1 | contig 22098 bp, 20 predicted proteins | sample HopSoiMetagenom1_FD_18823 | JGI IMG/M metagenome (IMG submission 18823) | reverse complement strand
CGCGTGTTATCGCCTTCGAGCGGCTCGACCTTGATGACTTCGGCGCCGAGGTCGGCCAGCATGAGCCCGCAGGAGGGGCCCATCACCATGTGCGCGAACTCGACTACCCGCACACCCTCAAGCAGCGGCACGGAATCCTTTGGGGACGCCCGCAAGGGCGAAGTGGCCGTAGACCTGCTCCTGCGGCAGTACGTCCACCATCAGCTTGCGCGCAACCATCAGCTTCTCGAGATCGATCCCGGTCGACACGCCCATCGACTCGAACATGAAGACCAGATCCTCGGTGATCACATTGCCGCTTGCGCCCGGCGCGAAGGGACAGCCGCCCAGGCCGCCGAGCGAGCTGTCAAAGGCGCGCACGCCTTCTTCGTAGGCTGCCAGGGAATTGGCGAGCCCCAGGCCGCGGGTGTTGTGGAAGTGGGCGCCTTCGAGCTTGCCGCCGATCTCGCTCTTCACCCTGCGAAAAATTCGCCGAACCTGGGCGGGATTGCCATAGCCCACGGTGTCCGCGAGAGCGACGCCGTCGCAGAACTGCGCGAGCGCAGCGGCGATGCGCACGACATCGTCGTCCGGAACCTCACCTTGCATCGTGCAGCCGAAGGCCGTCGACACGGCGCCTTCGATCTCGACGCCGGGATGCGGATACTCGGCGCACTTTCGAACTTCCTCGACCATCTGGTCCGGCGTCATGCGCACGTTGGCCTCGCTGTGCTGGCGGCTGGCGGAGACCGGGAAGGTGACCTTGTGGGCGCCGGCTTCGAGTGCGCGCTGGAAGCCCTTGAGGTTCGGCGCGAGCGCGACGACCTTGATGCCGGGGATGGTGATCGCGTGCTTGACGATTTCGGCGGTGTCGGCCATTGCCGGAATCAGCTTCGGCGGCACGAAGGAGCCGACCTCGATTTCCTTCAGTCCCGCCGCGGCGAGCGCGCTGATCCAGCGCTTCTTTGCGTCGGTCGGCATCAGCTGATGCGCGTTCTGCAGGCCATCGCGCGGCCCCACTTCGCAGATGAGTACCTGGCTCATCGGCGCATTCTATTCTCGATCGATGACAGCGCGGCGCCGCAGGCCGCGCCGCCGGCGGCGAACGCGAGCATCGCGGCGAGCGTCGCTTCCCAACCGCCGAAGCGCGACGCGATCCACGCGATGGCGAGCGGGCCGAAGAATTGCCCGACGTTCGAGAACTGCAGGACCATGCCGTTGCCGGTCGAGATGTGCTGCGGCGAGCGCGCGTGCACGGGTAGGCCGGCGAAGATGGACGAAGGAATCACGCCGCTGCAGAACGAGAAGGCGAGCACGAGCGCGAAGCGCAAGGGGCCCGGCAGGGCGGAGGAAAGCATGCCGAGCTCGCACAGCGCGGCGATGATCGACGCGCCCATCACTAGCGTGCCGCGAGGGATGCCGCGCGACAGGAGCCAGCCGCCGGAAAGATTGCCGGGCGCGTTGGCGAGCACCATGAGCGCGGTGGCGATCGCCGCCATGCTGGTCGAAGAACCATGCTCCCCGAGGAACGTCGGCAGCCAGACCATGACGGAAGTCCATTGCGCGACGTAGCAGGCGAACAGCAGCGCCATGACCACGTTGCCGGGTTGCGCGAGCGACTCGGTGACCAGGCGCGACGAGCCGACCTGCGAGCGCGGGGTGGGCGGCACCGCTCGCGCGAATGCGATGGCCGCCACGACCGCCGCCAGAGCGAGCGCGATCCACAGCCAACGCCACGAGAAAGTGATCAGCAAAGGCGCGGCGAGCAGGGCGATGGTGCCGCCGGTCGGCATGTAGGCGCTCCACAAGCCGAGCGCCTTTGCGCGATCGCGCGCGTCAGCGCTCATCATGCTCATGATTGCGGGCGCGGGAACGGCGAAGAGGATGAAGCCGACGCCTTCGATGAAGCGCGAGACCAGCAAAGGCGTGAAGCCGCTCACCGCCGCCCCCATCAGGCCCCCGATCGCCATCAAGACGAGGCCGGCGAGCGCGAGCCGCTTGCGGCCGAAGCGGTCGGCGAACATGCCGGCCACCATGCCCACCAGCATGCCCAGCACGTTGAAGGTCGTGACGATGAAGGTCGCTTCGACGAGGGAGAGGTCGAGTGCGGCGCGCATCTGCGGCAGCGCCGGCGGCACCTTCGTCATGTACGCGCCCGCGACCAGGCCGCCGCAGAAGACGGCCCAGATGCCGCGCCATTGGGTCTTCAAGCTGCGGTGACGGGGAGCTTCAGCTCCACGATCTTCTTCGACCACTCCGCCGGACCGGTGTTGTGCACCGAGGTACCGTTGCAGTCGACGGCGACCGTGACCGGCATGTCCTCGACCTCGAACTCGTAGATCGCTTCCATGCCCAGGTCTTCGAACGCCAGCACGCGCGACTTGCGGATCGCCTTTGCCACGAGATAGGCCGCGCCGCCGACTGCCATGAGATAGGCGGCCTTGTGCTTGCGAATGGCCTCGATCGCAACCGGCCCACGCTCGGCCTTGCCGATCATGCCGATGAGGCCGGTCTGTCCGAGCATCATGTCGGTGAATTTGTCCATGCGCGTTGAGGTCGTCGGACCGGCCGGGCCCACGACCTCGTCGCGTACGGGATCCACGGGGCCGACGTAGTAGATCACTCGGTTGGTGAAGTCGACGGGCAGGGGCTTTTTCTGTTGAAGGAAATCCTGAATGCGCTTATGCGCCGCATCGCGGCCGGTGAGCATCTTGCCGCTGAGGAGAAGGCGCTCGCCGGGCTTCCACGTCGCCACTTCAGCCTTGGTGAGCGTATCCAGGTTCACGCGGCGGGATTTCGCGTCCGCCGTCCACGTCACCTTGGGCCAATCGGAGAGCTTCGGTGGCTCGAACTCCGCCGGCCCCGAGCCGTCGAGCACGAAGTGCGCGTGGCGCGTGGCGGCGCAGTTCGGGATCATTGCCACCGGCCGGTTCGCCGCGTGCGCGGGGTAGGTGCGGATCTTCACGTCGAGCACGGTGGAGAGGCCGCCGAGCCCCTGCGCGCCGATACCGAGCGCGTTCACCTTGTCGTAAAGCTCGATGCGCATCTCCTCGACCTTGCTCTTCGGCCCGCGCGCCTTGAGCTCGGCCATGTCGATCGATTCCATCAGCGATTCCTTCGCCATGGCCATCGCCTTCTCGGCCGTGCCGCCGATGCCGATGCCGAGCATGCCCGGCGGGCACCAGCCGGCGCCCATCGTCGGCACGGTCTTCAACACCCAATCGACGATCGAGTCGGAGGGATTGAGCATCGCGAATTTCGACTTCGCTTCCGAGCCGCCGCCTTTCGCCGCGACGTCGATTTCCACGATGCTGCCGGGAACCAGCCGCACGCTGATGACGGCGGGCGTGTTGTCCTTCGTGTTCTTGCGGCCGAAATCGGATTCGTCGAGGACCGAGGCGCGCAGCTTGTTGTCCGGGTCCAGGTAAGCGTTGCGCACGCCTTCGTTCACCGCTGCTTCGAGATCGTCAAAGTCGAAGCGCACTCCCATGCCGACGTTCAGGAAAACATTGACGATGCCGGTGTCCTGGCAGATCGGGCGGTGGCCTTCCGCGCACATGCGCGAATTGGTGAGGATCTGGGCGATGGCGTCCTTCGCCGCGGCCGATTGCTCGCGCTCGTAGGCGCGGCCGAGGGCGCGGATGTAATCGGCGGGGTGGTAGTAGGAAATAAATTGCAGTGCGTCGGCGACGCTCTGCACGAGGTCCGCGCGGCGGATGGTCGTCATATTTTCTTGCTGCGAGAAAGGCTCGCCACTGTAGCACAGCGCGGCGACCCGGAGCCTTTACAGGCTGTTGATTTGGTGCTCCTATTAGCCAAGAAATCCGAGGAGAAGCCATGTCCGCCAGGATCGAATCCGTTTTGCAGGAAAAGCGCGTCTTCCCGCCTTCGCCTGCATTCATCAAGCAGGCGAACGTTGCCGGCATGGAGGCCTACAAGAAGCTCGTCGCCGAGGCGGAGCGCGACTTCGAAGGCTTCTGGGCGCGCCTCGCGCGCGAGACGCTCGCCTGGTCGAAGCCCTTCACCAAGGTGCTGGACGAATCGAAGGCGCCATTCTTCCGCTGGTTTTACGACGGTGAGTTGAATGCCTCGTACAACTGCCTCGACCGGCACCTGAAGACGCAAGGCGACAAGACCGCGATCATCTTCGAGGCCGACGATGGCAAGGTCACGAAGATCAGCTACCGGCAGCTCTACGCGGAAGTCTGCCGTTTTGCGAATGCGTTGAAAGCGAAGGGCATCCAGAAAGGGGACCGCGTCCTCATCTATATGCCGATGTCGATCCAGGCCGTGGTGGCGATGCAGGCGTGCGCGCGCATTGCCGCGACGCACTCCGTCGTGTTCGGCGGCTTTTCGGCGAAGAGCGTGCAGGAGCGCATCATCGACGCGGGCGCGATCGCCGTCATCACCGCCGACGGCCAGTTCCGCGGCGGCAAGGAAATTCCGCTGAAGCCGGTGGTGGACGAGGCCCTCGGCATGGGCGGCTGCGAGGCGATCAAGAACGTGATCGTCTACAAGCGCTCCGGCAGCAAGGTGTCGATGAGCGTCGGCCGCGACACCTGGTGGGAAGACGCGGTGAAAGGGCAAGCGGACACTTGCGAGCCGACTTTCGTCGATGCCGAGCATCCGCTGTTCATCCTGTACACGTCGGGCTCGACGGGTAAACCGAAGGGCATCCAGCACTCGACGGGCGGCTATCTCCTCTGGTGCGCGCTCACCATGCAGTGGGTGTTCGACAACAAGCCGAGCGACGTCTTCTGGTGCACGGCGGACGTCGGCTGGGTCACCGGCCACAGCTACATCACTTATGGACCGCTCGCCGTGGGTACGACGGCGGTGGTGTTCGAAGGCGTGCCGGTCTATCCGGACGCGGGACGGTTCTGGAAGATGATCCAGGACCACAAGGTCAACGTGTTCTACACGGCGCCGACGGCGATCCGCTCGCTCATCAAGGCGGGCGGCGACCTGCCGAAGAAATACGACCTGTCCTCGCTGCGCATCCTCGGCACGGTCGGTGAGCCGATCAATCCGGAAGCGTGGATGTGGTACCACGAGACCGTCGGCGGCGGCCGCTGCCCGATCGTCGACACGTGGTGGCAGACCGAAACCGGCGGCCACATGATCACGCCGCTGCCCGGCGCGATACCGACCAAACCCGGCTCTGCCACGCTGCCGCTGCCCGGCATCTTCGCCGACATCGTCGACGAAACCGGACACCCGGTGGGCAAGGGGAAGGGCGGCATCCTCGTCATCAAGCGCCCGTGGCCGGCCATGTTGCGCACCATCTGGGGCGATGCCGACCGCTACGTGAAGACTTATTGGCCGGACGATTTCAAGCGCAAGCTCTATCTCGCGGGCGACGGCGCGAGCACCGACGAGGACGGGTACTTCCGCATAGTCGGGCGCATCGACGACGTGCTGAACGTCTCGGGGCACCGGCTGGGGACCATGGAGGTCGAGTCCGCGCTGGTGGGGAACTCCAAGCTCGTGGCCGAGGCCGCCGTTGTCGGCCGCCCGGACGATCTCACCGGCGAAGCGATCTGCGCCTTCGTCGTCCTGAAGCGCGCGACCCCCACTGGGGAAGAGGCGAAGAAGATCGCCGACGAACTGCGCGCGTGGGTGGCGAAGGAGATCGGCGCGATCGCGAAGCCGAAGGACATCCGCTTCGGCGACAACCTGCCGAAGACCCGCTCGGGCAAGATCATGCGGCGACTGCTGCGCGCCATCGCGAGGGGCGAGGAGATCACGCAGGATGTCTCCACGCTCGAGAACCCGGCGATACTCGATCAGCTGAGGCAGGTGCGCTGAAGCTCGCGCTCTTCGCCGACATTCACTCGAACCTCGAGGCGCTCAATGCGTGCCTCGACCACGCAAAGGCACTCGGCGCGCAGCGCTTTGCGTTTCTGGGCGATCTGGTGGGCTATGGCGCCGATCCGGTGGCCGTGCTCGAGCTCATCGAAGCGCATGCCGAGAAGGGCGCCATCGTGCTGCTCGGCAACCACGACGCCGCCGCACGCGGCGACGACGTGCGCGGGCTCAACGCGCAGGCGAGCGTCGCCATCGCCTGGACGCGCAGGCAGCTGCGCAAGCGCCAGCAGGTCTTCCTGCGCTCCCTGCCGCTTTCGGTGCGTGAAGGCGATCGGCTTTTCGTGCACGCGAGCGCCGCGGTGCCCGAGCGCTGGACCTACGTGACCGGCCCGCGGCAGGCCGCCCTCAGTATCGAGGCCGCCGACGCCGCGGTCGTCTTCTGCGGCCACGTGCACGACCAGCGCCTTTACTTCATGAGCGGAGCGGGGCGCGCGATGCCGTTCCGGCCGACGCCGAGCACGCCGGTGCCGATGGGGCGCCAGCATCGCTGGCTCGCCATTGTCGGCTCGGCGGGGCAGCCGCGCGATCGCAACGCGGCGGCCGCCTATGCGCTTGCAGACCTCGAGCGCGAGCGCATCACCTTCTTTCGCGTCGGCTACGACTTCGAAGCCGCGGCGCAGAAGATTCGGCGCGCGGGCCTTCCGGAGCGCCTCGCGCGGCGCCTCGAGCGCGGGATGTGATGGTCAAGCCGCAGCCCGGCGCCGAGATCGACGGCTTCCGGCTCGGTGACTGCCTGCACGTCGGCAGCATGGCCTCGATCTTCCGCCTCGTCGGCTCGGACGGCGAACTGCCGCTGGTAATGAAGATTCCGCTCCTCGGTGCGGGCGAGCGCAGCGCCAACGTAGTGAGCTTCGAGCAATGCCGCACCGTGCTCGGCGCGCTCGCGCAGAGCCCGCATCATCCGACGCTGGTCGCCTACGGCGACGTCGAGACCACGCCGTACCTTGTAATGGAGCACGTGGCCGGCACGCGCCTCGATGAGTGGACGAAGCGCGCGCCGCTCGCGGCCGCCGACGTGGCGCGACTCGGCCATTCGCTCGCGCTCGCGCTGCACGAGATCCATCGCCAGGACGTGGCGCACCTCGACCTCAAGGCGACCAACATCCTCTATCGCAACGACGGCACGGCCACGCTGGTCGACTTCGGCGTGTCTTGCCACCGGCATCTGCCGGACCTGCTCGCCGTGGAATTCCACACCCCGGTCGGCAACTGGGTCACCATGGCGCCCGAGCAGATCGTCGGCGAGCGTTGCGATCCGCGCAGCGATCTTTACGCGCTCGGCGTGCTTCTTTACGAGCTCGCAACCGGCAAGCGGCCTTTCGGCACGCCGACGACGGTGGCTCAGCTGCGCAAGCGCCTGTATGCGCTGCCTGGGCCGCCACGCGCTCTCGTTTCCGGCGTGCCGCCTTGGCTGCAGGAAGTCATCCTGCGCCTGCTCGAAATCGATGCCGCGAAGCGCTATCAATCCGCCGCGCAGGTGGCATTCGATCTCGCGAATCCCGGCCAGGTAGCAATCGGTGCGCGCGGCGAACAACGGACGCCTGCCGGCGCGCTGAAGCGGCTCGTCCGCCGTCTGAGCGCGCGGCATTTTGCGCCGCCGCCCCCACCGCCGCCGGTCAACGCGCTGACGCCGCGGCCGGTGATCGTCGTGGCGATCGCACCGGAGGAAACCGGCGAGCCGTTCTTCGAGGCGTTGCGCGCTGCCGTGCGTCGCCGCGCATCGCCCGATTTGCGTTCGCGCATCGCGTGCATCAGCGTCGTGCCGCCGGCGGCGACGCTTGCCGACGATACGCCGACCGGCCGGCACATCAAGCAGCTCGTCAGCCTGCGGCGCTGGGCGAAGCCGCTCGGCCTGCCCGAGGAATGCGTGACCTACCACGTGCTAGAGTCGAACGAACCGGTCACGGCGCTGCTCGATTACGCGGCCGTAAACGAGGTCGAGGAAATCCTGCTCGGAGCCGGAAGCGACGCCGCGCAGGTTGCGGCAAAGGCGCCGTGCACCGTGACCGTGGTGCGTCCGAGCGCCGCGAGCTGAAGGGGGGAGGGTGGACGACAAGGCCAAGGAGAGCCGCTTCATCGCGCTCTGCGTGCTCGGGCTCGTGCTATTCAATTTCCCGGTGCTCGCGCTGTTCAACGTCGACGCAACGGTGCTCGGCGTGCCGCTCCTGTACGCCTACCTCTTCGCCGCCTGGGCACTTCTGATTGCGCTCATGGGCTACATCGCCGAGCGCAAATAGCGATGCTGCAAGGCCCGGTGATCATCCTCGCCGCGTTCGCCTACCTCGGCGTGCTGTTCGCCATCGCCTATTACGCCGACAAGCGAGCCGACGCCGGGCGGCCGGTCATTGCCAATGCGTATGTGTACAGCCTCTCGCTCGCGGTGTACGCGACGGCCTGGACCTTCTATGGAAGCGTCGGACGCGCGGCGAGCGACGGCATCGGCTTCCTGCCGATCTACATCGGCCCGACGCTGATGATCGCGCTCTGGTGGGTGGTGATGCGCAAGATCCTGCGCATCTCGAAGCAGAACCGCATCACCTCGCTCGCCGACTTCATCGCCTCGCGCTACGGCAAGAGCGCGCTCCTCGGCGGCATCGTCACCGTGATCGCGGTGATCGGCATCCTGCCCTACATCTCGCTGCAGCTCAAAGCCATCTCGACCAGCTACTCGATCCTCGTGCAGTACCCCGCGATTGTCATGCCGCACGCGCTCGACGCCGCACCCTTGCGCCACGACACTGCGCTCTGGGTGGCGCTGATCCTGGCGGCGTTCACCATCGCTTTCGGCACGCGCCATCTCGACGCCGCCGAGCATCACCAGGGCATGGTCGCGGCAATCGCCTTCGAGTCGCTGGTCAAGCTGGTCGCATTCCTCGCCGTTGGCGCCTTTGTCACCTACGGCATGTACAACGGCGTCGGTGAGCTCTTTGCGCGCGCGGCGGCCGATCCGAAGCTGCACGCCATGATGACGCCGCTCGAGGGCTTCGGCGGCGGCTATGCGAGCTGGGTCTGGCTCACCATCCTCTCCATGCTGGCGATCATGTTCCTGCCGCGCCAGTTCCAGGTCGCGGTGATCGAGAACCTGGACGAGAAGCACCTCAACAAGGCAGTGTGGTTCTTCCCGCTCTACATGTTGGCGATCAATCTCTTCGTGCTGCCGATCGCCTTCGGCGGGCTGCTGCGCTTTCCGGGCGGCACGGTGGACGGCGACACTTTCGTGCTCACGCTGCCAATGGCCGAGAAGCAGGAGGCGCTCGCGCTGCTCGTCTTCATCGGCGGTCTTTCCGCCGCCACCGGCATGGTGATCGTCGAGACCATCGCGCTCTCCACCATGGTGTGCAACGACCTCGTCATGCCGGTGCTTCTGCGCATGCGCTCGCTGCGCCTGAACGCGCAGCCCGACCTCACCCGGCTCCTGCTCGGCATCCGGCGCGGCGCGATCGTCACTATCCTGCTGCTCGGCTACCTCTACTTCAAGCTCGCCGGCGAGGCCTATGCGCTCGTCTCGATCGGTCTGATTTCATTTGCCGCGGTGGCGCAATTCGCGCCGGTGGTGTTCGGGGGCATCTTCTGGAAGGGCGGCACGCGCAGCGGCGCGATCGCGGGCCTGGCGGCGGGCTTCGCGGTGTGGTTCTACACGCTCCTGCTTCCGGCGCTCGCGCGCTCCGGCTGGCTGCCGATCGGCCTGCTGGAGCAAGGACCCGGTGGCATCGCGCTCCTGAAGCCGCTCGCCCTCTTCGGACTCTCGGGGCTCGACCAGATCACGCACGCCATGATCTGGAGCATGCTCGCCAACATCGGCGCCTATGTCGGCGTATCGCTCGCCGCGACACCCGGCGTCGACGAGCATAGGCAGGCGAGCCTGTTTGTCGATGTGTTCCGGCAGGGCGGCGGCGCGAGTGGCGCGCGCTTCTGGCGCGGCACGGCGTCGGCGCGCGAGCTGCACAACCTGCTCGCGCGTTTTCTGGGTGCCGCGGCTGCAGATGAAGCCTTGCGCGATTACGCGGGCGCACGCGGCCAGCGCTGGCCGCAGGACGCGCTCGAGGCCGACGCGGAGCTCGTGCATTACGTCGAGACCCAGCTCGCCGGCGCCATCGGCGCTGCCTCCGCGCGCGTGATGGTCGCCTCGGTCGCCAAGGAGGAAGCGCTCAGCATCGAGGAATTGCGCGGCGTGCTCGACGAAGCGTCGCAGGTCGTGATGTACAGCCATCGCCTCGAGCAGAAGTCTCGGGAGCTCGAGGCCGCGACGCAGGAGCTGCGCGCCGCGAATGAGCGGCTGAAGGAGCTCGACCGCTTGAAGGACGACTTCGTCTCGACCGTGAGCCACGAGCTGCGCACGCCCCTTACCGCGATCCGCGCCTTTACGCAGATCCTGCTCGAGCATCCCGACGTCGACCTGGCGCAACGGCGCAACTTCCTCGGCATCATCACCCGCGAGAGCGAGCGGCTCACGCGCCTCATCAACCAGGTGCTCGACCTTTCCAAGCTGGAATCGGGCAAGGCCGAGTGGCGCGAGAGCGAGCTCGACATGCGCGAGCTGGTGCGCGATGCGGTCGCCGGGATGAGCCAGGTGTTCCAAGAGCAGGGCATCGACGTCGCCGTGGAGCTGCCGGCCGCCGTGCCGCGCGTGCGCGCCGACGTGGACCGTATCGTCCAGGTGGTGGTGAACCTGCTTTCCAACGCGACGAAGTTCTGCCAGCCGGGCAAGGGACGAATCACCGTGGCCGTGCGCGACGACCGCGGCGCGCTGCGGGTCGAAGTGCGCGACAACGGTCCGGGCATCGATCCGGCCGACCAGGCGCTGATCTTCGACAAGTTTCGCCAGGCGGGCGACACGCTGACCGCCAAGCCGCAGGGCAGCGGGCTCGGGCTGCACATCAGCCGGCAGATCGTCGAGCATTTCGGCGGCCGCATGTGGGTGGAAAGCGCCATCGGCGAGGGCGCGACCTTCGCTTTTACGATACCGCATGGCTAAGAAAGTCCTCATCGCCGACGACGAGCCGAGCATCGTCACCGCGCTCGAATTCCTGCTGCAGCGCGCCGGCTACGAGTCGCGCGTCGCGCGTAATGGCGACGAAGCATTGAAGGCGATCGAAGCCGATCCGCCCGACCTCGTGCTGCTCGACGTCATGATGCCGGCGGTGAGCGGCTACGAAGTCTGCAAGCGCATTCGCGAGAGAGCCGAGTGGTCGGGTATCAAGGTGGTGATGCTCTCCGCGAAGGGCCGTGACGCGGAGGTGGCGAAGGGCATCGCGATGGGCGCGGACTTGTACGTCACGAAGCCTTTCTCGACGCGCGAGCTGATGCAGCAGATCACGACCTTGCTCGGCGGCTGATGCTGCGCCGCAGCGTGGGTGGTTTTGTGCAACGCGTCCGAATAGATAGTACCCTGCGCACACAGCAGGTTACGTCGGCCTGTGTATTCCAAATAAAGGGGGGGACGAATGGCTGAAGCTACGAAGAAGGGGATGTTCCAGGAAGAATCGGTCCGCAGCTTCGGCACCGAAGAGCGGCGCGTCATTTTCGCCTCGTCCCTCGGCACCGTGTTCGAGTGGTACGACTTCTACCTCTACGCCGTGCTCGCGCCGTTCTTCGCGGCACTGTTCTTCCCGCCAGGCAACCAGACCGCCGCGCTCCTTTCGGCGTTCGCGGCGTACGCGGCCGGCTTTCTCGTGCGTCCGTTCGGCGCGCTCGTCTTCGGCCGCATCGGCGACCTCGTCGGCCGCAAGTACACGTTCTTGGTGACGATCATCTTCATGGGCAGTGCCACCTTCCTCGTCGGCCTGCTGCCGACTTACGAGAGCGTGGGCTGGCTCGCGCCAATCCTGATGGTGACGCTGCGCCTCGTGCAGGGCCTCGCCCTCGGCGGCGAGTATGGCGGCGCGGCGACCTACGTGGCGGAGCACGCGGCGCCGAACCGGCGCGGCTACGACACGAGCTGGATCCAGACCACGGCGACGCTGGGTCTGTTCCTCGCGCTGCTGGTGATCTACCTGTGCCGCAGCAACATGGATACCAAGACTTTCGCCGACTGGGGCTGGCGCATCCCCTTCTGGGTGTCGATCATCCTGCTCGCCTTCTCGGTTTACATCCGGTTGAAGCTGCACGAGTCGCCGATCTTCCAGCAGATGAAGGCGGAGGGGAAAGGCTCCAAGTCGCCCCTGACGGACAGCTTCTTCAAGTATCCGAACAACAAGTACGTGCTGCTCGCGCTGCTCGGCGCGACGGCAGGGCAGGGCGTGGTGTGGTACACGGGGCAGTTCTACGCGCTCTTCTTCCTCACCATCACGCTCAAGCTCGACTACGTGTCCGCGTACAGCCTGATCGGCGTATCGCTGCTGATCGGCACGCCATTCTTCATCGTCTTCGGCTGGCTCTCGGACCGCATCGGACGGCTGAAGATCATCATGGCGGGCTGCCTGATCGCGGCGGTGACCTACTTCCCGATCTTCGCCGGCCTCACGCACTACGTGAACCCGACGCTCGAGGACTTCTCCAACCGGACGAAGATCTCGGTGGCGGCCGATCCGAGCGAATGCAACTTCCACATCTTCGTCGGACCCTGGAGCAAGTTCTCCGATTGCGACCGCGTCAAGGACTTCCTCACGAAGCAAGGATTGTCGTTCAGCTCCATCCCGGCCGCCGGCAAGGTGGTGACGATGATCGGCGACAAGAAGGTCGAGGGCTGGGACCAGAAGCAGCTCGCGGCGACGCTTAAGGAAGCCGGCGCTCCGCCGACCGCGGACAAGAGCAAGGTGAACTGGGTGATGGCCGAGCTGCTGCTCGTCATCATGGTTATCTACGTCACCATGGTGTACGGCCCGATCGCGGCGTTCCTGGTCGAGCTCTTCCCGACGGAGATCCGCTACACGTCGATGTCGCTGCCCTACCACATAGGAAACGGCTGGTTCGGCGGCATGCTGCCGCTCACGGCTACGGCGATGGTGGCGGCGAGCGGGGACATCTACTACGGGCTCTGGTATCCGATCGTGGTGGCCGTGGCGTCGCTCATCATCGGCTCCATCTTCCTGTCGGAGACCCATACCCGCGATATCCGCACCTATCAGCACCTGAACCCCTGACCCGGGAGATAGTCCGGAGAAAGCCCGCCGCCGGCGGGCTTTTTCTTTTTGCGGGCGTTAGAATCCCCGGCCTGCGGAGAGATGGCCGAGCGGCTGAAGGCGCACGCTTGGAAAGCGTGTATACGTTAATAGCGTATCGTGGGTTCGAATCCCACTCTCTCCGCCAGTCCTGCCGCTTTTCTCGCAGCTATTCGACGGTTCCGAGCTTGCCCTTGGCCATCATCCAGGACAGCACGCCGAACACCGCCGCGACCAGGGCGAGAAAGCCCCAGAACGCCGCGTAGCCGTAGGATGCTTCCCGCTCGGCCGCGTCCGCGACCGTCGGCGCACCGGTCAGCGCGGTGAGCGCAGCGCCGGCACAGACCAGCCCGAACACGAGGCACATCCACATCGCCAGGCGCGCGGAGATTTGCATGGCGGCATATTATCCCCATGATCCTCGCGCTGCTGTCCGACATCCACGCGAACCTCGAGGCGCTGCAGGCCTGCCTCAAGCACGCGCGCGAGAACGGCGCATCGCGGTTCGCGTTCCTCGGAGACTATGTCGGCTACGGCGCCGATGCCGCGGCCGTGGTCGCGATCCTGATGCGCTATTCGGCTGACGGTGCCGTGCTCGTCAGGGGTAATCACGACGACGCACTCGCGAGCGGTGCGGCCTACATGAACGACGCCGTGCGCGAATCGATCGCCTGGGCGCGCGAGCACCTATCCGGCGAACAGCGGGCCTTCCTCGCCGCGCTGCCGCTCACTGCCCGCCAGTCGCAGAATTTCTTCGTTCATGCGTCCGCTGCGACACCGCAGCGCTGGAGCTACGTCGACAGCCCCGCAGCCGCCCTGAAGAGCCTGCGCGCAGCGGACTCGCCGTACACCTTCAGCGGCCACGTGCACGATCAGCTGCTCTTTGCCGAAGTCGATTCGCGCGCGGCCGAGCACCGGCCGGTGCCGGCGAGCCCGATCACGGTGGGCACGCATCGGCGCTGGCTTGGCCTGGTCGGCTCGGTGGGGCAGCCGCGCGACGGGCTGCCATCCGCGGCCTACGCGCTGTTCGACGATGCAGCGCGACGCATAACGTTCTTCCGCGTACCGTACGACCACCAGGCGGCGGCCACGAAGATTCGCCGCGCCGGACTCTCCGCGGCGCTCGCGCATCGCGTGGAGCACGGCATCTGATGTCGGCGGTGGCGCCGATCGGAGAAGAGCTCGACGGCTTCGTGCTCGGCGAGCTCGTGCATTCCGGACGCATGGGGCGGGTGTACCGCGTGACGCCCGGCGCGACGCGCAGCACGATGGATTTTCCGCTCCTGATGAAAGTGCCGCGCACCGAACGCGGCGCTGGCGCGGAAGGGCTGCTCGCCTTCGAGACCGAGCTTTCGGTCCTGCCGTTGCTGAGCGGCCCGCACGTGCCGCGCTTCGTCGCGGCGGGCGAGCTGGCGAGGATCCCTTACCTCGTCGTCGAGTGGATCGAAGGCGCGTCGCTGCAGTACCGGCTCGATCACGAGCGCGTGACGGTGGATGCGCTTGCGCGCCTCGGCGCGGCGATCGCCGATGCGCTCCACAGCCTGCACGCGCAGGGCGCGATCCATCTGGATCTCAAGCCCGACAACGTCATCGCGCGCGACGACGGCTCCGTCGCGCTGATCGATTTCGGNATGGCGCATCACGTGCACGTGCCGGACCTTCTGGCGGAGGAGAGGCGCTTTGCCGCGGGATCGGCGCCTTACGTTTCGCCCGAGCAGGTGCTCGGCCAGCGCTCGGATCCGCGCAGCGACCTTTTCGCGCTCGGCGTCATGCTTTATGAGATGGCGACGGGCAAGCTGCCGTTCGGCGCGCCGCGCACGCAGGCCGGACTCTCGGATCGGCTGTGGGTGGATCCCGTGCCGCCCCGTGAGCGCGTCGCCGACCTGCCGCGCTGGCTCCAGGAGATCGTTCTGCGCTGTCTCGAGCCGACCGTCGAGCGCCGCTACCAGTCGGCAGCGCACGTCGCATTCGACCTGCGACACGCGGACCAGGTGTCGCTTACGGAGCGTGCCTCCAAAATCCGGCAGGCGGGCCTCGCCGGGCAGATTGGCCGGTGGTGGCAGGCGCGGCACCGGCGCATGGGCGAGCAGCCGCGCCCACTACGCTCGCCGGACGCACCCGTCATCATGGTCGCGGTCGACACGATGCATCCGGACGATCTGCGCCATCCGGCCATCCGCCATGCGGCGGCGCGCATCCTGTCCCATACCGACGACTTCCGGCTGATCTGCGTCTCCGTGGTCCGCGGCGAGCCGATCGGCCCGGCGGCGGACGAGCGCGGCATCCATCTCGAGCATCTGATCCGCCTGCGCCACTGGGCCGAGCCGCTGGGCATCGCCACCGGCCGGCTTTCGCATCACGTCATCGAGGCGTTGAACCCTACGCGCTCGCTGCTTGATTTCGCGCGCGACAACAACGTCGACCTCATCGTCATCGGTGCGCCCGGGGCGTCGCAGCAGGCGCTGGGGTGGTGGCGCTCCGTCGCCTCCGGCGTGACGGCGAACGCGCATTGCAGCGTGCACGTGGTGCGCGTTCCGGAACCGGACTAGCACAAAAGAAAACGCCCGACGGCTTTCGCCGCGGGCGTTTGAACCATCGCGCACGCGCGATGGAGGAGGATGCTTCGGATCCAACAGTAACGCGCTGGTCGTTCCTCAGCCTGACCCCGACCTTACGGGCGCCTGACTCTCGCCTTCGATGACTTACAATTGACGGTGGCGGGCCTCCCCGCATTGCAGTCTGGTGAACCTGGTCAGGTCCGGAAGGAAGCAGCCACAGCCGGCCTCTGCAAGTGCCGGGGGCAAGGCTCGCCACTAATTCTCTACGCATGAGCTATCAAGTACTGGCGAGGAAGTGGCGTCCGAGGGACTTCGAGAGTCTCGTCGGCCAGGAGCACGTCGTGCGCGCGCTGCGCCATGCGCTCGAGCAGAAGCGCCTGCACCACGCGTATCTCTTCACCGGCACGCGCGGCGTCGGCAAGACGACGCTCGCGCGCATCCTCGCGAAGTGCCTGAATTGCGAAACGGGCGTGACGCCGCGGCCCTGCGGCAAATGCTCGGCGTGCGTCGAGATCGATGCCGGGCGTTTCGTCGACCTCCTGGAGGTCGACGCCGCCACCAATACCAAAGTCGACGAAATGCGCCAGCTCCTCGAGACCGCGCAATACGCGCCGACCAAGGCGCGCTACAAGGTGTACGTGATCGACGAGGTGCACATGCTTTCCACCTCGGCCTTCAACGCGATGCTGAAGACCCTGGAGGAGCCGCCGGAGCATCTTAAGTTCATCCTCGCCACCACCGATCCGCAGAAGATTCCGGTCACGGTGCTCTCGCGCTGCCTGCAGTTCAACCTGAAGCAGATGCCCGCGCCGGCGATCGTGCAGCACCTGGACAACGTGCTCGGGAAGGAAAGCATTGCATTCGAGCCGGAAGCACTCGGCCTAATCGCCCGCGCGGCCAACGGCAGCATGCGCGACGCCTTGTCGCTTCTCGACCAGGCAATCGCCCACGGAGCGGGGCAGCTTAAGGCGCGCGATGTCGCCGACATGCTCGGGGCCATTGACCAGACTTACCTCTTCGCGCTCATCGAGGCGGTGGCCGCGGGCAAGGCTGCGGAGGCCGTGAAGATCGCCGACGACATGCAGGCGCGCAGTCTTTCCTTCGATGCGGCACTCGCCGAGCTGGCGGCGCTTCTTCTCAAGCTCGCGCTCGCGCAAACGGTGCCGGGCGCGTTGCAGGACGATCCCGAAAGAACAAGATTGACGGAGCTCGGCGCGCGCGTCGATCCCGAATCGGTGCAGCTCTATTACCAGATCGCGCTGCAGGCGCGCGAAGACCTGCCGCTCGCGCCTGACGAGCACGGCGGCTTCGTGATGACGCTGCTTCGCATGCTCGCGTTCCGGCCCGACGGAGTGGCGGTAAAGAGCGCGCCACGCACCGCCCCGGCAGCCGCTGCACCGAAGCCGCCGCCGGCTGCGAAGGGCGCCGCTGCGTGGCCCGAGCTCGTGCAGCAACTTTCGCTGACGGGCGCAGCACGCGAGCTCGCGCGCAATTCCGAGCTCGCGCGCCGCGATGGCGCCACCTTCGAGCTGACGGTCCCGAAGGGCAAGGCATACCTCGCCGAGCGCATCTACACCGACAAGTTGAAAGCCGCGCTCGAGCAGCATCTCGGCTCGCCGGCGGTCCTCAAGGTTGCGGTGGGCGAGACGAGCGGCGTGAGCCCCGCGGCGCTCGAGGCCGGCGAACGCGAGGCGCGGCGCGCCGCGGCCGCGCAATCGGTCCAATCCGACGGCTTCGTGAAGGACCTCGTCAACCTGTTCGACGCGAAGGTCGTCGACTCGACTATCAAGCAGGAAGGAAAATGAGGCGCTCATGAAAGGCAATATCGGACAGCTGATGAAGCAGGCGCAGATGATGCAGGAGAACATGAAGCGCATGCAGGAGAGCCTCGCCACACTCGAGGTCGAAGGCCAGTCCGGCGCCGGACTGGTGAAGATCCAGATGACGTGCAAGTACGAGGTGAAGCGCGTCGCCATCGATCCTTCGCTCGTCGGCGATGACCGCGAGATGCTCGAGGATCTCGTCGCCGCCGCTTTCAACGACGCCTCCCGGCGCGTCGAGGCCACCATCGCGGAGAAGATGAGCGGCATGACGGCCGGCCTCGGGCTGCCGGCCGGATTCAAGCTGCCGTTTTGAATCGCAGCGACGTCCCGTCCGCCAAGGGCCTCGAGCGCCTGGTCGAGGCGCTGCGCGTGCTGCCGGGGGTCGGGCCGCGCTCCGCCCAGCGCATGGCGTATCACCTCCTGCAACACGACCGCGACGGCGCCGAACAGCTCGCGCAATCGCTCGCCCATGCGCTCGCCACGGTGCGGCGCTGCTCGAAATGCAACAACTTCACCGAGGACGAAATCTGCGCGCTGTGCCGCTCGGCGCGGCGCGACGCCGCGCTCCTTTGCGTGGTGGAAACGCCCGCCGATCTCGCGATGGTGGAGCAGACGCTTTCCTATTCGGGCATGTACTTCGTGCTGATGGGGCGCCTATCGCCGCTCGACGGCGTCGGGCCGCGCGATATCGGCCTCGACCGTCTGCAGGCGCGCGCCTCGGAGGGCGAGGTGCGCGAAGTGATCCTCGCCACCAATTTCACCAACGAAGGCGAGGCCACCGCGCATTACATTGCCGAGATGCTGCGGCCGCGCGGCATCAGGGTGAGTCGCATTGCGCGCGGCGTGCCGCTCGGCGGCGAGCTCGAGTACGTCGACGCGGGGACCATTTCCCAGGCGCTGCTCGAGCGGCGCGAACTCTAGGAGGAACCATGAAGAACCTGCTATTGGCGGCCGTCGCACTTGCATTATCGAGCGCGGCCCATGCGCAAATCGAAAAGCCGGACGTCCACATCGCGGTCGGTGGCAAGACGGCGCTGTACTACCTGCCGCTTACCATCACCGAGCGTCTCGGCTACTTCAAGGACGAGGGCTTGAACGTGCGCATCAGCGACTTCGCCGGCGGCACGCGCTCGCTCGAGGCGGTGGTCGGCGGCAGCGCCGACGTCGTCGCCGGCGCCTACGAGCACACGATCAACATGCAGTCCCGCCGGCAGAACTTCCAGGCTTTCGTGCTCACCGGCGCGGCACCGCAAATCACCGTCGCGATCTCGAGCAAGCTTGCCGACAAGTACAAGTCGCCGAAGGACCTGAAGGGGTTGAAGGTCGGCGTCAGCGCGCCCGGCTCGAGCACCAACATGGTCATCAACTATCTCGCGGCGCAGGGCGGCCTCAAGCCGACGGATTTCGCCGTCATCGGCGTCGGGCAGGGCGCCACGGTGGTGGCCGCCGTCGACCAGGGCAGAGTGGACGTCATCTCGCAGACCGATCCCGCGGTCACCATGCTCGAGAAAACCAACAAGGTGAAGGTGATCGCGGAGACGCGCACGCCGGAAGGCACGCAGAAGATTTTCGGCGGCCCGATGCCCGCGGCGAGCCTGTATTCGCCGGTCGAGTTCGTGCGCAAGTATCCGAACACCGTGCAGGCGTTGACCAACGCCACGGTGCGGGCGCTCAAGTGGATGCAGGACGCCTCGCCGCAGCAAATCCTCGCCACCGTGCCGGAGGAATACTTGCTCGGCGACAAGGCGATGTACCTCTTCGCATACAACAACGTGAAGACCGCCTACTCGAAGGACGGCTACTTCAGCGAAGCCGGTGCGAAGACCACGCTCAAGGCGCTCGCGTCTTTCAACCCGAACGTCAAGCCTCAGGAGATCAACCTCGCGCAGACGTACACGAACGAGTTCGTGAAGAAGGCGCACGCCAAGCTGGACAAGAAGAAGTAACGCGCATGTCGGCCGCCGTACCGGCGCTCGCGCTCGACGCCGTCACCGTCACGTTCGTCTCGCCGGACGGCAGCCGCTACACGGCGGTGCAACACGCGACGCTGCGCGTGCAGCCCGGTGAATTCGTTTCGGTCGTCGGTCCGACCGGCTGCGGCAAATCCACGCTGCTCAACGTCGCCGTCGGGCTGCTGCAGCCCTCCGGCGGCCAGGTCAGCGTCTTCGGCACGCCGCTCGCGGGTTTGAATCCCAAGGCCGGTTATTTGTTCCAGACCGAAGCGCTGATGCCGTGGCGCACCGCACGGGCGAACGTCGCCGCCGGCCTTGAATTCCGCGGCGTCGAGCGAGGCGACGCCGGGGCGCGCGCCGACGAGTGGCTGCAGCGTGTTGGGCTGCGCGGCTTCGGCGGCCGTTATCCGCACCAGCTTTCCGGCGGCATGCGAAAGCGCGTCTCGCTCGCGCAGACGCTTATCCTCGACCCGCAGATCATCCTGATGGACGAGCCGTTTTCCGCGCTGGACATTCAGACGCGCCAGCTGATGGAGAACCAGCTCCTCGAGCTCTGGTCGGCGAACCGCAAATCGGTGCTGTTCATCACGCACGACCTGGAGGAGGCGATCTCGCTCTCCGATCGCGTCGTGGTGCTCTCCGCCGGGCCGCAGTCGCATCCCATAGGAGACTTCACCATCGACCTGCCGAGGCCGCGAGATGTGGCCGAGATCCGGCTCACGCCGCGCTTCATCGAGCTGCATCGCCTGATCTGGCACGCCATGCGCGATGAGGTCCTAAAAAGCTATGCGCAGCAGCTCCAGTAAGCACCTGCGCCTGTGGCAGGCGCTGCTTTTCATCGGTTTCATCTCGCTCTGGTACGTGGCGACCAGTCCGACGCTCCTGCCACCGATCTATTTCGACGATCCGCACAAGGCGGCGTTTTTCTTTGGCGAGCCGCTCAAGGTCTTCCAGCGCACCTGGGACTGGTTCGCCTCGGGCAGCATCTACGCTCATCTCTGGGTGACGCTCCTCGAGACGCTTCTCGCCTTCGTCATCGGCACGGCCTGCGGACTTGCGATGGGGCTCTGGCTCGCCCTTTCGCCCACCGCCTCCGCGCTCTTTGACCCGTACATCAAGGCCTTGAACTCGATGCCGCGCGTGATCCTCGCGCCGATCTTCGCCGTCTGGTTCGGCTTGGACATCGCGAGCAAGGTCGCGCTCGGCGTGACGCTGGTTTTCTTCATCGTTTTTTTCAATGTCTACCAGGGCGTGCGCGAGGTGAGCTTCACGGTGGTGGCCAACGCGCGCATCCTCGGCGCCAGCGATCGGCAACTACTGCGGCACGTCTACGTGCCGAGCGCGATGAGCTGGGTGTTCGCGAGCCTGCATAACTCCGTAGGTCTCGCGTTCGTCGGCGCCGTGGTCGGGGAGTACCTTGGCTCGTCGCGCGGCGTCGGCTACCTGATCCTCCAGGCGGAGGGAACCTTCGACATCAATGCGGTCTTTGCCGGGATTCTCGTGCTCACGGCCTTTGCGCTGCTCCTCGACTGGGGCGTGACGCTCGCAGAGCGACGGCTCCTAGTCTGGCAGCCGCGCGGCGGCGAGACGGAGAAGATGTAATGCGCTGGTTATTCGCGCTCGCACTTATATCGACGACGGCGCTCGCTCAACCCTATCCCGCGCGGCCGGTCCGCATCGTCGTGCCATTTCCGCCGGGCTCGACCCCTGACATCGTCGGGCGCACGCTGTCCGGCAAACTGCAGGATGCCTTCCACCAACCGTTCGTCGTCGAGAACCGAACCGGTGCCGGCGGCAACATTGGAACCGAGCTGGTCGCGAAGGCGCCCGCTGATGGCTATACGCTGCTCATCGGCATCAACGGTCCGATAGCCACGAATCGATATCTGTACAAGGACCTGGCTTACGACCCGGACAAGGATCTCGCGCCGATATCGCTCCTGGCGGTCGCGCCGCAGATGCTGGTCGTCGTGCCCGAGCTCAAGCTGAGGGACTTCCGCGCATTCGTCGACTATGCGCGCGCGAACCCCGGGCGAATTTCCTACGGCTCGGTCGGCAGCGGCAGCGCGTCGCATCTCACGATGGAGCTCCTGAAGAGCGAGGCGAAATTCTTTGCCGTGCACATTCCTTACCGGGGGTTCCCGCCGGCAGTCACGGACATGCTCGCCGGCAACATCCACGCGATGTTTGCCATCATTCCCGGCGTGCTGCCGCACGTGCGCAGCGGGAAGATGACTGCGCTCGCCGTCACCGCGCGAAAGAGAAGCGAACTGGCCCCGGAAGTCCCCAGCCTCGCGGAGCTCGGCTTTCCGCAGCTCGAATCACTGGCTTGGATTGGCCTGCTCGCGCCGGCCGATACGCCCGCGGCCGTCGTGGAGCAGTTGAGTGCGCAAACCATGCGCGCAATGCGCGCGCCCGAGGTTCGCGAGCTGCTCGGCAAGCAGGGTTTTGAAGTCGTTGGAGACGCGCCGGAAGATTTCCGCGGCTGGATACGCGCCGAATCGGCGAAATGGGCGCGCGTAATCAAGGCAAGCGGCGCTACGGCGGACTAAATCCGGTCTAGAATCGCGGCCCGGGAACTCTCCGGCGGTTGTCGCAGTCAGATTGACCTCCGACGGTGCGCGAATCGGTCCCAAACGACCGGCATCACAGTAAAAAGATTAGCGCGCGACGTCGACTTTCATTGACATGAAGTTTTCGCGCCCGCTATAATCTTTGTCTCTTCGGGCGCGGGGTGGAGCAGTCTGGCAGCTCGTCGGGCTCATAACCCGAAGGTCAGAGGTTCAAATCCTCTCCCCGCAACCAGCTCTTTAAAAAT
>C688J18823_10000539_pt1 | contig 22114 bp, 23 predicted proteins | sample HopSoiMetagenom1_FD_18823 | JGI IMG/M metagenome (IMG submission 18823) | reverse complement strand
TCGCTGGCCAGCAGCGAGCCGATGCCCTCCACGCCCTCGCGGAGGATGCGCTCGTGCCGCTTCGACAGCCTGGCGCTCCCGTCGATGAGCGCGTCCAATGTGGCTTCGCACACCGCGGCGAGGCGGCCGAGGAGTCCCAGGTTCACCGCCTCGGCGGTGCCGGCGATCTTGTGGAACACTCCGCGCAGCGCCTGCAGCGCATCGGCGTCGAGCTTCTCCAGCGCCTGGCGGGCCACGACATGACCTTCTGCCAGTTCGCGCAGGAACAATTGTCTCAGCTCGAAGAGCTCCTCGCCGGCCAGATCCATCTGGAAACGGAGTATAGCTGGGACGGCCATGATCGAAGCCGATCGCCTGCGCAAATGGTACCGGGTACATCGGCGTCCGCCGGGGCTGCGGGCCGCCATCCACTCACTCTTCCGCCGCACCTACGAGGATGTGAAGGCGGTGGACGACATCAGCTTCTCCATCGCCGCGGGGGAGCGGGTGGGGTTTCTGGGACCCAACGGGGCCGGCAAGACCACGACGCTGAAGGTGCTCTCGGGCCTTCTTCATCCCACCGAGGGCCGCGTGTCGGTGGCGGGCTTCACGCCGCACCAGCGCGAGCGCGGCTTCCTCCAGCAGATCACGCTGGTGATGGGGCAGAAGCAGCAGCTGCTCTGGGACCTGCCTCCTTCGGAGACGTTCCTGCTCAACCGGGCGATCTACGACATTCCTCGCAAGCAGTACGACGCCACCCTGGCCGAGCTGACCGAGCTGCTCGACCTGGGGCCGCTGCTCGGCAAGCCCACCCGGCAGCTGTCGCTGGGCGAGCGGATGAAGTGCGAGCTGGCGGTGGCGCTGCTGCACCGGCCGCGCGTGCTCTTCCTCGACGAGCCCACCATCGGCCTGGACGTCTCCATGCAGGCCACCGTGCGCGGCTTCGTGCGCGCCTACAACGAGCGCTTCGGCGCCTCGGTGCTGCTCACCTCGCATTACATGGAAGACGTGGCGGCGCTCTGTCCGCGGGTGATGGTGATCGACAAGGGACGCATGATCTACGACGGCGGCCTCTCCGAGCTGGTGCGCCGCGTGCGGCCCGACAAGCGCGTGCGGCTGCGGCTCTCCAGGCAGGTGGAGCGGCGGGATCTGGAACAGCTGGGGACCGTGATCGAGCACCTCGACGCCGAGGCCACCGTGCAGGTCTCGCAGGAGGCGTTGCAGGCGGCGGTGGCCCGCGCCCTCTCCTCGCTGCCGCTCACCGATCTCACCGTGGAAGACCCGCCGCTCGAGGAGGTGATGCGCGACCTCTTCGCCCAGGGCCGCGCCGCATGAGGCGGTTGCTCCGGACGTACGCCCAGTTCCTGCGCACCGGGTTCGCCTCCGCGGTGGCGTACCGCGCCGAGTTCCTCATCTGGATGTTCTCCACCAACATGCCGCTGGTGATGCTGGCCATCTGGGCAGCGGCGGCGCGCTCGGGCCCGGTAGCCGGCTATTCGCAGCAGGGCTTCGCCGCGTACTACCTGGCCGCGCTGCTGGTGCGCCTGATGACCGGCGCCTGGGTGGTGTGGGAGATGACCATGGAGATCCGGCAGGGGACGCTGGCCCTGCGGCTCTTGCGGCCCGTCCATCCCATGCTGCAGTGGTCGGCAGACAACCTGTCTGCCATCCCCATGCGCGGCATCGTGGCGCTGCCGGTGGTGGGCATCCTGCTCTGGGTGGCCCGCGCCGAACTCGCGCACGACTGGTTCTCCTGGCTGCTGCTCTGCCCGGCGCTCCTCGGCGCGTGGCTGCTCTACTTCCTGGTGCAGGCGATCATCGGCACGCTGGGGCTGCGCTTCGAGAGCGCGTCGTCGATCTTCGAGGCGTGGCTGGGCTTCTCCAACGTCCTCTCCGGCTACCTGGTCCCCATCGATCTCTTCCCGCGCGCGGTCCGCGAGCTGTCGCTGGTGCTGCCCTTCCGTTTCCAGCTCTCCTATCCGGTGGAGCTGATGCTGGGGCGTTGGTCTCGGGGCGAGGCGCTCTCGCTGTTGGCGGCGCAATGGGCTTACGTAGCGGTCTTCCTGGTGGCGACGAGGGCCGTGTGGCGCAACGGCTTGCGCCACTACGCGGCGTACGGCGGATGATGCGCCTGTTGCGGGTGGTGCGGGCGCAGCTGCGCACCTCGATGGCGCTGGCGGTCCAGTACCGGCTGGAGTTCGTTGTGGAGGGCCTGTTGGCGCTGCTCTGGATGGGCGTCACGCTGGTGCCTCTGCTGGTCGTGTTCGGCACGCGCGCGTCGGTGGCCGGTTGGACGTTCCCGGAGATGCTGGTGGTGCTGGGATGGTTCGTGGCGCTCAAGGGCGTGCTCGAAGGCTCCCTCAGCCCCTCGCTGCTGCAGGTGGTGGATCACGTGCGCAAGGGGACGCTGGATTTCGTCCTGCTCAAGCCCGCCGACGCGCAGCTGCTGGTCTCGCTGGCAAAGATCGAGCCCTGGCGCGTCATCGATCTGGCGGGCGCGGCCACCATCTTCGCCATCGCCTTCCGGCAGCTGGGCCACGCTCCCGCAACCGCAGATGTGCTGCTGGCAGCGCTCCTTCTCTGCGCGGCGGTGCTGGTCCTCTACTCCATCGCCATCCTGGTGGTGTCCATCGCCTTCGTCGCCGTGCGGGTGGACAACCTGCTCTACCTGTTCCAGTCCGTCTTCGACGTGGCCCGCTGGCCGAGCAGCGTGTTCCGCGGCGCCCTGGGATTCGTCTTCACCTTCGTGCTTCCGCTGGCCCTGATGACCACCTACCCGGCGCTCGCGCTGCTGGGAAAGCTGACCGCCCGCACCGCCGCCTTTGCAATGTTCGGCTCGCTGGCCTTCACCGCCATCGCCCGGGCCATCTGGGTGGCCTCGATCCGCCGTTACACCTCGGCGAGCTCCTGATCGCTACCAGCGGTGGAACGCGGGGTGCCCCTCCTTCACCGCCACGAACGTGCCTTTGCAGGTGGCGCAGATCTTCCCGTTCGCCTCCAGGGTCGCCTCGATCACGGCCCGATCCTTGCCCACCTCGATGGCGTGCGCCCGCAGCTGTAGCAGTGCGTCCACCGGCGTGGGCCGCTTCAAGACCACGTGAAAGTCCGCCGTCACCGTGCAGGGCGGCACCTTCGCGCCCGTCTTCTGCATCAGCGCCCAGGTGGCGGTCCAGTTGCTGTGGCAGTCGAGCAGCGTGCCGATGATGCCGCCGTTGACCACGCCGGGAAACGCCTGGTGGTGCTTCTCGACGCGGTGCTCGGCCACGCACTCATCCTCCTGGACGAAGCTCTTGATCTGCAGTCCTTTCGGATTGGCGGGGCCGCAGCCGAAGCAGATGACGTTGGGGCCGTAAGTGTCCTGGAGGCTCTTCATGCGTCCCCTTATAGTCGCGCGGCGTGAAAGAAGCTCTGCCCATCGACGCGGCGCTGCCGCAAGTGCTGGCCGCTCTGCGGGACGGCCCCGCGGTGGTGTTGGAAGCGCCGCCGGGAGCGGGCAAGACCACCCGCGTGCCGCCGGCGCTGCTCGAGATGGTCGCGGGCGAGGTGATCGTCCTGGAGCCGCGGCGCATCGCGGCGCGCACCGCCGCCCGCCGCGTGGCCAGCGAGCTGGACGACCCAGGGCTGGTGGGATGGAAGGTGCGCTTCGACCAGTCCGGAACCGCACGCACGCGGCTCTGGTACGTGACCGAAGGAATCCTGGCGCGGCGGCTGCTCTCCGATCCGCAGCTCGCGGGCGTGGGTGCGGTCGTGCTCGACGAGTTCCACGAGCGCCATCTGCCCGGCGACCTCTCGCTCGCGCTCGTCCAGGGACTGTCGGATCGACTCAAGCTGGTGGTGATGTCCGCCACGCTCGACGCGGGCCCGCTGGCCGCGCACCTCGGAGCTCCGGTGGTGCGCAGCGAGGGGCGCCGTTTTCCGGTGGAGATCGAGCACCTGGACAAGCCAGACGAGCGCCGCCTCGGCGACCAGATCGCGGCGGCCGTGCGCAAGCTCACCGCACCCGGGACTGCAGGCGACGTGCTCGTCTTCCTGCCCGGCGCGGCCGAGATCCGCCACGCCGCCGAGGCCTGCGCGGAGATCGCGCGCCATCGGAATCTCTTGATTCTGCCTCTCCACGGCGAGCTGCCGGCCGACGAGCAGGACCGCGCGCTGGCTCCAGCGCGTGGCCGGAAGGTCATCCTCGCCACCAACGTGGCCGAGACCAGCATCACCGTCCCCGGGGTGAGCGCGGTGATCGACAGCGGCCTCGCGCGCATCGCCGCCCACTCGCCCTGGTCGGGGCTGCCTTCGCTCACGGTAGCGAAGATCAGCCGCGCCTCAGCGGCGCAGCGGGCAGGCCGGGCCGGACGGCTGGGCCCGGGCAGGGCGCTGCGCCTCTATACCCTCCACGACTTTGAGACGCGGCCCGATCACCACCCGCCCGAGATCGAGCGGCTGGATCTCGCCGCGACCGTGCTCGAGCTGCGCGCCGCCGGCTTCGACCCCGAGGCGCTGCCGTGGCTGGATCCGCCGCCTCCGGGAGCGCTGCAGGCTGCCGCGCGATTGTTGGAGCGGCTGGGCGCTCTGGACGCGCGGGGGCGGACCACTGCCATCGGCCGCGCCTGCGCTCGGCTTCCGCTCCATCCGCGGCTGTCCCGGCTGATCGTCGAGGCGGCGCGGCGCGGCTACGTCGAGGACGGGTGCGCGCTGGCGGCGGCGCTGGCCGAGCGGCGCGATTCGCGGCCGGCAGAGGTCACTTCACTGCTGGAGGAACGCCGCGATGCGCGCCTGTCGCGGCAGCTCTTGCGCAGCGCGCCGGAGAACGCTGCCCGTTCCGGCTCGCGCGACCAGGCGCTGCATCTGGCCGTGCTCGCGGGATATCCCGATCGGGTGGCCCGGCGGCGTGGCGACGACGTGCTGCTGGCGTCGGGCGGCGCGGCGCAGCTGCCGGCCGAGCTACGGGGGCTGCCGGAGCTGATGGTGGCCGTGGACGCCGAGGAGCGGCGCGCCGGCGGCCGGACGCGCGCGCTGGTGCGCATCGCCTCGCCGGCGGAGCCCGAGTGGCTGCTCGACGCGCAGGCGGACGCGCTCCGCGAGGAGGTCGAGCTGGTCTGGGAGCCCGCCCGGGAACGCGTCGAGCAGGTCGCGCGGCTCTTCTACGATCAGCTGGTGCTGGAGGAGTCCCGCAAGGCAGCCGCGCCGTCGCCCGAGGCGACGCGCCTGCTCCTGCAGCATCTGACGCTCGATGCGCAGGCCCTGACGCGGCTGCGCGTGCGCAGCGCGCTTTCCGCACAGCACTGCCCGGAGGCTGGCATCGAACCGCTCACCGCGGAGCGCATCCAGGCGCAGCTCGCCAGCGCGGCGCAGGGGATGACGTCGCTTGCGGAGCTGGCCCAGGCCGACGTGATCGCCGCGCTCACGCCGCCGCAGCTCGATCGTCTGGCGCCGGAGTCGGTGGTGCTGCCCGGCGGCCGCAGGGCGCCCGTCGAGTACGCCGAGGGACAGCCGCCCGCCCTCCGCTCCCGGCTTCAAGATTTCTTCGGCATGGCGCGCGGCCCGTCGATCTGCAACGGCCGCCTGCCGCTGACGCTCCACCTGCTCGCGCCCAACGGCCGCGCGCAGCAGGTCACGCAGGATCTCGCCGGGTTCTGGGAGCGGCACTACCCTGCCGTGCGCCGCGAGTTGATGCGCAGGTATCCACGGCACGCCTGGCCGGAGAACGGGGCCACCGCCACGCCGCCCTCAGTGAATCGCCGGACGTAGCGGCAGCTCGCGCAGCAGGCGCGCTTCTGCGTCGAGCAGGTCGTCCAGCCGCGCCTCGACTCCCTCGAGCGCGGATCTCCTGGCCAGGCGCAGGAAGAGCTCGCCGTGCCCCTTCTCCGCGTCGGCGAGCCGGGCGTAGAAGGCGCGCAGCTCGGACTCGGCCAGCGCCTCCGCCAACAGGCGCAGGCGCTCCTCGCTGCGGGCCTCGATCAGCGCCGAGACCAGCAGGCGATCGAGCAGCCGTTCCCGCGCCGGCTGGCGGACCAGCGCCTGCAGCCCCTGCGCGTACGGATCGCCGGGGTCGCGCCCGAGCGAAAGGTTGCGCTTCTCCATCAGCGCCAGAACCTGGGCAAGATGCCCCGCTTCCTCGCGCGCGAGCCGTGCCATGGCGCGCGGCAGCCCCGGCGCGTCGGGAAAGGCAGCCAGCATCGAGAGCGCGTGGGCCGCGGCCTTCTTCTCGCAGTGCGCGTGATCGACCAGCACCTCGTCGAAGCGAAGGGCCGCCAGCCGCGCCCAGGCGGGCGGGGTCCGCACGCGAAGCTGCATGCACTGCTTATACTGCGGACGCATGCGCATCGGCGTCATCTCGGACACGCACGGCCTCGTCCGGCCAGAGGTCTTCGAAGCCTTCTCCGGCGTCGATCACATCTTCCACGCCGGAGACATCGGCGGCGAGGAGGTGCTGGCTCAGCTGGCCACCATCGCCCCGGTCACCGCCTGCGCGGGAAACAACGACTCCTTCCGGTGCGGCCCGGCCGGCAAGAGCGCGCGGATCACGCTCGGGGGGACGCGCTTTTTGCTCATGCACATCCGCGGCGAGGCCGAGCAGGAGGTGCTCCGCGCCCCGGCCGAAGTGGTCATCTTCGGGCACTCCCACAAGCCGCTCGACGAGCGAAGCGAAGGCGTGTGGTGGTTCAACCCCGGCAGCGCCGGCCCGCGGCGGTTCTCGCTGCCGGTCTGCGTGGGGCTCTTCGAGCAGCACCGCGGCCAGTGGCGGGCGCGCCACGTGGCGCTTCAGTAATAGACGAGGCCCAGCTGCAGGCCCACCACCTGGACGCGTCGGTCGATGCTGTTGGCCGACAGGTTGGCGTTCCGGTAGAAGAACTCGGGCGCGAGGAAGATGTTGGGCGCGACCCGGATCTCGACGCCGAGGCCGCCCGCCTCGGCGAGTCCGGCCGCGGTTGCGCCGCCGAAGCCGTCCGCGGAGATGCCCACGCCGATGCCGCCGCGGACGTAGACCATCACCGCGGACTTGGCCAGCAGGTGGTACTGCACGAACGCATCCACCTGGTACGCCTTGAAGGAGACGCCCGAGAGCGAACCGCCGTCGAGGGCGCCGGAGATGTAGAGCTGCAGGGCGGGGTTGAAGCTGTAGCCCACCCGCGCCTCGGCGTCGTACCCGACGGCGTCGTCGCCGGGGACGAGGATGATCGTGGCACCTCCGCCCAGCGCGCCGTAGATGCCCCGCAACGGGGTCTCAGCCGGAAAGTCTTCAGCCGGCCTGGAAGCGAGGTCTGCCGCGAAGGACGGGACCGATGCGAGCAGCGCGGCCGCCAGGAAGAGCCGTTTCATGGCGCGAGACTACCGCATTCACTACCGGCGCATGAGGTAAAGGTCGCCGGCGTGCGCGCCCGTGTGCCGCGCCGGGATGAGCAGGCCGAGCGCGCCGAGCACCCGGCCGGCGTCGAAGGAGGCCAGCGCCTGCGCAGGATTCAGTCCCTTGCGCTCCGCCTCCTCCCAGGTGGTTCCATCCACCAGGGCGCCGGCGCTTTCGGTGGGCCCGTCGCGGCCGTCGGTGCCAGCCGCCAGGAAGGCCGCGCCCGCCTCGCCGCGAAGCTCGCGCGCCATCAAGAGGGCCAGGTGCTGGTCGCGGCCTCCGGGCGGCGCTCCTTCGGGCACGCGCACCTCCAGCTCGCCGCTGGCGCAGAGGAACCCGCGCTCGCGCGCCAGCCGCGCGGCGAACACCTCCACCGTGCCGCGGACCGGCGCTTCCAGGATGCGCGCAGGAGCGCGCCGCCCCGCCTCCAGGGCGGGAGAGCGCAGGTCGCAGAGCGGCTCGTGCTCGACGAAGTCCGCGGGCTCGCCGGCCTTGAGCGTCTCGCGTACCCGTCCCGCGGCAGCCGGCAAGCGGTACTTGCGCACCAGGTCGAGCGCGTCCTCGCAGGTGGTCGGGTCGGCGCTGGCGGGCCCGCTCGAGACTGCCGCGACGCCGCCCACAGGCACGTCGACCGCCACGAGCGCTCGCGCCCGCCGGACTCCCGCCGCATACAGCGCGCGCGCCAGACCGCCTCCCTTCAGCCGCGAGAGGTGCGCGCGCACGCAGTTCATCTCCTCGATGGGCAGGCCGGATGCCAGCAGGGCCTGGTTGACCGCGCGCACGTCGGGCAGCGACAGATCCGGATGAGGAGCCTCGGCCAGGGCCGAGCCGCCGCCCGAGATGAGCAACAACGCCGCGTCGGCTGGGCCCAGGGAGCGCGCCGCCGCCAGCAGCGCCTCTCCAGCCTGCAGCGAGCCGGCGTCGGGCAGCGGATGGTTTCCGCGCAGGATGCGCGCGCCCGGCGGCGCGGGAGCGTCGGGCGGCACCACCAGCACTGCCTCGCTCTCGCTACCGCGGGCCCCCTCGTAGAGCTCCGCCGCTACCTTGCCCACGCCTAGAACGACCAGCCGCCCTCCCGGTCCGGGCGTGGGAGCGCGCGACGCGCCGGCGCGAGCAAGGGCGCGGGCATCCAGCGCCGCCACCACCTGCTCGTAGAGCTCGAGGAGCGCGCGCATCAGGGCTGGAACAGCGAGGGGAGGAGCGCGCCGGCCTTCCCCAGCCGGCACTCGTCGAAGGAATGCGTGTTCTCCGGCCGCTCCAGCCCCACGTAGACGCAGCGGGCGAAGCGGCCGCGCGAGTTGGGCACGTGGCGCAGGTGCGAGACGAAGCCGGCCGCGGGGTGGACCGCGCCCGAGCTGCCCACCGTGACGAACAGGTCGCATTCGCACAGCTCGGTGTAGATGCGCTCGAGGCCGAGCGGCACCTCGCCGAACCAGACCACGTGCGGGCGAAGCTGGCCGCCGCAGCGATCGCAGTCGGGCACCGCGTCGAGCCAGGCCGTCGCGTCGTCGAAGGGCTCGCGCTCGCAGTCCGAGCAGCGGGTCTTGAGCAGCTCGCCGTGCATGTGCAAGACGCCCGTGGAGCCGGCGCGCTCGTGCAGCGGATCGACGTTCTGCGTGCAGAGGAAGAGGCGGTCGCCGATCCTTTGCTGGAGGGTGGCCAGCGCAAGGTGCGCGGCGTTCGGGTGCACCGCGGCGGCCTGCCTGCGGCGCTCTGAGTAGAAGCGCCAGACCAGCCGGGGATCGCGCGCGAACCCCTCGGGCGTGGCCACGTCCTCGATCCGGTGCTGTTCCCAGAGGCCGTTCGCGTCCCGGAAGGTGGCGACCCCGCTTTCCGCGGAGATCCCCGCGCCGGTGAGCACGAAGACGCGCTCGCCCGGCCCCACCTGGAGCGGCGCGAACTCGCTTCCCGGCCCGATTTTGGGCAGCGGCACCATGTCTTGCGCATCAGAGTTGCGCGGCGGGCGTCCGCGGGCAAGGATCTTCGGCATGCAGGCTTCCGGATTGCGGCGCGAGGTGGTGCGCCGGATGTACGTCCGCTCCCGGGTGGCGCGCACTGCCGCGCTGCGGATGGCGTACCTCGCGTATTCGCGCGCCTTGCTGCGGTGGCACGACTTCTCTGCTCCCGAGGCAGCCCGCGCGCTGCGGCGCCGGCTGGAGGAGCTCTTCGACGCCGACTTTCGCGACGCGGAGGCCGGCTTCTACCCGCGCGAGCTCATCGAAGGGCTCCCCTGGCGCGAGTACGCGCAGGCCCTGCCGCGGCTGCTCGCCGACCTGCCGCGCACGCGGGCGCGCATCGAGCGAGGGGATTTCCGCGAGCTGCCGGAGGACGCCGGCAGCGGCCGCTATCCCCGCTACTACGCGCGCAACTTCCATTTTCAGAGCGAGGGATACCTCGGCCACACCAGCGCCCAGCTGTACGACCTGCAGGTCGAGCTGCTCTTCGGCGGCACCGCCGATGCCATGCGGCGCAGGCTGATCCCGCCGGTGGTCCGCTTTGCCCACGCCCACGACGCCTGCGCGGCCCATCCCGTGCGTATCCTCGACGTGGCCTGCGGCACCGGCCACTTCCTGCGCATGTTGGGCGCGGCGCTTCCCACCGAGGCCAGGTTCTTCGGGCTGGACCTGTCCCCGCACTACATCGCCCGGGCGCGGGAGGTGCTGCCGCGCGACATGGACTTCTCGCTGGTCTGCGACAACGCGGAGAAGCTGCCCTTCCTCGACGCCTCGTTCGACGTGGTGACCAGCGTCTTCCTGTTCCACGAGCTGCCGCCGGAGGTGCGCGCGCGGGTGCTCGCGCAGATGTCCCGCGTGCTCAAGCCGGGCGGGCTCCTGGTGGTGGCCGACAGCATCCAGCTGCGCGATGCGCCCGAGCTGGAGCGCGAGATCCTCGCCTTTCCCAACCGCTTCCACGAGCCTTTCTACGAGAGCTACGTAGAGGACGATCTCGCCACCCGCGTCCGCGAAGCCGGCTTGCGCGTCACCGGCACGCAGCAGGCCTTCCTCACCAAGCTGGTCACGGCGGAAAACAACTAAGCCTTCAGATCGGTTTGCAGCGCCTTGGCGCGCTTCGCCCAGGTCCTCGCGATCAGCGCGATGGCGACCAGCAGCGGGACGATGAAGCCGAGCATGACCAGCACGCCGACCCTGGCGGCGTGCACCTGCTCCGAGTCGGCGGCGCCGAAGCACATCGGGCAGGCGAGGGGAGGAAGGCGGTCACAGGTAACTCACGTTCTTCAGCTTGCGCAGGAACCACAGGCCGTACCAGACCAGCGCAGCTGCCGCGGCGAATCCCAGGATACCCAACGCCAGCGTGCCCGGGCGGCCGGTGCGCAGCCAATCGCTCACCGACCACGCCGCGAAACCCAAGGCGCAGAGCACCGAGACGACGACGAAGAAAACGTGGAAGGCCTTCAGCGACACGGCTACGTCCCCGGCATTCCGTGGTGATGCTCGAAGACCGTGAGCGAGGGCAGGAGCAGCACCAGCGCGAAGAAGAGCGCGGTGAGCAGGAGCACCGCGAAGATCACCTTCTTCTCCGAGAGCAGGTGCATGAACACCGAGGCCACCAGCCCTGCCTTCACGCTGGCGATGATCAGCGCCACGGTGATGGCCACCGGCCGGTCCAGCTTGAGATAGCTCACGCCCACGGTGATGGCCGTCAGGCAGAGCAGCGCGACGAAGACCACGTAGTACTTGCCGAGGTGCTTCTTGAACTCCTCGGGGGTCTCGGAATGCGTGTGGGCCGTCTCGGCCATGGGCACCTCAGAGCAGGTAGAGGCTGGGGAAGAGGAAGATCCACACCAGGTCGACGAAGTGCCAGTAGAGGCCGGCGTTCTCCACCCGGTTGGTGAAATGCTCGGGGTCTGAATTCCACAGCTTGCTCCCGGCGGTCAACAGATAGGTGTTGACGACGACGCCGCCGAGGATGTGCAGGCCGTGCAGGCCGGTGAGCGTGAAGTAGATGGCGAAGAAGTTGTCGTGCGCGGGCAGGTGGTCGTGGTGGAACTTCTCCGCGTACTCGAAGTACTTCACCACCAGGAACACCAGCGCCAGGACGATGGTGGCGGCCATCCACAGCTTGAACTTGGGCAGGCTGCCCATCTTGCAGGAGGCCCAGGACAGCACCATGGTGATGGAGCTGGTGATCAGCACCGCGGTGTTGAAGGTGCCCAGCGGGACGTTGAGGATCTCGCTGGAGAGCTGGTCGGTGCCAGGGGGCCAGTGCGGCGCGCCGGTGCGGATCAGCACGTAGCTGGAGAAGAGCGCACCGAAGAGCATCACTTCGCTGGCGAGGAACAGCCAGATGGCGAACTTCCCGTTGGGAATGCCCGTCACCGGGTGCGGCTTCACCATGTAGGGAATCGCGGACTCGGCCATCATTTCTCCTATGCTCCGCCGCTGCGCGGCTACGCCCGGGCGCCGGCGGAGCCGTCGCCCTCCGCCTCCGCCACGAACTGCGGCGAGTAGTCGTTGGCCTTGCCGGGCACGCTGTACTCGTACGGCTCGCGATAGACCACCGGCTCGGTGAGGAAGTTGCCGTGTCCCGGAGGCGAGGGCGCCGCCCACTCCAGCGTGGTGGCGTTCCACGGGTTCTCCGCCACCCGCGCCCCGCTCTTCAGGCTCATGAAGAAGTTGACGATGAAGACCAGCTGCACGAGGCCCAGGCCCCAGGCGCCGTAGGAGATCACCACGTTGAGCGCCTGCACGCCGCGGCCGTGCGCGTAGACAGTGGGATCGTAGAGACGCCGCGAGAGGCCGGCCATGCCCTGGAAGAACATGGGCATGAAGATGAAGTTGATGCAGACGAAGCTGAGCCAGAAGTGGATCTTGCCCAGAGTCTCGTTCATCTGCCGGCCCGTTGCCTTGGGATACCAGTAGTAGATGCCGGCAAACAAAGCGAAGAGCGTGCCGGGCGCGACGACGTAATGGAAGTGGCCGATCACGTAGAAGGTGTCGTGCAAATAGATGTCGCTCGCGGTCAGGCCCAGCGGCAGGCCGGTGAGGCCGCCGATGGCGAACATGGGTATGAAGGCGGTGGCGAAGAGCATCGGCGTGTTGAAGCGGATGTTCCCGCCGTAGAGCGACATGATGAAGCAGGTGAGGATCACCACGCTGGGGATGGAGATGATCATGGTGGTGGTCTGGAAGAAGGTCGACATGGTGGTGCCCATGCCGGTCATGAACATGTGGTGCGCCCAGACCACGAAGCTCATGAAGCCCAGGAACACCACCGAGTAGACCAAGAGCCGGTAGCCCCAGAGCGGCTTGCGCGTGTTGTTGGCGACGACCTCGGCCACCATGCCCATGGCAGGGAGGATGAGCACGTACACTTCGGGGTGGGCGAGGAACCAGAAGAGGTGCTGCCAGAGCAGCGGGCTGCCGCCTCCGGCCACCTTGAGCTGCTCGCCCGAGACCACGAGGCCCGAGGGCAGGAAGAACGAGCTGCCGGCCAGCCGATCCATCAGCTGCAGCACCGAGGCGGCCTCCAGCGGCGGGAAGGCCAGGAGGAGCAGGAACGCGGTCACCAGCTGCGCATGCACGAAGAACGGCAGCCGCCAGTAGGTGAGACCCTTGGCGCGCATCTGCACGATGGTGACGATGAAGTTGATCGAGCCGAGCAGCGAGCTGGTGATGATCAGCACCATCGAGAGCAGCCAGATGGTCTGGCCGGTGGGCGCGATGACGGAGAGCGGCGGGTAGGAGGTCCAGCCGGACTGCGCCGCGCCGCCGGGCGCGAAGAAGCTGGAGATCATGAGAATGCAGCCGGGCAGGAACACCCAGTAGCTGGCCATGTTCAGGCGCGGGAACGCCATGTCGGGCGCCCCGATCTGCAGCGGGGTGACGAAGTTGCCGAAGCCGCCCACGGCCAGCGGAACGACCCCGAGGAAGACCATGATGGTGCCGTGCATGGCGCCGAGCTGGTTGTAGAACTCGGGGGCCATCACGCCGCCGGGCATCGCCGTCTCGCCGAGCAGCTTGCCGAAGACCGGCATCGGCTGCCCCGGATAGGCCAGCTGCCAGCGCATCATCATCATCAGGCAGAAGCCGAAGAAGAGGAACACCAGCGCGGTGACGGCGTACTGGATGCCGATCACCTTGTGGTCGACGGAGAAGATCCACTTGCGCCAGAAGGGCAGCTCGTGGTGCCCGTGATCCTGCGCGTGCCCGTGCTCATGGCCGACGTGCGTCGTCTCGCTCATCACTTCTTCTCCGGCGCAGGCTGGTTGTCGGGGGCCGCAGCGGCGGGTGGCTCTTGCGGGGGAGGCGCGTTCTCCGCCTGCCACTTGGCGAAGTCTTCCGGCGAGTCGATGAGGACGTCGGCCCGCATGCGGTAGTGGCCCAGGCCGCAGAGCTGCGCGCAGGCCAGCTCGAAATGGCCGGTCTGCGTGGCCTCGAACCAGATGGGGATCTTCTGGCCGGGAATGGTGTCCTGCTTCACCCGCAGCACCGGGATGTTGAAGCTGTGGATCACGTCCTTGGAGCTGATTTCGACGACCACCGGCGTGTGCACCGGAACGTGGAACTGGTTGACGCTGGTGATGTCGTCCTTGCCGTCGGGGTCCTCGGGATCGACGCCCAGCGGGTTGTCGCCCGAGATCAGCGCCGCGTCGCTCTTGCCGAACTTCCCGTCCTTGCCCGCGTACTGGAAGTTCCAGGCGAACTGCTCGGCCACGATCTTCACGTGCAGCGCCTTGGCATCCTCGGGCACGTTGTTCTTGTAGGCCAGCCAGACCGGGGTGGAGAGGCCGAAGAGCAGGAAGACCTCCACCACCACCACCGCCGCCTCGATGTACTTGGTGGCCATGGCCTTCACCGGCGCGTAGAGGGCGGTGTGGCCGGGCCGGGCGCGGAAGCGGAACAGGCACCAGACGAAGAAGATGCCCCAGCCCACGAAGAGCAGGAGCATGAACCAGTGGAGCACGGAGATGAGCTGGTCGATCTTCGCCCCGTGGACCGACACGTCGGGCGGGAGCCACCAACCGTAGATTTTCTCGTCCATGCGGCGACCTCGAGGATCAGCGGGCGAGCTGTGCGACGACGGGCGCAACGTTTGCGCGCCGGGAGGAGGCGACGAAACTCGTGCACCAGAGGCAAAGTCCCGCCAGGATCAGCGCGGGCGTGAGCGCCCAGAAGACCCGCGAGGACGATCCCTGCCTCGGCTCGCGGCGGCGGGCGTAGAGGAAGAGCGCTTCCGTCGCGAGCACGGCGAGGGCGGCGAAGCGCGCGATGGTCCAGATGCCGAGAGTTGCGATTTCGGGGGAAGTCACTTCCATCGGGGCGCAAATCCCGTAGCACGCCCCACGCCCCGAAACAACCTGTGACAACCCGCCGCATCCGGTTCGGAAGACCTAGCGGTCCAGCATCAGCGCGACGAAGAGGGCCGGCAGGTAGAGCAGTGAGAAAAGAAACAGATTACGGGCCCAGCGGGGACCCGACGCAGGGCGGAGGCCGAGCAGCCCGTAGCCGAGGAAGCCCAAGCCGGCCACCAGGGCGACGATCAGGTACGCGGTGTGCGCTGCGCCGATGGGGACGAAAAGCAGCGAGACGGCCACCAACGCCACCGTATAGCGGACGATGTTCATCCGCGCCTCGCGCTCGCCGCCCGGCTCGTTGGGCTGCACCACCAGGCCGGCGCGCGCGTACTCCTCCTTGCGGAAGAGCGTGATGGCGAGGAAGTGCGGCACCTGCCAGAGAAACATCACCGCGAAGAGCAGCACCCCGGGCAGGTCGAGCCGCTCGGTGGCGGCGGTCCAGCCGATCAGCGGGGGAATGGCTCCAGGGAGCGCGCCGACCAGGAGCGCCGCCGCCGTCTGTCGCTTCATCGGCGTGTAGAGCAGCACGTAGCTGACCAGCGCGATGGAGGCGAGCAGCCCCGGCAGTGCGCCCACCGCGAAGGTGAGCAGCGGCACCGAGACGGCGGCGAGCGCGAGCCCGAACTTGAGGGCGGCCGCGGGCTCCATGCGGTGGGCCGGCAGCGGGCGGCCCATGGTGCGCGACATCAGCGCATCGCTGTCGCGCTCCAGGTACATGTTGAGCACGTTGGCGGCGGCGACGATCAGGACCGTGCCGAGGAGCGTCAGCACCACCGTGCGCACCGGCAGCCCGTGCGGCGCCAGCCACAGGCCGCTGGCGGTGGTGAACACCACCAGCGCGGTGATGCGCGGCTTGGCCAGCGCCACCAAGTCCGAGGCGGCGGTCACGGGATCCCCAGCGCCGTCACCGCGGCCCGCTCGCGCGCCGGCTCTCCCCGCGTCAGCGCCAGCAGCGCCACGCAGTCGGAGAGCAGGAGAGCACCCACCAGGAGGTGCGCGGTCAGCGGAACCAGATCCTTGAAGGTGAGGATGGTGAGGACTCCGAGCGCGATCTGCAGCAGCACCAGCGCCGGCATCAGAAGGGCCAGGGCGCGCACCACGCCGCGCGACTCGCGCGCCGCGCGCAACGAGGTCCAGATGACCAGCGCGAGCACGACGAAGGCGAAGGCCCGGTGCGCCATGTGCAGGTGCACCATGGGGTGGACGTTCGAGGGCCACCACGCTCCACGGCAGTACGGCAGGTCCACGCACACCAGGCCCGCCCCCGTGTGGCGCACGGTCGCGCCGAGGAGGATCTGGAGGTAGACCGCGGCCGCCGTCGCCCAGAGCAGGCCGCGCGGGGCCGCCGCTTCTGGCCGCGGCCCACCCAGGCGGAGCGCCAGGACCAGCGCGAGGGAGAGGAAGAGCATCGAGGTGCCGAGGTGCATCACCAGAACCAGCGTCGGCAGCCGGTAGAGCACGGTGAGCCCGCCCAGCAGCCCCTGGAAGATCACCACCGAAAGGGCGCCGGCAGCCAGCTTGCCGTCGAGATCGCGCGCCGCCGCGATCACCCAGGCGCAACCGACATACCCCAGCGCCACCAGCGCTACCGGGGCGAGCGGCAGCTCGTCGCTGACGTGCTTCACGTGGCCGGCCCAGAACGAGGCGCCGAGGATCAAGGTCGCGAAGCCGGCCAGCGCCGCTGCCAGCCCGCCCTGCCTCGCGCGCCGCAGCGTGAGCACCACCAGCGCCACGGTACACAGGCCCACCGCGGTGGCGATCAGCCGGTGCGTGTGCTCGACGGCGACGTTGCCGGCCATCTTCGGCAGCACGCTGCCGTAGCAGGTGGGCCAGTCCGGGCAGGCCAGGCCGGAGTCGGTGTTGGTGACCACGCCTCCGGCGACGATCAGCACCACCGTCAGGAACGCCGCTGCCGCTGCCAACCGCCGGATCACTTCTGCTCCGAAGCGCAAAGGGAGGACGGACCAATTAGCCCGTCCTCCAATGCTCCGGCCTTTCGGCCTCCGCCCGTCGCCGGGGGAACCCCGGCGCCTCCGCCCTCTCGAATCAATGCGTCCGTGCGCCCGCGGCTAAGCGCCGCCCTTCTCCGTCCCCGCGTACGAGAACTTCACCTTGGCCGGCTTGCCGGCCTCGACGGTGACTTCCTCCGTCTTGGTGCCGTACTTCTCGTGCCACGACTCGATGGTGTACTTGCCGGGAGGCACGTTGTCGATCTTGAAGCTGCCGTCCGCCCCGGTCACAGCCTGCAGGCCGCTCTTGGAGACGCCGATGTAGCCGCGCATCCAGGGATGGACGTCGCACTTCCACTTCATCATCCCCTCTTCCTTGGCCGCGTACTCGATGGGAGCAGCCTTGTCGTTGGGCATGCCTTTGTTGAAGAGCGTCGCCGAGCCCGCGTAGGTGTGCACGTTGTGGAGGACCGGGTCGCCGTTCTTGGCCTGGATCTTCTGGCCCACCACCGCGGTGGTCATGCGGGGCTCGTACATGCAGTCCTTCTGGTCCATCTCCACGACCTTGTCGGGGACCTTGGCGGTCTCCTTGGCGCCCTTGGTGACGTGGACCCAGACGTTCTCGAGCTTGCCGCTCTTCACCAGGACGCTGGGATCCGTCATGGGCTTCTTCGCGCAGAAGGGATCGGCCTCCCGGTGCAGCTTGCCCGGAGCCGGCGCCTTGCCCGTGAAATCCACCTCGCCTTCGATCGACTCGGCCATCGCCGTGGCGGGGATGATCAGCGCGGCCAGCACTGCAAGCACTCTCGAAACGGTCATCTCAGATCCTCTCTGCTTGTGAATTTCAGGTGTTGCGACCTAGCAAACACCCGTACATCGGTCAAGGTTTGGACTGCGCAGTCGCGGAATTCTTCAGATCAGCCACGCCTCGGGGTGGCCGAGGCGGTCTTGGGCGCGGGGGTGTTCTTGAGGTCGAGGTGCATCAAGTAGTCGCGCAAGGCGTCGATCTGGGCCTTGGAATCGCCGTCGAACAGCTTGCTGGGCGAGACGGGGTGCGCCTCGTCGCTGAAGTCCCAGAAGCTGGGCATGCGCGTCCCCTCCATCAGCGCCTGCGGGTTCTTGAGCCAGGCCGGGATCCAGTCCGGGCGCAGCCGGTTCTTCGCCAGCAACAGATTCGGCGCAGCGCTCCCAGGGTCCTGCCCCGGCCGCAGCTGGCCGACGACGTGGCAGTTGATGCACTGCAGGTCCTTGAAGAGCTGCTCGGCGTCCTTGGCGCGTGCGCCTTCCGGCTCGGAGGCGGTGGCGGTGAGGTAGGGGAAGCTCTTGTTCGAGGCGGCGGCGAAGTAGTGCACCACGTCGGTGGCGTCGGCGTCGCTGAAGTGGAAGGTCGGCATCCGCACCGACAGCCAGGGCCGCAGCGGGATGGGCGCCTTGACGAAGGCGAAGAGCCACTCGGGCTGCACCTTGGCGCCCTCGCCGGTGAGGATGGGCGGCGCGTAGGTCATGTTCTCGTCGTTGTAGAGGTCGCGGATCTTCCCGCCCCGCTTCTCCACCACGTGGCAGTTGCGGCACCCGTTCCAGAACACCAGCCGCTCCCCCTTGAACACCGCCGCCTGCTGCTCGGTCTGGCCGGTCAGGTACTGCGGGTCGGGCTTCTCGCCGGTCTGGCCCTTCAAGAAGGTGAGGATGGCCAGCGCCTCGTCGTCGGTGAAGTCGAACTGAGGCATCTTCGTCTCCACCCGCTCGTAGGCGAAGATGCGCGGGACGTGCAGCTTCTCCCAGACCCAGTTGGCGTAGGTCTGGTGGTGCTTGGGGTCCTCGGTGAAGTAGCGCACGTCCCCGAAGTCGAGCAGCTCCACGCCCTTGCGCCCGTGCTCGGTCAGCTCGGTGCCGATCTTCTGGGCGTTCTCGAAGCCCTTGATGTCATGGCAGCCGAAGCAGCCGTACTTGGCGATCACCGCCTTGCCGTCGGCGGCCAGCTTCTGCTGCTCGCCCGCGCCGTACTTCGGCTCGGGATACTTCTGGTCGCTCTTCAGCGTCAGCAGATAGGCGGTGACGTTGGCGGCCTCGGCGTCGGTCAGGCGCAGGTCGGGCATCTTGGTCTGCGGCCACATCGCCTTGGGGTTCTTCACCCAGGAGTAGATCCATTCCGGCTTCGCCTTGTCGGCCACGTTCCAGAGATTGGGCGCGTAGTCGCGCTCGCTGGAACCCTCGCTGCGGCGCGCGGCGGAGCCCTTCTCGGCCACGTGGCAGGCGCGGCAGCCGACGCTCTCGAAGGTTTCCTTGCCCTTCTCGGCGTCGCCCCTGGGCGCCGTGTCCGTCAAGAGCGGCGCCTTCTCGCTGTTGGTCCAGAGGTAGGCGACGATGGCGGCCACCTCCTGCTCGCGCAGCTTCCGGTGCTGCGCCACCACCTCGTCGGGCTTCTGCTCCTCGGGGTGCGGCACCGCGTCGGCATCGACGGCGCCGGGCCAGAAGTTCGGCATGCGCGTGCCCGGCCGCCATGCCTTGGGGTAGCTGATCCAGGTCGTCATCCAGCCCCTGGTGGTCTTGGAGGCGATGTCCGTCAGCGTCGGCCCGCGCTTGGGCAAGTCGTTGTAGCCCTCGATGGGGTGGCAGCCCCAGCAGCCCACGTCGGTGAAGAGCTTCTTGCCGCGGGAGAGCAGCGGTGCGTCCGCCAGCGTGATCTCCTGCGAGTGGCACTTGTCGCACTTGGCCTGCATGAACGCGCCCGGGTACTTCTTGTCCATCACCGTCACTTCGTCGGTGAGCGGGTCGTTCCAGTCGTGATCGTCCTCGCCGTGGCGGAACTTGCGGTGCATCACGCCCTTGGTCTGCGCGCCTTCGCCGCCGTGGCAGGTGGTGCAGCCGAAGACCTCGGGGTTGTGCTGCTTGACCAGCAGATCCCAGCGCTTGGGATGGGTGCGGAAGACCGGCTTCACGTCGTAGGGGTCGGTCTTCGCCGCGCCCTCGAAGGCCGCGATGGTGTCCTTGTCCGAGCAAGCCTGCGCGACCTTGTCCCGGTCCGAGTTCTTGTCCTTCCCTTCGCCCTTCATCTCCAGCAGCGCCGGGTTGGCGGCGTGGCCGGTCCACTCGGCCTTGGCCTCCACCAGCACCGCGCCGGCCTTGTCCTTGAGCACCGTCCTGGTCTTGGGCAGCCAGCGCGCGTTGGGGCCGCAGTAGGCCGCGGCCATCTCCATCCACTTCTCCCACGCCGCGCGCGGGCGGCACTCGGTGGCCTGCGCCGGATCGGTGGCGGCAACTTCCGCGGGCGCCTGGTACCCGCCGATGGGGACGGCGCCCGGCTCCGGCGGCAGATCCTCGCAGAGGGCCTCGTGGACTTTCTGGTAGGCGTCCACGACCTCGGGGTCGACGGCGTACTGCGCCTTCATGTCCGGCTCGGGCAGGTTGGCCTTCTTCGCCTCCAGCACCTCCCAGGGAACGGAGTAGCCCCCCTGGTTGATGCCGGCGTGGCAGTTCTGGCAGCGGTCCACCGTGGCCGCGCCCCACGAGTTCTTCAGCCCGGTGATCCAGTACTGCTCCATCTGGGGGAACTTGCCCAGGCCCGAGAAGGCCTCCAGGCGCTTGTCGAGGTCCTTGATGGGCTTCTCGATGAGATCGATCTTCGCCTGCGCGTCGTCGCGCCGCTTGATGAAGGCGAGCCGCTTCTGCGTGGCCTCCTGGTGCCTGGCGATGGCCTGGTTGTAGAGGCGGGTCTTCTCGTCGATCTTCTTCTGCCAGTCGTCGAACTTCTTCTGCAGCTCCTGCTCTTCCTTCTCCTGGTTCTCGTGCCGCGCCTCGCGCAGCTTGTAGTAGACGGCGTCCTGATCCGACTTGTCGAAGCCCAGGTACAGCTTCGCCTCCGCCTCCTTGATGCGGGCGTCCTCCTCGGCCTTGACCGCCGCGTCGTACTCCTGGCGCTGTTGCGGGCTGCCGCTGATCGCATCGCTGGCCGCCTTCGACTCCGCCCGCAGCGCGTCCAGCTTCTGCTTCGTCTCCGGCGCCTCCAGCCGCCTCTCGGCGCGGGTGCGGTCGGCGCGGACGTGGCTCTCCTCCAGCTTGAAGAACTCGCGCTGGTAGTTCTTCCACGGCCGCCGCGGCACCACCTCGTCGTAGACCGCCCACGCGGTGCTGAGCGCGAGGAGCACGGCGAGGCCGACGAACGGCCACTTGAGGCTCTGCAGCTCGAGAGGTCTTTTGGCCATATGGGGGAGTCGAAGGGCTTGAGGAGCCTTCGACTCAAATGTTCAGGATGTTCGGGATGACGAGGATGTACTTGATGTTGAGGGAGAGGCGCAGCGCCATCTTCACCAGCACCCCGGCCATCACCATGAAGAGGGTCGCCACCACGCCGTAGCGGACCATGCCCAGCTGCCGCATGAAGGGCGTGTCCTTCTTCCACTGCCAGACCGCGCCGGGGACGCCCACCAGCCACCCGAGGACGAGGATGGCCCCGAGCAGCATCGCGCCCATCTCGCTGCGGATGCCCAGCAGGTAGGGCAGGTCGATGTTGGTCAGCGGGACCACCTTGTGCGGGTCCCAGTAGTCCCAGGGCATGAAGAGGTTCCAGCCCGGGCCACGGAAGAAGACGCCGATGGTGATCATGCCCACCCACATCCCCAGGAAGCCGACCAGGAAGGTGGAGATGGCGAACTTGCGCTCCGTCCAGGTGTAGTAGCCGTTACCCCTGGGGTTGATGTCCACGTAGGGGATGATCATCAACCCGACGATGATCAGCGAGGGCAGGAGCACACCCGCGATCCAGGGGTCGAAGTAGACGAGCATTTCCTGGAGGCCGAGGAAGTACCAGGGCGCCTTGGAAGGGTTGGGCGTCTTGGTGGGATTGGCCGGCTCCTCCATCGGCGCGTCCACCGTGATGCTCCACACCATCAAGACCAGCAGCAGAATGCAGCCGGAGATGAACTCGGCCCGCACCAGATACGGCCAGGTGTGCACCTTGTCGGGCAGGTCCGACGCCGGCAGCGCGGCGCGCGCCCGCCCCGCCGTGACCTTGGCGTCCTCTTGATCCTGGATGACCGCCGGGTTGACTTGTTCGGCCATGGTCGTCCTTAGAGGGGACCGCTGATCCCGCCGTCCTTCCGGATGCGCCAGAAGTGCAGGATCATCAGGATGGAGGCGATGATGGGGATGAAGATGCAGTGCAGGACGTAGAAGCGCAGCAGCGTGGGCGAGCCCACCACCGTTCCGGCGGTGAGCAGCGCGCGCGCGTCGTAGCGCGGGGTCATTCCCAGCTGCGGTCCGAAGGGCCCCTCGTTGCCGAGCAGCGGCGTGGCGCGGGCCATGTTGGTGCCCACCGTCACCGCCCAGATGGCCAGCTGGTCCCANGGCAAGAGGTAGCCGGTGAAGGAGAGCAGGAGCGTGAGCGTGAGCAGGTTCACGCCCACCACCCAGTTGAACTCCCGCGGCGGCTTGTAGCTGCCGGTCATGAAGACCCGGAACATGTGCAGCCAGATGAAGATGACCATGCCGTGCGCCGACCAGCGGTGCATGTTGCGCATGATCATTCCGAAGGGG
>C688J18823_10000538_pt1 | contig 22119 bp, 20 predicted proteins | sample HopSoiMetagenom1_FD_18823 | JGI IMG/M metagenome (IMG submission 18823) | reverse complement strand
CCTCAGAAAAGAAGCCATTCATGATAAGAGAAAAGGATTGTATATTCTGTATGGCATGTGAGAATGTATGTCCTCCCCAATGTGTAAAAATATTCCAGAAGTGATCCTAGGTAGCGCTTCTACGACTATAATTTCATGGATGGTTATTTAGTGCATATTCACAAAATCTTCCGGCAAAGTATCAATCGTGCAGAATTGTATTTGAAGTATTGAGAAGATATAGTCTCGCAGCAACTGGAGGAACTTTTGACATACTGCACGCAGGCCATTTTGCCTTGTTGTCAAAGGCCTTTGAAATCTCCGATAAAGTAATAATAGGAGTCACAAGCGACGAGTTTGCTGCAAGGATGAAAGGGAAAGCCAAAATATACCATACCTACGAATTTAGGATAGCTGCCCTTAAGCAAGCAATTGACAACAGATTTGGCAACGTGAATTATTCGATTAGCAAACTGCATACCAATTTCGGACCTGCGGTGGTTTTTGGAGAAGTTGAGGTTTTAGTGGCTAGTAGTGAAACTGCAATCAGAGGTAGAGAATTGAATGAGATTAGACGTGCAAAGGGTTTGAAGCCTATTGAAATAGTGAGTGTCAAGTTGTTGAAAGCAGACGACGGTCAACCTATCTCATCTACGCGGATAAGACTAGGTCAGATCGATAGTTCGGGCAGATTACTAAAATGAACCGGAGGCTAGCTCAAAATCTTTTGATGCTTTATATTTTATCGTTATTCCGCTATTTGGGAAAGAGTAGAACATGGGAATTCTCAGTTACGATTCAAACGAAAAACTTGAACTAGCAATTTCAAATCTAAAAGATGGATTAGATCCAGAAAATCTCGCGTACTGGTACAAAAGGATCGAGGAAAAATCTAGAGAAATAGCCCCAACCCACCTGAGGGAAAAATTACATTTTAGGCAAGACCGGATATTGTGGATGAAATTCGAACTAAATATTTCAAAGAGGGCAGTTCCATATTTAATGCAAGCTATCGAAGAGTACATTGAGATGATGCCTTATTCTACCGGCTTGTACTTCAGAAATGTCCAACAAATTGTCACTAATGAAGTCGTCAAACAACTTCGCTAATTTAAAATGAAGCATATTTACTTCTAAAAGATTCAATTATATAATTTAATTAACTGAATAATCATGAATAGAACAATTCTAAATTCAAGATTAACAAAACGCCGTCAAATTCTAGTTACTCCAGGCGGTACTCGATGTGTAAGCGGGCACCTTCAAATCTGCTCGAGTACAATTCGCCTTTTCCATTAATGATTTCATTCATAATCTTTGTTAGATTCGAAACTGAAACCTCGTCTCTTAGTACAATACAGTGAGAGGATTTATCTGCGAGAGTGATGACTAGTTCATTATCTCTGGCCTTGATAGCTCTTATTAAACTTGAGTCATCCTTCTGTTTTGTTAAAAATGCTGATAATTTTTCTGCTTCATAGCCGTCTTCACATTCTATTATATCTTTATAGTCCATAAGACTAGATTGAAGACGAATCGTTATCATACATAAATTCTTTTATAGAATCTTCAGCTTTTTCCCTACGCTTTTGGAAGTTGGCAATAAATGGCTTGGCGCCATTTGTTAAATCAGCTTTGCACTCACCGCACAGGAGATTACCAATCTTGCATTTCAAGAATCTTTCATCTGATTCTCTTTCTGTATCAAAAAAATAGCGCAAGTACCAGAAAACCGGGCAAACGTTAGGATTTCCCCCAAGTTTTCGTTGCAATTCTACAGTTGCTTGGCCTCCAGTAAAGGCAGAAAGTATTTTCTTATCAATAATTTCCGGGCTATCTGTGGTAAACAAAGCTGTATCAGGTTTTGAAGATGACATCTTTCCGGATATGCCTAGTCCAGGTACAAATTTACTATGTATTTGTGCTGGTTTATAGTACCCCAGTTTCGTAGCAACGTCTCTAGTTACTCTCCAATAAGGATCTTGATCTATTGCCGCAGGAATCAGAACTGGAGTTGGTTCCTTTTCGATAACTGAAGGAAGAAAGCAGGTTGAAGCCTGAATAGGAGGAAAACCAATCATACCTATATTACTAGAATTTGAAAAGCCGAAAACGGCTTTCGCTGTAGAAAAAGTGATATGCCTTGCTATTTCAGTAGCAATGGGGTACAAATACTGTATATGTTTAGAATCAACCAGAATTTTCGTCTTCTTGGGATCAAAGCCAGTTGCTATTATATCTAAAATGTTTTCGTGGGTAAAATAGTCTATTCTCTCTTTACTGAGGTCTTGGTTAAAAAGAAATTTTTCATCGTCAGTAAGCTGGAAAATAAGTTTTGAATTAAATTTCTCCTGTAGATATTTTGAGAAAAGCCATGGCATGATATGGCCCATATGTACCATCCCGGATGGCCCTCTTCCTGTGTATAGATAAAATCTCTCGCCGTTTCGGTATTTCTCTAAAATCCAGTCCAAGTCACGGTGGGAATAGAAATATTCTAGACTTAACAATGGATGGATCTCGCCAGTGATACTTCTAAAAGAATCAAGAATACTAGGACTTATGGCCTCTGTACCGAATTTGTCTATTAGTTTGTCATAGTCGACATGCCCCTCGACTTCCCACGGCGTAACTGAGAATATATCTTCGTTGCCTTCAGGTTCTTCTTCTTGAGATCTATCCGTTTGAGGGTCGGCATGCTTCACCATATTTGTCTATACAACTGGCCATCTTGGCTTAAAGGTTTAAAAGTGTTCTTCCATTGACAAGTTTAAGGTTTAATGAACGATACTGATATACTACATCCAATAGAAAAAGTTATTTTGGGGGAACTTAGATTCGGACGGCCCTTGAGTCTCGATACTATGGCTTCTACAACTGGCTTGAATATTGATCAGCTGAGAAGAGGTATAGAGCGACTTAAATTCAAAGGCTGCATTCATGTTAGAGAATTCTCTAAAACAATAATCTCGCTGGGCTCCAATGGACTCGAGGCTATAGACAAAGGAATGCCTGAACGCAGATTGATTAATGCTCTAAAAGCAGGATACAAAGATCTAAAATCCATCAAAAAAAGCGGTCTATTAGACGGAAGAGATCTTGAAGCAGCGGTGAACAAAGCAAAAATACAGAATAGATGGATTAAACAAAGCACTGCGGAAGCTGGCGATAGGATATTTATTCTAAATGAATCAGCAGATCAAACTTCACAAGAGGAAAAGCTGATCGAGCGTATAAGCAAACAAAGTATTCAAATTTCTGATCTCTCACAAGAGGAGCTTAATGCTCTAAACCTGCTCAGGAAACGTCCCAATTTTGTTAACGAGATAAACCACAAAGATATACAGTTAGAGGTGACTCCTTTAGGGTTGCAAGTTTACGATAGAACGGATCTGTTACCTAAATTGTCGAGTAAATTGAGCGACATTCCGATTGACGTTATTTCTCGTGTTAGTTCTGCATATCCTGGACGCACCCATCCTTTAACTGATTTAATTGAAGAAATAAAGGAGATATTTGTTAGCCTTGGCTTTACAGAAATTGAAGGGGAGACAATTCAACCAGCATTCTGGAATTTCGACGCCTTATTTATCCCACAAGATCATCCTGCAAGAGAGATGCAGGACACGTTTTACTTGAAAGACATGAAGAGGATTGACACGGCTAGAAGCCAGCAGATCCAGGGAGTGTCTCAAACACACAACAAGTGGTGGAACTATACTTGGGATTTAGCCAAGTCCGAGAGATTGGTTCTACGCACTCATACTACTCCAGTTACATTAAGATACCTCGCAGATAACGGGACTGAAAATGCTCGAATTTTTTCAATTGGCAAAGTATTTAGAAATGAAAAAATGTCTTACAAACACCTTGTCGAGTTTAGCCAGGTAGAAGGGGTTGTAACTGGCAGTAACGTGAGCCTAACTGATCTAATGGGCTTGCAAACAGAATTTTACAAAAAATTAGGCATTAAGAGAGTAAAATTTTGGCCGACGTACTTTCCTTACACCGAACCTTCTTTACAATCTATGATATTTAATGATAATTTGGACAGATGGGTAGAGCTCTTTGGAATGGGAATATTCCGGCCACAGGTGACAGAACCACTTGGTATTATAAACCCAGTACTTGCTTGGGGAGGAGGAATCGAAAGAATTGCTATGCTTCGATTTGGTCTAAGCGACGTAAGAGAAATCTATAACAACAAATTGGATTGGCTTAGGAAAATTGCTAAATGCCAGTTGTAAGCCTAGACCTTAAGAGGTTAGAGAATTGGTTCCCCGGAATATCAGTAAACCAACTAATTGATGCACTACCATTTATTGCCCTAGATATCGAAAGCGTTACAGATAGTGAAATTAGAATAGAATATAATCCAAATAGACCAGATTTTAGTTCTGATCATGGGATAGCCAGAGCATTAAGGGGTTATCTAGGTATCGAAATTGGAGTTCCCAAATTCAATCTGACTCGAACCAATAATTATAAAATATTGTCCGATAGCTCTAAAAATCTTTCTCGACCTTTTATAACTGGATTGGTGGCTAAAAATAGGAGGCTAGATGATCCAGACATCAGACAGTTATCTGGCCTCCAAGACGATCTCCATGATGGTATCGGAAGGAAGAAGATAAAGGCTTCAATAGGTATCTATCCGTTGAGTGATATAAAATTTCCACTAAAATATACTTCAGTTTCAAATGATTTTTCCTTTACTTTTATGAACGGATCATCAGCAACCACGGTCGCCGAATTACTAAACAACCGCGCTTCGGGGACTAAATACCAAAAATTGCAAAAAAAGTCAGGTGGAAACTACTCGGCGTTACTAGACAAGAGTAATCAACTAATCTCCATACCACCGCTAGCAAACTGTGTGTCTAGAACTACAGAACCAGGCGTAAGCAATTTATTCATAGAAGCAACTTCAGTAGATCGCAAGCTTGCCGAAGACATCATCGCTATATTGGCAGCAACGGTATATGATATAGGATTTACACTCCATAGCGTAGTTGTGGAAACACCTGAAGCCATCAGCTACTCACCTAATTTGAAATCCTCACAGATGGTAATAACAACCAACCAAGTTAACGCGACGCTTGGAACAAAGTTATCTACCGAAGAAATTATGATGTCTTTAAGGAGGTGTCGTTTAGATGCCAGAGCGGTTAAGAAGGATAACCGAAATATTATTTGCACCATTCCCAGATATAGAGTAGACATTATCGATAAAATCGATATTGTGGATGAGGTCGCTATAGGCTATGGAATAAACAATCTCATTCCATCTATACCATTTTCCAACATATCTGGAAATCTGAACTTACTTTCACGCTATCTCGGCATCATAAGAGTAACTATGGTTGGTCTAGGATTTTTGGAAGTAAATAACTTTAGTCTTATCGATAAGAATATACAATTTGATTATATGGGCATTGAATGGCAACCTGACAAAGTACTAACTGTTGAAGGTGCTCAAAATGTCGGACTCGATAATCTACGCGACTCGTTACTGCCATCTCTGATGCAGAATCTCTCTCGTAATGTCCATGAAACCTACCCGCAGAAGATATTTGAAATAGCAAAAGTCTTTAGTAACAAGACGAATCTAGAGCAGTGGCATCTAGCAGTGTTGCTAGCAGCTACCAAATCTAACTTTACCGAAGCGAAATCAGTGTTGCAAGGACTCCTTGAATCCTCATTTGCCAAGGAAATAAAAACCGAACCCGGGAAACGCTCATACTTCACTGATGGAAGATGTGCGAGGGTTATCATAGACTCTGAATGGATTGGAGAACTAGGCGAAATCTCAGCCTCGGCTACAGATAGTTTCAAATTGAGAGTCCCGGTAGCCGGTTTCGAGATTAATCTTTCTAGATTACTGCACGTATAGGATCCTGATGTTTATATTTTGGAAATGTTATCATATACATGCCTGGCCTAATTTGAGTGTCTGTTTACGAGGTCACCACGTGAATCGCTTGGTATGCGTTGTATCGGAACTCAATTTGAGCCATAGGCAACCCCGTAAAAGAGAGTGCACTAGGAGGAATACACAAAGTTGTATGGCTACCTGTGATTAGGTGTGAGTCAGAGACGGGGCACATTTACTACTTCTTGAAATTGTCAGATTAGATCAAAAAATCTTTGCTCTCCATAACCTGGATCACTTTAAAGGGTAATATGTTATTATGAACAGTTTAAGAATTTACCGTTAACTTTCATTGAGTAAGATCAGTGATGCTATTCTTGATGACAGTTTTGGCCTCAGCTGATATGTTATATTGATTTAAAACCTCTGCTGGTGCTCGTATGAGCTGATTTCTAAAGTCAGGTTCACTCGCAGCCTTAAGTAGAATATCGCTAATAATCTCAGCTTCCTTCTGTCTAGAGTCCAATTAGCAAATCGTTTGCATGATTCCAGTATATAATCTTAATGAATTATATATAAGCCAGTCTAACTATTAAATAATTTTTCTGTATTTAGCTCCTTTATCCGTTCGACTGCTTTCCTTTGAAAACTAATTTCTTGTAACCCTTTTTTGAGTGCTCATTCTTCCTCGCATTTTCTAAAATATTAAATATTTTGTATTTTTATCACATTAGAATAAAACCACCATCCAACGCAGGATTACCATTCATAAGACCTCATTCCACTAGGCTGAATGTTCAAGGGCTTAGCTTCGATAAGAATTAAATGCTGGCCTCTAATGGGAATAGTCAACGAAATATTGCAATTACAAAGTCGAAGGAAATGGACTGCTGAAGGAACATCGAGAGTTCAGCCTCCTAACTTGACTCTCATAAACATCAGGCCATTATCAAAAATTATTGGGCTTACAAGGTTGGCAGACATTACTGGGTTGGATGTACTCGCTATCCCCAATTACTCGGCAGTTGTCCCCGGAACTCTTGATTACATATGGGTCTATAGTGGGAAAGGTCCAACAAGGAGACACGCGATGGCTAGTGCAATTATGGAATCGATTGAAAGATACTCTTCATTACCGAACACCGACAATAGGAACCTGATTCGATCGAGCTACGAAGAGCTTTCGAAGAGATATACTGTTGTGCATCCTGATCAAATCTGCGAACCTACCAGATTTCAATTTAGAGACGACATGCAGATGGACTATCTGTTGGGCTTTGACTTGCTAAACGATAGAGAAGTAATGGTACCTGCCTCCCTTGCATTGTTCAGATACGAGCCTATGCCCCCTTCTGTTAATCCCTTTTCATTCTATCACACAAACGGATTGGCTTCTGGAAATGTTATGGAAGAGGCTATATGCCACTCTTTATGTGAATTGATTGAACGCGATGCCCTTAGTCTTGCCGAACTGCGCGCCAGTGCAATTCCATTTCATTACGTGAGGCATATCGCAGAGGCATTGAGAGCCCATGGCTTTTCCAGCCCTACAATTACTATTGATAAATTTAAGGATGAGTTTGGAGTATTTTCTGATGTCGATTTTTCAGACATGGAATTTGAACCGGTACTGAATCTTATCAAAATCTTTGAAAGAAATCACATATCTCTAATCGTTAAGGATATAACGACTGAAATCGGTATCCCAACATTCAATGCAGCAAGCGTTGAATGGGTTACGCATGATTATGGCTACTTAGCTGAAGGGCATGGGACCCATCCAGATCCCAGAGTTGCATTGTTGCGCGCAATAACAGAAGTCTCACAAACAAGGGCGGCCAATATCCAAGGGGCCAGGGACGACCTTAGAAAAGTAAAATACAACCAAGAGAACACAGATGAAAAGCGTTCATGGCGATTTGTTCCGTCCGAGAAGAGTATCAAGTATTCCGAGATAGCTGGTTACTACAATCCCGATATACTTGACGATATAAAATTAATACTAGATCGACTGAGGAAGGCAGGTCTAACCCAGGTGATAATCGTCAATTTGACAAATAGTAAACTGCAGATTCCTGTAGTTAGGGCAGTAGTACCAGGTCTTGAAACATTTAAGATAACCAAGTCAGTCGTAGGTTGGAGAGCGAGGAAATTTTTTAAGAAATGAAAAGACCTATTATTTTTCTTGGTCCAAGCATGAATAGTGAAAGGGCAAAGGAGGTATTCGATGCTGAGTACAGACCCCCAGCGAAAAAGGGAGATCTATTGCGACTTGGATTATCCTCAGACGGTTCCATAGTCGGTTTGGTGGATGGAATGTTTCTCCAGGATTATCCGCCAACTCCTATAGAGGTATATCAGCTCGTAACTAAGAAAAACGTTATCGTCGTAGGTGCAGCAAGTCTCGGCGCTTTGAGAGCTGTAGAACTGGAACGATTTGGGATGATAGGGATTGGTACGATTTTTAATTTATACAGAAAAGGCATAGTCTCAGCCGATGACGAGGTTGCTGTCACATTTGAGGAAGACAGTTATAGGTTACAATCTGAAGCAATGATTGATATAAGATTTAATCTGTTTCTAGCAGAAAAGCGAGGCATTATTAACAATCAGGCAAGAAAAATACTTATCAAAATAGCAAAGAAGTTTTACTTTCCGTTACGTAGCTACAACGATATACTTGATTATTCAGTCAGAGAGATCCCTGAATACGCAGATCAATATGAACTATTTAGATCATATATTGCTTCTAATAGAATCAGCCTGAAAGAATTGGACACAATAAAGTTACTCAAGTANATCAAGGCCAAGTATGAACAACTTAACAAAAATGGACAAATAAACTAATTACGCTAGATTAACAAATCCATTTCTAATTTTACGTTACTATCTGTGAATTAACTCTTCCGGATAGATTGTTCCTTAAACCATTTCAAGAAATAGCCAATAGAACCTCCTAATGGTAACGCATCTTCTCTTTTTACATTATATCCCAATAAGATCATTCTATGCAGCAGACGTGTTTGTAATTCTGCNGGTAATTTGTCTACACTCAATGGAGGAAAGAGCTCAAAAAAGTATTGTTGTTTATAATATGCTACATGCTGCACAAAACATGCAGAAAGAATTGTAGGATCCCTAGAAATTCTTTTGTGCATTTCAAAATCCTGTCCATGTCTTTCTGCATGCAACTGTAACACACGTCGATTAAAATTTTCGCGAATTGATTCAGAATTCATTCTATTGGAGGTTTCTGTAAGGGCTTTGATCTCATTAACAAGTTGATTCACAGTTCTCTTAGCCAAATCAACTGCGGTTGGCAATTCAGCAGTAGTAACTCCAAAATCCTTACCAAATAGGTAAAAAGACGCCATTAACTCATGCTTTGCCACAATTGGAAATTCTAATTTTCCATCAATAAAGTTCAATATTCTAGAAGAAATATCTGTAGGTTCAAAAATCCCCATATATGAATCTGCCAGAACTCCCAACTTGCTTCAGGTTAGATTATTGCCCAAATATATAACTGTAATATCGCATAATTACTTGATTTGAAAATATATCAATTTAGAATAGTTTCATGAGGCAAAATGCGAGTGGTTACTTTACTTCGTGCTTTAAAGGGTACATTAATTTGTGATTGGTTGTGGATCATACCGCTTCATCGGATTCGACGTTAACTAAATCAATGAGTGTTGCATGAAACTCAATCAGGATCAAAATGACATTAATTTATCACGTATTGGTGCGAGAATTCGTACAAAATGACAATTGTGGAAACACGTAAAATTCAGAAATAACACAATGACGAACATCCTTTTCCACTGTGATAACATTGAGGCCATGGAATATCTGATAAAAAACGGCTTTGAGAATAAAATTGACCTTATATATATAGACCCGCCTTTTTTAACGAGAGACAAATATTTTTTGAGAACCCAGGGCAGTCAAAAGCTCGCTTTCGATGATACATTTAGAGGTAGAAATCCATTAAAAATTTATTTGGATAGCATGTATCCCCGACTGCAAAATATAAGACGTTTACTGTCACCTTCGGGATCTCTTTTCATTCACATGGATTGGCATATGGTGCACTACATAAAAGTAGTTATGGATGAATTGTTCGGTTATCGCAACTTTCGAAACGAGATAGTAATTAAAAGGGGGAGGAGAAAGAATTTGCTTTATCAGTTCAAATCCATGGGCAGAATGCATATAGCAAACGATTCGATTTTATGGTACTCGAAGGATATCTCAGCAAAGTTCCCATTACCAATGAAAGTGAATACAGTAGACTCAAAATGGATGGGATTTTGGAGTAATGTAAATAGACCTACTATGCGTTACAATCTTCTAGGTTATTTCCCGGAAAGGGGTCAATGGAAGTGGACCAAATCCAGGGCCATGAAGGCCGTGCAAAACTATAAGCGCTATCAGTGTTATTTTTCACAAGTTCCGCTCGAAAAATATTGGCTCCAAACTGGCAGGAGGCTAGAGTTTATCCGGAAAAGAGAAGAAGTTAAGTATGCTGAATATTGGATTCCACCAAAGAGTAGGACGGTGTTGGATAACATCTGGCTAGATGTAGAAAGCTATGGATATTCAACTGGATATGAAACAGAAAAGCATGAACAATTATTAGAAAGAATTATTGGCCAGTTTTCTTGTCCTAAGGCATTAGTTGCCGATTTCTTTTGTGGATCTGGGACATCTTTAGTCGCTGCCGCAAGATTGGCAAGAAATTGGATTGGATGCGACTCCTCCACTCAGGCTATTAACGTAGCACGAAAGAGGCTGTTTAATACTAGCTATAAGCTAATAAGGCTGGTTTGATATTTTTTCCTATTTAGTTTGCTATTGATTACACTCGATTAACAATATAACAAGTCAAACTTACATCTATTCATGTATCGAAGTACGAGACCAGCTAATATAAAAGGACAGAAAGACACTGCTAAGTCAAATTCCTTGTTATTCACTGGACTTATAGACCGTATAAAGCAATACAATATCAGAGAATTAGATATGAGCGAAAGGAGGAAAAGGAGGAAAATTAGGAATAATTGGCATCTAACTAGTAGGTTATAACAAAACGCACATTAGGCCGATAGGTGTAAAACTTTCAAGATGCCCACACAATCGAAAATTGACTATGAAAAGCTACTTGGTCGTCTACAACAAAATGTTAGCAGTACCAATCGAAGAGAGGTATCTCGTTTGGAAATTCCCGATCCTCAGGTAATATGGGTAGGACAACGTACGATATTCAGAAACTTTATGGATTTCCCAAAAGCCTTAAGAAGAGAACCAGAAAAGCTTTTGTTATACCTCAATAAGGAATTAGCCTCTGCCGGTTATATCGCGGGTGATAGAGTCATTTTTCTAGGGCGTAAGGAGCCTTCCTCATTTGGTGCACTTATTGATAGATATGTCAAGGACTATGTTATATGCCCGGTATGTGGGAGTCCCGATACAAGGACTGAAAAAAGCAAGAAATTAGGCTTTCTATTATGCGAGGCATGTGGAGCAAGATCATCCATAAAGGGAAATTATGCATAAGCAAGGTAAAATGAAAAAATTCTTATGAACTTGAAAGATTTCCCGAAGAAGGACAGTAATTCCCTTCATATTATCAGAAATAAGACCATATTCAGAATTAATATATATAAGTTTTAACCCGGAAATTGGAAAATATTGACTAACAGTTCTAAGTAGAGAGATTATAATTTGCTTTCATACAATGACTGCAATAATGTCACTTAACCAAGATACGCCGGTTCCAGCCTCTGATAGCATCTTTTCGAAGGGGCAAAGCTGGGGTGCGCTAAGAAAAGCGTGGAAAGGCTACCGGATCGCCAAAGTCCAAGCCGATAATCCCAAAATGACAGAATACGCAACAAAGATTAGAAAGATACAAGGAGAATTGGGTATCGAAGTTGCCACTTTTCCAAACTTAGGAATCTCCTAATCTGGTTTATTTTTTCACTTAATCAAATAAGTGTAGTCGATTTCCAAAATCTCAATTTTTTTATCAAATTATAATAATATATGTGACATTTATAAGAAAAATCCTATGGTATGTTAACAACAGATTATTATAACTCTGCCGCGACTTTCAGTATAAAAAATCTTGCAGAAACCGATATGTAATTATCAGGCTTCTGAATAGCTTCCATCAGCTGAGCGCTATTGGAGGAGAGGGCAAATGGTAATTAATGAGGATGAGCAAGAAGATGAATTTAATAACAATATAGACTCGACTGATCTTGACAAGACCAAATCATTAGAACGGGAACTGGCCGAGGTAAAAGAAATGTTGTCTACTACAAAAGAGCTAGCTGATAGTAATCTCAATAAACTAAAGTATATGGCCGCAGATTTCGACAATTATCGAAAACAGATTGAAAGACAGATGAATTCCAAGATAGAATCGAGCAGAGGCGAGCTTCTATCTAAATTTTTGAATGTTTACGATGATTTCACAAGGGCCCTAAAGATGGCAGAGCAAAGCAAGTCCGATTCCTTGGTGATAGAAGGCCTACAAGGTATCAAAAAGAACCTAGAACATTTGCTAGAATCAGAACAAGTCAGAGAGATCGAGGCCATCGGCACCCCATTTGATCCGAACATTCACGATGCTATAAGCTTCTCTTATCGCGACGACTTGCCAGAGAGTACAGTCACCAAAGAAATAAGGAAGGGATACATGCTAAATGACAAAATTCTGAGACCAAGTCTGGTCGAAGTCTCCAAAAAGATAATTAAAAATATCGATAATGATAGAGAGAACATGGAAAAGGAATCTGAATAATAAATATGGCAAAAATAATAGGAATTGATCTAGGAACAAGTAATTCAGCAGCTGCAGCAATGATTGGTGGCAAACCCTCGATTATACAAGCGGCTGAAGGTACTTCGATCGGTGGAAAGGCATTTCCATCAGTTGTTGCGTTCACCCGAGATGGCCAATTGATAGTAGGCGAACCCGCGAGAAGACAAATGGTTTCAAATGCAGAAGGGACAATCGTTGGCGCTAAACGCAAAATGGGTACCGAATTCAAATTCAGTGTATTTGGAAAGCAATATACTCCTCAGCAGATCTCTGCATTTATATTACAAAAAATTAAAAAGGACGCCGAGGCTTTTCTGGGCGAGACTGTAGATAAAGCCGTTATCACCGTCCCAGCATACTTTAATGACAACCAGAGACAAGCAACTAAGGATGCAGGAGAAATCGCCGGATTACAGGTTGTTAGAATCATTAATGAACCAACAGCTGCCTCTCTAGCCTTTGGTCTTGATAAAGTTCAGAAGGATTTGAAAATTGTCGTCTTCGATCTTGGCGGAGGCACACTAGATGTCACAGTAATGGAAATGGGAGGTGGTGTGTTTCAGGTCAAGAGTACATCTGGCGATACCCAGTTGGGTGGTACCGATATGGATAACTCACTGGTAGAATTTGTACTTGATGAGTTTAAAAAACAGTCGGGGTTAGATATTAGAAATGATAAGGCAGCGATGATGAGAGTTCGTGAGGCAGCCGAGAAGGCTAAGATCGAACTTTCGAATGTTGTTACAACTGAAATTAATTTACCATTTCTCGCGTACGATCCTGCCACGGGTCCCAAGAATCTAGTGCTTCCCATAACGAGGGCTAAGCTAGAAGAACTTATGCGTCCTATAATTGAGCGATGTAGAGGTCCTATGCTTCAGGCTCTACAAGACGCAAAGTTAACTCCACCAGATATTGATAAGATTATACTAGTGGGAGGTCCAACCAGAATGCCCATAGTTAGACAATTTATTTCAACAGTTATGAGCAAGGAGCCCGAAGGGGGAATTGATCCTATGGAAGCGGTCGCAATGGGCGCAGCAATTCAGGCAGCCATCATAGCCGGAGATGTCTCTACAGATATTCTTTTGGTTGATGTCACTCCTTTGACACTCGGTGTTGAAGTTCTGAATGGATTAAAGGAGCCATTAATTGATCGTAATACTACTATTCCAACAAAGAAAAGCAAAGTCTTTACGACTGCTGCAGACTATCAGACCGCAGTTACTATCCATGTTGTACAGGGAGAACGTGCTATGGCGTCAGATTGTGTTTCTTTGGGCATGTTTAACCTTTCTGGCCTTCCGCCAGCTCCTAGAGGAGTACCTCAGATTGAGGTTGCCTTTGACATAGATGCAAATGGAATTCTCAATGTTACGGCAAAAGACCTCGCAACTGCCAAAGAGGCAAAAATTACAATTACAGCTAACAGTAAACTTGGAAAGGATGAAATAGAAAAACTGAAGAATGAAGCGGATCAGTTTGCAGAGGCAGATAAAAAGAAGAAAGAAGAGGCCGAAGTGAAAAACGAAGCTGATAACTTGGTATATGCAGCTGAAAAATTAGTAAAGCAAGATCTAAAAGATAAGATAAAACCAGAGCAGAGCGAAAAAATCAATAAAGCGGCATCAGAGCTCAAGGACGCTATGACGTCGAATAACATGGAAAATATTAAGACAAAGATCCAAGACCTTAAAAATATTCTTGCTGAAGTAAGCACAGAAGTATATAAGTCAGCTGGAGCTGCTGCGACCGCGGCACCTGGCCAGACAGGACCTACACAAGATCAACAGGCAACTGCAGGCTACACTGATGCAGGTGGTGGCGCCAATCCCACGGGAACGCCCCCTCCATCATAATTTGTTTATGATCGGATCGAGAAAAATAAAGGGTTTTAGAAGATGAGTAACAAAAGGGACTACTATGAGGTCCTTGGTGTCCCAAAAAATGCAAGTAAAGATGATATCAAGAATATGTATAGGAAGCTTGCGCTTCAGTATCATCCCGACAGAAATAAGTCGAAGGGAGCCGAAGAGAAATTTAAAGAAATCTCAGAAGCCTATGCTGTATTATCCGACGACGAAAAGCGGAAAAGGTACGATACATACGGTCATGTAGGAAGCGAGGAAGTATTTAGAGGGTCTGAAGCGAATTTCGATGAAATATTTAAAGATATAGGCTTTGGAGGTGTTAGAGATATATTCGAACAGTTTTTTGGGGACAGAGAAGGAGGCTTTACGGATCCATTTAACTTTGGATTCCGTTTCGGCGGCGGTGGAAGGAGAAGAGGTCAGGATCTTGTATATGACGCCGAACTGTCATTAGAAGATGTACTTAAAGGAAAAAGAGAGGAAATCGAACTACCAAAGCTCGAAAAGTGCAGAAATTGTGCCGGAACTGGAGCTGCACCTGGAAGTAAGCCAAGAAAATGTAATGTTTGCGATGGTCAGGGACAGATGAGGCGAGTCTATAGTCAAAATCGATATTCTACATTTGTATCTCTGGAGCCATGTCAGACATGTCGGGGACAAGGAGAAATTATTGACCGTCCATGCGAAACCTGTAGCGGAGCAGGCAGCGTCAGAAATCATAAGAAAATCAATATCGAAATTCCTAAAGGTGTCGAAGATGGTATGACATTACAACTACGCGGAGAAGGAGAGCCTGCTGAAAATGGCCAGCCTGGAGATTTATTGATACGAATCCATGTCAGACCTCATTCGATATTCGAGAGATTATCCGACGGACATATCCTATATAATCTTGACACTAGCTTCACCGACTTGGCTCTTGGAACAGAAAGAAGAGTTCCTACTCTAGAAGGTGACGAAAAGGTAAAGATTATAGCTGGTAGTCAGCCGAATAGCATTCTTAAACTTAAGGGTAAAGGTCTACCACGCTATGGTGGTTTCGGAAAAGGAGATGAGGTGGTTAGATTGAACATCAAGGTTCCTACGCAACTTAACGATACCCAAAGGACTCTACTCAGACAATTAGATAAGGAATTTAAAAGTGCTGTTNACAAATAGACCAAATACGCCTAGAGCTAGAATTGTCTAAATCAACCATGCCATAGAGAAAATAATGCTTTCAATTATTACGGAAGAACTATCGAAAATATATAAGGGCTCAAAAGTCGCAGCATTAGATAGCATTTCGCTCACTGTTAGGTCCAGGCAAGTCTTTACGCTCCTTGGAAGAAATGGAGCTGGAAAGACGACGTTTGTTCGTATATGCGCTACACAAATGATGCCCACCTCAGGAAAAGTGAATGTCCTTGGATATGATGTTATAACTGAACCTAGAAAAGTCAGGGATCTCATCTCCATTGTTCCGCAAGAAGGACGACCATTGAGAGCACTTACGCCGTGGGATCATGTCTTTAATTGGTTACAAATCCGAGGACAGAATAGAACCGATGCGAAGATCAATACAAAAATTATTTTAGAAAACCTGGAGCTCTATGACGTGAAGGATAGACCGGCAATGAATTTGTCTGGAGGAATGAAGCAAAAGATTCTTGTGGCCATGGCTATGGCCACGGATGCACAATTGCTATTCTTAGATGAACCAACCATTGGATTAGATCCGATATCGCGACGTCAGGTATGGTCTGCAATAAAAAAATGGAAGACACGAGGCAAGTCAATTTTGCTAACGACACACTATATGGATGAAGCAGAGATGCTTTCAGACAGGATTGCCATTATAGATCGTGGCCGTTTACTAGCAGGAGGAAGTATGGATGATCTCCGGAAAATCATACCTCAGAAAATCAGAATAGACATCATGAAGGATATGGTCGACCCTGATATGTTACGACCTTTTGGATCGGTAATAGATACTGGGGCTAACACAATACGAGTATTTGCTTTTGAGTCAGCTGCCAAAGAGCTGTCTGAATTCGCGTTGAGGAAAAACATCGCATTCACAGTATCTCCTATAACTTTGGATGACGTCTTTGTATCATTACTGGCAGACGGCAACGTGCAAAATGGACTTGTAAGAGACGATGGAATCGAACATTTTGAATAGATCAATTGCCCTATACAAATATCTGTCCGGCGAAGGCACAGCGCAGCAAGCGCTCGAAATGATGAAATCTATCTACTAGCATAGTAGTCTGTTTGATCGAGCGAATCAAAGTTTCTAGATTACCATAAACAAATTTATTTATACTCACGTGCCACTACGTATGAGTACGTATTGATATGGTAGGTAAAACGAAACTTACTTTGAGTATTAATAAAAAAGTTCGCGATGATGCGCAGGCAGTTGTTGACGAACGAAATCTTACACTCTCACGACTGGTGGAAAACTTTCTCAAATTCATAATTAAACCCAATATATGGTGTTTTAAATGCGGTGAAAAATTCTACATTCAAGACGTTGCCAAATGTCCCAAATGCAGTTATTTAACATGCTGCCTCTGTTCCGCATGTAGATGTGTGCTATCAGATGAAACCGCAGTGGCAGTTTTTCATACTAATAAAATATATCAACAGTTACTAGGTGGTTATTGGCAATAGTAGCCACAAAGAATGTCTTCAATAAGCAAGAAAAAATGACTGATTCACCAATTCTTAAGATAAGCGAGATCTTCTACTCTCTGCAAGGAGAAGGCATCAATACTGGAAAACCAGCGGTTTTTCTGCGCACGTCACACTGTAATTTGGCATGCTCTTGGTGCGATACAAAATACACTTGGGATTGGAACAATTATGACTACACTGTCGAGGTCAAAGAGATGAGTGTAAAGGCCTTGATAAATTCCATATCAAGATACCAATCGAAACATCTGGTTATAACAGGAGGTGAACCAATGATCCAACAGAGACAATTATTGCCCTTGATTAAGAAAATTAAAGAATTGGGCTACTTCATCGAAATTGAGACAAATTGCACCATTTTACCAGAAGAAAATTTCGATCAGCTGATCGACCAATGGAATGTCTCACCTAAACTAGCTAGTTCCGTGAATGATAAGAGATCGAGGGAAATTGAAAGTTGCTATCTCTTCTTTAGTAATCATTCGAAATGTTATTTCAAGTATGTCATAAACGATTCCAATGATCTTCGTGAGCTTCAAGAGCTTGTAGAAAAATACCGAATACCTGCAGATAAGATAATTCTAGTTCCACAGGGAAATAACAGGAATGATATTATAGCCCGAGGCACATGGCTGTCTGAAATATGCAAAAAAAATGGATATATTCTATCTCTGCGTTTGCAAATTCTACTTTGGTCAAATCAAAGGGGATTCTAATCAAATATCTATATTGATGTAGATGATGCTATTGTATCTTGATTTGGCAGGAGATATCTACAAATAATCGCTATTCTAATCATGACTGGTCCATGGTCGACCTATCAACATAGTTTCATTTTTTATACCAAGCCTCGATTGCTAACGCGAATACTATTCTATTAACAATCCTTTACCATAAAAAGCGTTTGCTAATCAGACGTAAAGCTGATTTGCTGCGGATTCTTGAATTTAGCTCAACTTAAAAATTGATACAATCTAGATGAATTAACGAATGTATATTAAAAGCTAGAAGCACGGAGCCATATGAATGATCGTTATTCCAGTGTTGACAGCACCGGTGGGGGATAATGAGAATTTTACAGAATAATATTTTACATTATGCTGTCAGGTAACGAATATTGACCGCAGCACGGCATATTGTTATTGATACAAATCTCAAGCTTGCTATAACTCCTGCTAGCATATTGACTCATCATTTCCTTGTCTTTCAATTTCAGTTGGGTATTTACAGATACCAATTCTAGATTATCCAGAGTCTAAGTAAGTTCAATATTATTTCGCCATTTAGCCTATACTTCTAAAGGTAAACTGTTTCGTAGTTACAATCAGTTACATGCGAGAAAATAGGTGATTGTTTATAATTGATCTCAGTTCTATAAAAAATGGATAGTACTGCCTACTTTGTACTACTAGTGTTGGTGTTTGAAAGGCCTGGAAGAGTTGAGCCTGCAGTCGACGTCGGGAGTCCAACTGTCTGATCATAACAGTCTCTGACCTTCTTGCTGCTAAGACCACCGGGCCCTTTATTTGCATCACTGATGCAACTGGATATCTCCTTTACCTGCTTCTTACTTAGTTGGTTATCATTAGATGATGTGCTGCCACTGCCACTGCCACTGCCACTGCCACTGCCACTGCCACTGCCACTGCCACTGCCACTGCCACTGCCACTGCCACTGCCACTGCCACTGCCACTGCCCTTATCACTTTTACTCTTTCCATCGTCATTATTATCCGTCTTCGCAATTGCTAAATTAGTCAAACTAGCCGCGGCGATTAGAGCCACACTCATTGCCACGATGCCAAAGATCAACAAACTTGTTTTCGTATACATTTAAGTTCATGCAGCAACAAGTAATTATAATTATTAAATTGTCAAACCATGTTTAGTATTCTGTCTTAATTTATTGATTTCGAATTAGTCTGCCAAGTAACTTGAACTACGCGCAGTTTAATCCATCCGACGACTAACCACACCAATCATGTAACTGAATAGAAGCCGACTGAGTATCTTTAAGAATTCTACTCTTTTCAATCTTTCCTTCAAAGTCTCTTGGCACTAAGGGACTATTATTCAATACAACTAATGATTGTATACCCGCGGCATTTGCTGCGTCTACACCCAATGGAGCATTTTCAATCACTATAGCCTGCCCCTTGTCCACATTCATATTTCGTAGCGCTGTTATGAAAGCCAATGGGTCAGGTTTACCTACACTAATATCGTCTGCAGTGATAATAACATCAAATTCAATATTTTTGAACTGCTTTACAAGAGCGTCAACGTCTTCCTTATTAGATCCGCTAACAACAGATTTAAGACATTTTGATTCCTCTAGCAGCTCGTGAACTCCAATAAAGGGCTTTGGAAGATTTCTTGATTGGACTCTAAAAATTTCACTTTTTCTATTATTTACCTGTTGAGCTAAACTGGTATCATCAATATTGTTCAATTCTAATACCCTTTTTACAAGATCTATTCCGCGCATGCCCTCTAACAGATATACCGTTCTTTCGTTCACATTAACACTGGCGATCTCTTTGAAGGCACTTTTCCAGGCTACGAAGTGTACAGGCATAGAATTGATTAATACACCGTCCAAATCGAAAATAATACCCCTCATATTATATCTCCACCTTAATTCACCTATGTATCTTATTAATTGTGAGATACAGACTCGACTTATAGTAATTTACTTATTCAGCTTAAGATCATGTAAATAGGTAATTTACTCTGTCTCTCAGTTAAAATTATAACAACTTAAATCATTCTAAGCAATATAGCCTTTGCAATCTTTTTTGCGTTGTCTCACAGATTCACGTGCACCTATACCTGATATCTGGTATCGAATATATTATTAAAACACCAGGCGAGATAGGATTTCAAGTCTATTCAACCAGTAAGTCAGCTAATTTAAATTATTTTCTATACTGACAACTATTTTTCTAATATTAGATAAATATCCTCGAACGCCACTACGCTGTACTGCCCAAGTTAGTGTTCGGACAAACGTTATCAATGTACAGGAATGCTTATTCAACCAATTATTCTTAATATCTATAAAATACAAAGAAATAGATTTAAAACCCATGAATCTGATATCGATATATTTTTTATTTAAATCGCGATTGAATGGGATTAATGCTTTATATTCCTACGAAATTGCCTGGCCATTTTCGAGACATTAGAGATTATCTTGGATGAAGCGGCAAGGTGATCGCGAGGATTAAATATTGTCGTTAGTTCCTTATCGCTGAGTACTTTAGATAGCTTTGGATCGTGTCTAATTGCCTCAAAAAAATTCAAGCCGGTTGAGGAGAAGGCTATTCTCTGTATGTCTCTGTATGCTTCGAATCTAGGCACACCTTTCTTTATTAATTCATCGAGTACAAATTCTGCATATATATTCCCATTAGTTATTTTTAAATTGGCCGCAATTTTTTCCCTATATATTCTTAGTTCAGAAATTACCTTAGTCATCAAGTTAAGCATCTCATCTAATAATATAGGTGCCATCGGAATAGTAAACCTCTCATTTGCAGAGTTTGTCAGATCCCTTTCATGCCATAAGGGAATATTTTCCATTGAGACTATTACGAGTGGTCTGAGTAGGCGAGCAAGCGATGAAACCCTCTCGCTCTTAATGGGGTTTCGCTTGACAGGAACCGCGCTACTTCCCATCTGCCCACTTCTAAATGGCTCTGCTAACTCGCCTATTTCAGTTCTCTGCAAGTTCCTAATCTCAGTTGCAATCTTGTCTAACGTGCAACCAATAAGTGCAATGATGAATTGCATCTCGGCAAATCTTTCTCGTGAAATGACTTGGGTGCTAGCATCAATCGGATAGAGGTGCAGATTCAGTGATACTAATCTTTGTACTTCAAGTGCACGATTTCCCATTAATGATCCTGTCCCTACTACCCCCAAGGTTTTACATACCAAGAATCGCTTTTTTCCCTCCTCTATTCGTTCTAAGTGTTTTGTCATTTCAGAGGCCCATACGGCAAATTTAAGTCCGAAGGAAATAATACTAGCATGTTGGCCGTGAGTTCTACCTACAGCTGGCTGGGTATCAAATTCGTGAGCCTTATGTAACAACCTGTCAGTTAGCGTAAGGATTTTGGATTCTATGATCTTGAATACATCATGGAGTTGCATGGATATAGTCGTGTCAACAACGTCACTACTAGTCAAACCGTAGTGCACCCACGGGCGCGTTTTTATGGAGCATTGCTCGCTTAAGGCTTCTATCAATGCGGCTGTATCATGTTCGCTGATGGATTCTAATTCTCTTATCCTCTTTAAATTGACGAGATTAGACATCACTATCCTGTCAATTTCTTCAGCAGCCCTTTTAGGGATCATTTTAATCCGTGCCTGTGCTGCCGCAACTGAGGTCTCAAACTGGAGTTGATATTTTAACCTGGTATTTTCCTCAAAAATTTTTCTCATTTCAGTACTTCCGTATCGTCCAGAATCAATGGGAAGAATAGGCATATCCGCTTAGTTGATCTATAAAAGGAGATAAATACCCCACTATCCAAAATCTAGATGTTTAAAGATAGACATAATCTAACATTACCATTTTGGAACTACTTGAACTAGCGGATGGGTGCTTATGAGCGAATACTACAACTTTTTGTTAAATGCTCTCATGATTGATCCTTCTCTACACACTTGAATCAAAGCAAATGGCGTTTATGACATCTAGATACAGATAGTAAAGGACCGGACTTAACTAAAAGTAATAACAGTCAGGCAGTAGGCTAAATTTTCTTGATTGTAGGCCATTCCTGGATAACTATTAAATAATCAAACCATGCGACAGACTGCAGCTTTACTCTAAAAATAGTTGAGATGCAATTATACTACGAGTGTGAGGCAAT
>C688J18823_10000537_pt1 | contig 22125 bp, 12 predicted proteins | sample HopSoiMetagenom1_FD_18823 | JGI IMG/M metagenome (IMG submission 18823) | reverse complement strand
TCGCGGTCTCCTCACGAATCCAGGAGATTGGCGTCCGGCTCGCACTCGGCGCACCGGGGGGGATGATCACGCGCATGATCCTGCGTGAGGGACTCGTGCTCGGATTCGCCGGGCTGCTCCCGGGAGTCCTCATCGCGTATGCGGCGGGGCGCGCGATGCAGTCGCTGCTGGTCGGCGTGGAGCCTGGCGACACGGTGACATTCGCGGCGGCGGTGCTCCTCTGCCTCGCGACGACGATCGTCGGCTGTGTTCGGCCGGCGTTGCGCGCCTCACGCATCGACCCCATCGCCGCGCTGCGGAGCGACTGAACGGGCAGAGGGTTGCGGGACGCGGGTTGCGGGACGCGGGTTGCGGGCAGAGGGCTGAGCGCAGAGAGTGAACTGCACACTCTCTACTCTCTACTCTCTACTCTCAACCCTCAACTCGAAGCCCTCAGCCGAACACCCGTCTCGGGTGTAGAACACCCGCAAACAATTTCCGAACGCCCACCGCTACTTACCACCCGGCATCCGGGTGGTAATTTGTATCGTTGGGCTGGAGCCACCGGAGCCCTCTCCGTCGCCTCCAACCGATACCACAGACATGACCAAATCACCACACGTCTCCCGAACGGCGGCGGTGCTGCTCGCCGGTATGACGCTGGCCGCAGCCGTGTCGCCCGCCAGAGCACAGAGCGCGTCCCAGAACGCGCGCAGCCAGAGCGATCTCGCCGCCATCGTTAAGGCGAGGGAGGACAGTGCGCGGCGCCCGTACACGGCCGCCGACGTCCGCTTCATGACCGGCATGATCGGTCATCACTCACAGGCCATTCTCATGGCCGGCTGGGCGCCGACGCACGGAGCCAGCCCGTCCGTCCGCGTTCTCTGCGACCGGATCATCAACGCACAGCGCGACGAGATCGCGACGATGCAGCAGTGGCTGCGCGACCGGCAGCAGCCGGTCCCCGACGCGACGCCGATGGCTATGGCGATGGATGGCCACGACCATGCCGCGATGGGCCACGAGCACCCGATGCTGATGCCGGGGATGCTCACCGAGGAGCAGTTGAAGCAGCTCGACGCGGCGCGCCGGAAGGACTTCGACCTGCTCTTCCTGACCTTCATGATCCAACACCACAAAGGCGCCGTGCAGATGGTGAAGGAGCTCTTCGGCAGCTACGGCGCGGCGCAGGACGACCTGGTGTTCAAATTCGCGTCCGACGTGAACGTGGACCAGACCACCGAGATCGCGCGAATGGAACGCATGCTGGTCGCGATCAAGCTCGGTATCGAGCAGTAAGCCTTACTCTCTCCCACTCAGAGGATTCTCGTTATGCGGTTGGCAAGTCGGACTCACCGTCTGAAGTCAGCGGCGACCACACCCGTCGTGCTTGGACTGGCGCTTGCGTCCCTCGGGGCGTGCGCGGGCCGGACCAGCACCTCGGGCGGCAACGTCTCGCCCACACCGATGGGCAGCAGCATGTCGGCCATGGCTCCGAGCCCGGATCCACGCTCGGATCCCCGCGTCGGACTGCGCGCCGGTCTCTTCAATGCCGCCGAGGCGGCGTGGAACCTCCGGCTCGTCTCGACGACGCAGCCCCAGGGTCAGTTCATGGGCAGCACCAATTCCGACATGGCGTTCCTGGGCAACTACGTCATTCAGGGGAACTACAACGGCTACCAGATCTGGGACATCTCCAATCCCAGCCATCCGACGCTCAAGGTCGGGAACTACTGCCCCGCATCGCAGAGCGACGTCTCGGTCTACAAGAACCTCCTGTTCGTGTCAGCCGAGGGTAACTCGGGCCGCATCGACTGCGGCGGCGGGGGCGTGAAGGACACCGTTAGCACCGAGCGGATTCGCGGCATTCGCATCTTCGACATCTCGGACATCTCGCATCCGCGCAACATCACGAACGTGCAGACGTGCCGCGGCTCGCACACGCACACCGTCGTCGTCGATCCCAAGGACGCGGACAACGTGTACGTCTACGTTTCGGGCTCTGCTCCCGTGCGATCGCCCAATGAGCTTCCGGGCTGCTCGAGCGCGGACCCGTCGCAGGATCCCAACTCGGCGCGGTTCCGCATCGAGGTGATCAAGGTTCCGCTCGCGCATCCGGAGCAGGCGGCAATCGTCAGCTCGCCGCGCATCTTCAACGACCTCACCGCCCCGGCGACGCATGGCGCGTCAGCGGCGGACAAGGCCGAGGTCGACCGTGCTCGTGCTCAGGGCGCGTTCGTCGTGAACATCTTCGACCAGGACATGGTCCTGCCCAGCAATTTCACGAAGGAGCTGCTCGACAGCCTCGTCAGGAAGCGCGGCGGCACTGGCGCTCCGACAGCGGCCGACAGCGCCGAGCTCCGGAAGGAGCTGCCCGGAATGATCCAGAAGATGGTCGGCAGCAATGGCCCACGCCGCGGGCCGACGCAGTGCCACGACATCACGGTCTTCCCGGCCGTGGGCTACGCCGGCGGCGCCTGCGAGGGTTACGGCTTCCTTCTCGACATCCGCGATCCGGCGCATCCGGTGCGCGTCGCCGCCGTCGCCGACTCGAACTTCTCGTACTGGCACTCCGCGACGTTCAATAACGACGGCACGAAGGTCCTCTTCTCGGACGAATGGGGCGGCGGCGGCCAGCCGAAGTGCCGCGCCAGCGATCCGAAGCAGTGGGGCGCGGACGCGATCTTCACGATCGAGAACGGAAACGCCCTGAAGTTCCAGAGCTATTACAAGATGCCGGCAGCGCAGACCGCTCAGGAGAATTGCGTCGCGCATAACGGCTCGCTCATTCCGATCCCGGGCCGCGACGTGATGGTGCAGGCCTGGTATCAGGGCGGCATCTCGGTCTTCGATTGGACGGACGCGGCACATCCGAAGGAGATCGCCTTCTTCGACCGTGGCCCCGTCGACTCGACGCGCATGGCGATGGGCGGCTCGTGGTCGGTGTACTGGTACAACGGCGTGATCGTGAGCTCCGAGATCGCGCGTGGGCTCGACATCTTCGAGCTCCAGCCGAGCCCGATGCTGTCGCAGAACGAGCTCGACGCGGCGAAGTCGGTTCATCTCGACTACCTGAACACGCAGGGTCAGCCGAAGTTCGTCTGGCCGGCGTCGTTCTCGCTCGCACGGGCATACGTGGACCAGCTGGAGCGTTCGGGCGGTCTATCGTCGAGCCGCATCGGTGCCGTTAGGCAGGCATTGACGAGCGCAGAGCAGGCGTCGGGCTCGGCCCGCAGCGGTGCGCTCTCGACGCTGGCGTCGCAGCTCGACAGTGATGCAAGCGGCTCGAGCGACAGGGCCAAGGTGCAGAAGCTTTCAGCCGCGGTGCGGGACCTTGCCGCGGGACGAATGGGCTCGCGGTAGCAGTCGATAAGAATCTTCTATACTGCTGCTCGGATGAGGGGAGTGGCCCGCTGCCATCATGGTAGCGGGCCATTCTCGTATTCAGATTGCGTTGCCGCTTGGAGAGCCCAGGGGTCTTGGGACGCGAATGAACGCGAATTTGAGCGAATCCCACGGCGTGGCTGTCGAGTCCCACAGCGCTCCAGTCCAATTTTTGATTGCGCGATGGCAACCGCTCTGGGCGCGGTTGGATTCGCCTTGTATTCGCGGCATTCGCGACCCAACAGCCCTCCAACGCTGCCTCCGCAGCGGTCCGGGAAGAGCATACCTTGACATTCGACAACAGCAGCCGCACATATTGTCGAATGACCTAGTATCAGCCTTCGCACGTCACCGTCTACGATCGAGGGAGGGATGACGCTTCTGCAGCGTGTTGCTCGACGCCTGAGGCACTGGTCCAGACGCAATGAGCGCGAGGCGGAAATGGACGCCGAGATGCGCGATCACCTCGAGCGCGAAATTGCCGACCACTTGGCGCATGGCGCGGACTACGCCGAAGCCCGGCGAATGGCGCTGCGCGATTTTGGCGGCGTAGAGCGGTTCAAGGAAGAGGCACGCGACGTCATCGGCTTCCGCCTTCTCGACGACGCCCACCGAGACCTGCGGTTTGCGTTTCGGCTTCTCCGCCGAAATACCGGATTCACCGTCGCCGTCGTTCTCACCTTCGCCCTTGGCATTGGCTGCACATCGGCGATCTTCACTCTCGTCGACGGCATTCTTCTTCGGCCGCTGCCTTATAACCGGCCCTCCGAGCTCGTCGCACTCTGGGAGCGGAACGTGCCGCGCGCCGTCGACCGCAACGTCGTTTCCGTCGACGCTTTCGAGCGCTGGCGCGATCGCGCGCGCTCCTTCACCGACATCGCCGCGATGGTGCCCGCGCCACGAACACTGCACGGAGTGCCCGCGGAGCGGATCAGGGCCGCTCAGGTCTCGGCCGCGTACTTTCGTCTTCTCGGGGTGCGTCCGGCGTTAGGCAGAGCGTTTACGGTCGCCGACGAGCTGAATGGCGGCGCCGACGTCGCGATTCTCAGCGACGCGTTTTGGCGGCGACGATTCGGTGCCGACTCGTCGATCGTCGGGCGACCGATAGTGATGGACGGCGCGTCGTACACCGTCGTCGGTGTGATGCCGCAGGAGTTCGAGCCGCCGCGCTTTGGGTGGATGACCGAAGATCCGCTCTGGATCCCGTTCGCGGCAACTGCCGACAATCGCAAGTGGGGCCGGTTTCTCCACGTCATCGCGCGTCTCCGACCGGGCGTGACGCTGGATGCGGCGCGTGCCGATCTGGTCTCGCTCGGCCAGAGCGCGGCCGCCGAGAACGCCGCGAATAAAGAGTGGTCGGCTACGATCGTCTCACTCGGCGAGCAGATCACGGGGAACGTCCGCCGCCCGCTGCTCACACTTTTTGGCGCCGTGGCGCTGCTGCTGCTGATGTCGGTGGTGAACGTCGCGAACCTCGTGACGACCTTCACGCGCCGACGCGAGCAGGAGCTTGGCTTGCGGCGGGCGATCGGCGCGACGCGGTGGCGACTCTTTCAGCAGCAGCTTACGCTCAGCCTGACGTTAGGCGTGCTCGCCACCCTCGTCGGTCTGGGCGTCGCGCTGGCGGCGACGCGGGGGCTCGTCCTGCTGATGCCACCGGACGTGCCGCGACTCGCTGGCGCACGGGTCGACATGACCGTCGTTGCATTCGTTCTCGCGGTCGCAGGCATCACAACGGCCGTCGTCGCATGGCGGTCACTGGGCGGCGTGGCACCGATTGGCGAGACGCTCCCGCGTTTGGGATCGCGGGCAACACTGCGGCTTCGCGGCGCGCGCCTCGTGAGCGCGGAGATCGCGATTGGTCTCGTCTTGAGTGTGCTCGCAATGCTGATGGTGCGGAGCTTCGTGAAGCTCACGACGGTCGATCTCGGATTCCAACCCGCGCATGTCGCCGTGGCGCGGGTGTCCCTGCCATCCTCCCGCTACCCGACCGACGATCGACAGCGGCAGTTCTTCGACGACCTCGTCGCGCGCGTGGGCCGCCTCCCCGGCGTCGCGTCAGTAAGCGTCGCCACGACCAGCCCATTCTCCTGCTGCGCTCCGGCGACGACCGGCGGTGACGCGGCGCGCTCGCAGGACCCGCGCGCGCCGCTGCCGACGATCGACGTGCGCTTCGTCGACAGCACCTATTTCGCGACGCTGGGGATCCCGCTCCTGAGTGGCCGGCTCTTCGCGCCTAACGAGCAGGCTGGCGCTCCGCCGCGGGTGCTCATCTCGCGCTCGCTGGCGCGCGTACTCTGGGGTGACGCGGAGGCGCTCGGGCGGCGCGTCTCGCTGACGCTGTTCGGCACGACGACCGCTGAGGTCATCGGCGTCGTCGGCGAGGCGCGGTACGGAGACGCACGGACGCCGCCGCGACCGGCGGCCTACCTGTCCACCAATCGGTACCCGAGCAGTGAGCGCGATCTCATCGTCCGCGGCAGAGGCGACGCGAGCGCCCTCATTGCGCCGGTTCGCGCCGCACTGGCGTCGCTCGACGCGGCGATTCCGCTCTATCGTGCGACGCCGCTCGAGCGCACCGTGGACGAGACGCTGGCCCCGGAGCGATTCGTGGCCGCTCTCCTGAGCGCGTTCGCGCTCCTGGCGCTCTCGCTCGCCGCCGTGGGCGTGCACGGCGTGCTGTCCGGGGACATAACGCGCCGGCGGCGCGAGATCGGCATCCGCCTCGCGCTCGGCGCAACGCGACGAGAGGTCTACGCTCTCGTGCTCCGCCGCGCGCTCCTGCCCGCGCTCGAGGGTGTGGCGATTGGCATCGTGGCGGCGCTGGTGCTCGCGCGAGCGCTCTCGGCGCTCGTCTTCGGCATCGGTCCGTGGGACCCGCCCTCCTTCGTCATCGTGGTCCTCGGCCTCACGATGGTCGCGCTTGGAGCGACGTGGATCCCTGCATGGCGCGCCAGCCGGGTTTCGCCCGTGGAGGCAATCAAGATAGACTAGAGCGCTCGAGCCATTGGCTTCGGTTCCAAAGCCACTGATTGCTTGCAGGCCTGGCGGCAATGGAGGTGAGCCCAGCCTGGAGCTGCCACGGCAGTAGCTCTCGGCTCGACGCTGAGGCGCTGTAGGCTCTTAGCTGGGCTTCATCCGTTGTCACACTGGGCGACAAAAAGGCCGCGTGCGGCATCGCACGCGGCCTTTCCCGTAATGAACAGCCTACATGCCAAGCTTGCTCACGACCTCGCGCAACTTCTGCTCGCGATTCTGATCGGCGGCGCTGCTTGCCCCGCTCGGGAGCTGCAGCTGCGACAGAATCGTGCGACGCTCCGCACCGCTCGCCTTCTCGGCGCGGGTGAGCTCCGCATTGAGCCGCGTCGCCTGATCGCTCGGCACGGCGTTGCTGCGCGCGAGCTGATCGACGTAGGCACGGGCGAGCGCGAACGTCGCGGGCCAGACGAGCTTCGGCTGATCCTGGACGTTCAGATAGTCGAAGTGCACCGACTTCGCGGCGTCGAGCTCGTTCTGCGAGATGAAGCCGCTCGGCTTCAGCTCGAACAGGTCGAGTCCACGCGCGATCTCGGAGCCCACGATGAAGCCGTTGTACCAGTACGCCGACCAGTAGCCCGCGTCGACGAACTTGTTCGAGTCCATCGGGCCGCGGTCGAAGAACGCGATCTCCGTCGGATGCGACGGATCGGTCCAGTCGAATACGGAGATGCCGCCCTGGTACCACGCCTGCACCATCACGTCGCGGCCAGGAATCGGAATCAGCGAGCCGTTGTGTGCGACGCAATTCTCGAACTGCGTTTGCGGCGCCGACATCTTGTAATAACTCTTGAAATTCATCTGCTGGCCGGGGTCGATCGTGAAGATCGCGTCGGCGCCCCACTCGTGCTTGTCCGTCGCGCGGCAGCGCGGCTGCGAGCCGCCGCCCCATTCGTCGGAGAAGAGCACCTTCGTCCCGTCGTTGTTGAACGTGGCCGAGTGCCAGAAGGAGAAGTTGGAGTCGGCAACCGCGGCGATGCGACGGGGATGCGCGACGTCATGAATGTCGAGCAGCAGGCCGTAGCCGGCGCAGGCGCCGCCAGCGAGACCGATCGCGGGATAGACCGTGATGTCGTGGCACTGTGTCGGTCCGCGCTGGGCGAGCGCTGGATTACGCCCTGGGCGTCCACCGCCGCCGGCCCGTCCGGCTCCCGCTGCAGCACGACGCTGCGCGGCTTCGATCGAATCGGCGGCGTTCTCGCCGTGACGTACCGGCGCTGCGAGATTGTCGAAGATGCGCGGCGAGCTCACGATGTGCGCCTGTTCCGGATGCGCGAGCGGCACCTGGATGACCTCGATGCGGAAGAGGGCGCTGTTCGGATCCTCCTCGGGCATCGCATCGGAGCATCCGGGCAGCTCGCTCGACGAGCGCACTCCCGCGGACCCAGAGACATAGACGTAGACATTCGCTGCGTCGTTAGGGTCGGTCACGATGGTATGCGTGTGCGAGCCGCGGCACGTCTGAACTGTTGCCAGATACTTCGGATGGCTCGGGTCAGCCATGTCGATGACGCGAATGCCGCGCGCGCGCTCGTTGCTCACCGTGTCCGGCACGCCCTGCATGCCGCAGTCGACGCGCCCGTTCGTCGCTTCGGCCGAGACGAAGAGCAGGGTGTGATAGACGGAGACGTCGCTCTGCGAGCCGGGGCAGACGAAGGAGGTCGTGAGCGTCGGCTTCGAGGGGTTGGAGATATCCCACATCTGCCAGCCGCTGTAGTTCCCCTGGAAGACGTAGTGCCCCATGAAGGCGATATCAGAGTTTACTAATCGCCGGTCGCCGGGCGTGCTCTCGTTGATGAAATCCTTGGACGGCCGCGTCATCGACACGGGCTGCAGATTCCAGATGGCGGTGCCGGGATTGAACCAGCCGCCGCTCAGCCCGACCCGGGGGTCCGGTGAGGGCGCTGTCGTCGACATGTCGGGCGCGCCGGAGAGCGCGACGCCATTCATCGACGAGCTCCGGGCGCACGCCGCCAGGGCGAGCACGCCGATCGCGAACGAGCCGTACGTCAATTTGGATTTCATGACTGATTGGATGGGGAAGGGGTGGGGGCGTACTTACCGCGCGCTGTCGCCCAGCATCAGGCGCATGCGTTCGATCTCGGTGTTCTGGTCGGCGTTGACGTCGGACGCGAAACGGAAGACGTAGAGCTCCTGCCCAGCGCCCGGACTCGAGAAGAGTTGGTTGACCATCGTGATCGCACCCTGATGGTGCTGGATCATGTCGGTGAGGAAGAGCCGGTCGAAGTCGGGGCCGCGCGCCGCGTCGAGCGCCTTCATCTGCTCGGGCGTGAGCATTCCCGGCATCAGGTCCGACGAAGACATCTCCATACCCATCTGGTAGTGCTCGAGTGGGTCCGGCACTTCCTGATGCCGCTCGCGCAGCCAGCGCTGCATGAAGGCCATCTCATCGCGCTGCGCGACGTCGATGCGGCCAGCGAGGGTTTTGACGTCGGGCCGGGCGCCGTGCGTCTGCGCCCATGCGGCCATCACGACAGCCTGGGCGTGATGGTGAATCATCCCCTGCATGAAATGCACGTCCGCGGCAGTGAAGGGCATGATGCCGCTGTCGGCACGGGCCTGCTCCGCCGGGGTGCGCGGCGCTGCGGACTGCATCCCACTCTTCGCGGACTGCTGCACGCTGCTCGCGCATGCCGCGACGCCGCACGCAAGAATCCCGGCCAGCGCCACGGACAGAGGCTGCTTTCTCATGATCGGTCCTCCTCCCGTTCTCGATGCATTCGACGAAGGGAGAACGTACGCGAGGCCTCAGGCGTTGGCGAGGACGCAAGGATCGAATGCCAAGGGCTGGAGCGGCGCGAGGTTCCGAAGGGCGCCAGGCGCTATAGGGCGCAAGGTTCCAAACAGCGCTGAGTTCCATAGAGCGCGAAGCCGCGAACGCGGTTAAACGTCGTCTGGAATTCAGCGCAGTTTGGCACTCCGCGCCGTTTGGGACTTCGCGCAGTTAGGAACTCCGCGCCCTCAGGCCTTCCCCAGCCGTAACCCCCGACCGGGTAAATCGTCCGGGTTATGGCGAAGCGGCCGCGACGTTTCAGCTTCGAACAGGATCTGGGTCCATGCGCTTCCCTTCTCTCAGTCGGCACGACGCCTGGCGCGCCATACCGCAGACGCTCTGCATGCGCGGTCTCGGCCTCGTCTTCCTCGCCTGCTGCGGCCTCATCTGGCCGGAGCTGGCGCTCACGATCACCCTCGTCGACATCGGCATCATCTGCCTGCTCTTCGCCATCGCGGATCTCTTCGTCGCGTGGGCGGTGAAGCAGGAGTCGTCGAGCAGCGCCCGGAAGATCGGCGCACTCGGTCTGTTGGGGCTGAGCTTCGGTGGCCTCGTGCTGACTCTTGTGGCGATGCCGCTCCAGGTCATGCGCGCCGCCGCCCTCCTCTGGCTCGTCGCGAGTGGCGTCGCCATCACCCTCGTGGGCAGCACCTCCTCACGCCGGGCCAGGGCCAGCAGCATCATCCCCGCGTTTGGGGCGTTCCAGCTCGTGCTTGCCTTCCTCTTCCTCATGGCGCATCCCCTTCGGGCCGAGATGGTGCTGCACGCCAGCGTTTCGTACGCGGCGTCGCTCGGGGGCGCACAGGTGCTGCTGGGACTGACGCTACGTCGGGCCCGGCCCTCTCGTGAAAGGCTGACCGTCACCGCCTAACGGCGCAGGGACCGGTGCCGGCATTGCAACCGAATGCAGCCGGCGCCGTAGGAGATGCGAACCAAAGCGCCCGACCATCTGTCGAATGACCGGTCGCTGCCCCCAACTCGCATCTCCGGTGACGCATGAGGAATCTGAAGCTCGCCCTGCGGACGCTCTTCCGCACGCCCTTCGTGACGGTCGTGGCGATTCTTTCCCTCGCGCTCGGCATCGGCGCCAACGCCGCGATCTACTCGCTCTTCAACCAGATGCTGCTCCAGCCGCTGCCGGTGCCTCACCCCGAGCAACTCGTGAACTTCAAGAATCCCGGCGTCATGGAGGGTTCGAATTCCTGCAACAGCGCAGGGGACTGCGACGAGGTCTTCAGCTATCCGATGTTTCGCGACCTCGAGCGCGCGAACACGGCGTTCAGCCGCATAGCCGGTCATTTTCTTTTCGGGGTCAACGTCGCGATGCCTGGCCAGACAGCCATCAACGGTCGCGGCGTCTTCGTCTCCGGCTCGTACTTCCCCGTCCTTGGCGTCCGCGCCGCGCTTGGGCGGCTGCTCACCCCTAACGACGACCAGAACATCGGCGGGCACTACGTCGCCGTGTTGAGCTACCCGTTCTGGCAGACGCAGCTCGGGAGCGATCCGACGGTGGTGGGGAAGCAGATCGTGATCAACGGCCACCCGATGACCATCCTCGGCGTCGCGGCAGAAGGTTTCTCGGGCACGACGTTAGGCGAGCGCCCGTACGTCTTCGTTCCGATGTCGATGCGCGGCGTCATGAACCAGGGATGGACCGGGTTCGAGAATCGCCGTAGCTACTGGGTCTATCTGTTCGGCCGCCTCAAGCCAGGCGCCACGATCGACCAGGCCAACGCGTCGATCAACACGGTTTACAGTCATCTCATCAACGACGTCGAGGCGCCGCTGCAGACCGGGATGAGCGCAAAGACCCTGGCGCAGTTCAAGGCGAAGAAGATCCTACTCGCGGATGGTCGGAAGGGGCAGAGCAGCTTGATCAAGAACTCGCGCACGCCGCTCCTGATGCTCTTCGTCATCACCGGAATCGTACTGCTCATCGCGTGCGCGAACATCGCCAACCTGCTTCTGGCGCGCGCGGCGAACCGGATGATGGAGATGGCCGTTCGCCTCTCACTCGGCGCGACACGCCGGCAGCTGATCGGGCAGGTGCTCACGGAGTCGGTGCTCCTGGCGGTGCTCGGCGGCACGGCGAGCGTTCTCGTCGCGCACTGGACGCTCAACGGCATCGCAGCGCTGCTGCCGCCGCGCGCCGTCGTCGGACTCGCTTTCGAGCTGAGTCAGCCGGTGATCTGGTTCACGGCCGCGATCTCGATCGCGACAGGTCTTCTCTTCGGCATCGTACCCGCGATGCAGAGCACGCGGCCCGATCTCGTGACGGAGCTGCGGAACAACTCCGGCAAGCTGGCGGGCAATCGCAGCGCGGCGCGCTTCCGCACCAGTCTCGTCACGGCGCAGATCGCGCTCTCGATGGCACTGCTCATCGCGGCTGGATTGTTCATCGAGAGCTTGCGCAACATCAGCCGTGTCGATCTCGGGATCGACATCGAGAACATCAGCACCTTCGGCATCTCGCCCGGGAGAAGCGCTTACGACTCGGCGCGAACGGCAGCTCTCTACGAGCGCGTGGAGGCGGACCTTCTGGCGCTGCCGGGCGTACGCGGCGTGACGTCAGCGATGGTGCCGCTCCTCGCCAACAGCAACTGGGGGCAGGGAGTTACCGTCGAGGGATTCCAGAAGGATCCCGACACGGACATCGGCTCGCGCTACAATGCGGTTGGACCGAACTACTTCCACGTACTCGGCGTGCCGCTGCTCGCCGGCCGGGATTTCACCATGGCCGACAACGCGGGCGGGCTTCAGGTGGCGATCGTGAATGAAGCCTTCGCGAAGAAATTCCGCCTGGGAAACAATGCCGTCGGCAAGCACATGTCGGTCGGGAACGATTCGCTCAACATCACCATCGTGGGCCTTTCGAAGAACTCGAAGTATTCGGAGGTGAAGGGCGAGGTACCGCCGGTGTTCGTGCGACCGTATCGCCAGTCGCCGGGTGGCCAGAACAACTTCTACGTTCGGAGCGCGTTGCCGTCCGACCAGGTGCTGCGGTCGATACGTGGCCTGATGGCGCGCATCGACCCGAATCTCCCGGTGGAGGAACTGAAGACCTTGCCTCAGCAGGCGAGCGACAACGTCGCGATCGATCGGATGATCAGCATCCTCGCGGCGTCGTTCGCCGTCCTCGCAACGCTGCTCGCGGCTGTCGGCCTCTATGGCGTGCTGGCGTACTCGGTCGCGCAGCGAACGCGCGAGATCGGCGTGCGCATGGCGTTAGGCGCGTCTGCCAGCGCGGTGCGCACGATGGTGCTGCGACAGGTCGGGACGATGACGCTCATCGGCGGGGCGATCGGTATCGTCGCGGCGATCGGCCTCGGCCGAGGCGCGCAGTCGCTGCTCTACGAGCTGAAGGGCTGGGATCCGTTCGTCATCGCCACGTCGGTCGTGCTGCTGACGCTCGTCGCGTTAGGCGCCGGCTTCATTCCCGCGCTCCGCGCGTCGCGCGTGGATCCGATGCAGGCGTTGCGCTACGAATAGCGGAGAGTCACTCGAGCTTGTCCAGCGCGCGCAAAGTCGCGATTGCCCAGGAGTCGCCGACTTTGCGCGCGCTGAGGCGGAACTTCGCCTTCTTGTCGTAGTTGCGCCCGTTGGCGGTCCAGGCAAAGGTGAACACCACGTCCGCCGTCGCGTCAGTCGTCTGGATGTTCGGGCGGCCGGGCAGCGTCCGCGCCACGCGGAAATTCGCGTCGGAGGCGCGGAGCTTCCCGAGCAGCCAGTCGAGATTCTTCTGATCGTCGGGCGATTCCACGAAGAAGGCCGCCGCGAGCTCGCGGCCGTCGTGGTCTTTGACGGCGTTGACGAAGCGGTCGCCACCGACACGGAGCGCGCTCGTCGCGTCGCTGAACCTCACCTCGCGCGTCGCGACCGTCACCGGAACGCGCGCTGACTTCTCCTCGCTCGTCGCGACGATCTCTGTCGTGCCCGCCGCATGCGCCGTCACGAGGCCGTACGCGTCCACCGAGGCGACCTCAGGTCGCGTCGACTGCCAGGTGACCTTGCGGTCGAGCAAGTTCTCATCCTTGGCGCCCAGGGGCGCAGCAGTGACCCGAACCGTATCGCCGGCGTGCAGCGTCCCCGGCACGTCGCTCATGATGATCTTCGCGACGGCGACCTTTCCAGCGAGGACCACGTCCGCGCCAGGAATCACCTTCACGTTGACCGACCCCGTCGCGCCGTTCACGGTTCCCGTAATCGTTGCCGAGCCTTCCTTGAGGGCGATGACCCGGCCCGTACGTGCATTCACGCGCGCGACGAGCGGCGCGCTCGAGGTCCAGGTGATCGTGCCCAACTTTGTCTTCGGGTCGCTCCCGAGTCGCGCGCGGAGCGAGGCGCTGTCGCCGACGCGAATCGGCTTGAGCGTGGCAATCGTGAGCTTCGCCGGTGACGCAGCGGCGGTCGAATCGACTGCGGCGACGGCGGTCGTTTCGGCGGCGGCGACGGGCTGAGTGTCGGGCGGGGCTGGAGGTGGCGGCGACTGCACGCGCGCCGCACTGTCCGCGAGCGCACCGCTGGACGCGACGACCTGCGCGTTGTCGCCGCCCTTGTAGGCGGCCACTCGCCAGGTGATAATCGCGACAACGAGAACGAGAACGGCCGCACCAGCGCCGGCAACCCGACCGCGGCCAACACGTTGGACGTACGAGCCGCGCTCGCTCGCTGTGTAGACAGACGATGGCTTCAACGTCTGCCAGGCCTCGACCTCTTCGACCGGTGCAGCCGCCTCGACGAGCGCCTCCTCGTCGACCGACGCGAGCGCCGGCTCCTCGAGCGAAGACGGCACCTCCTCCGCCTCCTCGATCTCGGCGGGCGTCTGCCGGAAATCGGCGGGTGGTGGCGGGGGCGCGGACGGAGACAACGAAACGATGGATTGCCGTGGATCGCTCTGCGCGAGAAGACGACGCGCTTCCTCGAGCTCGAAGACCTGGGTCGACGACACGTCGCCAAAAGGCATCGCGATCTCGGGCGGCGGATTGACCTCGAATCGAACCGACGCCTCGATACCATCCGACGAGGCAGTAATGGTCGCGCGGCCTTCACGCAGGGGCAGTACGACACCCTTCGCGTCCACCGACACGACCTGCGGCGGCTCCGCCTTCCAGTGCAGCGGACGCTCGATGCGAACGCCGCGCGCGCTCACGACCTCGGCGCGCAGGGCCAGCGGCAATCCGAGATTCACGTGCGCCGGCGGTGGGTCGATGAGTATCTTCGAAACAACGGGAAGCACGACCGCCACGTCCCGCGACGCCACGCGACCCTCGCACGTGCAGGTGAGCCGAGCGATCCCGGCCCCGCGGCCTTTCACCAGGCGATCGCCGATGATTTCGGCAAGCGATGGATCGCTCGAGGCCCAGCGGGCCGGCCGGTGCTCGAGCTCGTCGCCGGCGGCGTCGAAGACCGAGACGCCGAGCTCCGCGGATTCGCCCACCTCGACAACGTCCGGCACCCTTGGCTCCAGCGTCGCCACGGCGGCCGGCGAGACCTCGATGCGCGTCATCGCGCGCACGCCCTGCGACTCCGCCCAGACGAGCACCTCGCCCGGAGACTTGGCGGAAACGACGCCTTCCTGCGAGACGATCGCGATCGACTCGTCGGCACTCGCCCAGTGGACCGCCGTCGACACCGGATCCTGGCGCTTGTCGGCGGGCGTGGCGACGAGCTGCACGCGGTCGCCGGCGTGGAGCACTCCGGGCGGCAGCGACACGCTGATCATCGCGACGCGCTTCGGCACCACATTCATTCGCACGGAGTTGTGAATGCCGGCCGCCGTCGCGGTGATCTCCACTTCCCCCGCGGCCAGCGCCTGCACGACGCCGCGCGCTTCGTCGACGGTCGCGATCTGCTCGTTGCTCGACGTCCAGCGAAGGCGGACGCCGGGAACCGTGTCGCCAGACGGATTGCGCGGCGAACCGGCGAGCGTGAACGAGTCGCCGACCTCCACAACGTTAGGCGGCGCGAAGATCTCGATGGCCGCGACGTACGGCTTCACCGTCGGTGTCGGCGCGGGTGCGCCACTCGTCTGCGCGGGCACCGGCGTTGCCGCGACGGGCCGCAGGACTTCGTCCGAGCGGCGGAAGGGCGCGGGCATCGAGAGCTCGGCGAGCGCGGTACGTGCCGGATCGCCGTCGCCGAGCGGTGCCGCGCCTAACGCGGCGAGCGCATGCTGAACGGTGGGCCAACGCTGCACCGGATCTTTCGCGAGCATGCGTTGAACGGCCGCGTCGAGCTCGGGGTCACAATCGGGACGGAGATCGCGAACCGAGGGCGCGGGCTTCTCCGTGTGCGCGTGCATGACGACAAATGGCGAGCCGCTGAACGGAGGGCGCCCCGTGAGCAGCTCGTACGCGACGAGGCCGAGCGAATACTGGTCGGAGGCTGCCGACACGGGCCGGGCGAGACACTGCTCGGGGCTCATGTAGGTCGGCGTGCCGACGATCACTCCGGTCTGCGTCTCACTGCCGCGCGACGCGCGCGGCACGCCATTCTCGCGCACCACCAACTTGGCGATACCGAAGTCCGTCACGACGGCATTGCCATCCTCGTCGATGAGAATGTTCGCCGGCTTGACGTCGCGGTGGACGACGCCGCGGCGATGTCCGTACGCGAGCGCGTTGCCCACCATCCAGAGCAAGCCGCGCACGGTCCGAATCGGCAGCGCGCCGGCCGAGCGCACGATGTGCTCCAGCGACCGCCCCTCCACGAACTTCATCACGAAGAAATGGAGGTCCTCGATCTGGCGAACGGCGTGAATGGTGATGATGTGCGGATGGCTCATGTTGGCCACCGTCACGGCCTCCTGGCGGAAGCGGCGCACCATCCCTTCGCCGGTGAGGAGCGCCGGCGACATCACCTTGATCGCGACTTTGCGATTGAGCGCGACCTCGTGGGCGAGGTAGACCGCGGCCATCCCACCGCGACCGAGCTCGCGCAGGATCTCGAACTCACCGCCGGTGGCGGCGCGTAGCTTGGCCGCCACGCGGATCCACGGATTCACCTCTTCGCCGGTCGGCGTGGAGCCGCCCGCGACGTCACTCTCCGGACCGAAGCGCGTACCGGTACCGCAGCGGGGACAGAAGCGATCGGCGGCACCGAGTGGGGCACCGCATCGCTCGCAGCCGGCGAGCGGCGCCGCCGTTCCACAAAACGCGCAAAAACGATCGCCCGGTCGTAGCAGCTCGCCACAGCGGCTGCACGAAATACCGGAGGACTCCGCGGGACGACCCGTCATGCGGCAGTAACCGGGTTGAGGGAATTTAGAAAGGAGACGGCGCCGAACTTGGAGATTGGCGCGCATATCCGCAAGATTGGTTGGCGCTTGGCTGGTGCTTGGGCCTTGCCAGGAACGCCCTCGAAAGCTTATAGTCCCAATTCGCACCACCTCCATCTGAGGGCCTGAATCCGGCCATGATACGTTTCTGCATGCTCACCTCTACGATCCGCCGCACCACGCCGACCGCGTGGATGCTGCAGGGCGACGTACGCCCTGGCGCGCGGATCTTCGGCGGGTACGCCGCCCGAGGTCGAGCACCCTAGAAACGCGGGATTCGCTGTCGTGATCCGGCCTTTCGGGTGCTTCGCCAGACCTGAAAGGCCTTTTTGCTACCCACCCGCCACCTCAGCGGATCACGACAATGAATCACGAGATCATAAGTCGCTATATACGTCAGCCCGGGCGGCTCCCGGACGATCTGCGCGCGCGGATCGAGCTTGGGTGGGACGCCGAGCCGATTCTGCTCTACGCCCTGGCCGACCTCGATGCGGGGCTCTCGCTCGGCGAATCCTGGATGGCGTTAGGCGCGCGGCACGTCGCGGTGGCGCGCCCCGCGCCAGCCGGCGGCTGGTCGATCGAGACGATCGATCGCGCGCGCATTCGGGCGGTGCAACTGACACCGGGGCTCAGCGCGAACACGCTCCTCCTCATCGGCACGCCTGACGAGGAGCCACTCGCGCTCGTTCGCTACACGCAGCGCCAGCGCGGTGCGTTCGAGAACCTTCGCTTCGTGCTCGAGGAGGCGATCGCGGGCCGCGACGTAACGCCGGCGGCCGAGGAGGCCGACCGCGTCTATGCCGATGCGGTCGCGCGACCCGTGCGCGACGCGCAGGCGCTCGTCGCGGGGCGTGAGTCGGCGGTAATCCTTCGGCTCCTCGGCTACCTCGCGCCTTACCGGCGCCAGGTGGCGATCGGTCTGGGCGCGGCGGCGATCGTCACGCTCGCGAGCCTCGTGCCGCCCTATCTCGCCGGATTTTTGCTCGATCGCGTCGTTAGGCCCGCGCAGGCGGGGACGCTCCCGCTTGCCGAAGCGGCGCGACTCGCGTGGCTCGCGGTTGGGGCAATGGGCGCGCTCTATGTCGTGAGGCAGGCGGCGGCGCATATGCGGCTGCGGCTGATGTCGGTCCTCGGCGAATGGGTCGCGCGCGACCTCCGGTCCGAGCTGTACTCGCACATTCAGCGGTTGAGCCTGTCCTTCTTCTCGCGGAAGAAGACGGGGAGCTTGATCACGCGCGTGACCGCGGACACGGACCGACTCTGGGAGTTCATCGCCTTCGGCGTCGTCGACGTGTCGCTGTCGGTCGTGATGCTGCTCGGCCTTGGCGTCGTGCTGCTCTCGCTCGACTGGCGGCTCGGCCTCGTGATGACGCTGCCCGTGCCGGTCTTCTGCTGGCTGATCTACTGGCACGGCGAGACGCTCAACGCGCGGTTCATTCGGGCGTGGCGAAAATGGTCGCGACTTACCGACGTGCTCGGGGACACCATTCCCGGTATTCGTGTCGTGAAGGCGTTCAATCAGGAGACGAGGGAGATCGGGCGCTTCGTCGACCGCAACGACGCAGTCACGGACGAGTTCAATCAGATCCACCGATTGTGGACGACCTTCTGGCCGCTGCTGATGTTCGCCGTGCACACGACCACGGTGCTCGTGTGGGTGTTCGCGGTGCCGCGCTTGTTAGGCAACGGGCACTCGCTCTCGCCAGGCGTCTTCGTGTCGTTCCTGCTGTACACGACGATGTTCGTCGCGCCGATCGAGGTGATCGGTCAGATGGTGCGCACGGTGAACCGGGCGACGTCGTCGGCGCATCGCGTCTTCGAGGTGCTGGACAGTGAGTCGGAGGTGCGGGATGTGGCGGATCCGGTGCGCCTATCGCCGGTGAAGGGCAGTGTCGAGTTCGACAACGTGACCTTCGCGTATGACGGCGTGCGGCAGATCCTGCGCGGCGTGAGCTTCGCGGTGCAGCCGGGTGAGCTGATCGGTCTCGTGGGTCCATCGGGAGGAGGCAAGTCGACCGTCGTCAGCCTCGTCGCGCGGTTCTATGACGCGACGGGCGGCGCGGTGCGCATCGACGGTGTCGACGTGCGCTCGCTCGACACGGGCCACTACCGCGAACAGATCGGCATCGTGCTCCAGGATCCGTACCTCTTCCATGGTACGGTGCTGGAGAACATCCGGTACGGCGCGCCTGCTGCATCGTTAGGCGCCGTGGTGCAGGCGGCGAAGGCGGCGAACGCGCACGATTTCATCTGCAAGCTGGGGCAGGGCTACGACACAGTCGTCGGCGAGCGTGGTCACACGCTCTCGGGCGGCGAGCGGCAGCGGATCTCGATCGCGCGCGCCATTCTGCACGATCCGCGCATCCTGATCCTCGACGAGGCGACGAGCAGCGTCGACACGGAGACGGAGCGGCAGATCCAGGAAGCGCTCGAGCGGCTCATTCAGGGCCGCACGGTGTTCGCCATCGCGCACCGGCTGTCGACGCTCCGCCGCGCGTCGCGGCTGTTCGTGATCGAGAAGGGCCGACTTGCCGAGGCGGGCACGCACCGCGAGCTGCTCGGCAAGCCTAACGGGATCTATCGAAAGCTGTACGAGATGCAGTTGCAATTACAGTGACCTTCTTGATGTGAATACAAAACTGGTTGCAAGTGGCCGAACAAGCGGAGAGATGACATGACTGCATTGGAGATCGAACGCGAAGAGGACAGCGAGGCGATAAGGTTGCGGAGCGCGCCCGACGGCCGACTCATCGCGCACACGGCGAACGGTCCGGTGGCGGTGCGGGTGCGGCAATGCTTTCCGTGGTCCGAGCCGCACCGACACCTCTCCCTGCGCGACGCGGAGGAAAAGGAGATCCTGCTCGTCGAAGACCCGGCGTCGTTAGGCTCGGCGTCGCGCGAGGCGCTCGAGCGCGCGCTGGCGGAGGCCGGGTTCGTCCTCGAGGTGAGCCGGGTGGTGTCGATCGAGGAAGAGGTCGAGATCCGGCAGTGGGAGGTCGAGACGCGCCACGGCCCGCGCTGTTTCCAGACCCATCTCGACGACTGGCCGCGCTCCTTGCCCGGCGGCGGCATCCTCATCCGCGATGTGGCGGGAGATCTCTATCGCCTGATGGTTACGGAGCTCGACAAAAAGAGCAGGGATCTGCTGTGGGCATTCGTGGATTGAAGTGCGGACACTCCGGAACGGCGACTGCAGGAACGGCGACTGCAGGAACGGCGACTGCAGGAACGGCGACTGCAGGAACGGCGACTGCAGGAACGGCGACTGCAGGAACGGCGACTGCAGTGACTACGACTGCAGAAAGGGCGACTACGGGAAGGGCGACTGAAATACGGCGACTCTAATAGCGTCCATCAATCGGCTTTCTGCAGTCGCTCTTCTGCAGTCACTCTTCTGCAGTCACTCTTCTGCAGTCGCTCTTCCTGCAGTCGCAGTCATCGCCGTCGCTCTTCTGTAGTGTCGCTCTTAGAGCTCTTAGAGCCTGTTCAGGCCCGCCAGCGCTGCCACCTTGTAGGCTTCTGCCAGTGTCGGGTAGTTGAAGACCGTGTCGCGGAAATACTCGATCGTGCCGCCGAACGCGAGCACCGCCTGGGCGATATGAATCAGCTCGGCGGCGCCGTCGCCGATGGCGTGCACGCCGTACAGGGTCAGCTTCTCGGGGTCGAAGAGCATCTTCAACAAACCCGTCTCGTCCCCAAGGATCTGACCCTTCGCGAGCTCCTCGTACTTCGCGATGCCGACCTCGTACGGGATCTTCGCCGCGGTGAGCTGCTGCTCCGTCCGGCCCACCATCGACATCTCCGGCACAGTGTAGATCCCGTACGGCAGGAGATCCGCCGAGGCGCGGCGGTGATTCACGCCGAACATGTGGTTGCTCGCGAGCCGACCCTGTTCACTCGATGACGAGGCGAGCGAAGGGAACCCGATCACGTCGCCCGCGGCATACACGTGAGGCACCGACGTTCGAAAGTTCTCATCGACCGGGATGCGGCCGCGCGCGTCCGCGGCGAGGCCGGCGGCGGGCAGATCGAGGAGATCGCTGTTGGCTTGCCGCCCGACCGTGTAGAGGAGCGCGCCCGCATGAACCTTCTTCCCACTCTCCAAGTGCGCGACGACGCGGCCCTGCGCATCGCGCTCGACCGCCGTTACGCTCTCGCCGAGGCGGAACGTCGCGCCCCGCCGCCGCATGTGATAGCTCAGCGCCTCGATCATCTCGCGATCGACGAAGTCCAGCAGCGTCGGACGCTGATCGATGATCGTGACCTTGATATCGAGCGCCGTGAGCATCGATGCGTACTCGAGTCCGATCACTCCCGCACCGACGACGATCAGATCGCGGGGCAGCTCGGGCACGCTGGGGAGCTGGTCAGCGTCGAAGACGCAGGTGCCGTCGAGCACAATGTTGGGCGCACACGCCGAGCGGGTGCCGCATGCGATGAGGATGTGCGCCGCCGAGACGCGAAATGGATCCGACGACTCTGGTGCGATCTCGAGGGTGTGCGAATCGACGAACCGCGCCGTACCGACGAGCGACGTCACGCCGTTGCGGCGCAACTGATTGTGGACGACCTCGACCTCTCGCTCGACGACACGCTGGACGCGATGCGCCAGATCGCGCGCCGAGATCCGGTCGCTGACGACGTAGTTCTTGCCGTAGAACGTGCGTTGGCGAAAGCCGGAGAGATAGAGAATGGCTTCGCGAAGCGTCTTGCTGGGAATCGTGCCGGTGTGAACGCACACACCACCGGTCATCTCGCGTCGATCGACGACGGCGACTCGCTTACCGAGCTTTGCCGCCGCGATCGCTCCCTTCTGTCCCGCGGGACCGCTGCCAATGACGACGAGGTCGTAGTCGCTCATCGGGCGGCGGGGGCGAGTGGCGAGTGGCGAGTGAACGAGGCGCGAACGTCTAGGAATTACTCTCGCAACCCGCCACTCGCCACTCGGAACTCACTCGGAACTCACTCCGAGGCGGCCTGCTTTCGGCGCTGCCACCACGCTTGGGGAGAAACGGCGGGAGCCGAGCGTCGCTCGAGCATCGTCGCGTGCCAGGTCACGATGCGCTTGGCGACCGCGTCCTTCGACTCGCCGGCTACGACCTCGAAGGGCGCATAGCGCTGAGCGTCGCCGGACACGCGAAACCACCACCACATCTCCTTCTTGCCGCCGGCGCGAGCTTCGGGGGTGCAGATATACGTTCTGCCGTCGTGCTCGAACTCGAAAGCCTCGATGCCCTTTCGCATGATCCTCCGTAATCCCGAAGCACCAGGGCGGCGCCAGATCGATGACGTCGCTCCGGGCCGGTTCGCTCGCAAATCGCGCGCAGCCGATGAGGGCTGAGACGCGAAACTGCCTATCGCGCTCCAAGGGAGAGCGAGCTGCACGAGCTCCGGCTGAGTTGAATGATCCTCCGACGCAGAACGCCGCACCAAATCAGTGCATCAGTGGCACTTGCGGGCCCGGGCGCTCTCGTGCCGCGACAGAAGATCGAGGAAGGAGCGACTCGACGTCGCTCACAGACTTCGTGGAATATAGCACGGGGACCGACCGGACGCTCGAAGTCGGTGGACCGTGGACCGTGGACCGTGGACCGTGGACCGTGGACCGTGGACCGNGGACCGTGGACCGCGGACCGCGGACCGTGTACCGCGGACC